>OHAT01001450.1_pt1 | contig 20720 bp, 22 predicted proteins | sample 1577141 | NCBI WGS metagenome assembly OHAT01 (sample SAMEA3541578, study PRJEB24748) | human gut metagenome | biome: human gut; feature: human-associated habitat; material: faeces | place: China | collected 2012 | reverse complement strand
AATAAGCTGAAGCATCTATACCCCATTATAAAGATTTAGGATTTACAGAGTACTAGATATCTATTATAAAACTCGCTCCAACAGGAAGGTTCCTACCGGCTATAATTCTACCATGCATTCGCTCTACAGCTCGTTGAACACTATACAGGCCTATTCCCGTTCCTCCTGTATTGCTCCAACCGAATTGGAAGATTCTCTCCAAATCTTCATCGTTTGCAAATCCAAAACCATTATCTTTATACGTAATCCGGGTTTTACTTCCTTCGTGAATAAATTGAACCCAAACCTTCGATGAATGACTTTTTTGCGAATTTGACACCAGATTATCAAAGATCAGTGCTATATTCTGAGGTGAAAACAACAGGACTACTTTCCCCTCCTGTTCTAAATCAAATTCAATCTCATGATACTGCTTTGCTAGAATATTATTGATAAATTGACTACAGAAAAGGAAAAGATCTTCCTGGATAAACTCATCTCGCAGATTGAAGTTTGCCAAAGCGCTATATTTTAGAGAGCCCAATATTCGTTCCGAAGCCATTGCTATTGCCCCAAGCTCACGATACTGATTAATATCAAGTTTTTTTGACAATGTTTTTACACTATTTCTTATCGTCACTGCGTTGGTCTTTACAAGATGGCATTTGGCCGCAAAGCTTTCTTGGTCCTCACTAACTGTACTGAAAATGACCCTATTTTGATCTTTATATTTTTTTGTCTCTTGTTTTGCCGCTTCAGTTTCTGTTTCAGCCTGTTGTTGAGCCTCACGTGCTTGCTGTGCTTCATCTTCCGCCTTTTGCCGAGCTTCAGCTTCTCTTCTAGCTTGTTCTTCCGCCTCAGCTTTTCTTCTTCGTTCTTCAGCAAGCTCACGTTCTTTAAGTTCTTTAAGCTCATTATTAATTTTGTTGCCGATTTCAGTACGTTCATTAATTAATGCTCTAACGATTTTTTTAGAAATATCAATAAGGATTTTTACACGAGGATCGCTGAGACTATACCCTTCTCGGCTAGAAGTCGATGCATCCTCAAATAAATCGTCGTCTAGAACATCGAATGATATTTCACCCTCAATATAATTAGCTAAAGCCTGGGAGGACTTAATGTAGCTCATCAAATTATCAACGGCCAACTTACCTCTAACGTAAAGACGTAGTGCATTAGAACGTATTTTTTTTCCGTCTGCGGTATTTCTAAGTAGAACCTCATTGTCTAGAGAACAATGAATCCCTATCCACCCACTTAGCTTATATGGAACATCTCTGACAGTTCCCTGTAGATCGGCTAACTGCATAGTGCCTTCGCAGCCAAATTTGCCAGCATCGATGACTTGCGTTTCTCGTGGATAGTTTACCTCTGGACGAATATCTGTTTTGGTCACAAATACTTTAGGCAGAAGCTTTTTCGAGTAGCCATATTGGGTATTATCGAATATGGCATACATTGTTTCAAAGCAAATATTCTTCTTGATCTCAGTAAAATGAATATTATCTGCCGAATTTTGCAACACGCAGATTAGAATATGACACTTAATAACCGTATCCAGATAATAATCTGCCAAGCTCAATGGCAGTCGCTTTAATCTTTCTTCACCGATTTTACGCAAATCCACATTGGATAAGTGGATCATTGTCCCTCTTTGCTGTCGGTTCCATTTATCTGATGCAATTAGCCGTTCTGTATTATAGGCCACCCGATTCATTGCTGGAAAGTCACTATCTTTATACTCAAATGTATTGATTTTCCAAGCGCTTTCTGATTTAGCAGTCTTTGTATACAGGTAATATTCCGGTGACAGATATAACGCTGCTAGTTTACCGATGCCCTTTCTTCCCAATGTCTTTCCTGTAATGTTTTCTTCACTTTCCCGCTTATTTCTGCCGATGACAGTGTACTTATCTTGTAAATCAGTGTATGACATTCCGTGACCGTCATCGAAAATTTCTACAACTGCATGTTCTTTGTCTCTCATGTCAACTAAAACATGGACGTTTTCTGCACCTGAATCAATTCCGTTCGCCACAAGCTCAGAAATTGCAGTCCACGGATTAGAATATAGGTTCTTACCTAGCAATTTCATCGCATAATATGTAAAATTAAAAGATATGCTATTCCCCTCAGTCGACCTATTAGACATGGATACATACCCCCTGATAACTTGCGTAATAAGTTTTTCTACATCTATCAAATAATCATTTTTATATTAACACATCTAACTCCTTTTCGCAATATAAACAGAGCAAAAGAAAGATTCATGCTGTTTAGCTGACGTCAATTTATTGACGTCAGCTTTTTTTTGTGATACAATTTCGTCGATGTCAGCAAGTGACATCGCATCATAAAAACTGTGTGGTGATAGTTTGGCTGTTGTAGATTTATTTTGCGGATGTGGTGGACTTTCAAAAGGATTTGAGCTTGCCGGGTTTGATATCGTTGCTGCATTCGATTGTTGGCAGTCTGCTCTGACGTGCTACAATACAAACTTTACGCACAGAGCCCATTATTTAGATCTGGGTAACGTAACAGAATCTGTTAACCAGATCACTCCCTTTGACCCCACAATGATAATCGGTGGCCCTCCTTGTCAGGAGTTTTCAAACGCTGGAAAACGAACGGAAGGGCCACTTGCTGATTTGACATATAAGTATGCTCAAATTATCACAACTCTTCATCCACAATTTTTTGTTATGGAAAATGTTCCTCGCGCCAGGAAAAGCAACGCATACGCCAAGGCGAGGGCACTATATAAGGACCACAACTACGGTCTCACAGAGGTAGTGCTTGATGCAAGCAGATGCGGAGTGCCCCAAAAACGAAATAGGTTTTTTTGTATAGGTTCGCTTGGTGCACCGGACAATTTTCTCTCCGAAGAGATTTTTACTCATTACACAGGAACCCCTGTCTCCGTAAACGATTATTTTACCCGCAATAATATCCCTTTGGATATCGAAGCATATTATCGCCATCCAACTACATACAGTCGCCGAGCAGTGTTTGGTATAGATGAAGTAGCACCAACGATTAGAGGTGTTAATCGTCCAAAGCCAGCAAATTATCGTCATCATGTAAATGATGCCGTCGAAGAAAATAACCTTCAAAATGTCACACATTTATCACTGCGTCAGCGTGCCACTATTCAAACATTCCCTCAAAATTATAGATTTGAGGATTTACAGATTACCCGCGGAGATCTGGAGCAGATGGTTGGCAATGCTGTTCCTGTCGAATTAGCACGTTTTGTTGCAAACAGACTTCAAGATTATATTAGAGCAGGAGGTATAGCTATGGATGAACGTCAAGCTTTCTCTGAATGGTTGCGAACCCAAAAAGGTTATACTGATCGTAGCATAAGCGATGTTTTCTCTCGACTGCATCGAGCCACAGCTATGTTACCCAATCATGAAATCAATCAGTATTTCATTCCTGATCTTGAGCGTTCTCCAGATTTTCAGCAACTTGGGGTTTCGATTAAGTCACAAATCAGAAAAGCAATTAATCTAAAGCTTGCATATCTTGAGTATATCGCAGTAAATAATTAAAACAAGTTTTCATGTTCCAAAATCAAATTCAGCTAACAAGTAAGCATGTCTATGAATTCGTTGCATTCTGAAAGCCAAAAAAGAGGAGACTAACGTCTCCCCTTAGTTGGTGCAGAGCGGGCATCGAACCCATCTCCGTACGGTGGTATTCTAGCACATCTTTTTCATAGAATCAAGGAGAAAATATATGGCAAGGTTAGATCCCAAAGGAAGACGATTTGAATTTCTGGTTAAAAGAATCGATGAAGCCCTTGACTCTGGTTTTTATGTTGAAGCAATGGCTCTTACCTATTCTCTAATGGAAGAACGTACATATAAATTGCTGGAGCGTTTGAACATTCCACGAAGAAACGGTGACAAACTGTTCCAGTGTTTGCAGTATTTCCAGATTCACGTTTCTAACAATACCATTACCGTGGTACCCAATAACTGCACGCAAACAGAGCTAGTAACATGGCTACAGCAAGAATTTTTGACATCTGGATTGATTTGTGACATACAAACTTGGCGCGACGAAAGAAACACTGTTACTCATGATCTTGCAAAACAGGATATCGACTACGATAATCTTAAGGCTGTCGCCCAACAGGGCCGGGATTATTTCAGGAGATATACTGCGCTAATCATGAAACTTAAAAAAATGATTTGAATCCAATCAGCACACCCAATTATAGGGCAGCCCTTACAGGCAATGTCACCAAGTTAAGAAAGGCTGGGTCTCGCAGAAATGCGGGGCCCAGCCTTTCTTAACTTAGTGACATTGATGTCTTCCCTCAGCATTTTTATTGTAACAATTGCGAGAATTTTAGTACGGGTGCTTTACAGGTGAGATAGCTCCGGGATCTTGGGCAGCATTTTCAAATTCCGCTTGTTCCGCAGATCCATTCCACCTTCATCCAGATAGGCAACACACCGCTCCCCGTCCAGCTTCAGCTCATACAGGTATTCGGGAGAATCAAAGGCCTCCCCTTCCGCGCCGATCAGCATGGGCTTGATACCCTTATCCTGAAACCAATCACCCATTGGACTTTACCCTGGCAAGGCTCTGCTTCAGCGCTTCCATGATATCGATCACATTGACCTGAATGTTTTCCGCCGGAGCCGTAATCTCCTTGCCCTGAATCTTTCTGTTGATGATCTCCCAGAGCTTGGCTTTATACTCGTCATGGTACTGTTCTGGCTGGAAAGGCTGCACCATAGCATTGATGAGCGTTTTCGCCATGGTCAACTCTGCTTCCTGCACTTGAGGATGGCCCAATTCCTTGGGTGCTTCCTTGACCTCCTCCGCAAAAAACAATGTTTCCACCAGGATGCCGTCCTCCGTGGGGATCAGGGCCAGCAGCTTCTCCTTGGTGCCCATGACTGTCTTGGCAACGGCTACCTTATTTTCCTCTTTCATGGCCCGGCGGAGCAGTTCAAAAGCCTTGTCCCCGCCCTGCTCCGGAACGGCATGGTAGGTCTTATCGTAGTAGATGGGACGAATATTTTGCAGATCGGTAAAATGGAGGATGTGGATGGTCTTGTCCTTATCTGACTTGGCCTTCTCAAAATCATCGTCCGTCAGGGTCACATACTTCCCTTTTTCATATTCAAAACCTTTAACGATATCTCCCGCGCCGATCTCCTTGCCGCAGCGGTCACAGACCTTTTTGTACTTCACCCGGCTGCCATCCTCCTTGCACAGCTGATTGAAATGAATGTCGTTGTCCTGGGTTGCGGTGTACAGTCCAACCGGGATATGCACCATACCGAAAGAAATTGCCCCTCTGTGAGATACTGCCATGTAAACACACCTCAATTCTGTTTTCAATAGTGTGCCCCAAAGCAGTTTTCTCATGTCCCATTGTAAGGAAACAGCGCACAACACGCAATTGTCGTGCGCCGCATTCTCAGCAAGCCTTATATTCCATTTGGATCTCAGCTGCTTTCAAAATATCCTCGCCATGGTATTTTGGATTCAGCCAATCTGAGGTTGCCTCATTGGGCAGAATCACCGGCATTCGTTCGTGGATGAAAGCAATGCCCTCTGCAGCACTTCTGGTCAGGACTGTGAACACCGGTTTCCCCGCTTCGAGGCGATAGACCCCTGCGAGGAAAAATCCATTTGAATCCTTTGGTTCAATGGCATATTTCACTTTTCTGCCGTCTGCCTTTTCCCACTCATAGTAGTGTTGGGCCGGGATCAGGCACCGGCGCTGGCGAATGCCATCGGCAAACATGGCCTTCTGTGCGGCGGTCCCACTTCTGGCATTGATGATCCGTTTTCCATCGGAGAGGTGATATCCCCATTCCATGGCAAAGGGCTGCGGCTCCAAATGCCTGTTGCTGGCAACCACCGCTGCAACATCTCCCGGAAAGACATCCCCTGTCTTTGCTTTCACATTGCGGTGTTCCAGATACTCCACAATAGCGCGGATCATTTCAATGCTGTCATCTTCCGGTACAAAAAAACTACCGCACACGAAGAATCACCTCGCAGGTTATGATTCCCCATTTTACCGCTTCAAAACCGGCCTGTCAACCGCGCTGCTCCATGAGCTGAATCAATTCCGATCGTGAGATTATCTCACTTGGTTCCACCAGGAGGACTGCACGACGGATGCAGAGCGTTCCACTTCGGTTCTCCTCATACAGCACACGGATTTTTGAGCCAATTTCCATATTTGCCAGGCCCTCATACCGGCCCCGGGGCCAGGTTGGGGCTACAACTCTGCGGCCATCCGCGAAGGTCATGTAGGTGATCAGCTTCTTCCGTTTGCCCCACCGCTTACAGTCGATGGTGGCTACGAATTCACCGGGCTGCATATTGAACTTGTAATCCTTCCCATTGAATTCGGTTTCCTTAAACTGACACCTGGATAATGCGTTCTGTTGTCTTATGATGATAACCTCCTTAGTTATTCTGATTGTAAAAAGAAAAGGTGAGAGGAGCTGGTCAATGGGCCGGACCTTCTCACCTATGGAACTTCTCCCACGCCGAAACTCATCCCAAAAATGAGGGAGAATGAAGTATCTGAAAAGCTGTGTTGCTTAAAAGTCGTTCGCAACATTGATAATGCGCAGCCCCTTTTTTCGGGCGTAATCCACGGTATATGCCGTTCCTCCGGTACTTCTTGTCAGGTAGCAGATACAGGTTCCGCTGTCATCCACCAGATGGCGGTTACGCCGGTGCATGCAGTCCGGGGTGTATTCCCGGGACACATACACAACCTTATCGCTTCTGCGCTTGATATCCTCATAAACTGCAATATCCTCACTGCGCCATCCTCTGGTCTGACCCTCACAGGGCAGCACCAGAATCAGGCGTAGCTGAGGATGTTCTTTTTTCATTTCAAGAACCGTCTGAGCTGCAAGTGAATCGAACCCCCTTGCGCCTCCCGCTCCATAAAACACAATCCCGGCTTTGATCTGTTCCTCAATTACTCTGCGTAAACGAACAGCCGCTTTCAACTTTTCCTCACCGCTCAGACTTCGATGCCCCGTAAAGCAGCAGGTTTTCGCTCTCAGATCCATAAAATCTTCCTCCCCATTTTACGATATATCGCATATTTTACCACAGACTCCACATAATTGCGATATATCCCACTCGATATATCCCAACTTTTTATAGAATACAGTCAGCGATATATCGTACAGAAGGATGATGTTTTATGAACGCCAAAGAAGCAGTCGCCGCCAGAATTCTGGCGCTGTGCGCAGAACGTGGAATTGCCATCAACGCCCTCGCCGGTAGTGCGGGAGTGTCCCCCTCCACGGTTTACAGTATGCTCAACGCAAAGAGCCAGAATCCCGGTGTGGTTTCCCTGCAGAAGCTCTGCGATGGGCTGGGTATCACCCTGCGGCAGTTTTTCAATGACGATCTCTTTGACAACATTGAGCAGGAAATCAAATAAGCAGCAGGGGCGCCGGTTTCATTCAGATTCCGGCGCTTGTGCTCTCAACAGCAACAACGAGAATCACAATCCAGACTCGCCTCCTGCGTTCGCTTCGGAGGACGATTGCAATCCTGCGCATAACGTACTCCACGCAGGGGATGGCCACACTGTTGCCCAGGGCCTTGTAACGGGCGGAATCCGAAGCCCCTGGGATGTCGTCCACCCGTCTGGGAAACCTTGCAAACGCTCGCACTCAAGGGGCGTCAGGCGGCGAATCAGGTTGGCGCCGCGCAGGATACATGTTTCCTCCTCGTCAGCAGGAGGCTGGATCACCAGATCTGTGGCATCCTTATGCTGACGGGCGCTCTCCGTGCTGGCAACCTCGTTCTCTGCAAACACATCCACCCGCTGGCGGCTGAAGACCGCATGTCGATCCGCTGTTGTCAGGGAGAATGCCACGTCTTCATTGATGCCAAGTCCATTGCCGCCATTATGGGGTTTCCGGTCAACAATGTTCCCGGATATACAAAAGGCTGTCAGTGATTCTTCTACAAGCGGAACATTATTTCCGCCCGTACCACATCGGGCTGAAATTGTTGGGGACACTTCATGTGGCCCGGTGTATCGGGCATCTATACCATGATTTTCATGCACATTCTCTGTCAGAATACAGTCCCCATTTCCCTTGGGTACACCGCCGTTGGCGATAAAGGTCTGCTGCTTCATACCCGGCTGGGCACCCAGTGCACTGCTTACAGCATGCAGATCCCGTACCTCATCCCGCTGGTTGGCAGCGAATGCCACTGCTCTGCTCATATTGGGCTGGTGATCGCCCTCCCGGAGTCCACCCTGAATTTCAAGGGCAATCCGCAGCTGCTCCGGCAGGCGCTTTCCCCGTTCGGATGCACGGCGTAAAATCCCGAGGCAGGCTTTCCTGGTCAAATAGTATTTTGGGTGCGGTTTCTCCTCCAAAATCGACCACAAGATAGATCCGGCGGTGCCGCTGCGGGGTGCCGGGCCAGTATTGAGTATCAAAGGCTCTCCACGCCAGGGAGAAAGAATCTCCCAATAGAATTCGTCCAGCAGATTCCCAGCGCCCGGTGTAAGGTCCAGGGACATGAACGGAATCGAAACTAATTCGGAGGAATTCTTCGAGGACGATCCGGAAATCCTCCCCTTTGGGCGATCCGCTGGAGAAGGCTCCGGGAACATTATGAATAGAAATCAATTATGCATAGCACCTCCATAAAAAGCAGTGAAACAGAGCAAATTGCCCTGTTTCACTGTGCATAATATTTTGAATAATGTTAGCCGAGCGAGGACAGCCACTCAATCAACTCAGCATCCTGTTCCCAGTGAGATGCCTTAGGAAGATCAAGGTGGGCTGTAGCCTTTTCCAAAGCAGCTCGCTTGGCTTCATTGTCTGCTCTGGCATAGACCTCAGTGGTAGAGATGTCGGCGTGCCCCAGATAATCTTTAATATAGACCGGATTTACATTTGCCTGCACCATATGCATAGCTTTTGTATGCCGAAAAACATGCGGCGAAATTCTGGAAGGCATCCCAGAGGAAGTTTCCCGTGCCATATCTGCATATTTCTGGACGATGTATGTAATTCCAGAGCGGGTCAGTTTGTGCCTGCTCCCATTCCAAAACAGAGGCATATCTGGATTGCGCCGCACATCAATATGGTTTTCAGCGATGTAACTGCGTAACAGTTCTGCAGTCTGTGTCATAAGAGGCACAGTACGGATTTTCCCACCTTTTCCATGCAGAGTAATAACTGCTGGGAAATCCAATCGCACATCCCGCATACAAATATCCACAAGTTCACTGACTCGAGCTGCAGTATCATACAAAACAGACAGCAATACAAGATGTCTCCGCCCTTTAGGAGTAGAGGTATCCGGCATAGACAATAGATGCTTCAGATTTTCCGGCGTTAAGTATTGTGCGGGTGGAGCGGGAGATACCATGCTCGGAATTTTGAGGATCAAAATGCACTGCTCCATATATGCCGGTTCTTCGGTCATAACATAATCAAAGAAAGCATGGATTGCACAAAGGCGCTGGTTGTAAGTAGATGGGGAAGAACCTCTGGTATTGGTCAACCACAAAAGGAAGTCCTCGATACACTTTTTGTCCAACCTGGCCAGATTTAGCTTTGCAACATTGAAGCCTTTCTCATCCCTGCAAAAAATCAGGAGTAGTTTAAATGTATCTCGGTAGGAACGAATCGTGTTGCTGCTCAGGTTTCTCTGGACGGGCAGGTAGTGTGTAAGGTACTGCGTCAAAAGCCTGGAAAAGTCAGATGTGTTCATCGGACACCTCCATCTGAGGAATGAGGCCACCAAAGCGTACTTCCAATTTGGCAACAATGTCCGGGTACATTTGCGCTGTCAATTGAAGATATTTTTGTGTGCCAGTCAGTCCATTATGGCCAAGATACCGTGAGAGTACAGGCAACGCAGCAGTGAGATCTTCGCCTGAAAGGACCCAGTTGTTAAGGCAGTGTACCGCGAAGGTATGGCGGATATCATGAGGGCGAGGGCCTTTCCCTGAACCATTGTAAGGAATTCCCGCTGTTCTGAGGAGCTGGCGGAATTGAGCTTGCAGCCAACTGTTCCCGTATCTTCCGCCGTTGCTGCGAGGGCTCGAACTTGGAAAGATCAAGGAATCTGTAGATTTCGGAGGGAACATTTCCAGATATTGAGTCAAGGATTCTGCAACAGTATCAGTGAATGGCACCAAGCGGTTTTTGTGAAATTTCGTATCCAAAATGGTAAACACATTTTCTTTGAGGTTTACATCACGCATACGCAGTTTTAGCAATTCGGAAGTACGCAGTCCACAATTAAACAGGATCCGGAACATAACCGGAAGTTGGTGCTTTCGCGCAGGGTTCTGCTCTGTAAATGGCACATGGTCTGCCGCAATCAGCATTCGCTCAATCTCATCGTCCGTAAAGATATAGGCTCTGAAATTACGGTTCTCTTTTGGGAGAGATATAGACGGGATTTTATACGCCGTATAGCCTTTGCGGATTACAAAATCAAGGAATCCATTGATTGCGCTGACATCTCTGAGGATGGTATTGGTTTGCAGGTTCCGTCTGTTTCCAATATGGTTTAAAACATATTCTTTTGTAAACGAAATCTCTCCATCATCGAGCTCAGCAAAGTCCTGGAGAAAGCGCCGGATACAGCCCTCATCCGTTTTCAGGCTGAACCCAAGCGCATGACGTTCCGCCATATACTGCTCCAACAGCATTTTTGAAGTCATATCAATTCCCCCCGTTCTCCGTAAGACAATGCACATTTCCGCAAGGCCGGAAGGTCAACCTTGGTATATACCGATGTCGTTTTGGGACTGTTATGTCCAAGAATATTGGAAATCGTCATAAGCGGCGTGCCGTCATACAAGAGGCTACTTGCCAGCGTATGACGCAGTGAGTGAGCTGTTTTGCGCTTCTTCACTGTCATCCCTGCGCACTTCATGTACCGCTTGAGGTTTTCAGAAAGGGATGTACTGGATTGAAATTCCCCGTAAGGATGGATATGGCGAATGAACACATTGTCGCAGTCAGAATCCAACCGTCCATTTTTCAGATAGTCAATAATGGCTTCGCCAATTACAGGGAGCAGTGGCAGTGTATTGACTTTTTGAGTCTTTTGCTGTGTATAGGTGATCAGTTTCTGGTGCCAGTCCAGATTTTTGAATTTCAACGCGCAGATATCTCCAGCCCTCATGCCCAGCAGAATGGCCAACAGAAGCATCGCGTAATCTCTTTTTCCAATCGCATTGCTGCGGTCAATGACGGACAATAATTGTCGTACTTCCTCTGGGGTCCATGTTTCGGGGATGTTTTCTTCAACGTAGATCTTGGGCCTTGGGACACTTGGGGATAAATCATTTTCCAGCGTACCGTTTTCATAGAGGTATCGGAAGAAATCACGCAAAACGCTGCTGTATACATGGATAGTTGCACGATGATAACGACACAGTGTGGTCATAAATTCTGAAATGTCTGCAGCGGTTAAATCTGAAATTTCTATTCCGCGCCCATCCAGAAAACAGAAAAAGTGCCGCATCTTTGTCCTTTTGACGCGGATAGTCCCTGCGGAACCGTTATTTCTTTGGCACCATGCAAGGTATTCTTCCAATAAACTGACATATTTCACCGGTACAGAATAGTCATGATGGCTGTATCGCAGCGCATAACCAAATTGGAAAATATCGTCCCAAAAACGAATGGAACAGCGGGTATCAAGCTGCTGTTTGGTCAGTTTTATGGTGGAGTCACCTATATCCAAACCATAACAGCGTTGGAAGTATTGCGATCCGGTTTCTGAGTCGTAGGTGTAGATTTTGTTCTCTTTGCAATCATTAGAGAAGTTGCGAAACTCCTTGCTATGCCGACTGAGGGTTGACGATTTGAAGTCCAGGCGAATTAACTCCATCTTCGCCGCGTCCATCAGTTCAGCAATAGGGACTGATTTTTTGTCGTGCATAATTTGCCTCCTTTATATGTGATACGCATAGTATAAAGGAAAATTATGCACAGTGTTTCCCTAATTTTCAAAGAAATTTCAACACTTTATAGGGTGAGCTTTTCATAATTGCTTACAACTCATAACGTTCCTTATGCACTTCAATACATAAGGAACATTCTCCCACACCATGAATCGAGGTCGTATATCGATAGCTGTTCTGCCTCGTAATTCGTCTGCATTTCTCATCTCCTTTGTAAGTCTGACCTGTTCCATAAAAAGGCCGGAGCGTGCGCCAGCCAATCCGGCTCTGGCTCCGGCTACTGAGAGATCCTGACATGGGCTGCCCCCACATATGATATTTACAGGCGGCAGCTCCGCTCCGTTTAGTTTTGTGATATCCCCGACATGAACCATATTGGGGAACCGCAGCTTGGTCACCTCGATAGGAAAGAATTCAATTTCGCTTGCCCACACCGGACGGATACCATTTCGCACCGCCGCCAGAGGAAAGCCGCCGATTCCATCGAACAGGCTGCCCATGGTTAATTCGTTTATCTCCTGATTCGGTACACACCTCCAAAAGCAAAAAGCCAACCGTAAAAACAGCTGGCATATCGAAAATATGTTTTGACTTCTATGTCACATTTTGGTAGAATGAATGTGGTTCTTTCGAGAACCGGGCGCTGCCATAACACGGTAGGCGGTTATCCCCCTCTTTCAGGGGGTGATCCTTCTTTACCCCCTGTCCTGACTGGAAGGGGGTGGTAGGTGTGAATGTTGTTACATATGAGGAACTGTTCCAGCTGCTCATGGTTCTCATCACCTTTGCCAGTTTGATCATTACGATCATAAAAAAGAAGTAACCGCCGGCACCCTGACAAGTACGGCGATTACTTCAATGCACTTACTAGGGGGCTAACCGTCTATCGGCAGCGCCCTTTTCTATGTTTATTATACCACGATTCCGCAGTCTGTCAAGGGTTGACTGTCTGGTCAATCTCCATTCCGTCATACAGGTAGACCTTGATATGGTCAATGGATATCACTTTTACCGTATGTACCAGTTGCCGGATCATTTTCTCGTCCCACTGCTGCATGTGGTGGCTCATTCCTTCTAGTGCCGCTTCCATCGTATGCACATGTGACTGTACCGCTTGGTCTTTTCGGAGCCGGGCGGAAATTTTTTCGCGCTGTTCTCTCAGCGACGCCATCTCATTGGCAATACTCCCAAACCTTTCCACATTCTTCGCCGCACTGTCAGGCTGTTGGAGCAGTACGTTAAATTCCGCTTCCAGTTCCTCAAGCCTTCGGTTGATCTCTCCCAGTGTCGCGGTAGAGTCCGGAAGAAGCCCTGTTTCCTCCACTGCCGCTTCCGTGATCTGTCTGCAGATTGTTTCTTTGGGATCCATTACGGAATTGATTGCCGCCATGATCGCCTGCTGCAGAGGTTCTTCATCCATAGTTGGTGACTGGTGGCAGTATTTTGTTCCGTAGTCCAATCGACTCACGCAGCGCCAGACGACCCTTGCCTTTCCGTTCCGCTTCCATGTACACCTTCGATACAGGGTGCCGCACTCCCCGCACACCAGTCGCTCAGATAGGGCAAACTTGCTGGCATAACAGGAGCGGCCTGTGGAGGATGTCTTTTTTGATGGGCTGGCCGATGCCGATCTCCTGGCCTTTTCTGCCTGGACCGCCCGATATATTTCCCTGCTGACGATTGCCGGGTGATTATTCTGGATCAGATACATGGGAAGCTGTCCCGTGTTCTTTATAACCTTTTTGTTGATACAGTCCTGTGTAAAGGTCTTCTGCATCAGAACGTCCCCACAGTATTTTTCATTTCCCAGGATGCTCCTGATCTGGGAAATATCCCACTTTGCTCCGCCCGTCGGATTCAGCACCTTCTTCTCTTCCAAGCTCAGCCTGATCATCCTCAGGCTTGCTCCCTGCAGATACTGATCAAAGATGCTGCGGACAGCCTCTGCCTGATCCGAATTTATCTGTGGATTTCCTCCGTCATCCAGATAATACCCATAGAGCTTCTTGAAATTAACGGAAGCTTTTCCCTCTTTCATAGCCTGCCTCTTACCCCACCGGACATTGGCGCTGATAGATTCACTTTCCGACTGGGCGAAGGCACTCATGAAGGTGATAATCAATTCCGTGTCCGTTTCCAGCGTATTGATATTCTCCTTCTCAAAAATGATGTCGATTCCCATACCTTTCAATGCACGAATGTACTTCAGGCTGTCCAGCGTATTCCTCGCAAACCGGGAAATGGACTTTGTCAGAATCAGGTCGATTTTCTTCTGGCGGCACCTGCGGATCATCCTGTTGAAATCATCCCGGTTTTTGGTGGACGTCCCAGAAATACCCTCGTCCGCGAAAATGCCTGCCATTGTCCACTCGGGATTGGTCATGATTTTGTCCGTGTAATAAGTACATTGCGCTTCATAGCTGGACTGCTGTTCTTCCTCCTCTGTGGATACCCGGCAGTAAGCTGCCACCCGCAGCCGCCGCATGACCGTCCGATGATCCATCTGCGGTTTTGCCGGTATGACCGTTACTGTCCTGCGAATATCATCCATTTTGTTCACCCCTTTCCACGATCTGGTCGTTTTTCAGTCTGATCTTTACATTCCCATTGCCGTCCATCAGTACAGCAGATATGCTCATTGCGATAAGATTGGCATCCAGCTCTGAACCTGGCACTTCCTTTTGAAACAGCCTTCGCAGCCGCTGGGTTTCATACTCTCTGGGGTCAATGTCCGCATACATTTCTGCGGCGATTTCCTGCAGCACCTCGCGGGTGCGGTTCTCATCCACCGGAAGTTGGCCGATGAGTCCCTCCAGCTCGGATTTCAGTGTATCCAGCCTCTGGGATTGCGCGCGGGGCATTTGTGGTGTTACAATTCGCTCTGGATTATTGGCAAGGCAATTCAGCAGATACAACACCTCGTGTTCTATATGGGGTGTAATCCGAAATCCGCACTTTCTTCCCAGTACGGTCTGTGCTTCCGTCTTCTGCACAGCAGGCGCTTTTTTCTTTCGTTTTTCCTCTGTGTTCAGGAAAACCGAGGCATCCACCAAAACTGGGAATCCGCTTTCCCCCAGATATCGGGTATCCGCCAGGATCCTCGCCACCATGTTCTTGTTCCATGGTTTATTGAGATCATACCGTACTGCGGAATCATTCATAAAATTCGCCAGTTCCTGAATACTGACTCCCATATTGTATCTGGAAAACAGGTGGGTGACCCAATGGCTTTCCGCAGTGTCAACAGCGATTCTCCCTGATTCCATTTTATAGCCAAAGGGCAGTTTTCGTTTCGTACCCATCATCTGACCGTCCTTTCCATAAATTCCGTCAGCTCCAGCCCGTTTTTCAGCCGGAAGCGGACTTGCGTATTACTTTGTACGGTGATTCTGTCAATCAGCTCGCAGAACAGTTCCTCATCGAAAGCATCCAGAATCTCCGGCCCTGTCAGCAGCGTTTCCTGTAACTGCCGCGTTTGATCGATGACTTGATCGTGTTCCAAATTATGGAGTTTCTCTTTCTGCAGCTTGGCCTTGCGGAGCCGCTCTGCCAGCTGATTGTTTTTGGTTATAAAACTTCATGCATGAGCACTGCACCACGAAAATGCGCAAATGTTGGTGCATGAAGTTTTTGTGCATCATTTCCGGTTGCCCCGCAGGGGCGAGGAAATGGCACATTTCTTGTTTTGCTATGCTTTTGCATAGCAAAAAGCAGCCGTTTTCGCCGGTGTTTCCCGTCATTTCGCATATTTTGCGACCACCGCCCCCATGGCGTCGAACTGCTCCTCCATGTCCTTCACCAGCTTCAGCTGGGTACGGGCGCGATCCAGGTTCTGCCGGGGGTGGCTGACATGGAAGTAATGGTCGCCGTCCAAATAATCCGTCAGGAAGCGGATGCCGCATTCCAGCGTCATCAGCCGGGCGCCCCAGGGCAGATATTCCAGCTCCGCAGAGGTCAGGCTGCCCCGCGCCCCCTCCAGGAAGCCCCGGGTGAACACCTCATACAGCGAAATGTCAAAATTGACTTTCGTCAAGTCCTGCTCGTCCTCCATGCAGTGGTTCGCGCCGAAGCGGATGGAGTCGCCGAAGTCGTTGATGGCGAGACCCGGCATGGTGGTGTCCAGATCGATGATGCAGATGCCCTCATGGGTGTCCCGGTCGATCAGGATGTTATTCAGCTTCGTGTCATTGTGGGTGACGCGAAGAGGGAGCTTTCCCTCCCGCAGCGCCCGCAGAGCAACGCCGCAGTCCGCTTTCCGCCGCAAAATGAATTGAATCTCCGGGGATACCCCCTCTGCCCGGTTCAGCTTATCGGCTTCCAGCGCGGCAAGAAACTGCTCAAAGCGGCTTTCGGTGTCGTGGAAATGGGGAATGGTCTCATGGAGCGTCCGGGCGGGATAATCCCGGAGCATGTACTGGAACCGCCCGAACGCCCGTCCCGACGCCGCAAACAGCTCCGGCGTAGCCGACTGGTAGCATTCTGCGTTTTCAATAAAGGGCATCAGCCGCCACGCTCTGCCCTCGGCATCGGTCACAAAGTCAGCGCCGTCTCCGGTTTTCACCAGGCTCAAGGTCTCCCGCAGAGGGTCGCCGCCCTCGGCAAGGATTTCCCTGCGCAGATAGGACGTAATGCCAACAAAATTCTCCATCACTTCCTCTGGGTGTGGAAACGCCGCCTGAGACAGACGCTGCAAAATAAAGCGGGCGGTACCGCCCTCCGGCATCCGGCACACCACGCAGAAGGTGTCGTTGATATGCCCCTTGCCATGGCGGGCAACGTCCGCGACCGTCCCCGGCAGCGCGTAGGCCGCCAGGATCTGTGAAATAACGGAATCCCCCTCGGGAGCAGAAATTGTATTCATTTTCGGTATCCTCCAATCAAAACGCGGTTATTTTCCGCTCTGTTCCTTCACCCAGGCCACCGCCGTTTGTGCGAAGGCCTCGACCACGGGCAGGGGCTTCCCCTCCGGGATGGCCAGGGCAATCGTCCGGCTTGCCCGGGGCTTCAGCGGGCGAACCGCCAGATTCTGTGTCCGCCCCTGGATAAGCAGCTGGGGAACGATGGAAATGCCCAGCCCCTGCTCCACCATAGCCAGAATGGCGTAGTCGTCCTTGGTGGTAAATTTGATGTTCGGGCGCACCCCCGCATTGTCCAGCGCCCGGTGGATGTCATGGGCTGAGCTTTGCAGCAGACTGATAAAGGGGTCTTCCCCCAGCTCCTGAATGGGAATTTCCTCCAGCTGCGCCAGCCGGTGGTTTTTCGGCATGATGGCCACCAGCGGATCCTGGATCAGAGGGATGGTGCGCATCCCCTCCGGGGCAGGCAGGGTCACAAACCCCAGGTCAACCTCCCCCTCCCGAAGCCACTGCTCCATGTCGTGGTAATCGCCGTTGAACATTTTCAGCTCGGCCTTGGGGTGAGCGCTCTGGAATGTCCGGATCATCCCCGGCAGCCAATGAACCGCCACACTGGTAAAGGCTCCCAGCCGGACGGTTCCGGCGTCGGCGCTGCGGATGTCCCCAATCAGCTCCGTCAGCTCCCGATCCTTCTGTAAAATCTCCTGCATTTTGGGCAGAACCATCGCTCCCGCCTCCGTCAGCCGGATGCCGCTCCGGTTCCGGCGCAGAAGAACGAAGCCGTATTCTTCCTCCAGCGTGCTTAAAACATGGCTGATCCGGGACTGAGTCGACCCCATGGCTTCCGCCGCCCTGGTCAGGCTGCCCAGCTCCACCGTTCGCACGAATGCTTCATATTTTTTCAGGCTCATGCCGGTTTTCCCTTCTTCATGCGGAATTTTCATTATATCTTGTGTATAATAGCACTACTTCCTTTCTTTGGCAACGTTTTTTTGTACAACTCAGGAAGAAAGTTTTCGTTGCAAAATCCCGGAAACCTCTGTATAATAAATCCATCATTATTAAGCATAGATACATGATTTTATTTCATGTATCGAAAGAGAGAGGGATTTCTGTGAACTATGTCGAGCTTTCCGTATTTATAGCCTATTTCATTTTCATGGTGGCCATCGGCCTGTACTTCTTCAGCAAGTCCAAAGGCGCCGGTGAAAAGGACTACTTCCTCGGCGGCCGCAACATGGGCGCGTGGGTGTCCGCCCTGTCCGCCGGCGCCTCCGACATGAGCGCCTGGGTGCTCATGGGTCTTCCCGCCTCCATCTACTTAAGCGGCATGGGGCAGACCTGGATCGCCATCGGTCTCGGCATCGGCTACGCCGTGAGCTGGATCGTCATGGCGCCCCGGCTGCGCCGGTTCTCCATCGCTGCGGGTGACTCCATCACCATCCCCCAGTACCTGACCAACCGGTTTTTGAGCAAGAACAAGTCCCTGCAAATCCTCAGCGCCGTCATTTTCCTGGTGGCCTATACCATCTATGCCGCCTCCTCCATCAAAGCCTGCGGCACCCTGTTCCATACCGTTATGGACGTCAACCCCACCGTCGCCATGTATATCGCCGCCTTTATCATCGTGGCCTACACCTTCCTGGGCGGCTTCAGCGCGGTGTGCTGGACGGATTTCTTCCAGGGCATGATCATGCTGGCGGCGCTCTTGATCGCTCCCCTGTTCGCTCTGGCACTGGCCAAGGCAGGCGACGGCGCCGTAGCCGGCGCAACCCTGCCCGAGGGCTTCTTCAACTTCTTCACCACGCCTCAGGACATCATCTCCGGCCTGGGCTGGGGACTTGGCTACTTCGGTATGCCCCACATCATCATCCGGTTCATGTCCCTGAAATCCGAGAAGGAGCTGCGCAAATCCAGCGTCATCGGCATTTCCTGGACGACCATCATCCTGATCATGTCCGCCCTGACTGCCGTTGCCGGCCGTCTGTACCTGGGCGAAATTGACGACCCCTCCACCGTGTTCATCACCATGGTTCGCAGAATTTTTCCCGCCCTGGTATCCGGTCTGCTGCTGTCCGCGATTTTGTCCGCCGCCATGTCCACGGCCGACTCCCAGCTTCTGGCGGCGTCCTCCGCCTTTGCCAGCGACGTCTATAAGCCCGTCATCCGCAAGAAGGCTTCCGACTCCGAAATGCTCTGGGCAGGGCGCATCGTGGTCATCGTCATCGCCGTCGTCGCGCTGATGATCGCCTCCAACCCCAACTCCGGCTCCATCATGGGTCTGGTGGAAAATGCCTGGGGCGTCTTCGGCGCGGCCTTCGGCCCCGTCATTCTGCTGAGCCTGTTCTGGAAGCGGCTCACCTTCGGCGGAACGGTGGCAGGCATTGCCGCCGGTGCCGCAGTGGATATCCTGTGGCTGGTATTCCTGTCCTCCACCGACATCTACGAGATCGTCCCCGGCTTCGCCGCCGGTCTGCTGGCCGCCGTGGTGGTTTCCCTTCTCTCGAAAGGCCCCGGCAAGGATGTGGAAGACCTCTTCGACCGCGCCGTCGATCTGAAATCGTAAGCTCAATCATAAAAGCGGTGAGTTTCCCCGTGGAAGCTCACCGCTTTCGTTTGTCCTCCAATCTCTTGACACAAAATTCATTCCGGCTTACAATACGGTATAGCATTTATTTCCCGGAATGTTGCCGGGCGTCAAGGAGGAAACACTATGGTTTTGTTTGGTGCTGACCGCGTGGCGGAATTCGCCCATCTCTTTGCCGGGCGCACGGCGCTGCTCACCGGCCCTTCCGGGCGCACCAGCGGCAATGAGCCGACGTTTGAGGCGCTGAAACGCTGCTGCGATCTGCGGCTTCTGCTGGCGCCGGAGCATGGTGTTCGCGGCGACAAGCCCGCCGGAGCGGTATTCGCCGACGAGGTGGACGAGGACACCGGCCTGACCGTGCGCAGTCTGTACACAAAAGCGTCCAAGCGTCTGTCCGCCGACACCCTGTCGCTGTTTGATACCCTGGTCTACGACATTGCCGACGTGGGCTGTCGGTATTACACCTTCCTCACCTCCCTGCGCTACTGCATGGAGGACTGCGCCGCTGTCGGGAAGCGCCTGGTGGTGCTGGATCGTCCCAACCCCCTGGGCGACCGGGTGGAGGGCGGCCTGCTGCGGCCGGAGGCAGCCAGCTTTGTGGGCGGCTATTCCATTCCCGTGTGCTACGGCCTGACCTGCGGCGAGCTGGCGGTGATGATGAACGAGGAGCTGGGCTGCAAGTGCGATCTGCACGTCGTTCCCTGCGCCGGTCTGACCCGGGACATGACCTTCCGGGACTGGGGGCATTATTGGGTGATGCCCAGCCCGAACATTCCCCGCTACGAAACGGCGCTGCTGTACCCCGGCACCTGCCTGGTTGAGGGAACCAACTGCTCCGAAGGCCGGGGAACCGCCGATCCCTTCGCCATCATCGGCGCGCCCTTCATCAAGGCGGAATCTTTCTCAAAGGCCTTCAACGCTCTGGGCTGTCCGGGGGTGGAAGCCACGCCGGTGTATTTCAGCCCTACAACCTCCAAGCACGAAGGCAAGCTGTGCGGCGGCATTCATCTGCACATCACGGACGAAATGCGTTTGCAGCCCGCAGCCCTGGGCGTAAAGCTTCTGGATCTGCTGCGGAAAATGTACCCGGGTGATTTTCACTTCCTGCCCCCCGTCCGGGACGATGGCAGACCCTTCCTCACCCTTCTCGCCGGACACCGCGACTTCGAGCGCCCCGACTGGGACGCGGACGCGCTGATGGAACGGTATCGGAAAGAAAGCGAAGATTTCCGCCGGAGAAAAGCGCCATACGAACGCTATCCAAGGGGCTGATACTAGGGCAACACCGCACAATTCGGCGAGAAGTATCAGCCAGAATTTTTGCCCCAATTCA
>OHAT01001447.1_pt1 | contig 20744 bp, 18 predicted proteins | sample 1577141 | NCBI WGS metagenome assembly OHAT01 (sample SAMEA3541578, study PRJEB24748) | human gut metagenome | biome: human gut; feature: human-associated habitat; material: faeces | place: China | collected 2012 | reverse complement strand
CGGGGTTGATGATGGTCTGCATGGACGCACGGTCCAGAGTGCCATCGGGATTGACGGCCACCTTACCGGAGGTATCGGGGACCTGCTTAACAGTAACAAGAATCTTCATGGTTGCTTTCCTCCTCTTACAGACCCATGTTGGCGGAGATCACGATGCGCTGGACTTCGCTGGTGCCCTCGTAAATTTCCGTAATTTTGGCATCCCGCATCATACGCTCCACAGGGTAGTCCTTGGTATAGCCATAGCCGCCGAACATCTGCACCACCTTGGTGGTGGTCTTCATAGCATGCTCGGAGGTAAAGAGCTTCGCCATAGCGGCCTGCTTGGTATAGCGCTTGCCCTCGCCCTTGGCCACAGCGGCCTGATAGGTCAGCAGGCGGCCTGCCTCGCAGCCCAGCTCCATGTCCGCCAGTGTAAACTGGGTGTTCTGGAACTTGCTGATGGGCTTGCCGAACTGGACGCGGCCCTTGGTGTAATTGATGGCCTCGGCCAGCGCGCCCTCGGCGATGCCCAGGGACTGGGCGGCAATGCCGATACGGCCGCCGTCCAGCGTGGCCATGGCGATGGAGAAGCCCTTGCCCTCCACGCCCAGCAGGTTCTCCTTGGGCACGATGCAGTCCTGGAACACGATCTCGGCGGTGGGGCTGCCGTGCAGGCCCAACTTTTCCTCATGCTTGCCCACGGAGAAGCCGGGGAATCCGCTCTCCACGATGAAAGCGGAGATGCCCTTGGTGCCGCGGGTCTTGTCGGTCATGGCGAACACCACGAACACGTCGGCCACGTAGCCGTTGGTGATGAAGATCTTGGAGCCGTTCATCACATAGTGGTCGCCCTCCAACTTGGCCTCGGTCTGACCCTTGGAGGCGTCGGAGCCGGCGTTAGGCTCCGTCAGTGCGAACGCACCCACATGGTGCCCGGTAGTCAGCATGGGCAGGTACTTCGCCTTCTGCTCAGGGGTGCCGTAGGTCATGATGGGGTCGCAGCACAGGCCGTTGTGGGTGGCCACGATATCGCCGGTGGAGGCGCACTGCTTGCTGAGTTCCTCGATGCAGATGGCGCTGGCCAGAGGATCAGCGCCCGCGCCGCCGTACTCCTTGGGCACGCACATACCCATGACGCCCAGATCAAACAGCTTCTCGATGTTCTCGCGGGGATACTCGCAGGTGCGGTCGGTCTCCGCCGCGAGGGGCTTGACTTCCTTTTCCGTAAACTCCGCCATCATCTTGCGGATCAGCTGATGTTCACGACTGAGATTAAAATCCATGTTGTTTCTCCTATATTTTTACTCTGTTTCGGAACGGTTCTTATAAAGGCATCCAACTGCCGCTGGCGGTGGCCAGCAGCTTTCCGGTGGCGGCGTCGGTCAGCTCCGCCCGCTGGCGGATGAGGCTGCGCCCCGCCTTGACGATGTAGACGGTGAGGTATACCTCCATGCCGTAGTCCACGCCCCGGAGGAAGGATACCGTCATATCCGTGGTGGTGGCTTCGTTGTCCCCGGCGGTGAAGTTCGCCACCACGCCGAAGGCGGTGTCGAACATCCCCGCGATGGCGCCGCCGTGGATACCGCCCTTTTCGTTGATCTGCCACGTCTGGGTGGGAAATGCGTAGGTGACGGTCTGGTTTTCGTAGTCGCAGGACACCAGACGCGCCCGCATTTTCTCGTCAAAGCCGCCGTCGTACAGGTTCAGATAGTGCTCCGACTTCTCCTGCACCAGCTGGAGCCACGCTTGCTTTTTATCCATGACGCGCCTTTACTCCTGTATCCCGGCGATATTCTTCGCCAGCTTCTTCTTGCCCTGAATGTTGCCCTGGCGGGCGATCATCACCCGCTGCGCCTGGGGCGAGCCTGCGCCGTGCATGGACTCCGTGCGGTAGCCCACGGCGGCCGCGCCCAAACACATATTCTCCAGGAACCGCATCACCCGCTGGCGATCCTCCGTGCTGACGCCCTCGTGGGTGGCGAAATACTTATTGCAGATCTCGCCGATGGTCTCTCCCTCGCGTCCCACCACCGTGGCGGACTTGAAGTCCGTCTCGCTGGGCATGGTGACCATCAGCCCGCCGGCGATGTCCTCCGCCAGACGCACGATCTCATAGGGGAACCGGGTGACGTTCTGCTTACAGACGTTCGCCAGCAGCAGGTCGATCTGGTAGTTGCCCGCCTTGGTGGGGCAGCCCTCGCAGGAGCAGGCGATGCCGCAGGAATACAGCGTCTCGTTGAGATGGGTCATCTCAATGAGCTTGTCCTTGATGTGGCTGGCCTTCTCCACGCCGTTGTACTCGGCAGCCAGTGCCGCCGCGCCGATGACCACGTCGCCCACGCCCACCTTGCAGCCGCCGTAGCTCTGGCGGTGATAGCCGGCGAAACGCTCCACCATCATACCGGCGAACTCGTACTCGCCGTTGAGGAAGATGTACTCATTGGGGATAAACACGTGGTCGAGGACCACCAGTGCCTCCTGCCCGCCGAATTTGGCGTTGCCCACGTCGATGCAGCCGTCCTCCATTTTGCGGGTGTCGCAGGACTGGCGGCCGTAGATCATGTACAGCCCCTCGGCGTCGGTGGGGCAGGCGAAGGACACGGCATAGTCCTTATCCGCCTCGCCCATGGCGATGGTGGGCATGAAGATATGCCAGTGGCTGTTGATGGAGCCGGTCTGGTGGCATTTCGCGCCGCAGATCACAATGCCGTCGTCGCGGCGTTCCACCACGTGGACGTACATATCCGGGTCGGTCTGCTCATGGGGTGCCTTGGAGCGGTCGCCCTTGGGGTCGGTCATGGCACCGTCCACGGTCAGATCGTTGTCCTGCACATAGACAAGGAATTTCTTGAAGTTCTCGTGATAGCTCGTGCCGCACTTCTCGTCGATCTCGTAGGTGGTGGAGTATACGGCGTTGAAGGCGTCCATGCCCACGCAGCGTTGGAAGCAGGAGGCGGTCTTTTGCCCCAGCAGACGCTGCATTTTCACCTTCTTCACCAGATCGTCGGCGGACTGGTGGAGGTGGGTGAAGCGGTTGATCTTGTGGCCGGTCAGGCTGGAGGTGGCGGTCATCAGATCCTCGTACCGAGGATCCTGCGCCAGCGCGTAGGTCATGGCCACGCAGTTGATGGAGGGACGGATCATGGGGTGATCCACCCAGTTGTCGAGCTTTTCGCCGAACATATACACGCGGGTGTTCAGCTTACGCAGAGAGTCAATGTACTCTTTCGCGGTCATCATAGCGGGATTCCTCCTTTCTCTGTTCACAAGTTTTGAGCGCAGTAATTCTCATCTTCACCGTAGCGTTCCTTGTACGCCGCCCAAAGCTCCGCACGGAAGCTCGGGTGCGCAATATTGATCAACAGCTTTGCGCGCTCCCGCAGATTTTTACCGCGCAAATTAGCGATGCCATATTCCGTAACAATGTAGTGCACATCCGTGCGGGGCGTTGTGACGGTGGTACCCGCCTCAAATACAGGTACGATGCGGGAGAGTGTCCCCTTCTTTGCTGTGGAAGGCATAGCGAGGATCGCTTTCCCTCCGGGCGAGAGGAACGTGCCGCGGATATAATCCAGCTGTCCGCCCACACCGCTGAACTGCTGCGTTCCCATGGACTCGGAATTCACCTGCCCGTTGAAGTCCACCTGTAGGCAGGAATTGATGGAGACCATTTTGTTGTTCTGTCCGATGACCCAAGGGTCGTTCACATAGTCTACAGGCAGAACCTCCACCGCCGGATTGTTGTTGACAAAGTCGTATAGTCTCTGGCTGCCCATCAGAAAAGCAATAACGATCTTGCCTTTATGAATGGTCTTTTGCGCTCCGTTGATAACGCCTTTCTCGTACAAATCGATAACGCCGTCGGCGATCATTTCAGAGTGGATACCCAAATCTTTCTTATCCCCCAAGCAGCTCAGCACCGCATCAGGGATAGATCCAATACCGAGCTGCAGAGTGGAGCCGTCCTCAATCAGGCTGGCGCAATTTCTGCCGATGGCCGCCTCCACATCTCCCACCTTTGCCGGGGGTAGGATCGGCATAGGTGTAGAGGCATCCACCAGATAGTCGATCTTGGAAATATGGATGCAGGAATCACCAAAGGTTCGTGGAAGATTCTCATTGACCTGCGCGATGACCAGCTTTGCTGACTCTGTGGCGGGCTTGGTTCCTCCGACAGACACACCCAGAGAGCAGAAGCCATGCTCGTCCGGCGGTGTAACGGAGATCAATACGGCGTCCACAGGAAGTGTTCCGTCACGGAAATAGCGCGGGCACTGACCAAAATAGGTAGGTGTAAAATCCGCCAGATTGCTATTGATCTCTTTGCGATTGCTGCCGCTAGCAAACAGGCCGTTGAACCTCAGGTGGCCCTTCATCTCCGGAGCGCAGTAAGGAGAATCGTACAGCGTTACCCAGTGGATCAGCTCCACATTTTTGTACTGCTGATAATTGCGGCACAGCGCATTCACCAAGACTGGGGGCTGGTTAGCTGCATGTCCGATAAGAATGCGGCAGTCATTGGGGATGTGCGTTACTGCTTCCTCCGCCGTCACTACTTTGTCTTTGTACTTCTCTTTCCAGTTTTTCATAGGCTCCTCCCATAACGTATCTATTTTCTTTAATCCTTTTCTTATCACGCATTGTTCGTGCCTTCACTTAAATGTGTAGCAAAATGCGTGCCAACTTTCGTTGTCAATATGGCGATTATTCTGTTATTTTTTTGTCAAAAACACAAATGGCCCTATTTTCACGCACCCCTCTGCAAAACGTACGCACTGCTGTTCACCCAGACAAAAAGCACGCTCGTCTCACGAATGAGACGAGCGCGCCGCCCTTTATCCACATTTTCTCTGCGAAACCAACCCCCGGAAGGATCGTTCACCTCACATCTGTCTCACTTTTGGCACAATTGCCGCATTATTGAGACACTAATTGCGGCGGGGTCAACTGTCCGCCGGAGTATTGGCACTCTCTCCATACTTGCTCTCTAATGCTTTCAATCGCCGTGCATAGGTGGATGCGGATACCTGCAGCAGTTCAGCCGCCTTGCGCACGCTCCCGCCCTTGCAATAAGCATCCTGATAGAGATGCAGTTCTATCCTCTCCATATATTCTGTCATGTTAAAGCTCTCCGTCTGCTCTGGCAGCAGTATGCTTTTCCCCTGCTGCGGGACTCTTGCCAGTCTTTCATAAGACAGGATGTCGCTCGGTTCAATGACGGATGAATCACTCATAATCACCGCTTCTTCCAGAACATTCTTCAGTTCCCGGATATTTCCCGGCCAGCCATAGCCTTTAAGCTGTTGGTAGGCCTGCGAAGACAAACGCTTGTTGGTGCCGTGTTTTTCGTTGAACACCTGCAGGAAGTGCGTCGCCAGCGGGACAATATCTGCTCGACGTTCCCGCAGCGGCGGTACATGAATAGGCACCGAGCTGAGGCGGTAATACAGATCCTCGCGGAACATTTTTTCTGCCACCATTTTCTGCAGGTTACCATTTGTGGCGGAGATGAACCGTACATCCATTTTAATGGGCTTGTTGCCGCCCACGCGGTAGAACTCCTGCTCCTGAAGCACACGCAGCAGCTTTACCTGCATGTCCAATGACAGTTCTCCCACCTCATCTAAAAATATGGTTCCGCCGTTGCCCAACTCCAGCAGTCCCTTGTGACCCTCGGCACGCGCACCTGTAAACGCGCCCTTTTCGTAACCAAACAGCTCACTTTCGATCAGGCTCGCTGCGATCGCGCCGCAGTCGATGGTCAGGAACGGCTTGTCCCTGCGGTCACTGTTGCGGTGGATGAATTTGGCAAACTCCGACTTTCCTGTGCCAGTCTCGCCGGTGAGCAGAACGCCGATATTTGCCATAGCCGCTTTCTTTGTGCGGCGCAGTACTGCCAGCGTCGTCTTGTCATTCGCTATGATCTGGTGATCCTCCAACAGCACGCTCCGAATGTTCTGCAGCTCCTGCAGATAACTGCTGGCACGCATTTTTTCCTGCTCCAGTTCCACCTGCAACTGCGTGATCTCGTTGAAATCACGGTTGCTCGATACGATGAACATGATCTTTCCGTTACGCCACACCGGCTTGCTGGTGGTAAAGCTCTTGCGTCCGGTGCGGTAGTGGATCTGCTCCAGCGTGGCCTCGCGCCCCGTTTTTATCACTAACAGCGTGGACGACCTGGAGATCACATCCCCCTGATAGTCCCGCATATTGCGTCCTATTATCTCTTCTCGTTTTGTCCCGCTGAGCTTTTCGTATGCTTTGTTTACCATCAAGATGGTCCCGTCACCATCCGTAACGAAAAATGTATCCGGCAGATCTTCGATCAACACCTGTAACGAGTCGTTCAGCTTATGCAGACATGCAAATCTGCGGAGCAGCTCTTCTCTGTCATACTGCTCATAATTGCTTTGTATATCCTGCATGGACGAACAGACAAAGCAATTACTACACTCCTGACACTTCACGCAAAAGCCTCCCTTCTTTCGGCGAAATCCTCTCTGCCGCCGGACAGTATTTTATTGCTCTCCGTTTGTTAATAAAGTAACAGTCTTCGGCGGGATTGTCAAGGGAAAATATACCGCCACATAGCTTCAGATAATACACTCCCAAGGTGACGGTTGTCATTCCAGTTGGTCTGGTGTATAATATTGACAGGATCTATCCCGCACAACATTTTTTGGAAGGGAGGTATGTGCGATGAAGTTGGAACTTCGGCAAGAACAACGGCTGTCCCAGCGGCAGATCCAAAGCCTGCACCTGCTGCAGATGGGCTGGATGGAACTGGAAAACACTCTGAGTCAATTGGCGGAAGAAAACCCTCTCATCGACTTGGATGCCTCTCATTTTTATCATGCCGACGTGTCCCCGTTCGCCGCATACCCCGGCAGCACCTACCGACCGCCCCTTGAGGATGAAGCTCCCTCCCCCATTGATCTCGCCTCCACAGATGGAGGGCTGCATGAGACTCTGCCGCGTCACTTGCAGCGGCAAATCGCGGCACTACCTATCTCCAAGGGAAAAAAGCAGGTTCTGTTCTACCTAAGTGAATGCCTGGACGATGATGGTTACTTGCGCGCCACCACTGAGGAGCTTGCGGAAGACACCGGCTTGGCTCCCCTCCTGCTCCGCCGCTGTATGAATGCACTGCAAGCTCTGGAGCCCGCCGGTGTGGGCGCGCAGTCTCTGAAGCAATGCCTGCGGCTGCAATTAGAACGCACTGGCAGTGACGAGACTGCTCTTCGTATCGTGCAGGACTTCCTTCCCTCGTTGGCCAAAGGTCGCTACCGGCAGATTGCTGAAGCAATCTGCGTCCCCGAAAAGGAAGTCCGCCGCGCATCGGACGCCATCCGCCAATTGGAACCCCGCCCCGGTCTCGCCTTCTGCAGACCGGAACATAGCCCTACGATACGCCCGGACATCTACATCGTGGATCGCGGCGGTACCTTTGTCTGCGATGAGGACCGTCTTTATCGTCCCACCGTTCACGTCAATGTCTACTACCGCAAGCTGTATCTCACCACAGAAAACGCTGAATTGAAACAATATTTGAAGGAAAAACTTCGCCATGCCGAGAGCATATTATACGCGCTGGAGCAGCGGGGCTCCACGCTTTTGCTGTGCGCCCGTTACATTGCCGCTCAGCAGCAGGAATACTTCCGCCGCGGCCCCTCCTTTTTGACCCCTATGACGATGACCAGCGCGGCATCGGCATTGGGTGTATCTCCCTCCACCATCAGCCGGGCAGTGCGGGATAAGTACCTTCAAAGCCCACAGGGTATCTACCCTCTTTCCCACTTCTTCTCCTCTTCCGCGGCAGACAAGTGTGCTTACAGCAGCAATGCCGCACGCGCCCTGTTGTGCCGTCTCATCGAACAAGAGGACAAACACCATCCACTCTCCGACCAAAAGCTCTGTCAAATGTTGGTGCAGGAGGGCTTTCCCGTTTCACGCCGCACTGCGGCAAAATATCGTGGAGAACTGCAGATCCCCGGTGCCTCTGGGCGTCGCGCACCTTGATGCATCTTCTGTTCAGCAAAACCAGCCCACGCCTGTCTGCATGGGCTGGTTCTTTCTGCCCATCACAAAGGAGTTCTTTCATGTTGGACTCAACGGAATCTAGAAATCGTTCGTAAGCTTCTTTACAAGATTCCCTCATAGTTTCGCTCCTATTTTAATGTTAACGCAATTTCACTTCATTTTGAGTTGGCAAAGAAGGAATTGCCCCCATTCGAGAAACAGTAATGGCCGCCACTTGATTTGCATACCGCAGGGACTTCTCTAAATTATTGGATTTACACCATGCTATGCCCGATTATCTGCACTCATCGCTTTCCCCCTCACCACTGTGCGTACCCATCGCACACCTCTTGTGTTTCGCCGTACATTTTCACTTCTCCGCTGTCCAGCCACAGGACATGGTCGCACATCTCCCGGATCTGACTGAGACTGTGGCTCACGAACAGCACCGTGGTGCCGCCGCTCATCAGCTCCATCATCCACGCACGGCTCTTGGCTTGAAATGCCTCGTCGCCCACGGACAGTATCTCATCCACAATGAGGATCTGCGGATTCACCACCGTGGCCACCGAGAACGCCAGCCGCGCCATCATGCCGCTGGAGTAATTCCGAATGGGTACGTCAATGAAGTCCCCCAGCTCGGAGAATTCGTGTATTTCGTCGAATTTCTCCTTCAGGAATTCCTCCGTGTAGCCCAAGATCGCGCCGTTGAGGAACACGTTTTCCCGTCCCGTCAGGTCGGGGTCGAAGCCGGAGCCAAGCTCCAGCATGGGTACGATGTTCCCGTGACACGTCACGCTGCCCCGCGTGGGCTTCAAAATGCCGGAAATGCACTTGAGCAGCGTGCTTTTGCCGGAGCCGTTGCGCCCGATGATGCCCAGCACCTCGCCCTTATGCACGTCGAAGCTGACGCCCTTCAGTGCCCAGAACTCGTTGGTCTTGATCTTTCCGCGTATCTTCCGCGTGACGAATTCCTTCAGCGACAGGATCTTGTCATCCGTCAGCCGAAAGCGCATCGCCACATCGTGGGCGGAAATGGTAATATCGTTTTGCTCCATACTCCACCTCACAGATACAGCACGAATTTATCCTGATTCTTCTTAAACACCCACGCGCCTACCACCAGTGCCGCGATGGCGTACAGCAGACACTGTGCGTACATGGTCGGCTCAGGCGACACGCCGTCGATGATGCACGTCCGCACGAAGGTCACGTAGTAGTACAGCGGGTTCATCATCACGATGCGCTGGGCTGCCTCCGGCAGTGCGGAGACCGGGTAGAAAATGGGGGTCAGATACATCCAGATGGTGGTCAGTACGCCCCACAAAAACTGAATATCCCGGAAGAATACCATGGCTGTCGACAGCAGCATCCCCAGCCCCAGACAGGACAGTGCCAGACACACGAAGGCATACAGCGACAGGACATACGCCGGCGCAGGCAGCAACCCGGAGATCAGTGCCACGGCAATCAGCGGGATCATGGAGATCAGCAGATTGATGAGGGAGGACAATATCCGGGTCAACGGGTAGATATACTTGGGTACGTAGACCTTGGTGATAAGGCTGGCGTTGCCCACGATGGACGTCAACGCCATGCTGCAGGACTCGGAGAAATAGCTGAAGATCACGTTGCCGCAAAGCAGGTAGACAGGAAAATGCAGACAGCGATAGTCAGTCCCACTATCCAGACGAACAGCCTGTATGGCGGCATGGTCTTCAGAATTGCAAGTTCACAGGATAGCTTTCCCGTTATGGGTTTTTGCGTTTACCCTCGGTTTTCCAACAATCCTTCCAACAAACGCCCCAAATCTACACAAAACTTCTCGATACATATTAAAACACATCAACACGAGAAGATCCCCCAATCCCTTGCAGTACAGGGGATTGGGGGATCTTACTTGGCATGAATGGGTACACCGTAAACGCATCCACGCCATTTTGCAGAACTAACGCAGCGAATGTGTACCCTTACGCAAAGTTCTTCCTATGGAACTTGTACGAACGCCATCCAAGTGATATACTTTTTGAAACGCCCCGGAAAGGACTGAGTGTATGGACCGCGCTGCCGACTTGTGGACTTTGGTCAGCAATTTAAAAAATGCCGCTTACGATGAACAGGTACATATTCTGCAAACGCTGGGCGATAAGCTTATCAATGATTGCCGCATCGAGGTCTTTGGCGTAACCATCGAGCCGCTATGGGTAGAGGCCTACTGCTATGACGAAACGCATTTCCCCGACCACAATACCCATCGCAGCCGCAAGCAAAAAAACCGGTTTGGACAGATGTATTTCCATGAGCGAGGCTACGGCGGCGTGGATATCTGCTTATCAAATTCGGAGGATTTCTGCCTGTCCTTTCTGCTGAAGGCTACTCTCGCCAACGGGCACTTTCTGACACAGACGCAGCTTCCGCGCGTGTTGTTGAGCACCGGCAAAACGAAAGCGGACTTCGAGCATCTGGAGGACATACTCCGCCCTGCGGACGCCCGTCACACCATCTGCCACACGACCCGTGTGAACTTGACCAAACCCTGTTACAGCGACGCCCCGCTGACCTCATTTGCGCTGGACGCAATTCCCAAGTATGATTTCCGGTTTGCCCGGAAAAACCTTCGAGAGAATGTACGGGCGTACCTGCTGGCCTATATGGCCGCGCATCCAGACTGTACCGAACAAGAATGCAGGGCAGAGTGCCGCCGTGTGTTCGGATGGGTGCCCGACCTGGTGCGGACATGGGTGCACAACTGATGCGCAGCTTGTTATTGCTCCGGTTGCCGCAGGAACAGCACACCCAGGGTGCCGGGGCCGCAGTGTGAGGACACAGTACAGCCAGCCTGGGTGACGAATACCTCCTGAAAGGGTGCCAACTCCCGTACCAGCTTCGTCAGCTCCTGTAGGGTGGTCTCCGCCACCTCGCCGGAGTGGGTGATGAAAGCGTGATCAGCCACAACTGTCTTATCCGCCAACCGTTCGGTGATATACTGGCGGTACACCTTTTCCATGGCGCCGCGGTACTTTTTGCAGACTGCCAGCTTGCCCTCCCGCATTTCAAGACAGGGCTTCAGCTTCAGCATATTGGCGCCCAGCGCCGTCACGCCGCTGCAGCGGCCGCCCTTCCACATAAACTCCAGTGTGTCCAGTACGAAGCTGGTGTCGCTGCAGGGTGCCAGGCGGTGCAGCTCTGCGGCGATGTCCGCCGCCGTCATACCGCTGTCCCGTAGCTTGGCCCCCTGTAGTGCCAGCAGCCCGCCGCCTGTGGAGAGCTGGCGGCTGTCCACCACGTGGATCTGTCCCTGGTCCGTCAGCTCCTGCGCCGCCAGTACCGCGTTCTGGCAGGTGCAGGACAGCTCCGAGCTGATGTCGATGTGGACGATGTCATAGCCCTCCGCTAAAAGCGGGGAGAAAAATGCCTTGAACGCTTCTGGACTGATCGCTGTTGTTTTGGGCAGGGTGCCGTTCCGGCGGTAATCGGCGTACAGCTCCGCCGAGGTGTAGTTTCCGTCATCAGGGAAGACACGCCCGCCACTCTGGATAGTCAGGGGTATGGTGCGGATATGGAAGCGCTCCAGCAGCTGGGGCGTCAGGTCACAGGTGCTGTCGTAGGTGATGCAGACAGGTCTGGGCATGGGTGTTCCTCCTATTTTTCCTATGGTAACGGCAGTATACCGAAGAAACCTCAACGTAAGCTCAAAAAAATCTCGATTTTTGAGAGCAGGTGTGATAAAATCCAAAAAAACACAAGGGAGGGACAGCCATGTTCCGCATTTTGGTGGCCGAGGACGATGACAACGCCAGATTTCTGATGTGCGAGGTGCTGCGGCGTGCCGGGTATGAGCCGTGCCCTGCGCGGGACGGTGTGGAGGCACTGGAGGTGATGGAACACTACCAGTGCGATCTGGCGGTGGTGGATATCACTATGCCGCGGATGGACGGCATCACCTTCACCCAGACGCTGCGGGAGGGGAACTGCGATCTGCCGGTGCTGATGGTGACGGCCCGCGTGACCCAGGAGGACAAGCGCCGGGGTTTCCGGGCGGGGACGGATGACTATATGGTCAAGCCAGTGGACGAGGAGGAGATGCTTTGGCGTATCGAGGCCCTGCTGCGGCGGTATTGCAGCCGGGCAGACCGACGCTTGACGGTGGGCACCACGGTGCTGGACCGCGGCTCCCTGCAGGTCATCACTCCGCAGAGTACGTGGCAGCTGTCCGCTAAGGAGTTTTTGCTGCTGTATAAGCTGCTGTCTTACCCCCGGACGCTTTTCACAAAACGGCAGCTTATCGACGACATATGGGATCTGGACAGTGATGTGGACGAGCACACTGTGGAGGTTTACATCTCCCGACTGCGAGAGAAATTCCGGGACAACCCGGACTTCGAGCTGCGGACGATTCGGGGATTTGGCTATATGGGGATGCCCCGGGAGGACGGCAATGGCCAGAAATAAGGTGAAAAAAGAAAAGCCGCCTGTCCGGCTGCTGGGCACCATGTTCCTGCTGGTGCTGGGGCTGGTGGCGGTGTATGTGGGGATGGCGTTGGGGATATTTACACTGGTGCAGCGGCTGGTGCATCTGGAGGACGCCAGCTATACGCTGCTGTGGCCCATCCTCATCCTTTCGGTCAGCGCCATCCTGGGCGTACTGCTGGCCATATTCATTTTCCGTGGGTATCTGGCGCCGCTGTCACGGTTGATGCAGGCCACGCAGTCGGTGGCGGAGGGCGATTATACCGTGCGGGTGGATATGCGGGGCGCCCGGGGCGAGGTGGCGGAGTATATCCGCAGCTTTAATAAAATGGCGGAGGAACTGTCCAGCGTGGCGCTGCTGCGAATGGACTTTGTGAATACCTTTTCCCACGAGTTCAAAACGCCGCTTATCTCCATCCGGGGATTTGCCAAGCTGCTGCAAAACGACGACCTGACATCGGAGCAGCGGCGGACCTATACAGACACCGTGGTGCAGCAGTCCGAACGGCTGGCTGCCATGAGCACCCACGTTCTGGAGCTGGCCCGGTACGAAAACACCGAGATCGTGTCCGACAAGACGCTGTACAGCCTGGATGAACAGCTCCGCCGGTGTGTGCGCCAGCAGGAGAGGGAGTGGCTGAAAAAGAGCCTGACCGTGGAGGGAGACCTGGATCCGGTGGACTATTACGGCAATGAGGAGCTGGTGGAGCACATCTGGTCTAACCTGCTCTCCAACGCTATCCGGTTTACGCCCGCCGGCGGGCAGATCACCGTGGTGCTGCGGCGGGGTGAGGGAGAGGTCACCGTGTCTGTCTCTGATACGGGTATCGGTATGGACGAGGAGACACAGCGGCACATTTTCGACAGGTTCTACCGGGCTGCGCCATACCCGGATGACCGGGGCAACGGCCTGGGCCTCTCCATTGTCCGCCGGGTGGTAACGCTGTGCGGCGGGAGTGTGACGGTGTTCTCCCGCCCTGGAAATGGCTCCACATTTACCGTGACGCTGCCCGCAGAGGAATAACGGTGCGATCCGCCGGATAGTGATGTGTATAAAAAGGCACCTTTGGTTAAACAAGCACCCGCCGCACAAAAGGGAACGACCGCCCATTCGGCGGTCGTTCCCTTTTATCGTGGGGTGGGACAGGCCCCTGAAATGCCGGAAGCCCGGCCCGGCACAAGGCCGGACCGGGCCCCGGCGCTGGAGGGGACCAGCACCCTTCGCTGAGAGGTCCAGGGGGGGGTAAACGCACAAAACGCGGGGAATGTCAGTACAGGGGAATTACGTTATCGCTGTGTTATGCTGTGTCAGCCGTTACTTGGCAGCCTTCTTGGCTTCCTTGGCGGCCTTGTCAGCCAGGTAGTACATACCGGGAGTGTTGTAGTACTCCTTCTGCAGGTCCTTCACCTGCTTGCACATCAGCAGCAGGCCGATCATGTTCAGAATGACGATAATAGCCATGAAGCCGTCGGTGATCATGTACATGGTGGTCACGTTGGAGAACGCGCAGGCGATGCCGATGAACAGGGGATACATAAACACCCAGATCTTGGAGAACTTACGGCCGAACAGGATCTCAGCCTGGATCTGGCCGAAGAAGCCGGCGGAAATGATCGTGGAGAACACGAACAGGAACACCGTAATGGCGACGAAGATAGCACCGAAGCTGCCGAACACGGACTGGAAAGCAGCCAGGGCCAGCTGGCCGGAGCTCAGACCCTCCTGGGTCCACACGCCGGAGGCCAGAACAGCCAGGGCGGTGATGGTGCAGATAACGATGGTATCCATGAAGACTTCAAAGATACCGAACTGGGCCTGACGGATGGGGTGATCCGTATCGGCGGTGCAGTGACCGGCGATGGTGGAGCCTACGCCCGCCTCATTGGAGTACACGCCGCGGGCAGCGCCCCAACGGATAGCAGCCATGATGGTGGCGCCGGCGAAGCCGCCCACAGCGGCGCGGCCGGTGAAGGCATCCTGGAAGATCATGCCAAAAACAGCGGGGATCTCGCCCACGTTGGCGAAGATGATGATCAGAGCGCCCAGCACGTACAGGCAGGCCATCACGGGCACCAGGATGTCGGTGACGCTGGACACGCGCTTGAAGCCGCCGGCCAGGATAACGCCCACCAGAACGGCGATGATGATGCCGGTGACGGTCTGGTTTGCGCCGAAGACGTTGAACTGCTCAGCAGCGGAAACGCCCTGAGAGGCCAGGGAGGGGACCAGCTCGATCATGAAGAAGAAGGCGTAGCCGACGCCGAACACGACGCCGATCTTCTTGCCCAGACCGCGCAGGTAGTAGGCGGGGCCACCGACCCACTCGCCCACGTCGTTCTTACGACGGTACTTGATGCCCATCGCGACCTCGCAGTACTTGGTGCACATGCCGAGGATAGCCAGGATCCAGATCCAGAACACAGCGCCGGGGCCGCCCAGGGCGATAGCCACGGGCACGCCGACGATGTTGGAAGCGCCGACGGCGCAGGCCAGGGCCGCGAATGCGGCGGAGATGGGACGGACCTTGCCCTCTTCCTTCTTGGCGAACATCTTGCCGAAGGTCTGGCTCATGGCGTAGCCGAAGTGGCGGATCTGGGGGAAGCCCAGATAGATGGTCAGGAACAGACCACCACCGCCGATGAGGATCAAAATGGGAATGCCCCAGAACCAGTTACCAAAATCTTGAATAGCTTGCAGTATAACCATACTTTTCTCCTTTCACGCGAAACAATAGGTGATTTTCTCTGTGATTGCGCTTGTGCGTTTTGCGTTTTGTGCTTGGTGCGTTTTGTGCGTTTTGACAGGGTCTCTCAGCGTAGGGAGGGATAGCTCAGCTCAGCAGACGCTTCACCGCTTCATAGGTGATGTTGGGAACATTTTGGAACGTCTGCCGCATATCCACGCGCTCGGTGAGCATATGTCCGTCGCGGCCGAAGGTACCGATATTGACAACGGGGACGTCGATCTGACGGATCTTATCCACCGGGTGCGTGTATTTCACGCCGTACTGGGGCATATTCGTCTCCAGCGCCTGGATAGCCAGGGTGTCGTCGCACACGGCCATAAAGCTGGAGTCGGAGATGTAGGGGTAGAACATGCGGGTCTTGATCTGGCGCTGGGCCTCAGGCCGCACCACCTCGATGGCGCTCTCCACCGCGTCCAGCAGTGCCTTCTCCTTGGCCGTGCGGCCGGTCATCTCGATACGGGCACTGAAGATGGAGCCGAAGAACACCACCACGGCGGGGGACTTGTCCTCAGACCACTTCCATGCCTCCTGCACCACACGCAGGCCGAACAGCCGCAGATCCAGCTCAGGATCGTCCTCATGCAGCTTCACGGTGAACTCGTGAATGGCTTTCTTGAAGGCCTCGCCGTGCACGGCGGCCAGCTCGTTATAGAACTCGTTCCAGGTGTAGACACGGGTCTTCCAGGGCAGCTGATGGAAGTCCACCTTGCTCAGCTCGCAGAAGCGCTTGTACTGGGCATTCAGGTACTCCACCGTCTCGTCAAAGGCCTCCACGGCCATCTGCCTGCTCTTTTCCAGCACGATGGAAGGACTCCAGCCGTGGGTGAAGAAGTTGTAGTAACCGAAGGCCGTCAGCGCCGTCTGCACGGTGTAGGGGCCCTTGGTGTCCATCTGCTTCAGGGAGATGGGCGGAATGGCCACCTCACCCTGGGCGATGTCGCACAGGTCAGTGTTCAGGGACATCTTCCGCGTGATGTTGGCCAGCACCAGGTTGGGATCCAGCGCGCTGAAAGCCTGGCCCACATGGGCTTCCTTGCCGAACACGGCGAAGCAGGGCAGCAGCTTGCCGATGCTGCCGTAGTAGATGTAGCGGTTCTCGTCGCCGGGGGCGTAGTTGGTGGAGTAGTCCGCGTTGATGCACGCCACATACTCGAAGTGCTCCTTCTCCTTCAGCTCCTCCAGCAGGTCCAGGGCGGTGATGATGCCCTTGGAGTTGTCCTCCTCGTCGCACTCGCCGATAGCCAGCAGGTTGCCATCCAGTTCCTCGGGATGCTCAGAGAAGTACTGGATCAGGTACATATGGCCTGCCACACCGGACTTCATATCCAGCGCGCCGCGGCCGAACAGATACTCGCCGGACTCGATATCGTCAATGACCTCCTGGGGCAGCACGAACGTCTCGCGCAGCTTGGCGGGCAGCTCCTCGCAGCGGAACGCGTACTCGCGGATGGTGCCGAAATCGTCCACGCCCACGGTGTCGATGTGGCCGATGAGGATGACCGTGCGGTTGGAATTGCCCTTGGTGCCCTTCACATAGGCCAGCGTGCTGTGCCGCACCACAAAGTCGTTCTTGGTCTGGAAGCACTTGACCTGCTCGGGATGTGCCTGGAAGTAGGGCAGGGACATATAGAAGTCCTGTATATAGCGGGCCACGGCGCTCTCGCCGCCCGGCTCCTTGTTGATGCTGGGGATGGCGACCATCTCTTCCGTCAACTGCTTGACCTTGTCAAAAGAATTTAATTTCATGTCTTAGCTCCTTTGTTATGCTGCGCGTATCAGTCGCGGTGATATCTCTCGATGCCGGCCATATAGGTGTTCAGCACCTGGATGTCCTTGATGTCGTTTTCGGGAATGTGGAAGATGTCGCGGTCGATGACCACCATGTCGGCGAACTTGCCGGCCTCGATGGTTCCCATCAGGTCCTGATCGCCGTTGGCGTAGGCCACGTTCTTGCTGTACATACACACCGCGTCATACACGGATACCTTCTCGTTGGGGTGGTAGCCGCCCACGGGATAGCCGTCCATATCCTGACGGGTCACGGTGGCGTAGATGCCGATCCAGGGATTGAAGCTCTCCACCGGTGCATCGGAGCCGCCGGCCATGATCAGTCCCGAGTCCAGATACGTCTTCCAGGGATAGCTCAGCACGGCGCGTTCCTTGCCTACGCGCTCCTCGATCCAGTGTAGGTCGGTCATCAGGAACGTGGGCTGGATATCCAGCACGATCGGCAGCTTCTTCATGCGCTCGATCAGCTCCGGCGTGGCCATCTGGGCGTGGATGATGCGGAAGGGGAGACGCTTGGCCTGCTCCTCCGGCGTCATGCCGTCCTTCAGCCCCTGCTCAAGGCAGTACTCCACCGCGTCCAGAGTGACCTCCAGCGCCTTGTCACCGATGCAGTGGGTGGCGGGCTGCAAGCCGTGGCTGTATGCCTTGTACATTCTCTTGGCCAGATCCTCGGGGCTGATGACCAGAATGCCGGTGTTGCCGGGATCGTCCGCGTAGTCGGTGTACAGCTTGGCGGAACGGGAACCCAAAGAGCCGTCAGAGAAACTCTTGAAGCTGCCCATACGCGCGGCGCGGTAGGGATCGTTCCGCTGCTCGGGCGTCAGGTTCTCCGGGTCGAACATATAGTCCAGGCACACGGCCATACGCACCGGCAGCTCGCCGCGGTCGCTGCGGGCCACATAGTCGGCGAAGTCCTCGTCATAGTGCCAGATCTCCGCGGCGTAGGTGTGCATCATGGTCACGCCCAGGCTGGAGGCCAGCGCCAGACCCTTCTTCATGCACTTCTCGCGGGTGGCGGGCACCAGGAACGGGTCGGGGATCAGATTGTCGTAGATCTTGGAGGCCTGCTCACGGAAAATGCCGTTGGGATTGCCGTCGGCGTCCAGCTCCACCAGGCCGCCGGGGCCGTACACGTAGCCGTTGGTGATGTTGGCTTTTTCCAGCGCCATGGTGTTGGCCACCGCCGTGTGCAGACACACGCGCTTGATGACGATGGGGTGATCGGTGCTGGCCTCGTCCAGGTCCAGACGGGTGGGCAGCCGGTCCTCGCAGTCCTTCCACTTGGACTGGTCAAAGTTGGAGCCCTTGATCCACTCACCCTTGGGGGTCTCTGCCGCGCGGTCACGCAGCAGCTGCAGTGCCTCGGCGCGGGAGGTGGCGCCGCCCAGGTCCACCGTGGTATAAGTCTGGCAGAAAGCGAAGAAGTGCAGGTGGGAGTCGCCCATGCCGGGCAGCACAGTCTTGCCCTGCAGATCAATGCACTTTGCACAGTCAAAGCGCTCCAGCGCCTCCTCCTTCGTGCCCACGTAGGCAAATTTGCCGTCCTTCAGCACCACTGCTTCCTTGCAGACGCCCGGCGCTTCCATCGTGTAGATCTTGCCGCCATAAAACAACGTATCAGCTTTGACCTTCATTTTGTACACCTCTCCAATTTCAACGTAGTATTATTGTGATTTTGTACAGTTTTGCGTACGTAAGGTTTACCTTAGTTGCCATTATAACGGAAAATGGACCGGGTGGCAATTTGCCGCCTGTTCCCCCTGCGGAACAATTTGTGCAAATTATGTTTCCTGAACGGAACGTTTGTTGACATATTTGACGTATTTTGCTATAATCGTTAAAAACCAGCGCAAAAATGAGCCTGAATTGATTTTGAGGAAAACGCCTATGGACACTGCAAGAGAAAATATCACAAGAGAAGTCGGCAGCCGCATCCGCTACGCCCGCAAAAGCCGGGGTATGTCGATGGACGAGCTGGCTCAGGCCATCTACAAGACCCGTTCGGCCATCTCCAAGTACGAGAACGGACAGATCTCCGTGGATATTGCCACGCTTTACGACATCGCCAACGCCCTGAAGGTCAGCATCTATGATCTGCTGTACCGCAATACACCGGATATTGACCAGGAGTACAACGCGGAGGTGCCCGCCTTTTTCCGGGAGGTCTCCCAATTATATATATATGTACTTCTTCGACGGCCGGGTCAACCGTGCCCAGTGTACTGTCATCGATATATTCCCCACGGAGGAGAGCAGCACGGCCGAGGTGCTCATGTACATGAACATCAAGGACCTGGCCCACTACCGGGTCTGTGAGAGCACCTACCACGGCACCCTGACCCACTACGAGGCGTTCAGCGCCATGCTGTTCCAGAATGACGATATGCCCATGGACAAATACCAGATCGGCATTCCCCAGCCCTATATGGACGACGACCGGAAGTGGGTGCTGACCTATGGCATCTCCTGCCGCCCGCTGATGCCCTCCGCCGCCAAGCGCCTTCTCAGCAAAACACCGCTTTCCATCGACAAGGCGCTGGTCCAGGAGCTGAAGATATCCAAGGAGGATATCCGCCTGATGAAGCATTATAATATGTTCGTCATGGTGTAGCCGGCATCGCCTTCTGTATATGTATGAACAGTCTTACCCGAAAAGGACGCCCCGGCGTCCTTTTTCCATAGGAGGACAAGTTTTTTCGATCTCGTTGTCCGTATTCGCTCCGCTGCGCCGTTTATAGAGTGAAGGCGCAGGACGGGGGCACACACTGCTGCCTGCACAGCCGCAGCGAGAAGGGAGGAGGGGTCATGCTGCTCTATATCCAGACCATAGAGGATCCCCGGCAGGCCCGGCAGTTCGAGGACATATACACCGCCTGCCGGGGCCGCCTGCTGGCGCTGGCCCGCCGAAAGCTCTGCGGCGGCGCGGAGGCCGAAGACGCGGTGCACCAGGCGTTTCTGGCACTGGCGGAGCACTTTCAGCGGCTGTGCCGCCTGCCCCACCCCCAGCTGGAGGCATATCTGGTGGTGGTCACGGAGCGTAAGTGTATCGACTGCCTGCGGCAGCAGGCCCGCCGTGACGGCGTGCCCTTTGACGAGAACACCGTTCTGGTCACGCCGCCGCCTTGCGGCGACCCGGTGGCCGACGCTATGGGGCGCTTGCCGCCCCGCTGCCGCGAGGCACTGCTGCTGCGCTACGGCTGCGGCTACAGCACCCGTGAGACGGCATCCCTGCTGGGTCTGTCCTTTGCCGCGGCCCAGAAGCTCCTGCAGCGGGCCAAGGCCGCCCTGCGTACAGAACTGGAAAAGGAGGGCATATCTGTATGAGCATTCTGCTCAATGATGAAGCGCTGTGCTGCGGCGCGCGCCGACTGGCGGTGCAGCTGGCGGCGGCACTGCCGGCGCCGGAGGATGGATTTTCCCCGGCCTTTCAGGCGGACATGACGGCGCTGACGCGCTGTGTGACCCGCCGGCAGGCGGTCCGACGATGGGGCCGACGCGCGGCGGCGGCCGCTCTGACGGCACTGCTGACCTTCGGCGCGGTGCTGGCGGCCAGTCCCACCGCCCGCGCGGCGGTCAGTCGCTGGTTCGTGCAGATAACGGAGCTGGTGACAGCCTACCGCATCACCCCGGCGGATGCCGGGGACACGGTGCAGGACTACACCCCCACCGCCCCGCTGGGCTATGTCCTGTCGGGCGACTTTACCGGCAGGGAGAACGGCATCCGGGTCATGCGCT
>OHAT01001438.1_pt1 | contig 20802 bp, 15 predicted proteins | sample 1577141 | NCBI WGS metagenome assembly OHAT01 (sample SAMEA3541578, study PRJEB24748) | human gut metagenome | biome: human gut; feature: human-associated habitat; material: faeces | place: China | collected 2012 | reverse complement strand
TAACAATTCTTAGAAACAATAAAATCAATTAACTCTAATACATGAATTCCAAATGATCATCACTACCTACCGAGAACCCAATACATTCCCAAAGAAGACCTAGGGAAGACATCCCTATTGAACGGTGTATGAGCAGTTCCGCTCCAATGTTTCTATATGAAAGATTATAGGATGTCCAGAGGATAAACGGAGGAAGAACGAAAGAGGGGTATGATTACGGTATTATCTGGGTATATCTTCAGTGGGATTTCAGTAGGTTCTTGATATAATGAAGTGAAAACCGATGTCGATAAATTTTAAACTACAGATTAGCCAATTTACGCCAATATTGCTAACTTTGCACCGTGTATGACAAACTCAGATTATTTCAAATTGTAGAAAATGGCCGCATTAAGGTTCTTCTTTTACTTATTGATGAAACCCGCAACCCTCGGTATGGCATTCATCGGAATTTCCGGTGTGTTTGCGCCGTATACCAACCCGAATAGTTGGTGGATTCCGGCGCTGGCAGGATTATTTATGCCCGGCATCATTTTCGCAAATTTATATCTTTTCATTTTTTGGGCTATTTGCAAAAAATGGTGGGTACTCCTGCCACTTATCACAATCATATGTAATTACAATTATTTTACGGGAATATTTCAATCTCCATGGAAAGAAGATATCCCCTATATAAAAGACAACGAAATAACCATTGCCAGTTATAACGTGGAAGGATTTTTCTGGATCGCACGTAACGTGAAATACAATATAAAAAAAGTAGTCGAAGATAATCAAATCGACATTTTATGTATTCAAGAACACTGCGAAGAACCTCAACAAGATTCAATAGCGATAAAGAAACGATTCGGTCTACCCTACCGATGTGTATTTTTTAACAGACAAGAGGCATGGGCTAATTTCGGAATCACGATTTATAGCCGCTACCCTATCATTCGATACGGGGAAATTGATTTCAATTCAAAACAGAACAATAGCATGTGGGCGGATATTCTAATTAAAGGAGATACAATCCGTGTTTTTAATAATCACTTACAAACCACAAATGTCAGTCCCAACAGCAAAAAATATGAAAAATATAAAAGCGTCAAAGATTGGAAAGGTCAGGCACGCACGTTGGTAACCATCGTGGAGCAACTAAAAGAAAATTTCAATATACGAGCCAATCAATCCATACAAGTCAGACAAATCATTGACACCACCCGCTATCCCGTTATTGTATGCGGCGACTTCAATGATACTCCTGTATCTTTTGCCTACAACCATATTGCCGGAAAAAATATAACAGACGGATTTCGGGACAGAGGAAAAGGATACGGACATTCATTCAATGGCATCAAAGGATTGCTACGGATAGATTTTATCGGTTATGACGAATCATTTATCGGGTTGGAATATCAATCCCCCCGCCTCTCGTGGAGTGACCATAACCCGATTATCATGAAAATCAAATTAAAAAAGCATCGTATATAATAAAATTCTTTCAATCCATTCAAAATTCATGCTAAATAGTGTATATTTGCATCATAATAAATGTATTATAAAAGGACGGCGATGAATTACAAGATATTTATATATGTATTAGCGGTAGCTATGGTTATTTTCACAGGGTGCCGCAAAGATGTATTTGACTCGGAGGCTCTTGGAAGGGATTATTTTATAGAAAATATCCCGGAAGGTTTTGATTGGACTACCTCTTCATCAATACAAGTAGAAATCACACCCTCGGATAATTACGCGGGTACCTACTTGTACACGATTGATTTTTTTGACAAAAATCCTATCGCGGACAGCTCCGCCAATCTATTAGGAAGCGGTTGGTGTTCGGGCAAACAGCCACTGGAAAAAAGCATTATTATCCCCGATGCCCAAGCCGATCTTTTCGTTTGCCAAACAACTCCCGGGGGACGCCGTAGTGTCATACAGGTTCCTATCGAGAACAATCGCGTTATTTGTAACTTTTCGCGAGCTATCGACAATGTGGCACAAAATCGCACCCTATCTCTATTAGCAAATTCCGATGAGTTTGAAATACCGGAAATTCCCGCAGATGTGATAGAAATCACAGGAAAAAATAACCGACTCGAATCCGGACGTAATTATATTATCCGAGGAGAATACACGGGAGAACTGAATTTTAACAATGAAAAAAATATTTCCCTATACGTTACGGGAATATGGAATAACACCGCGAAATCCACAAAATTAGAAGTAAACACGAATATCTACGTGATAAATAACGGTAAAATATTCTCCCGGGAAGAATGGGATATTCAAGTATACAGCAATTCTAATCTCGCCATAGCTAAAGGTTGCCAATTCGGGGATAAAGATCATGACGATATTTCCATCAGATTGAATAGCGGAATTTTCCTAAACGAGGGACTTGTCTATATGGAAGATATCTACACGGATCAATCCAACACGTTGATTAAAAACAGCGGTGAATTTCATCTAGATAAATTGGAAGCAACGACAGCTATCACCATCAACAATGCCGATGGAGGAAAGTTATATATCGAAGAATTGGAAATCGGAAACGCTACATTTATTAATCAATGTTATGCCGAGATTGAAGAAATGGAATTAAATTACGGTTCTTCCTTGACCATCGCATCAGGGTGTGCGGTGAAATGCGAAAAATTAAACGTCAACGGGGCAAAAATCACGTTAGCGAGTAATTCTCTACTCGAAGTAACCGACGAGGCTGAATTTAAAGGAGCAGCCAGCAGTATCGGAAGAACGGGTAGTGATTTTGCCCTATTCAAAACCCGTAAGATTAAGAGTAACGAATATTGGCAGTTTCTGACATTCAGCGGACAGCTTTACGTGGAATGGGAAAAAATAGAATCCAAGAGCCAATTCTACAAGTTTATCCCACCCGCACAACTCGTGGACTCAAAAAAAGGCTCTTTGATAGACATCCCGGCAAGTGAATGTAGCCAAGGAAATGATTATCAACCGGAGGAACCGGAAGAACCGGAATTTCCACGACAAGTAACACTCACGAAGAGTTATACTTTTGCTTCGGAAGACCTTTATCCCAGCCCGGGGGATTTTGACATGAACGATATCGTGCTCGGCATGGATTCAGTCACGTACAATTATGTTGAAAAGGATAGAATAAGTTACATGATCTGGCATTGTACGTTAAGAGCCGTTGGGGCGACACGACAATCTGGAGCAGCTATTCAACTGGATGGACTAAAAGATGAGAATATTCAAAAAATAACTTATTCTAAAGAACTTTCTCTAGGGAATTTCAACATAAATTCCAACGGTACGGAAAGCAAACAAACGTATGCTGTCGTTCCGTTGTTTGACAACGCACACAGAACACTAGGATGTGATAACACATCAACTATCTTGAACGCGATCAGTAAATCACCACAATGGATAAATGATGTCCCGTTCAATTCCTTTGACGTGAAAATTGAATTCACTTCTCCTGTAGAGGAGCTTGCCATTCGTATCGACAACATGAATTATTTCGCCATTATCGGTACAAAAACACCAAGAACGGAAATACACTTACCTCATTATAATCACACCGATCTCAGTAACGCCCCTAAAGTCTTACAAGAAGTCACGAAAGACTACATGTGGACGATCCGAGTCCCCGGAATATTCCGCTACTCGCATGAATGGACCAGTATACTTGAGGCGTACCCGGAATTCAAACCTTGGGTACAAAGTGGGGGAAATTCCAACAAAGAATGGTATAATAATCCGATAGAAGAAAATTTATACCGGAAGAAGTAACAATATAATGGCAGCACTCAGATATTTTTTCTCCCTCTTGATGATTCCGGTCAGTTTTGTGGCGGCGGGGATCAGTATTGCCGCGTACATGGCGGGACAAACTAACCCGAACGAATCGACATGGATCACGTTTATCGGTTTAGCCATGCCTGTCGTTTTAATCATAAACCTCGTTATACTCGTCTATTGGATTATCGGCAAGAGGTGGTGGGCAATTGTTCCTGTCGCGGCTATCTTTCTTAATATCGGCTATCTCACGTCTATTTTCCAAGTTACGGTTTCATCGCCGGAAACCCCAAACGGCAAATTACCCATACGCCTCGCCAGTTATAACGCGGGTAAATTCAAATCGTGGGAGAAGTTCGAAACACAACACTATATCTCCGAATTTCTGAAAAACGATCATGTAGACATTGCTTGTTTCTTAGAATACCGGGAAGACACGAAAATCAACGCAGAAACTTTATCCCGGCTATTGAATCTACCGTATCATGCCGTGACGTATTTACCCGGTTCTACCACGTTGGGAATAGGTATTTTCAGCAAATACCCTATCCTGCAATCCGGCAAAATACCTTTAAACTCCGCGACAAATGATGCCATGTGGACTGATATTCAAGTCGGCGAGCAAACGATAAGAGTGATTAGTTGCCATTTGCAAACGACCAATTTCAGCGGGAAACGCAAACTACTGGATGAGCCGGTATTCCAAAACACGGATATACAACAAAAAGAAAAAGTAGTACTGGATATCACGCAAGAACTATTCAAAAACTTCAAACTCAGAGCCATGCAAGCCGATATCGTGCGACAAGTTATCGACACGACAGGTGTCCCGACCATCGTGTGCGGGGACTTTAACGATACTCCGTCGTCATACACCTATCACCGTATCAAAGGAGAACTGAAAGACAGTTTCAAGACAAGCGGAAACGGTTACGCTTACACGTTCCGGGGTTTGCATCGGCTGTTGCGAATTGATTTCATCTTCTATTCCGACGAATTGAAATGTATAGACTACTACTCCCCGGAAAAGGAATGGAGTGACCACAATCCGGTTACCAGTGAGTTTTATCTAAAATAACAGACATGATACAGTTTCTTCAAATATTATTCTGGATTTCCATTTTCATCGTGTTCTACACTTTTATCGGGTACGGGATACTGCTATATATACTCGTCAAATTCAAGGAAAAACGACATCCGGCACAACCATTGGCACTTCCGGAGAATCTTCCCGACGTGACGCTTTTTATCGCCGCCTATAATGAAGAAAAGATCGTCAAGGCAAAGATGGATAATTGTATGCAACTCGATTACCCGAAGGATAAACTTAACGTGGTTTGGATCACGGACGGTTCGACAGACATGACAAACAGTATGTTGAGAGTCTACCCCGACATAACTGTATTTTTTTCCCCGGAACGTAAAGGCAAAACTGCCGCACTCAACAGAGGAATGCAATATATAGAAACACCTTACACTGTTTTCACGGATGCCAATACGATGCTCAATGTCGACGCTATTCTGGAAATTGTACGATGCTTCACGGATACAAAGGTCGGTTGTGTTGCCGGAGAGAAGCGTATTGAAGTAAAAGACAAAGACAACGCGGCTTCCGGGGGCGAAGGCTTCTATTGGCGTTATGAATCAAAACTAAAAGCGTGGGATTCAAGATTATATTCCGCGGTAGGTGCAGCCGGAGAGTTATTTGCCATTCGGACGGAATTATTCGTCCCGATGGAGGAAAATACTTTACTCGACGATTTTATTCTCTCTTTACGCATTGCCATGCAGGGGTACAAAATAGCTTATTGTGACAAAGCATACGCCATAGAATCCGGTTCTGCTAACATTGAAGAGGAACAAAAACGAAAGGTACGCATTGCCGCGGGAGGGCTTCAATCTATCCGACGGCTACGCCCTCTTCTTAATCCTTTCCGTTACGGGCTCCTCTCTTTTCAATATATCTCACACCGGGTGTTACGCTGGTCTATCACTCCCATTCTCCTTTTCCTGCTATTACCCGTGAATCTGATTCTGGTACTCGCGACACATTTTACCCCGTTATATAGTGTTATTTTTGTACTTCAAGTTATTTTCTACCTGTTAGCTTGGACAGGGGCATCACTTGCCAGAAAACAAATCAAAGTAAAGATACTGTTTATCCCGTACTACTTCACTTTCATGAACTTGAATGTACTGAAAGGATTCTTCTACTTGAAAAAGCATAAGGGGAAAGGAACTTGGGAAAAAGCAAACAGGGCAGATTCGTAAATCCGCCCTGTCCTATCAATAATGATATTACTATTAATAAACTAAATCCGAATTATAATTAAAACTCCACTCATCTTGTGTTTCAAAGCCTGCTTCGCCATTCACCCATTTCTCAAAGTCAGGATAAGCTTTATAAATCGCCTCACTCTCCTGCGGATATTTTAACGGAGTATCGAGAATCAATGCCCATACCCAATTTTCCGGAGAAGAAAAATTTCTATTATTACCGTGATGCAACAATTCGGGATCCATCTTTGCCGTTGCCGGACGCCCTTTCACGTGTACTTCTTTGCCTCTTGTACCAAAAGTAACGAACAAGTCCATCATATTCCCCGCATTGTCCGGTTCCAATTGGATTTCGGTTAATTTCGGTTTCTGGGAAAACTCGATTTTTATTACTACTTCCTCCGCGTCAAATCGCGGTAAATTGCGATCGGTATTCAAAATACCACCTTCTTTCCCAAAACAAGAATACAAGTTTCCGATCAACGGGACAATATATTCTTCCCCCTCTTCGTTACCTTTCTTGTTTAGAGTAAACATTTCATCCTCCATGAATACTTGTCCGCTGACTTTGTTCACAGCCAAATGTTTCATAGATTTATTGACAAAGTTAAGAGCAAGTCCTACTTGCTTGTAAGCAGCACCACCCATAGCTACCGGTTTGATCCATATAGTCAGTGATTTCACTTCTTTCCCATTATTATTATCACTGATAGTCTCGTATCCTAATCTAAAATTAAATACGACATCATTCATATCCAGATCTCCCAACCAAGGAAAAATATCTTCAACCATCATACTCGCCCAATACCCCTCACCCGGATAATAAATCATCCGGTGCCCGTTAGGAACCTCATCACCCGGCGCTCTTGCAATAGAGTACGCCATAGCTGAAGGTTTCACTTTCAATTCCCCACCTTTAATCCCCGTCGTAAATGTATATTCGCCCGTTTCAAGTCCATCCCCGATCAATAACTCTTCACCGTTCTTTACCAAATAAACTGACGAAGGTTTATCCAGTTTCAGATCTTGTCTTTCTAAAGTTTTCCAGTTAAAATCTAACGGAACAACCAAATCCTTATCCCCACCTTTATAAGGACCGTCTTTGTGGCATGCTGTGAATAACACCCCTAAAACTAAACAGCATAATAAATTTCTCATAATTACCTTTTTATCAAAAAATAAAAAACACCAAATACTACATCACCGATTCAAAATAATCGATGGTTTTCAATAATCCTTCTTTCAAAGGTATCGTAGGTTCCCAGTTTAATTTTGTTTTTGCCAGAGTGATATCCGGCTTTCTCTTTCTCGGATCATCCTCCGGAAGTATCTTGTACACGATTTTAGATTTCGAACCCGTTAACTCCAGTACCAGATGAGCCAATTCCAACATCGTGAACTCTCCCGGATTCCCTATATTTACAGGTCCGGTAAACTCGTCTTCCGTTGCCATCATCCGTATCATTCCTTCAATCAGGTCATCCACGTACTGGAAACTCCGTGTTTGAGTACCGTCACCGTATATTTCAATGTCTTTCCCGGATAAAGCATTTACGATGAAATTCGATACCACACGCCCGTCATTCTCTGACATTCTGGGACCATAAGTATTAAAAATACGAACAATCTTTACAACAACTTCCGATTGACGGTGATAATCCATGCACAATGTTTCGGCACATCGTTTTCCCTCATCATAACAAGAACGCTTTCCTATGGGATTCACGTTCCCCCAATAACTCTCTTGCTGCGGATGAATGACAGGATCGCCATATACTTCACTGGTTGAAGCTTGGAGCAATTTGGCTCCCGCTCCTTTCGCCAATTCCAGCATATTCACCATTCCCAACACGGAAGTATTAATCGTCTTTACCGGATCATATTGATAATGAATCGGAGATGCTGGACAAGCCAGATTATAGATTTCATCCACGTTCTTTATATAAGGCCAGATAACATCCCTCTCTGCCAATTCAAAATTCGGAAGTTCCATCAAATGACTAATATTCTCCCTCGTTCCCGTGAAGAAATTGTCCAAACATACCACATGACTACCCGATTGAATCAATCGGTCACACAGATGCGATCCTAAAAAACCGGCACCACCGGTCACTAATACACACTTCATATATCCTCAACTATATTGAGTACAAATATATGAAAAATATTCGAAAACCATACAATATAGTACGATTTTCGAATATTCAAATAGTAACCTAATTTATAAAATCAATACATTTGATTCAATTGCTCTTTGATCTTCTCATTGGTGATATAATCGTCGAAATCCATTCGCTTGTCAATCATACCCGCGGGAGTCAGTTCAATAATCCGGTTACACACGGTTTGTATGATCTCGTGGTCATGCGAATTCATCAAGACTACCCCTTTGAACGCAACCAATGTGTTGTTAAATGCTTGTATGGACTCCAAATCCAAGTGGTTCGCCGGAGAGTCCAGCACCAGTACATTCGCGTTAGTCAACATCATCTTAGCAATCATACAACGCATTTTCTCTCCCCCGGACAATACTTTTACACGTTTGTATATATCTTCACCGGAGAACAGCATCTTCCCAAGGAAACCTCTCAAGAAAGTTTCGCTCGTGTCGGCAGAATATTGCCCCAACCAATCCACCAAGGTCATATCCGTCTGGAAATACGCCGAATTATCCAAAGGCAAATAAGCATTCGTGATGGTTACACCCCACGTGAAACTACCCGTATCCGGTTTATCATTGCCCGTGAGTATTTCCAACAATGCCGTCATCGCTCTCGGATCACGGGACAGGAAAGCAATCTTATCCCCCTTCTCCACGGTAAATTCGACATCTTTGAACAAAGTTTGTCCATCCACGGTCTTACTCAAATTCCGGACATCCAGAATACGGTCGCCCACCTCCCGTTCCGGGGTAAAAATAATACCCGGGTATTTACGCGTAGAAGGCATGATCTCCTCGACATTCAACTTTTCCAACATCTTTTTGCGACTGGTCGTCTGTTTGGACTTCGCCACGTTAGCGCTGAAACGAGAAATAAATTCCTGTAATTCTTTTTTCTTCTCCTCGGCTTTTTTGTTCTTGGCTTGAGCCTGACGCAACGCTAATTGGCTTGACTCGTACCAGAAACTATAATTACCCGCGAACAACTGTATCTTACCGAAATCAATATCCACGGAATGGGTACAAACGGCATCCAAGAAGTGGCGGTCATGCGACACGACTAAAACGGTATTCTCGTAATTCGCCAAATAATTCTCCAACCACATCACTGTTTCCAAGTCCAAATCATTCGTGGGCTCGTCCAGTAACAAATTATCCGGTTTGCCAAACAGCGCTTGTGCCAACAACACCCGCACTTTTTGCTTACCGCTTATATCTTTCATCAATGAATAATGCAGATTCTCTTTGATCCCCAACCCACTCAACAAGTTAGCGGCATCACTCTCGGCATTCCAACCGTCCATCCCGGCAAATTGTTCTTCCAACTCGGCTGCACGGATACCATCCTCATCAGAGAAATCCTCTTTCATGTAAATGGCATTCTTTTCCTGCATGACTTTCCATAAAGAGGAATGTCCCTGCAACACGGTATCCAACACGGTACACTCGTCAAACGCGAAGTGATCCTGTTTCAACACGGACAACCGTTCCCCGGGACCAAACATGACCGTACCTCTTGTCGGGTCCAATTCTCCGCTCAATATCCTTAAAAAAGTAGATTTTCCGGCACCGTTAGCACCTATCACACCATAACAATTGCCCGGGGTAAACTTTAAATTCACATCCCGAAACAACGTCCTTTTCCCAAATTGAATCTCTAAATCCGAAACTGTAATCATTTTTTCCTTTTTCTAAAAACGCCCGCGAAGGTACGCGTTAAAAAGTTGCCATGCAAGTTTTTAATGCATCTCTCCAATCCCGGATTTCCAGTTCAAACGTATCTTTAATTTTCTTTTTATCCAAAACAGAGTAAGCAGGGCGTTTCGCCTTAACGGGATACTCGGCGGTCGTTACCGGATTGACTTTACAATCCGCTCCCGCGAGAGCCACGATCTCTTTCGCGAAATCATACCAAGTACAGCCCCCCTCGTTCGTGAAATGATATATTCCTTCCCATTCGGGCAAATCCTCGTTTTCCATGATTTTAATGATCGCTTCTGCCAGATCGCCGGCATACGTCGGCGTGCCCCACTGATCATTCACCACGTTTATCTCGTCCCGCTCATTCGCCAAACGGGCTATTGTCTTCACGAAATTATGACCGTAAGCAGAATATAACCATGCCGTACGGATGATAATATACATACAACCCGATTTCTTTATAGCTTCTTCCCCTTCCAATTTTGTCCGACCGTACACGGTTTGCGGATTCGTGGCACTCTTCTCGGTGTAAGGTTGGTCTGCCGTGCCGTCAAACACGTAATCCGTCGAAATATGAAGCAATATACAATCATGTTGCAATGCTGCATTTGCCAAGTTGGCCACGGCATCACGGTTAATCTTGGCTGCACGCTCCTCGTCATCTTCTGCCTGATCCACGGCGGTATAAGCCGCACAATTGATAATCGTGTCTATTTCATGTGTTTCAATAAACGACGATACCGCTTTCGCGCTCGTGATATCCAATTCCTCCACGTCCGTGTAAAACACGTCGTCCAATAACGAAAAACTTCTATTTCTTAACTCGGTTCCGAGTTGTCCGTTCGCTCCTGTAACTAATATATTAGCCATAAACCTTTCTGATTTTAGATTTTAAATTAAAAAAACTCCCTCCCGGCTACTTCGCAGCCGGAGGAGTTTTTAATTTATACATTTTCAACTATTTTATCAAACTTCTCGAACTCGGAATTTTTACTGACAAACTCCGGGACGATGTCTTTCATCATCTTTACCATCTCCGGGATATTCACCAATGCTGCCAATTCATTCAATACATCCAACTCTTTGGCAACTTCCTTGTAATTATACTCTCTCACCTTGGCTCCCCGAATTTTATCGTGCGCCGTGGGCAAAGTATTCTCCTTATTGCTCAACAACTCCTCGTATAGCTTTTCCCCCGGTCTTAATCCCGTGTATATGATAGAGATATCTTTATCCGGATTAAAACCCGACAATTCGATCATCTTCCGTGCCATATCAGCTATCTTAACCGGACGTCCCATTTCAAATATATAAATCTCTCCGCCTTTTCCCATGATACCCGCTTCCATCACGAGTCGGCAGGCCTCCGGTATCGTCATAAAATAACGGATGATATCGGGGTGCGTCACCGTCACGGGACCTCCATTACGAATCTGTTCCCTGAATCTCGGGATTACCGATCCGTTAGAACCTAACACGTTCCCGAACCGTGTCGTGATAAAACGTGTGATTCCCTCGTGTTCTCCATCCCGGATAGCGACACTAAGGCTTTGCACGTAAATTTCCGCCAAACGCTTGGAAGCCCCCATCACGTTCGTGGGGTTCACCGCCTTATCCGTCGATACCATGACAAACTGTTCTACCCCGTAACGAACGGCATGATCCGCCACGTTCATCGTACCGTACACGTTTACCCGTACAGCCTCACAGGGATTCAACTCCATCAAGGGTACGTGCTTATACGCTGCCGCGTGGAACACAACCTGAGGACGATAATTCCGGAACACGAAATCCACCCGTTCCTTAGATCTCACGTCGCCTATCACCGGCACAAAACGAGTGTTAGGGAATTTATCCGTAAATTCCAGTTGGATGTTATGCATCGGCGTTTCGGCAGAATCAAAAAATATCAATTGCTTTATATTGAAACGAGTCAACTGACGGCACAATTCGCTTCCGATTGAACCCGCGGCACCTGTCACCATAACCACTTTCCCGTCGAGTCCCTCGCCGATCTCTTTCATACTAATCTTGATCTCGTCACGCCCCAACAATTCTTCCAGACGGATTTCTTTCATCTGGGGACGAGGTAATTGCCCGTCATTCACTTCTTCCACGGATGGCAATACCAACATTTCCATTCCCAACTTCTGGCAATAATTCACCAACCGTTTCTGTTCTTCCTGTGCTGTCCGATAATTAGGAAACACGATCCCTTCTATTCTCAATCGCTTCACCAAACGGCTGAAAGCTTCTTCCCCCGTGACGAAATAAACGTTTTCTCCCGATAAACGGTAATGTTTATAACGTTTCCCTATCGTGAGGAACCCCGCCACCTCGTAAGAGGGTAAAAAACTATTGGACACGGCATTACTCAATGAAGCACTGCAATCATCCATACCATAAATCAACACCCGTTTCTGTCCCCCGTTTACCCGTACTTTCAAGAAATCATACATAGTCACGAGCAATACGCGAACAGATACCAGAGCCACCGTCGTTGTCATCATATCCAAGATTCCTCCCAGTATCAGACGCCAACCGGAAATCTCCGGGTATATCACGTGTACCAAAGGATACAAAATCACGACTTTCAATAACATGGCTATTCCTAATCGCCATGTTTCCCGTAAAGTTGTAAAACGCATCACCATGCGATGCGAATGTAATACGGCAAAAGATAACGCGCTGATTATCGCCGCAAAAATAGCCAGCCACCCGACAACAGACCAGCTTACCGGCTCTTCTCTCACGAAACGGACGAACCAATAGGCAAAGACCGTCACCCCGGTGGATATCAGCACATCACACCCCATCACGATCCAACGGCTAAGATAACGTGTGTGCACGATCTTGGCAGCCAATCCGTTCTGTCCAAATAAAAAATTCTTCATTCTATCCTCTTTTACAACAATATCGCTTCCCGAAAATTCGGATGCTTCTTATCTTTTTCAGACAAAATTAAATCTTCAGCCGGAATCTTCCAATCTATTCCCAGTTCGGGATCATCGAAACGTACAGCCGCCTCATGTCCCGGGGCATAAAATTCGTCACATTTATATTGAAATATCACCTCATCGCTCAATACCACGAAACCATGCGCGAATCCCTTCGGGATGAAAAACATCCGTTTGTTCTCCTCGCTCAACTCCACGACCGCGTGTTTGCCAAGTGTAGGTGAATCCTTCCGCATATCGACAGCCACATCCAATACCTTGCCTTTCACTACCCTCACCAGCTTTGCCTGCGTGTAAGGCGGTAATTGATAATGCAATCCTCTCAATACCCCGTATTTGGATTTGGACTCGTTATCCTGCACGAAATTGATTTCGCTCACGTTCTCGTTGAACCATCGAGCGGAATAACTCTCGAAAAAATAACCGCGTTCATCTCCAAATACCCGCGGTTCAATAATAACCGCCCCCTCGATTTCCGTTTTTATTACCTTCATTACAATTGAAAATTGAAAATTGAAAATTGAAAATGTAACATGCATTTCCAATCTCAATTTAGTAATTATACATGGTACATTTCCTTGTAATAATTCATGTACTCTCCACTAGTTACATTATCCAACCAATCTTGGTTTTCCAAGTACCATTTCACGGTCTTCTCGATACCTTCCTCGAACTGCAAAGAGGGTTCCCATCCCAATTCTTCGTGCAGTTTCGTGGAGTCGATAGCGTAACGCAAATCATGTCCCGCGCGATCGGTCACGTAAGTGATTAATTTTTCGGAAGCACCTTCCGGACGTCCCAGAAGACGGTCGGTCACTTTGATCATTACCTTGATCAAGTCTATATTTTTCCACTCGTTAAAACCACCGATATTATACGTGTCCCCGATTTTTCCTTGATGGAAGATTAAATCTATGGCACGGGCATGATCTTCCACGAACAGCCAATCCCGCACGTTCTCACCCGTTCCGTATACCGGAAGCGGCTTATTGTGACGGATATTGTTAATAAACAGCGGAATCAACTTTTCCGGGAACTGATAAGTTCCGTAATTATTCGAACAGTTCGAAATCTTCACGGGCAACCCGTAGGTATCATGATAAGCCCGGACGAAATGATCGGAAGAAGCCTTTGATGCCGAATACGGGGAATGAGGATCATACTTTGTCGTTTCCAAGAAGAAGCCTCCATCCGGTTGCAAAGAACCGTATACTTCATCCGTTGAAACGTGATAGAACAACTTATCATCAAAATTACCGTCCCAAGCCAATTTAGCAGCTTGCAACAAACTCAGTGTTCCCATCACGTTTGTCTGCGCGAAAGAGAACGGGTCCCGTATCGAGCGATCCACGTGGCTTTCTGCCGCCAAATGTATAACCCCGTCAATATGATATTCAGAGAAAATCTCACGCATCCGTTCGAAGTCACAAATATCCGCTTTCACGAACTCGTAATTCGGCATATTTTCCACATCCTTCAAGTTAGCGAGATTTCCCGCGTAAGTCAACTTATCCAAATTGATAATACGGTAGTCCGGATATTTATTTACCATTAACCTTACCAAATGGGAACCAATAAACCCGGCTCCACCAGTAATTAAAATATTCTTCATCAGCTATATAATTTATCTTTAATAATACGACACACGCAACCTGCAACTTGTTGAAATTACTCCAGTAATTTCAACAAATACTGTCCGTATTGATTTTTAATCATGGGTTGGGCTAATCCCTTTAACTGTTCTGCTTCAATCCATCCTTTACGATAAGCAATTTCTTCCAGACAGGCAATTTTCAAACCTTGGCGTTTTTCAATCACCTCCACGAAAGTAGACGCTTCCGCCAATGAATCATGAGTACCCGTATCCAACCACGCGAACCCGCGTCCCAACAACTGTACCTTCAAATCACCTTTCTCCAGAAAAGCCTGATTCACGGTAGTGATTTCCAATTCACCGCGAGCGGACGGTTTTATTGTCTTCGCCACTTTCACGACCTCGTTCGGGTAAAAATATAAACCGACCACGGCATAATTGGACTTCGGTTGTTTTGGTTTTTCCTCGATACTCAAAACGTTCCCGTCCTTATCAAATTCTGCCACGCCGTACCGTTCGGGATCATTCACCCAATAACCGAATACGGTAGCTTTGTTTTCCTCCTTGGCATGTTTTACCGCGTCCAACAGCATTCCCGTGAAATGTTGGCCGTAAAAGATGTTATCTCCCAACACCAGACACACGGAATCATCACCGACAAACTCCTCGCCGATAATAAACGCCTGTGCCAACCCGTCCGGACTCGGTTGTTCCGCATACGTGAAATGTACCCCGTAATCGGAGCCGTCACCCAACAGACGCTCGAACCCCGGTAAATCTTGAGGCGTTGAAATAATTAAAATATCCCTAATTCCCGCCAGCATCAATACTGAAATCGGATAGTAAACCATCGGTTTGTCGTATATCGGCAACAACTGCTTCGATACGCCTTTGGTAATTGGATATAACCTGGTCCCGGATCCACCGGCTAATACAATTCCTTTCATATCTTCTATTTATGACGCGAAGTTATCATTTTATTTATAGGCTCCAGTATTTCATCTGATGAATTTTTCCCCGGTAGATACCTTTCACATCCCCGAGCACGGCATGTTCATAAGTCAATCCCCGGAAATACGCTTCGTCCAAATCTATATATTCTTTGTGAGAAACGGCAACAATTATCGCGTCATAGTTCGCTCTCGGCTGTTCAATCAATGAAAAACCGTATTCCCGAAGAACTTCTTCCGGATCGGCATGCGGGTCTGTAACATCCACGTCAACCCCGAAATCTTTCAACTCGTTCACGATATCCACCACTTTTGAATTACGGATATCCGCCACGTTCTCTTTAAACGTGATACCCATCACCAGCACCCTCGCTCCCAGTATATTCTTGCCCATGGCGATCATTCGCTTCACGATCTTTTTGGCAATATACCCGCCCATTGTATCGTTCACGAACCGCCCGGCATTAATCATTTGCGGGTGATATTTCAATTCTTTTGCCTTGTGTACCAAATAATAAGGATCGACACCTATGCAATGTCCGCCGACCAAGCCGGGATAGAACTTCAAGAAATTCCATTTTGTCCCGGCAGCTTCCAGTACATCATACGTGTTGATTCCGATACGACTGCAAATAATAGACAATTCGTTCATCAAGGCAATATTGACGTCCCGCTGGGTATTCTCGATAATCTTACCCGCCTCGGCAACTTTAATACACGGGGCACGATGCACCCCTGCTTTCACCACCAACTCGTACACTTTCGCCACGGTTTCCAATGTTTCCGCATCACCGCCGGACACTATTTTCACTGTATTCGTCAACGTGTGTACCTTATCACCGGGGTTAATCCGTTCCGGGGAATAACCGATCTTGAAATCCACCCCTGCCCGTAACCCGGAAACCTCTTCCAGAATCGGAACACAGTCCTCCTCCGTGCAACCGGGGTAAACCGTGGATTCGTATACCACGTAATCGCCTCTCTTTAACGCTTTTCCCACGGTGCGGGATGCTGACAACAAAGGAGTTAAATCCGGTTGGTTAAAACGATCTATCGGGGTGGGCACAGCCACGATATAAAACGATGCTTCCCGCAACACGTCTACCGAAGAAGTAAACTCGATATCCGTGTTCTCGAATGCTTCCGCGCCTAATTCATCACTCGGATCTATATGTTCCCGCATTTTTGCCAAACGCACCTCGTTTATATCAAAACCTATCACAGCAATCTGCTTCGCGAACTCCAACGCTATCGGCAATCCCACGTATCCCAACCCGACCAACGCCAACTTCGCCTCCTTATTTATCAACTTGTCAAACATAACCATAATTTAGAATTTAAAATTTAGAATTTAGAATTATCTCGATCATTCTAAATTTCCAATCGGTCTTTCGGTTCGATAGGAGTGTAAGGCCCGTCTTTCACCTCGAATATCACGGTGTCCTTCTCCATAACTTCCAGCGTGTGCCATTGCCCGGCAGGAATATGAATACCATAATTTCCCTCCGACGGAGCAAGTTCCACTTCTTCCGTCACCCGCTTGTCATCATCATAAAAATACACGCGAATCCTTCCGCGGAGCACAATATAAGTTTCCGCCGTCATACAATGACGATGAACAGGCAATTCCGTTCCCGGTTCCAGTGCATTCAGCAAACGTTGCGCTTTCGCATCCAATGAATCATGAAAATTATAATTCATCCGCAAACGCTCGCTTTCCCTCGCCTGCCGGGATACTTCATCCAATAATTCGTTATCTATTATCTGCATATTTTATTCGCCTTCGGCGAGTTACAAGTTACAGGTTCACAGGTTACAAGTTCATTTCAACCACATGAATTTTACCGTTCCTCACCACATTATATATCATTAAAACCAGTAATCATTCAATCTAAAATTTAAAATCTAAAATCAATTATCGGTTCCACCCGAACGGATGTTTCGCCAAAGGCAACTTTGCCAACGGGTGATAATCACCTTTCAAGCCGATCGGGGTAGCATGCCGGATATCATGCACGATACCGATACAATTCCGGGCTTCCTCGATGCGGAATCCGTTACCCGCCAGAATCTGACGGAAACTCTCCGTGTGCAACTCCGTGAATCCTTGACTAAACTCGAATTCTTCCCCCTCGATTTGTATCGAGCGGAATGTCCGTTTCTCTCCCTGCACGGCATTCTCCGGCAGATTATCGGCGTTGATACTCAAGAAATAACGTACCCGTGCTTTTTCCAGTCCCAAAAAACCTGCTACCCGGTCGTGACTCATCACGTGCACGATATTCTCTTTCACCGGACCGAATATCCATGATAACATATCATAAAAATGCACCCCGATATTCGTGGCCACCCCTCCGCTCTTGCGTTCATCGCCTTTCCAACTCGTGTAATACCAGTTCCCCCGGGAAGTAATATATGTCAAGTCCACGTCATATACTTTATCTTTCGGTCCCTCGTCAATTTTCTTTTTCAACGCCTTGATTGAATCATGCAAACGCAACTGCAAAATCGTGTACCCCTTGTGTCCCGTTTCCCGCTCCACGTCTTCCAGTGCATCTATATTCCACGGGTTCAACACCAGCGGTTTCTCGCAAATCACGTCCGCCCCCAACCGCAAACCGTAACGGATATGCGCGTCGTGCAAATAATTCGGTGTACAGATAGAAACCATGTCCACCCGATCGGTCGTTTTCTTCAACTTGGAACAATGCCTGTCAAACAACTCCATCTCCGTGAAAAAAGAACAGTTCGGGAAATAACTGTCCATGATCCCGACACTATCAAACTTATCGTACGCTGCCACCAAATTATTCCCCGTGTCTTTGATCGCACGCAGGTGTCTTGGGGCTATATATCCTGCTACACCGAAAATTGCAAAATTCTTCATAATCTACTTTTATTTTATACCGTCCACCTCATGTAAAATTGGGACTTTCAAAGTTATAACTTTAATAAGTTTCTTCAAACGAAACCAAAGAATTTGAAACAAAATTGTCACTTTTTATATGAAAAGCCTCCTGCAACAAGCAATAAGCATCGTATTTTATCCGTGTATCATGGCGACTAAGTCCTGACTACCTCCTGACCAAGTCCTGAGTAAGTCCTGTTGTTAGACAGGAGTTAGTCAGAACCTAGTCAGGAGGTAGTCAGGACCTACCACGGGGAATATACCCATATATTCCCTTCCTCACCTTCATTTTACCGGGTTATCACCCAAAATCCATCGCTATTCCCGAATCAAGGCACGATACAACACTTCCACCGGATGCAGTGCTACCCGCCCCGTCCCGTCTTTGATCTGCTGACGACAACTCGTACCGGGAGCGGCGATACACACCCGCTCATCCACGGCACGCACGGCAGGAAACAACACTTGTTCTCCGATTTTCATCGACAGCTCGTAATGCTTTTTCTCGTAACCGAAAGCGCCCGCCATGCCACAACAACCGGAAGGAATGACCTCCACCTCGTAGTTCGCGGGTAACGACAACATTTCCCGCGACGGTTCCACCGAAGCAAGGGATTTCTGATGACAATGCCCGTGCAGCATGATTTTCAAGGGTTCGCGGGTAAACTGTTCTGCTCGGATACGCCCGGCACGAATTTCACGAACAAAGAACTCATCATACAGCAAACTATTCCTGTTTAACTTCACGGCGGCCTCTTTCAAATCATCGCCTACCAGATCGGGATACTCGTCCCGGAAAGAGAGGATACACGAAGGCTCTATCCCGACCAGCGGCATTTCATCGGAAACAATATCTTTTAAAAGCGTCACGTTTTCACGAGCGATATTCCGGGCTACCTTTAACATCCCTTTCGAGATAGCCGTCCGCCCGCTCTCCGCGTGCCGGGGAATGATCACCTCGTACCCCAGCCGGCTCAACAATTCGACCATACTGATTCCCACCTCCACGTCCATATAATTCGTGAACTCGTCAGCAAAAAGATAGACTTTACCCGCGGAAGGCATCCCCGCCTGTCGGGAATACCGCTTTGCCCAATGTCGCAGGGTTGTCTTGTACATGACAGGTACAGCACGCCGCGGGGCAAAATGTAACATTCGCTTCAACAAACTTCCAGTCAAACGGTTCCGCACGAAAATATTATACAACCGCGGGAACAAAGAACCCAAACGCTGTACATCCGTCAGGTGCGCCACCAGATACGCCTTCAAGGGTACGCCACACGTGTCATAATGATGTTGCAGGAACTCTGCCTTGAAACGGGCGATATCCACGTTCGAGGGACATTCCGACTTGCACGCCTTGCAGGAAACACACGTTTCCAAAGCCTCAAGTATCTCCGGTTGATCGTATATCTTTTCGGTTTTCGGGTGAGTCAGTAATTCCCGCAACAGATTCGCCCTAGCCCGTGTCGTGTGGCTTTCCTCTCCTGTTGCCCGGAAGCCGGGACACATCGTTCCACCGAAAGCGTATGATTTCCGACAATCACCCGAACCGTTGCATTGTTCGATAGCACATAACCATCCTTTCTGGGCTGAAAAATCGAAATAACTCTTCCCGTGAGCTTCTCCTTCCGTCACCTCGTAACGCAAAGAAGTATCCATCGGCGGGGTATCCACGATCTTGCGGGCATTAAACACGCCCTCCGGATCCCACCATTGTTTGGTTTCACGCATCAACCCGTACACCGACTCTCCGAACAAAAGCGGGATAAATTCTCCCCGCAAACGTCCGTCCCCGTGCTCGCCACTCAATGAACCTTTGTGCTTCTTGACCAGCAAAGCCGTTTCCGCAGCTACTTGCCGGAACAACTCCCGATCCCGCTGCAATTTCAAGTTCAACACCGGACGCAAATGCAATTCTCCCGTGCTGATATGGGCATGATATACACATTGAAGTCCCAACCGATCAAGCATCTTCTTGAAATCCGCCATGTAAGCGGGCAAACGTTCCGGCGCGACAGCCGTATCCTCGATCACGGATACAGGTTTCGCGTTACCCGGCATACCCGACAACAATCCTAATCCCGCCTTACGCAAACTCCATACCCGGCTGACGTCACTCCCGTACACCCGGGGAAAATGAAAACCGTAACCGTGCGCCCTCATGTCTTCCTCTATCCGGTCTGCCGTCCGGTCAACTTCATCCCTCGTATTCCCCGCCAATTCGACTATTAATATGGCCTCCGGATCACCTTGAATGAAAAAGCGATTCTTATTCTGGGCTATATTTCCTTTACTCAATTCCAGTATATTCCGGTCCATCAGTTCCACCGCCACGGGAGCATGCCGCAAAGCCACCAGATTCGCCTCGAACGCCTCTTCCAGCGTGGCACAATGCACGCAAATCACAGCCTTTTCGCTTGGCGGCAACGGCACGAGATTCAATTTCAATTCCGTGGCGAACGCCAAAGTTCCCTCTGAGCCCG
>OHAT01001433.1_pt1 | contig 20886 bp, 22 predicted proteins | sample 1577141 | NCBI WGS metagenome assembly OHAT01 (sample SAMEA3541578, study PRJEB24748) | human gut metagenome | biome: human gut; feature: human-associated habitat; material: faeces | place: China | collected 2012 | reverse complement strand
GACCTCATGGGGCAGTGCCGGGCGCGGGCCGACGATGCTCATTTCGCCCTTCAGCACATTGAAGAGCTGGGGCAGCTCGTCGATGCTGGTCTTGCGCAGGAACTTGCCCACCCGGGTGATGCGGGGGTCGTTCTTCATCTTGAACACAGGGCCGTCCTTCTCATTGTGATCCATCAGGTCCTTGAGTTTCTGTTCTGCGTCCGGGCACATGGTGCGGAACTTGTACATCTTGAACAGCTTGCCGTTGCGTCCTACCCGCTGCTGGGTGAAAATGGGGCTGGCACCGGGGCTGTCGATCCAGATGGCCGCATAGGTGATCAGCAGCAGAGGCGAAAGCACCACCAGCGCCAGCGAGGACAAAAGAATATCCTGTGCCCGGCGCACCGCCCAGTAGACCCGATCCTCGTGGGAGACTTCGGAAAGATCCAGCGTCAGAGGCCGACGGATCGTGTCGACGCTGGGAACGTCATACCCGACCGCCATGGGGTAGGAGGCCGGTTTTACCATCAGATCTGTTTTCTTCCAATATTCCGTTGAATCATGAACCCGCAGAGTTGCCATACGAATCCCCTCCTGAATGTGTGCGAAAAATCAAGACGGACAAAGTGCAACAATCATTTGATACACCGCAACAGAAGTGCACTCTGTTTTTGCCTTCATTTTAGCACGAAACAGACGATTTCGCAACAAAAAATGTCACTAAAAATGTTACGTTTTTGTTGCAAATAATGCCGAAAGGGATCGTACCGCAACAAAAAAACGGACGAAGCAGAATGCTTCGTCCGTGAAGGACCGGGAACCGGTCAGCCGAACAGGCTTTTGGTGTTGTGACTGTAGACCGAGAGCACCAGTCCGACGCAGATGTACAGCATCAGCACCGAACTGCCGCCGGCGGAGTAGAAGGGCAGCGTGACGCCGATGACCGGCAGCAGGCGCAGGTTCATGCCCACGTTCACCGCGATCTGAGCCATCAGGGCACCGCCGATGCCGGCGCAGATGTAGCTGCCCAGCAGATCTTCGCTGCGGGCACCGGTGGCAAAGGTCTTGATCACCAGCGCCAGCAGAACGCCCAGCACCACGCAGCAGCCCACGAAGCCCGCCACGTTGCCGATCCAGCTGAGGATGAAGTCATTGTGGGCGTTGGGCACGCTGTAATACCTGCCGGTGAATAGGCCGTTGCCAAAGATGCCGCCGGAGCCCAGCGCGATCTCGCCGCGCTGCTGCTGGTAGATGATGTTCTTCCATACCGTTTCACTGGGTGCCCAGCCGGTGGTATTTTCCGGGTCCAGCACCGCCAGAATGCGGTACCACTGGTATCCCTTGCCAATCTTATCGCTGAAAAAGGCAAAGGCCACCGCCACGGCGGTGCCCGCCGCCGCAAAGGCTGCAAAGATATACTTCCAGCTCAGCCCCGCCGCAAACATCATGCAGCAGCCGATGATGCCGTAGATAATGGCCGTGCCGTCGTCGCCCTGCACATGGATGATAGCAATGGGCACCAGCAGGTGCAGCAGCAGCTTTGCCAGCTCTTTTGGCTCATTGATGCGGCTGCGCACGTTGTTCAGGTGCATGGCAAAGGTCAGGATAAAGCTGATCTTTGCCAGCTCTGTGGGCTGAAAGGTAAAGCCGCCCAGTTTATACCAGGAGTAGTTGTCTGTATCACCGGCGTTGTAGCCGATGGTCAGCGGGCCGATGGACACGTTGCGGATGACCAGCGTGGGCAGCACAAGACCCCACGTCAGCACAACGTGCACCGGCCACACCTTTACAAGGCTGCGGTAGTCCACGCAGGAGAGCAGCAGCGCAATCACGATGCCAATGGCGGCAGCGCCCGCCTGCACCAGTGCGCGGCGGTAGTCGCCAATGCCGATGATGGCACCGGTCACCTCATCGGTGGCAAAGCCATTGCCCTGCTTGGCTGCCCAAGAGGACAGTGCCAGCACCGCCATCACGCTGCTGAAAATGCACAGCAGCAGATACATCTTATCGGTGCGCTTAAAATATTGTCGAATGCTATCCAAAGAAAGCACCGCCTTTCGTCAGAACAATCTGCCGGGGCGTGCCTGTGTACAGGCGATAAAAACCCAGCATATCGCTATTATACACAAATCCTTGCGCCAATGCAATGCGCCGGGTGTGACGGAATGGTAAAACATTGCCGGGATGCTTGACAAAGCTCCGGCAGCAGCCTACAATGAACCTGTGGACGCTACATTGCGTACAACAGCCCCGGCAGTGTGCCGGGGGAGAGGAACGGAAAAGAAGAAATGGAACATACAGTTTATCGCCGTCTGCTCAGCGCGGTGTGTGCCATTGCGCTGGCCTTTACGGCAGTGTGCCCGGCAGTGGCTGCCGCGCCGGAGGAAACCACCGGCACCCCCCAGACCCTGACCGCTTCCGAGGTAAAGGAGATGCAGCAGACAGATGCCGCCGTCACCGCCCTGACCGACAGTGCCGCCTACGCCGGAATGTCGGAGGAAGAGCGTCAGGCCGCTGCGCTGGCGCAGCTGGACGCGCTGGCGGCGCAGGGGCTTGTGAAAAAAGACAGCATCTATGTGGATGCGAAAAACGGTATGGTAAGCTTTACTTACAGCTGCGGCGCACTGGGCGGTATTCTGCTCACCGATACCGAGAGCGAGGCGAACGCCGCCCTGCCCGGGCCGGAGATGGAGGATGCGCCCGCCCTGCTCGCTGCCGAGAACGGCACGGTGGGCAATGCGGTCATCTACTATGCCTTTGATAATGGAGTCAACAGTAACCGCTACCCCTACTATTCTTATATGAAGGACTACTGGAACGGCTACGGGCTGGACACCCATCTGGACATGATGGTGACCGTCTCCGACCTGAAGCGGATGGCAGACTACGACCTTGCCATCCTAAGTGCCCACGGCGCGTACTATACCTATGAGTACGGCTGGCTGTGGAAAAAGCAGGCCACCGCGCCCATCATCCTGCTGCTGGAAAAATCTGATTTCTGGAACGACCTGCGCTACGGCTTGGAGCTGCTTAGCCACCGGGTCATCAAGGTGAACGGCTGCTACGCCGTCACCGGGGACTTTTTCGGCAATGCCTACCGGGGCGGTAAGCTGAACGGCACCATCGTGCTTTCGGAGACCTGCGAGTTCTACGGACGCAGTGGCCATGTGGACACCGCTCTTTCGGACGGGCTGCTCTCCGGCGGGGCAAAGGCCGTGGCAGGCTTTGTGAATAACGTATACAGTGTGTACTCCCGCAGTATGCTGTGGGCGACCGTGAACCGCATGATCGAGGGCGAGACGTTGCAGCAGGCCATTGATTACGGCCTTGAGGTCTACGGCGAAAACGACATCGTGTGGTATCTCAACCAGAATACCGGGCGGCATCCCCACTCGGCGGCGTCCTATCCCATCATTCAGGGCGATGCCGCTGCCCGGCTCACCGCGCCCGGCATGGCAACGAACAGTGCCGTAGAGCAGCAGACCCCTGCCGCCGCCTGACCATTGCACTTTTGTGTGTTTTATATTATACTTAGGGATGGCAGAGTGTCTGCCATCCCTTTTTTGAAACGATGAGGTAACCTTCATGTCAGAATATATCACCCATTCCCGCGCCGAGACAGTGGCGCTGGGCAAGCGGATGGCCGCTGTGCTGGCTCCCGGGGCGCTGATCGCCTTTACCGGCGGTCTGGGCGCGGGCAAGACCGCCTTTACCGAGGGTCTTGCCGAGGGTCTGGGCTGCACCGACCCGGTGTCCAGCCCCACCTTTGCCATCGTGAACTACTACCGGGGCCCGCGCCCGCTGGCGCACTTTGACCTGTACCGCATCTCCACCGAGAACGATCTGTGCGCGGCAGGCTTCTACGATTATCTGGATCAGGGCGCTGTGGTGGCGGCAGAGTGGAGCGAAAACTTTGCCGACCTGCTGGCACTGGAAAACCCCATCCGGGTGAACATCGAACGTCTGGACGATACCACCCGCAAAATCACCATTGAGGGGGTGACGGTATGAATATTCTGGCCGTGGATACGGCGGGCAAGACCGCCGGTGTGGCTCTGTTGCAGGACGACCGCCTGCTGTACGAGGTATATCTGGACGGCGGCATGACCCACAGCGAAACGCTGATGCCCATGATCGACACCTGCTTAAAGCTGTGCGGGCTGACCTGCGCGGACATCGACCTGTACGCCGTCAACGCAGGCCCGGGCAGTTTTACTGGCCTGCGCATCGGGCTGGCCGCCGTCAAGGGTCTGGCCTTCCCGCGTGAGACGCTGTGTGCCCCGGTGTCTACCTTGGAAGCGCTGGCCGCTGCCCACACCGGCGAGGGTACCGTGCTCTGCGCACTGGACGCCCGCCGCGCACAGGTATACAGTGCAGCATTTGACCTTGCCACCCACACCCGTCTGCTGGACGATGACGCCCGGGCGGTGACAGATCTGGCTGATTTTGTAGAAAATTGCAAAAAGCCTCTGTTTTTTGTTGGTGATGGCGCGGGTCTGTGCTATAATAAATACAGCAATGTGCCGGGCGTGCTGCAAACACCCCCGGCGCTGCGGGGCGGCCGTGCCGCTGCCGTAGCACTTGTGGCAAAGCAGATGGCCGCAGCCGGGCAGGCTGTGCTTCCGGAGGCGCTGCTGCCGGACTACCACCGTCTCAGTCAGGCGGAGCGGGAGCGGGCGGAGCGTCTGGCTGCCGAAGCCGCAGCAAACAAACAATAAAAGCGGAACTGTGACCACTCACAGGGAAAGGACGTTTTTCCATGGCAAAACCCATCGCACTTGCCGCCGACCACGGCGGATTTGAACTGAAAGAGGCTGTCAAGGCACATCTGGAGGAGCTTGGTCTGGAGTATATCGACTTTGGCACCCACAGCACCGACAGCGTGGACTACCCCGATATGGCTGTGCCCGCCTGTGACGCAGTGGTGAGCGGCCAGTGCGAGAAGGCACTGCTGTTCTGCGGCACCGGTGTGGGCATCAGCATGGCAGCCAACAAGATCAAGGGCATCCGCGCCTGCTGCTGCTCCGACAGCTTCAGCTGCGAGTATACCCGCCGCCACAACGACGCCAACGCCCTGTGCATGGGCGGCCGTGTAGTGGGTGCAGGCCTTGCCTGCCAGCTGGTGGACATCTTCCTGAACACCGAGTTTGAGGGCGGCCGCCATCAGCGCCGCATCGACAAGCTGACCGCACTGGAAAACCGCTGATTGAAATTTTTGTAATTTCACAGAGAAGCTTGCGCTGCAAGCTTCTCTGTGAAAAAAAGCTATTTGTGCGCCCACCGGGCGGGCAAGGCCACAGATCAGTACCCGATAGAATGTTCTATATAAATTAAGGAGCGTGTTTTTATGACCCCGATGATCGTTGAACATCCGCTGCTGCAGCACAAGATCAGCCTGCTGCGCAACAAACAGACCGGCACCAAGGAGTTCCGTGACCTCGTTGGCGAGATCGCAACGCTGCTGTGCTACGAGGCTACCCGCGATCTGCCGCTGGAAGAGGTGGAGATCGAGACCCCCATCACCATGGCAAAGACCAAGGTGCTGGCAGGCCGCAAGCTGGCTCTGGTGCCCATCCTGCGCGCCGGCATGGGTATGCTGGACGGCATGCTGACCCTGCTGCCCGCTGCCAAGGTCGGCTTCATCGGCCTGTACCGCGACGAAAAGACCCTGCAGCCTGTGGAGTACTTCTGCAAGCTGCCGCAGGATATCGCCGAGCGTGACGTTCTGGTGCTGGATCCCATGCTGGCTACCGGCGGCAGCGCCATCGACGCCATTACTCAGATCAAGAAGCACGGCGCAAAGCGCATCAAGTTCATCGGTCTGCTGGGCGCACCGGAGGGCATCAAGGCTCTGCACGAGGCACACCCCGATGTGGACATCTATCTGGGCGCACAGGATGACCGCCTGAACGAGAATGGCTACATCGTGCCCGGTCTGGGCGATGCAGGCGACCGTATCTACGGCACCAAGTAAAACATATCTATAAAAAACAATGCCGGAGCGTTGATGCTCCGGCATTGTTTTTTATCTTACATCTCGCTGCTGTGCAGAAAACGCACCAGCAGGGGCAGCTCGTACAGCAGCATCAGCAGCCAGCCCACCGCGTAGCTGAAGGGCAGGGCTTCGATGTCCATCTTCATCACCAGCACAAACAGTGCGGCAGCGGCCACACGACCGCCCATGTTCAGCATACTGCTGTTCAGGGTGACCTTCAAATCGCCCATGCCCCGGAAAAAGCCCTGGATGCCGTTGGTGGCGGCGGGCATCAGATAAAACAGCGAGATGGTGCGCAAAAACCGCACGCCAAGGTCCACCACAGCAGGGTCGGCGGCAAACAGCCGGATGATGGGCTCGGCAAACAGCAGGCAGACACCGGTAAGTAACAGCGCATAGACAAATTCGATGTGCATCCCGCAGTGGTAGCCCTGCCGTACCCGGTCGGTCTTGCCTGCGCCCCGGTTCTGCGCCATCAGGGTGGTCATGGCGTGGCCGATGTTCTGCTGCGGGGTGTAGGCGAAGTCGTCGATGCGGGAGGCGGCGGTAAAAGCCGCCATGGCGTTGACGCCCATGGTGTTTACGATGGCCTGCACCGCAATTTTGCCCAGCTGCACTGTGGCCTGCTGCATCGCGCTGGCCCAGCCGTAGCTTACGGTCTTGCGCAGCAGCTTACCGTCATACACCAGCCACCGTTTGCCCAGCTGCAGGACTGGTACCTTATAGCGGATGTACACCACGCACAGCAGGCAGCAGGCGGCCTCGCTGAGCACGGTGGAAAGGGCGCAACCCTCGCTGCCCCAGCCCAGCGCCTCCACAAAAAACAGGTCGCCGCCAATGTTCAGCACCGCACTGATCATCAAAAAATACAGTGCGCTCTTGCTGTCGCCCAGCGCACGCATGGTGGCGGCAAGGAAATTATAGAAGAAGGTGAAGATCAGTCCCGCAAACACGATGCGCAGATAATTCACCGCAATGGGCAGAATAGCCGCAGGCACCTGCAGCAGCCGCAGCAGCGGGTCTGCCAGCAGCACGCACAGGGCAGAGAAGGTCAAAGAGAACACCGTGCCCGCAATGGCAGTGGTGGATACCTGCCGCTCCACCAGCTTGGTGTCCCCCGCGCCAAAGGCGGTGCTGACCAGAATGCCCGCGCCCAGACACATCCCGTTGATGAACAGGATGGCAAGGGTCATCAGGGGGTTCGAGGTGCCCACGGCAGCCAGCGCATCCTCGCCCACAAACTTGCCCACGATGATGCTGTCGGCGGCGTTGTAGGTAAGCTGGAACAGGTTGCCCAGCACCAGCGGAATGGTAAATTTGATCAGCAGCGGCGTAATAGCGCCGCTGGTCATGTCCTTGGTCATGAAAAACGTCCTCTTTCCTATTGATAGAAGCAGCCGCTTACACGATGCTGGCGCGTCCGCTGAAAATGGCCAGCGCCGCGCGGCTGTTGCAGTTGGCCAGCAGCTGGGCGGCAGCGTGCAGGGCAGCACCGGCGCTGACCGAAGCGGGGATGGCATCGGTGCGCAGCACCTGCTGGGCAGCCCGCTGGGCGTCCCGGCTGGCCACGGCAGAAACGTTATCCACCACATAGCTGTTATAGTTTTCCGGCACGATGCCGTAGCCGATATCCGGGATGCCGTGGGGGCCGGTAAGCCCGCCGCCCAGCACCTGATTTTCATACGGCTCCACCGCCACGATGCGCACATCGTTCGTCCATGCCTTGATGGTCTCGCCCACGCCGGTCACCGTGCCGGCGCTGCCCACCCCGATGGTAATGGCGTCCACAAGGCTCTGGTTCTGCCGGGCAATGCTTTGCACGATGGCAGGGCCGGTGACCCGGCGGTGATATTCCGGGTTGTCATCGTTGGCAAGCCAGTTCATATAGTACCAGCCGTTCGCGGCGGCGGTCTGCGCCGCCAGTGCACGCGCCCCGGCCAGACCGCTGCGGGCAGGGCTGTGCCGGATCTGCGCACCCAGCCGCAGCAGGTACTCCTGCCGCAGGGCAGGAGCGTCCTCCGGCATCACCAGCACGATGGGGTGCCCGGCGGTCAGGCTGGCCAGCGTCAGGGCGGTGGCAAAGGGGCCGGAGGCCGCCTCGATGATGGGCTGCCCCGGGGCAAGCTGCTTTTTTTCAATGGCAAGGGCCAGCATCCCCTCGGCAAGGCCGTCCCGGGCGGTGCCGGTGGGGCCGTTAAAATCCAGATACGCGTACAGATGTCCCTTCAGCCCGCAGGCGGCGGCATAGCCCCGCAGCTCCACAATGGGGCAGGCAGTGGTAAGGGTCTGGTAAAAATTAGAGTAGATCGGCACAAGGGCACTCCTTTCTCTTGGGATACAACACTATTATCCTAACGCAAAGCCCCCGGCTGCGTCAAGATGCCTTTTGGCAAAAACAGCGAATTTTGGGCAGATATTTCAGAAAAAACTCCAAAATCCCCTTGACAAGGGGCAGGGGTTCTGGTATACTCCATCCGTAAAGCAAAAAAACTTTACAACACAGCAAGCACAGACAGCAGAGCACCGGGGGTCAACAGCAATGGCAAAAGATCTGGAAATGGGGTATCTGCTGGATTTTTATGGCGAGGTGCTTACCCAGAAGCAGCGCGAGATGCTGCGCCAGTATTACAACGATGATCTTTCGCTGAGCGAGATCGGCGAAAACTTCGGCATCACCCGGCAGGGCGCACGGGACGCCATCAAGCACGGCGAGACCACCCTGAAGGAACTGGAAGAAAAGGTAGGCTTTGCAGCCCGCTACCGGCGGGTACAGCAGAAGCTGGAACAGCTGGAACAGCTGGTCATTGACACCCGTTTCGAGTGCACCGGCCCCCGCGCCAATATCACCACCACGGAATATGTGGAAACGCTGACAAAAATGCTGGAGATCATCCGCTCGATGGATGAAGCAAACGAAAGCTGATCGAATTTTGAAAGGAGCACCGCACAATGGCATTTGAATCCCTGACCGACCGCCTTGCCGGTGTATTCAAAAAGCTGCGCGGTCACGGTAAGCTGACCGAGGCAGATATCAAAGCCGCCATGCGCGAGGTGCGGATGGCTTTGCTGGAAGCCGATGTCAACTACAAGATTGCCAAGGACTTCTGCGCAAAGGTGTCCGAGCGCGCCATGGGTCAGGAGGTCATGGAAAGCCTGACCCCCGCCCAGCAGGTGGTCAAGATCGTCAATGAGGAGCTGGTAGCCCTCATGGGCGGCAGCGAAGCCGCCCGCCTGAACATCAAGAACAAGGGGCAGACGGTCATTATGCTCTGCGGCCTGCAGGGCAACGGTAAAACCACCCACGCGGCAAAGCTTGCCAAGTTTTATATCAAGCAGGGCCGCCGCCCCATGCTGGTGGCTTGCGATATCTACCGCCCTGCGGCTATTGACCAGCTGCAGGTGGTGGGCAAGCAGGCCGGTGCACCGGTGTTCACCCTGCCCGGCGCAAAGCCGCCGGAGATCGCCCGTAAGGCGCTGGCGCACGCCAAGGACTACGGCAACGACATCGTCATTCTGGATACGGCAGGCCGCTTACAGATCGATGAAGTGCTGATGCAGGAGCTGGTGGACATCAAGGCTGCCGTTCCCGTGGACGAGACCCTGCTGGTGGTGGACGCCATGGCCGGTCAGGATGCCGTCAATGTGGCAAAGACCTTCAACGAGACGGTGGGCGTGGATGGCATCATCCTCACCAAGACCGACGGCGATACCCGCGGCGGTGCAGCGCTTTCCGTGCTGGCCGTTACCGGCAAGCCCATCAAGTTTCAGGGCACCGGCGAAAAGCTGGATGATCTGGATGTGTTCCACCCGGACCGCATGGCAAGCCGCATCCTTGGCATGGGCGATGTGCTCAGCCTGATCGAGCGCGCACAGGATGCCGCTGACGAAAAGGCCGCCGAGGAGACCGCCAAGCGGTTGATGGAAAATAAGTTCGATATGAACGATATGCTGGAGCAGTTCGCCCAGATCCGCAAAATGGGCGGCGCAGGCGCAATGCTCAGTATGCTGCCCGGCGCTTCCGGTATCGATGCCAGCCAGATCGACGATAAAGCTTTTGACCGCATCGAGGCCATGATCTATTCCATGACCAAAGAGGAGCGGGAAAAGCCCTCCATCATCAACCCCAAGCGCAAGCGCCGCATTGCCGCAGGCAGCGGTACCCGCGTGGAGGACGTGAACAAGCTGCTCAAGCAGTACGAGATGATGCAGAAGATGATGAAGCAGTTCAAGAAGAGCCCCAAGGGCTTTGCCCGCCGTCTGGGCGGCATGATGGGCAACCCCAACGCCTTCCGCGGACTGAAATAACAACGGTATACAACCCCGGCGGGGTTTGTAACATATATCAAAAACAACAATTTTTGGAGGATATCTATTATGGCAGTTAAGATTCGTCTGCGCCGCGTTGGCGCCAAGAAGGCTCCCTTCTATCGTGTTGTCGTTGCTGACAGCCGCTTCCCCCGCGATGGCCGCTTCATCGAGGAGATCGGCACTTACGATCCCAACAAGGAGCCCTCTGAGGTGAAGATCGATGCCGAGAAGGCAAAGCAGTGGATCGCTAACGGCGCTCAGCCCACTGATACCGTTCGTGTCCTGCTGAAGAAGTCCAACGTTCTGTAAGTAGGGAGGGCTGACTCATGCAGGAGCTGTTGCTGGCAGTTGCCCGCGGTCTCGTGGAGGATAAGGACGCCGTTAAGGTTACGGTGGACGAGCCCCGCGAGGACGGTACCATCGTCTACCACCTGAGCGTGGCAGAGGGAGATATGGGCCGTGTCATCGGCAAGCAGGGCCGGATCGCAAAAGCCATTCGTGTGGTGATGCGCGCGGCTGCTGTGCGGGTCGATGAAAAGGTCCTTGTTGAGATCGACTGAGCACCCTACTGGCCCTTTGCCCTTGCGGCAAGGGGCCTTTTTGTTTAGACTTAAGAGGAAGCACCCTCATCCGGCGCGGACGCGCCACCTTCCCCCGACTGGGGGAAGGCTTTCCCGGCTGGTGCACTCTCATAAGGCTTCCCCCGGCCGGGGGAAGCTGTCGAACGCAGTGAGACTGATGAGGGCGTATTGGCACAAGTTTGATAACACAGGAGCGAATTTATGCAGCAATATCTGGAAGCCGGAAAAGTTGTTACCACCCACGGTGTGCGCGGGGAAATGAAGCTGGAGCTTTGGTGCGACGGGGTGGATTTTTTGAAAAAAGTGGGCCGCCTGTACCCTTCGGCACAGGGCGGCAAGGCGTATAAGATCCTTTCCATCCGTCCGCAGGGGCAGATGGCGCTGCTCCAGCTGGAGGGGGTCAGCGATATGGATGCCGCCCGGGCGCTGCGCGGGCAGGTGTTCTATTTTGACCGCAATGATGCCACCCTGCCCGCAGGCCGGTGGTATGTGGCGGACCTCATCGGGTGCGAAGTGCGGGACGCTGACACCGGCAAGGTGTACGGCGTGGTGACCAGCGTGGACCACCCGGGTGCGCAGGATATCTACACCGTCAAGGCACCCGGTGGCAAGGAGTATATGTTCCCCGGGGTGGATGCCTTCCTGAAAGAGCGCAACCCGCCGGAGGGGTATATCCTTGTCACCCCCATCCCCGGCCTGCTGGATGACGATTTTGACAGCGAGCGGGAGGAGGAGTAAGCCATGGGAATGCGTGTGGATATCGTGACCTTGTTCCCGGAGATGTGCCAGCAGGTGCTGGATGCCAGCATCATCGGCCGGGCGGCAAAGCGGGGCTATATTGAGACCCACTGCCACCAGATCCGGGATTACACCCTGAACAAGCAGAAGCAGACCGACGATTACCCTTACGGCGGCGGCTGCGGCATGGTGCTGTACGCCCAGCCCATCGCGGACTGCCTGCGCGCAGTGCAGCACGAGGTGGCCGAACAGGGACGCCCCGCCCCGCACATCGTGTTCCTGACGGCGGGCGGGCAGCGCTACACCGAGGAGCACGCCAAGCGCTTGGCTGAATATGACAACCTGACGCTGGTCTGCGGCCACTACGAGGGCATTGACGAGCGCGTCATCGAAGCTTTTGCGGACGAGGAAATCTCCATTGGTGATTATATCCTGACCGGCGGCGAGCTTGCCAGCCTTGTTGTGGCAGACAGCGTGCTGCGCCTGAAGCCCGGCGTACTGGCCGAGCAGAAGGGCTACGAGGAGGAAAGCTACTGGGACGGCCTGCTGGAGTACCCCCAGTACACCCGCCCCGAGGTGTGGGAGGGTCGTGCTGTGCCCGAGGTGCTGCTGGGCGGCGACCATGCAAAAATTGACGCGTGGCGCGGCGAGCAGAGCCGCACCCGCACCCGTCTGCGCCGCCCGGAGCTGTACGAGCAGTGGTGTACGAGCCACCCCATTGCCGAAGTGCCCAAGTGGAAGCGGGGCGAGAATGTCCGGCTGGTAAAGACCGCCGAGCAGTTTGCCGCCGCCGCAAAGCTGTTTGCCGAGGGACGGCAGGCTGTCTGCGCCGACAACTGGACGCCGGAATACTGCCGCACTCTGACCGAGCCGCAGTTTTTGCTGCAATTACAGCAGGAAAAGGCGGCGGGCTGGGTGTGCTACCTGCACACCACCAAGGATGTGCCGGATGGCATGGTGTGTGTCAGCCATAAGGCGGGGCATATCGAGCACCTGTTCGTCACGGAAAAAGCCCGGGGCAAGGGCATTGGCGCAAAGCTGCTGGATTTTGCCCGCAAAAAGCTGCCGGAGCACGCACACCCGGTGCTGAGTGTGCTGAACACCAACACCCGCGCCATTGCGCTGTATACCCGCATGGGCTGGCAGCTGGACGGCAGCACCAGTCTGGAATTTGACCCGAAGCAATACCCCACCGTGACGCGTAAATGCGCACTGGTGCAGATGCGCTACGCAGGCCCTGTGCAGGAGTAAGCCGACACCGGAAATATCGGTAAAAATGCACAAAATTCAGGGTAAAACTCCCCGGCGGTCTAAAAGTTGTTGAAAACTTTTGTATTACCCCTCTAACCTTCGGGGTATAATTTTATTGTCTTTGTACAAAACCTGAAAAATGCTCCCTGTTTCATTGGGAAAAGCGCCAAAAATGCAAAAGGGGGCTGTACAACCGTATCGACTTGCGCTAAAATGAGTGTAACACAACAGGCACACTATGCTTTTGTACACCAAAACGATATTAGATAGGAGCGCTTTACTATGTACGTAAAAGAAGTTACCGTTGAAAATCAGGTTGGTCTGCACGCTCGTCCGGCTACCTTCTTTATCCAGAAGGCAAACGAGTTCAAGTCTTCCATCTGGGTCGAAAAGGAAGAACGCCGCGTGAACGCAAAGAGCCTGCTGGGCGTTCTGTCTCTGGGTATCGTTGGCGGCACCACCATCCGCATCATCGCTGACGGCGCTGATGAGCAGGCTGCCGTGGACGGCCTGATCAAGCTGGTGGAGTCCGGCTTTGCAGAGTAAGTCTGTATCACAAGCAACAGAAAGCGGCGGGGGTTCCCTGCCGCTTTTTTGATAAGCTTTTTACCGGGAGCAAAGGGCTTTCCATTGCCGGAAGCCCCGTCCCACAGACACGGAGGAAGGTGCTGCATGACTAAGGCCGAACTCTATCAAAAAGCCTGTATGCTGCCGCTGCTGCCCGGGGTGTATATCATCCGGGACAAAAGCGACACCATCATCTATATCGGCAAGGCCAAGCGCCTGCGCATCCGGGTAAGCCAGTATTTCCGCGAGGGCGTGCCCCACGATAACAAGGTCAGCCAGATGATCGCCCACGCCTACGCCTTTGACGTCATCGTCTGTCAGAGCGAGTTTGAGGCGCTGGTGCTGGAGGCCAGTCAGATCAAGGCGCACACGCCCAAGTACAACATCCTGCTCAAGGATGACAAGGGTTATAGCTATATCCGCGTCACCCGGGAGGACTGGCCGCGCCTTTCCTTCACCCTGCAAAAGGAGGAGGACGGGGCAGAGTATATCGGCCCTTACACCTCCAGCTTTGCAGCGCGGCAGATGGCAGAAACGGCCATGGATGCCTTTTTGCTGCCGCGCTGCTCCAAGCGCTTCCCGCAGGAGATCGGCAAAGGCCGCCCCTGCCTGAACGCCCATATCGGTAAGTGTATGGCGGTGTGCAGCGGCAAGATCAGCTGCGAGACCTATAATCAGGCGGTCAAAAACGCGGTGCACCTGATCCGCTACGGCAAAAAGGATATCCTGAAAACCCTCAACGAGCGGATGCAGGAGGCCTCCGACCGGCTGGAATTTGAGACCGCCGCTCTTCTGCGGGATCAGATCAATGCCATCACCAAGCTTACGGCAGGGCAGAAGGTGGTGGTAGATCCGGACGTGGAGATGGATGTGGTGGCGCTGGCCGGTACGCCGGACAGCGTGTGCGCGGCGGTGCTGCGCTTCCGGGAGGGACGGCTGACCGACAAGCGGGAGTTTTTGTTCCACGATACCTCGGATATCGATGCGGTGCGGGAGGAATTTCTGCCCCGGTACTATCTGGACGATGAACAAATTCCCAAGATCATCGCGGTGGACGCACTGCCGCCGGACATGGATGCCTTGCAGCAGGCGCTGAACCAGAAGCGGGGCAGCGAGGTACAACTGTATGTGCCCCAGCGGGGTGATAAAGCGCATCTGGTGGAGATGGCGCACACCAACGCGGTGGAGCGTCTGGCGCGGGAGAGTGGCCGCTACGCCCGGGAAGAAAAGCTGCTGGACGAGCTGGCGCAGGTGCTGGGGCTTTCAAAGCCGCCCCGCGCCATCGAGAGCTATGATATCTCCAACTGGGGCGATGGCAGCAGCGTCTGCGGCATGGTCACCTTCAAGGACGGCAAGCCCTTCAAGGCAGGCTACCGCAAGTTCAAGATGAAGACCGTGGCAGGCACGGACGACTACGCTTCGCTGGCAGAGACTGTCTCCCGCCGGGCGGCAGAGTACGAAAAATACGCTGCACAGGCAGAAAATGGACAGCCAAGCGGCAACTGGTTCGGGCAGAAGCCGGATCTTTTGCTGATGGACGGCGGCAGGGGACAGGTGAGCGCCGCAAAGGAAGCGCTTGCCGGTACGGCACTGGCAGATGTGCCGCTGTACGGCATGGTAAAGGATGACCACCACCGCACCCGCGCCATCGTGGACAGCGACGGGCGGGAAATTGCCATCAACATGAACCGGGGTACCTTTACCTTCATCACCGCCATTCAGGACGAGACCCACCGCTTTGCCAACGCTTACCGCAAGCAGCAGATGAAGCAGAAAAGCTACTCCTCCACCCTGACCGAGGTGCCGGGCGTAGGCCCCAAAACCGCCAAAGCCCTGCTGACGCAGTTCAAGAGCGTGGGCGCGGTGAAGGACGCCACCCCTGACCAGCTGGAAAACACTCCCGGTGTGGGCAAACAGCTGGCGCAGACCATCTACGAGTATTTTCACAGGGAAGCATAAAAACGCCCCCGGCATCCCAATAAAAACGGATGCCGGGGGCGTTCTGGGTTCAGGGGTCAATTGGCATAGGAGATGGAGAAATCGCCGGTGGTGGTACTGAGGGAGATTTTACGAGAGGGATTGGCCTTGCCATCCTGGATGGAAGTGCCCATAAGCCCATTGGTGACGAGGGTATAGTCCGAGGCACTGCCCTCCAGGGTCAAGGCGGCCTTGCCAAGAGTGACCGAGATGTTGACGTCCTGAGCACCGGACAGCATACCGATGGTGCAGTCCCCCATGGCAAGTTCGGCATCGAATTCCGGTGCGGACAGATGGTCAATGTGACAGCCGCCCATGGCAAGATCAAAATCTGCATCCTTCACAGTTAGGCTGTCGGCAGAGACGCTCCCCATGGCAAGTTCCAAATCCAGTTCATCCAGAGAGAGGGTGCCAAGGTCAACGTCCCCCATAGCAAGATCAATGTCCACCTCATGCAGGATATTTTCCGGAACGGTAATGGTGAGAAAAGCGCTGTCGGAATCAGGGAGAGCGTTGTATTTGGGAATATGGTAGGAAAACTCTGTGGTCCCAGCTTTTTCGCTGGAATGGGTGAGGTACCGGGTCCTAAAGCCATCAAACTGCAGCGTGATGTCTGAAACGTTTGGGTCAACAACAAAGAGAACAGTACCATAATCCAATTTCAGCGATAGTTTATCGCTGACCATCTCAGCAGAGAGGGAGAAAGTCAAGCCATCTGGAGTGGAAACGGGAACGGTGGGCTGCGTAGAGGAATTTTCGGCAGGCACTTCCGCAGAGGAAGCAGGAATTTCCGAGGAAGGAGAAATGGATTCCACCGGCTGCACCGGGGTGGCTTTGGAGTGCTGGAAGAAAAAGCAGGCCAGCACCAGCACCGCCAGCCCACCGCCCAGCACCATGCGCCAGCGGGAACGCGGCTTGCGGGCAGGGGATGCCGGGGCGGCAGAGGCGCCTTGCGGGCTTTGCTCGTCCAGAATCTTGCGGGCGACCTCCTCCGGGCTGCCCAGCTCCGCAATGGCGCGGGCTTCGTTTTCCGGTCCAGCGGCATCCAGATAATCCTCGTAATAACTCAAAGCGTCCTTGCGCTCGGCCTCCGGCAGGGGAGCCAGAAGCTGCTCCAGCGCAGCAAGAAATGCAGTACGGGTCATAAATCATTCCACCTCTCTGAAAAATGTGTCAATGGAAGAACGGTAGCGGCTCCACTCCTGCGCGTAGGCGGCAAGCTGCGCCCGCCCGGCGGCGGTGATCTGATAATAGCGGCGGTTGCGGCCATTGAAAGGCGCATCGTAGACCGTGAGCAGCTGGTCCTTCTGTAACCGGCGCAGCACCGGGTACAGGGTGGATTCGCTCAGTTCCAGCGTGTGGGTGACCTGTTGGGTGATCTTGTAGCCGTAGGTACCTTCCGGCTCCTGCGCCACCACGGACAGCACAATTGCATCCAGCAGCGCGGCACTGATGGGAAAACTCATGCGGGAACAGCCTCCTTTCAATATGGTCTGTTTCTATAATATTATATAGCATATAATATTGCACAAGTCAATAGGGAATTTATCCTCTCAGTCTCGCTGCGCTCGCCAGCTCCCCCGAAGGGTGGAGCTTTACCGCACGGACTGGCAGATAACAAAAAAGCTCCCCCTTTCGGGGGAGCTGGATGCGAATGAAGTGAGCAGACTGAGAGGGTCGAGTTTCTCAGTTTTCAGAGGAAATATCCTGTCCGAAGTACTTTTCGCTCAGGGTCTTTAAGGTGCCGTCGGCGCGCAGAGCTTCAATAGCGGCGTTCAGCGCGTCCAGATAGGCGGTGTCCTCGCTCTTGAGCACCGGGATGGCCACATGGGATGCCTCGGCGGTCTGTGCCACCAGCTTGAAATCTGCGTCCGGGTGGACGTTCAGGTAATCGTAGAAGGAAACGTCCGCGTTCAGGGTGGCATCAATGCGGCCGGCGGTCAGCAGCTGGATGGTTTCTTCCAGCGTGTCGATGCCCTGCACGGTAGCGCCGTAGCTCTCGGCCAGCTCCATGTAAGTGGAAGCCAGACTGTTGGCGGTGGTCTTGCCCTTCAGGTCCTCAAAGCTGGTAATGTCGGTATTGTCCTTGCGTACAGCCAGCGCGGTGTGGATGTAGCCGTAGGGGGTGGTGAAAGCGTAGGTCTTGGCGCGTTCTTCGGTCACCTCCACGCCGTTGCACACCATGTCGTAGCGGCCTGCGTCCAGACCGGCAAACAGGCTGTCCCAGTCGCTCTCCACATACTCCGGCTCCACGCCCAGCTTTTCGGCGATGGCGCGGGAGACCTCCACGTCGTAGCCCACCAGAGTGTCGCTCTCGTCATGGTAGCTCCAGGGCTGCCATGCGCCTTCCAGTGCAACGATCAGCTTGCCACTGGCCTGAATGGCAGCCAGCTGGTCAGCAGCGGAACCGGCAGCAGAGGATGCACCGGCGCTTGCAGCGGTGGAAGTGCTGTTGGAGCAGCCGGTCAGGCTCAGTACCCCGGCAGCGGCCATGACACTCATCATCGAAATAAAAGTTCTGCGCTTCATAGTTAAGATCCTTTCATAGAAAAAGCTGTATCCTTATGCTGTGTGCTCGATCTTCCGCAGGAACTCCCGGGTCCGCTCCTCGCGGGGGTGGGCAAAGAATTCGTGGGAAGGGGCCTGCTCCACCACCACGCCGTTCTCCATGAACACGGTCTTGGAGGAGACGTTGCGGGCAAAGCCCATCTCGTGGGTGACCACCAGCATGGTCATGCCCTCTTCGGCCAGCTTCCGCATGACCGAGAGCACCTCGCCGGTCAACTCCGGGTCAAGGGCACTGGTGGGTTCGTCAAAGTAAATGATCTCCGGGTCGGTGGCAAGGGCGCGGGCAATGGCAACGCGCTGCTGCTGTCCGCCGGAGAGCTGGCGGGGGTAGTAGTCGGCCCGGTCGGCCAGACCCACCTTTTCCAGCATGCGGCGGCCGATGGCGTCGGCCTGCTCCCGGGGCATCCTGCGGGCCACGATGAGTCCCTCGGTCACGTTCTGCAGGGCGGTCTTGTTCCGGAACAGGTTGTAGTTCTGGAACACAAAGGCCGTTTTTTTGCGCAGGCGGGCAATGTCGGCCCGGGAGATCCTGCCAAGATCGAAGGATTCGCCGTCGAACACCAGAGTGCCGCTGTCAGCGGTCTCCAGAAAGTTCAGGCAGCGCAGCAGGGTGGTCTTGCCGGAGCCGGAAGGGCCCAGAATGGCAACAACGTCTCCCTTTTCCACACTCAGGTCCACGCCGTTCAGGACGTGCAGTGCATTGCGCACCCGGCGGGCATTGCCGCGCGGGAAAGGCCCGATGTGGAAGCGGGGCTTGTCATCGTAGGTGTAAAATGTTTTGTGGATGTCTTTGATCTCTAACATGGCCATACCGTCCACCCCTTTCTCACTGGAAACCGTGTGCGTTCAGCTGCCGCTCCACCAGCGCCTGCAGCTTGGTGATGATGGTGCAGAACAGCAGGTAGACCACAGCCACCTCGCAGTAGATGGGCAGAAAAATGTAGGTGCGGGCTGCCACACGCTGGCCTGCCATGAACAATTCTGCCACCGTGATGTTGGAGGCCAGAGAGGTGTCCTTGATCATGCTGATGAGGGAGTTGGACAGGGAGGGCACGGCGGTGCGCAGGGCCTGCGGCAGAACGATGCGGCGCATGATCTGCCACCAGGTCATGCCCACGCAGGAACCGGCCTCCAGCTGGCCCTGGGGCACGCTTTCCAGCGCGCCGCGCATGGTCTCGGCGCAGTAGGCACCCTCATTGAAGGCAAAGGCGATGACGGCGGCGGGAAAGGCGTCCAGCATGATGCCCAGGCTGGGCAGGCCGTAAAAGATGATGAACAGCTGCACCAGCAGCGGTGTGCCGCGGATGACCCAGATGTAGAACCGGGCGATCTGACGCAGCACCGGAACATTGGCGTACTGCACCAGCGCAACAGCCACTGCAATGACCATGGCAAGGCTGAAGGAGATCAGGGTCAGGGGAATGGTCATGGTCAGGCCTGCCGTCAGGATGCGGGGCAGGGCCTCCCACAGCACGCTGACCGTGCGGTTGGTAAGAAGTGCTTCAAACATGTTTTTCTTCCTTATTGACAAAAAACGGTGGAATATCTTTGGGATACACCTTAAACTATGGCTCAGGTCAAGAGCATATCCTACAATTCCTACCAAAATACTATAGCATGAAATGGAGACAAGTGCAATCCATTGGCGAAAATCCTTCACTCTGGCCAAAAACAAAAGAAAACACCGATTAACTTTGTGCAGACTGGCAAGGAGTTGACGCGGTACGATGTTTCGTGTAAAATGGAATCAGACAGGCCCCGTGCAGGAAGCGCGGGGAACAGGCCGGGCACACAAGCAGCCCGGCGCATACGGAGGACAAAACACAATGAAGCATAAAATTGGTATTCTGGGTGCAGGCACCTGGGGCATGGCACTGGCGCGGATGCTGACGGTGAGCGGCAATGACGTGACCGTGTGGTCGGCGTTGGAACAGGAGATCGACAACCTTTCCACCACCCGGGTCCACCCCAATCTGCCCGGCATGACCATTCCGGCAGAGATGAAGTTCACCAAGAGCGTGGAAGAGGTGTGCACGGACAAGGAGATCCTGCTGTTCGCGGTGCCGTCGGGGTTCGTGCGCTCTACCGCAGCCAAGGCCCGGCCCTTTGTGCCGGACGGTCAGATCATTGTGGACGTTGCCAAGGGCATTGAAAAGGATACCCTGTTCACCATGACGGAGATCCTGGCCGATGAGCTGGGCAAAGAGGGCGGCCCCAAGGGGGTGCGTCTGGTGGCCCTGAGCGGCCCCACCCACGCCGAGGAGGTGGCGATCGACCTGCCCACCACCATCGTTTCGGCCAGCAAGGATATGGAAGCGGCCAGATTCGTGCAGACGGTGTTCACCAACAACGTCATGCGTGTGTACACCAATGAGGACATCAAGGGTGTGGAGCTCAGCGGTGCCATGAAGAATGTCATTGCGCTGGGCGTGGGCATCTCCACCGGCCTGGGCTATGGCGACAACGCCCGTGCCGCCCTCATCACCCGCGGCATTGCCGAGCTTGCCCGGCTGGGCGTGGCCATGGGCTGCAATGTCCACACCTTTGCCGGTCTGGCCGGCATCGGTGACCTGATCGTGACCGCCACCAGTATGCACAGCCGCAACAACCGGGCCGGCATCCTCATCGGCAAGGGTGAGACCCCGGAGCAGGCCGTGAAGGAGGTCGGTATGGTGGTCGAGGGCATGAACGCCCTGCCTGCCGCGCTGGAACTTGCCGCCAAGTATCAGGTGGAAATGCCCATCGTTCAGACCGTGAACGCTGTTGTGAACAAGGGCATGAGCGCCGCCGAGGCGGTACGCTCCCTGATGGACCGTGACCCCAAGAACGAGCTGCCCCAGGACTACGAAAAGTAATATTTTTTTTCATCGAGAGGGACGACCCTCTCCGTCATTGCTTCGCAATGCCACCTCTCCCGAGGGG
>OHAT01001429.1_pt1 | contig 20911 bp, 10 predicted proteins | sample 1577141 | NCBI WGS metagenome assembly OHAT01 (sample SAMEA3541578, study PRJEB24748) | human gut metagenome | biome: human gut; feature: human-associated habitat; material: faeces | place: China | collected 2012 | reverse complement strand
CAGAAAACCAGACGTTGCGCCGACGTGCGGGAGCGTTGCGGGAATGCCAAGTGCAGAAGAAGAACGCCTCCGGGCGGATTTCGGCAGAGGGAGAAGCCGCAAGCGGCGAAGCAGGACAAAGCTGCGGGGTCGTGCGCGCCCCGCAGTGGTCACATCTGCCCGCGGTGCGGGCAGTTTCGGGTATTTACGGGGGCGTTCCAAAAGCAGCGAAAAACAGCCCTAGGGCGTTGCAGAATGAAAAAAGCCCGCCGTTTCAAGGGAAACAGAGGGGTTCCGACGAAAAACACGAGGTGAATACAGAAAAATGGTAAAAGGAAAAGAAAAATTTGCACTCTGGATCACGCCGGAGTGTAAGCAGCTCGTCGATGACTGTTATGCGGACGATCAATGTCAGAGCCGCAGCGAGTACATTGAAAAGGCAATCTTATTTTATACCGGCTTCTTATACGCCGAAAAAGCAGATCGTTACCTTCCAAAAGTCTTGCAGCAAATCTTATCTGGAACGCTGGATCGATTTGCAGAGCGCATTGGACGGCAGCTTTTCAAGCTGGCAGTTGAGCAGAATGTCAACAACCATATCCTTGCTTCGGACACGGACATTGACGCCCGGAGCTATCAGAAAATGCGCGGACTCAGCGTGGATGAAGTCAAAAGAACGAACGGAAAAATTGATTTTGAAGACGCATTGTTGAGCGAAAGGGGCGTGTGAAAATGTCAAAGTTGATTCAAAAAGCAGGCTTTCTGAATCCAAAACGCGCTGGACGTTATATGAATTACATCGCTACGCGCGACGGCGTGGAGCTTCTGGACGAAAACGCGGACAGCATTTATATGCGCTACATTGCTACGAGACCTCGCGCAGAAAAGCACGGGGAACACGGCCTGTTTGGAGCCGAGGACGCTGTTGATTTGGAAAAGGCGACGCAGGAACTTCAAACGCATGAGGGTAACGTCTGGACGATCATTTACTCGCTCCGCAGAGAGGATGCTGCGCGGCTTGGCTACGATAACGCCGCAAGCTGGCGGGCGCTGCTGCGCTCTAAGCAGGCGGATTTCGCGGAAGCTATGCAGATTCCACCGTCGCAGCTTCGCTGGTATGCAGCATTTCACGACGAGGGCGATCACCAGCATATCCACATGATGCTCTGGTCAGATGACCCGAAATACGGATTTCTGCGCAAAGACAAGCTGCTACATTTGCAGTCTGTTTTGACGAACATGATCTATGCGGATGAGTTGAAAGAGGTCTATGTTCAGAAAGATATTGCCTACAAAGATGTGACCGAAGCTGCAAGAGCAGCAATGCGCAGAATTGTTGACCAGCTAGAAACAGTTGAAAATCCGCCGGAATCGATTCGGCAAAAGCTCATGGAGCTTGCGCTGGAGCTGCACACGGTCAACGGTAAAAAGCAGTATGGATATCTCAAAAAGCCGCTCAAGGATAAGGTGGATGGAGTCGTGGACGAACTCGAAAAGCTGCCTGAGGTGGCAGCATATTATTCCGTCTGGAATGGTCTGCGCGACACGCTGGAGGGCTACTACAAGAACCGGCCCCGTCAGCACAATCCGCTCTCCCAGCAAAAAGAATTCCGAGCCATCAAGAACGCCATCATTCAGGAAGCAGAGCGCCTACGGCAGCAAATGGAACAGGAACCTTCGCAAGAGGAAGAACCTTCTTCGGCTGAAACTTCATTGGTCGCTTCTACAAATCCGGCGCTTGCAGATGAGAATACTTCATCTGCGGCTTCTCACCATGCACAGCTTCCATCCGAATATCTTCTGAATTCAACCATCCGCCTGTTTCACCAGATGGGACAAATCTTCCGCGAGAATGCCGCGCCGCCGAGCAACCCAATGGGCATTCGTGTTGACTCGAAGCGCCGCAAAAAGCTCATGCAAAAGCGGCTGGCAATGGGGCATAAGCAGGATGACCATGAACAAAATTACGGTCAGACATTACAATAACAGGAGGTGCATTTTGGCACAATATATAGAATTTACGCCAGAACAAAAGGAACGCGCCGCAACCGTCGACCTCGAAGAATTTCTTCTCCGGCAAGGCGAAAAGCTCATCAAGTCCGGACGTGAAAAACGGCTTGCCAGCGACCACAGCGTCACGGTGCGCGGCTGCGAGTGGTTTGACCATGCGTCAAATGAGGGCGGTCGCGCGGTCAGCTTTGTTCAAAAATACTACGGAAAAAGCTACATTGAAGCGATGGCCATGTTGCTCGGTGAGAGCATGGAGCCGGTTTATCCGCAGGCGAAAAAGCAGGAACAGGTCGATCAAAAGCCCTTCGCACCGCCTGTTCCGAACGCGAATATGCACCGCGTCTTTGCGTACCTTCTCAAAACGCGCGGGCTGGATGCCGACGTGATTTCCTACTTCGCCCGGAAGAAAATGCTCTACGAGGACGCGGCGCATCACAACGCGGTGTTCATCGGCACGGACGAAGGTGGCTGCCCGCGCCACGCTCATCTGCGCAGCACGAACAGTTTCGGCAAAGCATTTCGTCTGAACGTCGAGTCAAGCGATCCGCGCTACAGCTTTCATCATACCGGCACGGACGGGAGCCTTTATGTGTTTGAAGCGCCCATTGATATGCTTTCGTATATCTCCATGAACCCACGGCAGTGGCAAGAACACAGCTATGTAGCCTGCTGCGGCACGTCCCCAATTCCGGTTATGCAGATGCTGAATCCGGATACGCAGATCGTCTATCTGTGCCTCGACAATGACAAAGCAGGTCACGCCGCGAGTGAACGTATGGCAGAACAATTACGCGAACGCGGCGTTATGACAGAGCGGCTTGTGCCGGAGCTGAAGGACTGGAACGAGGATCTTCTCCACGCCCAAAAGGAGGAATTAGCTCCATGCCTGAGTCTATGACCCCGTTGGTTGCCGTTGGTGTGATAGGCGCGTTATTCATTCTTCTGCTTTCGCTTCTTACGAACAACTACTCGCTGAACAACATCAAATCCAAAACCGTTGGCGACGGTCAGTATGGCACAGCACGCTGGGCGACGGATCAGGAGATCCGAAAAGCCTACGTCACGGTTCCCTTTGACGTTGCAGCATGGCGCGCTGGGAAGAAGCGTCCGACCGTGCAGGGACTGGTTCTCGGCAGTGTGCAGCGCGGCAAGCGGCTGGATGCTCTGGTGGACTGCGACGATGTGCATTGCCTCATGATCGGCGCATCCGGTGTCGGCAAGACGGCGTTCTTCCTATATCCCAATATTGAATTTGCCTGTGCCTGTGGTATGAGCTTCCTGATTTTGGACACTAAGGGCGACCTCGCACGCAACTGCGGAAGAATCGCGCAGAAATACTATGGCTATCGCGTATCAGTGGTCGACCTGCGCAACCCGATCCGCTCGGATGGAAACAATCTGATGACGCTGGTCAACCGCTATATGGACGTGGCGCGTGAGCATCCGGACAACCTTGCAGCACGGGCGAATGCAGAAAAATATGCGAAGATCCTAGCCAAAACCATCGTCAATCCGGGCGGCGACGAGCAGGATCGTGGACAGAATTCGTACTTCTATGACGCAGCAGAGGGCGTGCTGGCAACCGTGATCATGACGCTGTCTGAGTTTATTCCACCGGGCAACGCGGGGCATGACAAGCGGCACATCATGTCCGTGTTCAAGCTGGTGAAGGAACTGATGGCTCCCATGGGCAAGAAGAATGGATTTCAGGTTCTGATAGACAGCCTGCCGGATACGCATAAAGCAGGCTGGATGGCGACCGCAGCAACCAGTTCCTCCGAACAGGGCATGGCTTCCGTCATGTCCACGGTGCTTTCCCGCCTGAATTCATTCATCGATTCCGAGCAGGAACAGGTGCTCTGCTATGACAGTCCAATCGACGCGGAGCACTTTGCATCAGAGAAGTGTGCGATCTTCCTGATCATCCCGGAGGAAGACCCGACGAAACACTTCATGGCGGGTCTCATGATCCAGAACCTGTCGCGGGAGCTGTTTTCCATTGCGGACGCTAACGAAGGAAAACTGAAAAAGCGCGTGGTATTTTACTGCGACGAATTCGGCACGATGCCTCCATTTGATGTTTTGCCGCTCTTTTCCGCAGGCCGCAGCCGCAAGCTGACACTCGTGCCGATCATCCAGAGTCTCGCGCAGCTCGAAAAGAATTACGGCAAGGAGGGCGCGGAGATCATAGCCGATAACTGTCAGGATACGATCTTCGGCGGCTTTGCGCCGAACAGTCAGACAGCGGAGACGCTGTCCAAAGCCCTCGGCAGCAGGACAGTCCTTACCGGCTCCATCAGTAAGGGGAAGGACAGCAACAGCCAGAGCTTGCAGATGGCAGAGCGCGCGCTTCTATCACCGGACGAACTGAAAAGTCTCCCGAAGGGTGAGTTTGTTGTCATGAAAACCGGCACACACCCGATGCGCACGAAGCTGCAATTATATTTCAAATGGGGCATCAAGTTTGAAGAACCATATCAAACGCCAGAGCGCGCCCAGCGCGAGGTTTACTATGCAGGAAAGGAGGAATTGCTGATGAATATTAAAAAGAGTTTATATGCTCAACGCCGACCGCCTGCAACGCCGAAAGCAGATGACTATATGAGCAGCTACGGTGAGAAATGAGCTTCTTCGGCCCCATCTATGCCGATCCAGACCTGCCGCACCGGGCGCGAACGGTCTATATGTACCTCCGCGACCGTGCAGGCGGCGGGAGCTGCTGGCCGGGCATCAAGACGATTGCCCGCGACCTGCACCTCTCGCCGCGCACGGTGCAAAGGGCGCTGAACGATTTAGAATGCGCCGGATATGTCCAGCGACAACGCCGCCACCGTGAGAATGGAAGCTGCACGTCGAACTTATACGTTATAAGTGAGGTCAAATAGTAACACAGACGCTCCCCGCCAAGGGGAGCGTCCGTGCGTTTGCTGTCACCAGCGCCGCGACAGCGCGGCGCAGCTTGAAGGGAACACTCTAGCAAAAAATCAGTACAGAGAGAAGAAAACTACGATGGAAAAGAAATATTATATGAAAATAAGCTTAGAATCCGGAGTGGATTTACTTGGATTGGATTGGATAGCGGAGGCAAAAATTTAAGCAGAGAAAGACAACGATGTGTAATTATTTTCAGAAAACGTAGAAAAATCATAGAAAAGCAGGCGATAGCTAAAATATAATGCGGGTGTTGCCGGAAAGCTTCCGGCATTTTAAGAGAAAAGGATGATGAAGTATGAACGGATATGAGCGTACCTGTAAATTCGTCCGCGGCGAACCGGTCGACCGGCCGCCGTTTATGCCGCTTGCAATCGAGTGGGTTGCAAGAAATCAGGGGATGACCTACCCGGAGTTTATCTATGAGCCGGAGAAGCGGATTGCGGCATACAGTGCCTGCGTCCGAAAATACGATTTTGATTGTGTGCTTCCGGATGCGGATTTCTACGAGCAGCTTGAGGACTTTGGCGCAAAGCCGGTATTTGACGGCAATGGCTACTCCGCCGCTCCGATTATTGAGGACGTGGAGGAGACCGGTCATCTGCGTCTGCCGGACTATGCGGAGGGGAGCAGAGAGGGAAACCGGCTTCTGGTGCTGCGCGAGCTTTCCAGACAGTTCAAGGGAGAGAAGTATATTTTCGGAATTTGCATCGGGCCGTTCACGGAATTCTGCAATGCACGCGGCGTGGAGGACGGCATGTGCGATCTGATCAGCGATGAAGAAGCAACGGTCGAGGCAATGCAGATTTTCTTTGAAAATGATCTCCATTTTATCGACGCACAGCTGGAAGCCGGGGCGGATGGGATTCAAATCGTGGAGCCCTGCTGTTCGCTGATTGCACCGGCGCTCTATGAGCGCACAATCCTGCCGCTGCATCGGAAGCTTGTGGCGCGTGTGCAGAGAAACGCTGGCTTTGCAAGACTGCATATCTGCGGCGATACGAACCATCTGCTTCCGCTGACGCTGTCCACCGGCACACACATCCTGGATGTGGACAGCGCAGTCGATCTGGAGGCCGGGGCGAAGCTTCTGGGAAGGGAGCAGGTCTTCTGCGGCAATCTGGACTCGGCGACAGACGTGCTGTCCGGCGCGCCGGAGAGCTTTGCAGAAAAGGTCCGCAGCGTCGCTGCGCGAAGCCAGAACCGGACAATTCTGGCCGCCGGATGCGACGTCCCGCCAGCAACACCGGAGGAAAATATCATTGCGTTCCATGATGCATGTGAAGCATTGAAAAAAGCGTAGGAGAAAGAGGCATGAGTGAAAAAAAGGAACAGACGCTGAAAGAAAACAGTGTCAGCGTGCTGGATGTTGTGATCATGTCCGTCTGTGCGGCGGGCCCGGCGATGTGCCTTGGCGGTTCGTTCGGAACCGTCATGCAGGGAGCGGGCTCCGCAGTGGCGCTGGCATTCCTGATTGCAACGATTGTAATCGTCATGGTCGGCATCAGCTACGGCCAGCTCAGCATGCGCTACAACTCTGCAGGCGGCACATACGCGTATGTGCGAAGCGTGTTCGGCGCAAAGGCCGGGTTTACGTCTGGCTGGGTATACATGGGTGTGAACGTCTGTACCGGTGTGATCGGCGCGATTTTTGCAACCTATCTGCATGAGCTTATACCGGCTATCCCGATGTGGCTCGGCGTGCTGATCCTGTTGGCGCCAATCTTCTTCGTCGGCTGGAACGGCGTCGAGATGACAACAAAGGCACTGGTTGTCGTGTGGCTGATTCAGATGGGCCTGATGATTTATCCGGCGGTCAAGGTCATCCTGCTTCGCGCGGGTGTGATTGAAAATTTGCTGGTAAACTCCATGCAGAGCTTCCGTCCGTCCTACGGCATTTCCGGGCTGATGCTCGGCGTGCTGGTCTGCGTCTGGTCGTTTGTCGGCTTTGAGGGCCCGGCTTATATGGGCGAAGAGCTGAAGGGCGGCAGCAAGTCCGTGAAAACTGCGGTGACGATTTCCGCAATTGCAATCGGCGTTGTCTACGTGCTGGTGTGCTGGCTGTGGACGGCGGTTATGCAGAATGCGGACATGGAAAAAATCCAGAACTCCCCGACAACGCTTGCGGACTACGCGGCGCTGGTCGGCTATACCAGCGGCGGTACGCTGGTTTCGATATCCACGCTGGTCTCCTGCATCGGCTGTTTCTTCGCGTTTTCAACAACAACCCCGCGCTGCCTGTTTGACATGGGCCGGACTGGCTATCTCCCTGAGGCGTTTTCCAGAGTCAACAAGCATCAGACACCGCACATTTCTCTGATTGCGTACTGTATTGTCTGGACAATGGTGGCGCTGTTCGGCGCATATGTTTCCACGGATGTGCTGTTTACGATGATGGCGTTGTTCGCAAGCGTGTCCTACATCCTGATCTGCGCCGCCAATGTGAAGGATCGCTGGACGGAGAAAGGCGCAGTTGCGGCCATTGTCAACAAAATCGTGCCGCTGATCTCTTCCTTGATTCTGACGTACATGATTTGCTCATCCGATCCTGTATACATTGCAGCGACCGCCGTCTGGACACTGGCGGCATGGATTGCATCTTTGATCTGGAGCAAAAAGCAGAAAAACCGATAACATCAAACAATCCGGTCAGAGGCTGTCTCTGACCGGATTGTTTGATGCTATAGGGGATGGATGGAGCTGGACTCAAGAAATTCGCTTGGCGTAACGCCGGTGTATTTCTTGAACACTGTGGAGAAATATTGCGCACTGGAAAAGCCGAGAATGCTGGCAACCTCGGAAAACTGCATCTGCTCCGAGGTGATATAGCTGATGGCACGGTCGATTTTAGCGATGCTGATGTAAGCGTTTACGGTGATGTTGACGCTTTTTTTGAAGACCTGCGATAAATAGCGCGGGGAGACGTGACATTCCTCGGCAATGCTTTCAAGAGACATTTTCTGCTCAATGTGGGAGTTGATATAATTGATGGCGTTGATGGCCAGCGGATTGTCAATGGTGAACACCTGACGGTGGGTCTGAGTAATATCGCGCGAGAGCAGGAAAATCATTTCTGCAACATAGGTGTTTGCCAGCGCGCGATGGAAGGGCGCATCCAAGGCATAGGTTTCGCGGCACAGGCGCTGCATGCAGCCCAGCAGCTCCGGCGTGCACGAGCGCAGAAAGTAGGCGCTGCGCGCATCGGTCATATGACGGATGAAGGGGAGCGCCTGTGCCACCTGCGGATCCATATCCAGAAAATACTGGGGATAAATGTGCGCCTGAAGGAAATGACACGGAACTTTCGAGCGCACGGTGAATCCGTGAATGGTATGCGGGAAGATGATGCACAGCTCGCCGGTGTTGACCGGCAGCGGTTCGCTGTTGCCCATGACGTCACAGCCGCCGTCCAGAACAAGGATGATCTCCACGGTTTCGTGACAGTGGGAGCCGAAGGAGTAGCCGGGAGACAGCTCGCGCTCAAGCGCATTATGTACGATCAGCTGATTTTGCTGAAGGTATAGATATTCTACGGGATTTTTTCGCATAATCCGACCTCCAGCTCTGGCGCTTTTGTGCTCTGAGTATAACCCGGGGAACGGGAAAAAGCAAGTTGAAAAGCGAAAAAAGAGTTCCGGATTTTATACACACAAGGAGATTGACACCCGAATTTATACGGCGGAAGCGGACCGGAAGCGCTACAATACAAAATATAGGAGTGGGCGCGGCCCACAGGTTCCAAAACCGAAAGAGAAAACAGGGGGATTGTATGGAAAGAAAATCGTTTTCAAGAAGATGCCTCAGCCTTCTGCTGGCGCTGAGCCTGCTGCTTGGGCTGGGCGGGCAGATGGTAGGCGCGGCTGCCGGGGATACGGCGGAGAAGAGTGAGCCGGAGCATGCGCTGTCGCTCTGGTACACCAGCCCCTCGAGCAGCGACATGCAGCAAAGCGTCCCAATCGGAAACGGCTATATGGGCGCGCTGGTCTCCGGCGGTCTTGCAGATGAGCGGCTTCAGTTCAATGAGGAGACGCTCTGGACCGGCGGACCGGGTAGCACGGTCGACTACAACAACACGCCGAATGCGACTGCACCCTATGATTACGGTATTTCGGCCGGTGCAGGCTCCTATTCGGTCGATCAGATCTATCAGGCCATTCAGAGCGGGAATGTGTCCGGCGCGCAGAGCATGATGAGCGCGTCGCTGCAGGGCACGCAGAACGGCTTTGGCAACTATCAGAATTTCGGCTATCTGATGATGCAGCACAAGCTCGACGCAAGCGCATGCAGCGGCTATACGCGCGGACTTGACATGGAGGAGGGCACCGCGTGGGTCAGCTATCAGATGGACGGAGTGACGTACACGCGCGAATACTTCGCAAGCTATCCGGATCATGTGATGGCGGTGAAGCTGTCCGCCAGCGAAAAGGGCAAGATCACAGTTGACGTTTCCGCGGAATCGGCACAGAAGGACGCCATGAATGCGAGCGTGACGGCGGAAGGCGACACCGTGACCATGAAAGGCGCGCTGAGGGACAACGGTTTGCGGTATGAGGCAGATTTCAAGGTGATTCCGACCGGCGGCAGCATGAGCGCTGCGGGAGACACGATCACCGTCAGCGGCGCAAACGAAGTGGTGATTCTGTTCACGGCGGCCACAGATTATGAGAATGCGTTTACCGGCTTTGATAGCTCGACCTACCGCAGCGGCGTCAATCCGCATGAGCCGGTGGCGGAGAGACTGACGGCAGCCGCAGAAACGGGTTATGACGCACTGCTGGCAGCGCATCAGAAAGATTATCAGGCGTTGTTCGGGCGGGTGTCGCTGGATCTCGGCGGCGAAAACTCGCTCCCGACCGATCAGATGATCGCAGCGTATAAAGAGGATCCGAACACCGCTCAGGCGCGGATGCTGGAGACGCTTCTCTATCAGTACGGAAGATATATGCTGATTTCGTCCTCCAGAGAGGGGACGCTTCCGGCAAACCTTCAGGGCAAGTGGAATGCCATGAACAATCCGCCCTGGGCTTCGGACTATCACTTCAATATCAACCTGGAAATGAATTACTGGCCGGCGGGAAATGCAAACCTGGCGGAGTGCGTTCCAGCGCTGACGGATTATGTGGAATCCCTGGTGGAGTCTGGCACGCAGACGGCAAAGAAATACTATGGCGAGAGCGTAGAGGGCTGGACAGTTCACTGCAACAGCAATATCTTCGGTCTGACCGCGCCGGGCTGGCAGTGGTACTGGGGCTGGTCTCCGGCAAGCAATGCCTTCATCACGCAGAATCTGTGGGATGCCTATCAGTTCTCTGGAGATAAGGATTATCTCAGAAGCGATATTTATCCGCTGATGAAGGGCGCGGCGCTGTTCTGGAAGAGCGTCCTGCGCGAGGATACCGATGGCACGCTGGTTGCAGTGCCGGGATATTCGCCGGAGCACGGCCCACTGTCCTACGGCATTGCGTATGACCAGCAGCTGATCTGGGAGCTGTTTACCAATGTGATTGAAGCGTCTGAGATTCTCGGAACGGACGCAGAGCTGCGCGGACAGCTCAAGCAGATGCGCGAAAAGCTTTCCCCAATCCAGATCGGTGAATACGGACAGATCATGGAGTGGAAAAACGACACGACGGATGCCGGTGCGCAGGGCGACGACCAGCACCGCCACATCGCTCAGCTCGTCGGCTTCTATCCCGGTAAGCAGATCAACCGCAACAGGCCGGAGCTGCTGGAAGCGGCAAAGACCACGCTCAACCGCCGCGGCGACGGCGCGCAGGGCTGGAGCATGGGCTGGAAGATCAACTTCTGGGCAAGAGCGCTGGACGGCGACCATGCACACAAGCTGATTCGCAATCTCATCAATGTCAACGTTTACGACAACCTGTTCGATACGCATCTGCCGCAGGGTTTCCAGATCGACGGCAACTTCGGCTATACCTCCGGTGTTGGCGAAATGCTGGTGCAGAGCCACCTCGGTTCGATCGATCTGCTTCCGGCGCTTCCGTCGGCATGGCAGAGCGGCAGCGTCAGCGGCCTTCGCGCACGCGGCGGCTTCACCGTGGGGATGGACTGGAACAGCGGCGAACTGAGCAAAGCCTACGTAACGGCAGACCGATCCGGAGAATGCAAGCTCCGCGCGGCGGAATTCCGGACGAATGAAATCGCCATCGCCGAAGGCGACCGGAAAGTGGAATTCACCAGAGACGGCGAATTTGTGACCATTCAGGCAGAGGTCGGGAAGCAGTATACGATCACGGTTGGCAAAGAACGGCCGGCAGAGATCCTTACGGCGGCAAAGGTCACGGGCTTTACGGCGCCGGCGAAGAATGCCCGCCCGCAGAAGCTTACGACGCTGAAGAGCGGCGAGGCCGATAAGTACAGCGTGACTGCGCTGACATGGACGGATGAGAACGGGAAAACCCCGCTGGTGTTCAACGGCAATGCGGTCTACACGGCAACGGTTGAACTGACGGCAGGAAGAGGCTATCAGTTTGTGGCCCTGACGCCGGAGGTCGACGCCGGTACGGCTGCGCAGGGCGAGATCAGCGCGGAGTCTGCAAGGAACACCCTGACGTTTACCGTCACCTTCCCGGCCACTGCCGGCACGGTGGGCGGCGACGTTCCCAGCGGCGGAATTGTGGATGAGAAGGATGCCGCAGTCATTCTGGACCAGGGCGACGGTACGGCATGGCCTACCTGGAACAACCTCAGCTACACCAATACGGTCGGCGCATTTGCGATGCTGACTTTCCGCGGCACGGGCATCGAGGTCTATGGACAGACCGCGCACAACGGCCCAATCATGGAGGTGACCATTGACGGCGAGCCTGCCGGAGATGCAGATTTCTACAGCAGCGCGACGAATACGAGCACAAAGGTCTATGAGAAGCTGGACCTTGCGGACGCGGAGCATACGATTATTCTGACCGTCAGCGACCGGAGAAATCCTGCCGCCTCTACAACCTCGATGCAGGCGGCGCTGGATTATTTCGTCGTGATCGGCGGAAAAGAACCGGAACCGGAGACCAAGGACACCTATATCCTCGACTTTGAGGATGGCCGCAGGGGCGGCTGGAGCGGAGATGTGCTCGGCACCGAGATCGTTACGGACCCGGATGATACGGAAAACCACATCCTGAAGCTGGATATGGAGGGCATCGTTGTGGACACGGCGTCTCCGAAGCTGGTCAACGGTACGCTGGCGATGCGTGTGAAGACGGATTCGTTTGAAAAGTTCGGCCTGCTCACAAGAGCACGGGCGAATGCGACGGAGAGCAACAAGGAAGCAAACCAGTTTGTCAACAGCCCGAATATCTGGTATGTCTGCAACGAGGGCAGCTACAACGCCGGTTATCCGACGTATCCGGACGGCAGCAGCCTAAACGACATGCTGACGGACGGAGAATGGACGGCGCTGAAGTTCCGCTTCAAGGATGGAACGGTCCAGATTTCGGTCAACGGCAAGGCGTTCGGCGAATTTGAAGTCAACGGCCTCTCCGATGAAGCCGGCCACTACGGCCTGCGTGTCTGGACAACCACCCATGACGGATGCCGGACGCTCTATCTGGACGATGTGATTTTTACCCCGGATCAGCTGGATATGAATGAGCTTCAGCCCCGCCGGTATGCCATTTCCGTTGAGCACGGCAAGGCCTATCCGGTGGACGGGGAGACGGAGATCGTCAGCGCGGAGCAGGGCGCTTCCGTGAAGCTGACTGCGGAGGACCGTGAGGCAGAGGGGCTGCACTTCAAGGAATGGAGCGGTGCGGCTGATGTGGAGTTCACGGAAGGCAACGCGCTGAGTGCAGAGGCCGTGATCAGAATGCCCGCAAAGGCGCTGCATCTGACGGCGGTCTATGAGCAGATTCCGGTTGAGCCGACCTATTTCACGATTACCTTCGACGCCAACGGCGGCAGCGGCAGCATGAGCGCGCTGCGTGTCGAGGCAGGAACGGAATTTGTGCTTCCGGAGTGCGACTTTGCGGCGGCGGACGGATGGCAGTTCAAGGCCTGGCGCATCGGCGGCACGGAATATCCAGTGGGTAGCCGCTGCACGGCGGAAGCGGATACGACAGTTATGGCTGTCTGGGAAAAGAAGCCGGTCGAGCCGACGTATTTCACGATCACCTTCGACGCCAACGGCGGTAGCGCGTCTGCGGACAGCGCGAAGACGAATGCGGACGGCAAGCTGGAGCGCCTGCCCTCCGCGGTCCGCACGGGCTATACGTTTGACGGCTGGTTTACCGCACGCCTTGGCGGAGAGAAAATCACGCTGACAACGGTGTTCACAAAGGATACTGTGGTTTATGCACATTGGACTCGGGTCAGCGGAGAGAGCGGACTGCCGTCGCACGGTAGTGACGGTGGAGTTCAGAAGCCAGAGCAGAAAAATAGATTCCAGGATGTACATAAGGAAGACTGGTTCTACGGCGACGTTCTGTATGTCCATGAAAACGGACTGATGAACGGGACGCAGGCAGACCGGTTCGATCCCTATGCAGCCACAACGCGCGGTATGATCGTAACGATGCTCTATCGCATGGAAAACGAGCCTTCCGTGCAGGGCAAGGCGCCGTTTACGGACGTCCAGGTGGGCAGCTATTATGAAAAGGCAGTTGCATGGGCGGCAGCAAACGGAATTGTAACCGGCGTAAGCGCCGATCGTTTTGCTCCCGATGCGGGCATCACCCGTGAGCAGTTGGCGGCAATCCTGTATCGCTATGCCGCATACCGCGGCATGCAGACGCCGGAGCATCCGGACGCACTGCTTGGCGTCGCCGATCGGGCGAGCGTCAGCAGCTATGCGGTGAAGGCAATGCAGTGGGCCGTCGGCGAGGGCCTTGTGCAGGGCAGCGCAGGTCGGCTCACGCCGGGTGGCAGTGCGTCGCGTGCGCAGGTCGCAGCGATTGTGCATCGCTTCTGCGAAGGCAATTCCGAACGCTGAAGAAAACGGAACATGCAGCATTTTCATGCTGCACGTTCTTTCGCACATGCAGAAAGTTAGTTCCGTATTTTATACGAGTGCCCGGTTATGCACTCGAATTTATACGTGTAAAACCGGGTGGGAATCTATAATAAAAATGTATCTTCAGATTCCGCGTAATCGCGGATATAAGCGAATGTGGAGACAAGGAGGAATTATGAAAAAGATAATGGAAAGACGACTGCTGTCACTGATTCTGGCGGCGGTTCTCATGTTCTCTCTGCTTCCGGCCGGCGTTCTGGCGGCGGATGCGGAACCGGTGCGCATTGAGGATTCCGACCCGTCGGTCAGCTGGTCGACGGAGTGGAAAACCTGGACGTATGATGCGTCCAGCGGCGCGACGACACACTATGCAAATGATGTCGGCGCGAGCGTTACGGTGCTTTTTGAAGGGACGCAGATCACCGTCTACGGACAAAAGTCGTTCAACGGCCCGATTATGACGGCCAGCGTCGACGGCGGAACGAGCCACGACGCGGACTTCTACGGCAACGACAGCTCCGGGAATGAGCAGCAGATCATCAGTATCACGGGTCTGACCTCCGGAGAGCATACGCTGACGATGCAGTTTACGGATCGTCATAACGAAGGTGCGAAGGCGTCCTCCCTGGGGCAGTTCCAGGCGCAGATCAACTATTTCGTTTCTGTGGATGAGGGCACACAGGAGGAGCCGACGGAATATTTCGACGGCGCGGTTTATGACGAATGGGAGCAGGATGCGGCGACTGTGTTTGGCACGGGTGCGGCCTGCGAACTCAAGGACGGCAAGCGTCATCTGAAGGCAGGCAGCGGCAATGCCAACGGCAATCCGTATCCGGCGGTGTTTATCAACAGAACAATGTCGGATGCGCTTGCAAAGCTGAATAACGAGGAAACCGCTTTCCTGGAAACCACACTGGAATCCTATAACGCGGGCTCCGATACGCGTTACGGCGTGTATCTCAACTATGCCAGTCCGAATGCGGCCTTCTTCGTCGGCGCAGACGCCGGTGGATGGTTCTGGCAGATTCTGGACGGCAGCTCCAACCCCTGGTATCAGGGAACCCGCGTGCCCATCAGTGCTGCGGGCGAAAAGGCTGTGCTGAGACTGGAGTGGAAGGGCGCAACCCTGACAAAGGCGACGGTAAACGGCGAGAACCTGTTTGCCGATATGCCGCTTGACTTCAGCGCTGCCGCCGGAAATGACACGGCAAAGGGCGTCGTCGGCTTCAAGGCGGCAAAGTACAGCTCCGCAATTACGGAGTATGACGTGAGCGGCCTGCGCTACAGCGGCCAGACGGGCGTGAAGGCCTACGCGGTGAGCGGCACGGTAACGGACACGGAGGGAAACGCCGTGGCCGGTGCGGTTGTCACGGTCCGCGAGCTGGCCGGCGTGTCTGCGGTAACGAGCCAAAGCGGCAAGTTTACGCTCAAGGGCGTTCCAAACGGCAAATACACATTGGATGCTGAGCGCGACGGCTATCTGAACGCATCTGCGGAGGCGACGGTGCAGGACGGAAATGTGAAGAATCTCCGCATTTCGATGACACCGGAAAGGGTAGAAACCTTTACGCTGCACACGGACAAAATGGACGTGATTGTGGACAAGGCATTCCCGCGCGTCCTTCGCTATGAGATGCTGGGCGAGCTGACCGGAAAGCAATTTGAGGGTCAGAGCAGGGTGCTCAGCACGATTGAGATCAACAAAGAAAAGCTGACGCCGGTCGTGACGTCGCAGATGGACGGCGAACGTGCGGTCAACTATACCATGCACGTGGAAAGCGGCGAGCTTTCCGCTGATGTCCGCGCGCGTCTGGAGGCGGACGGCAATGTCCTGACCTTTACGATCACGGACGTCTCTTATCCGAACAACAACCGCTTGGAGCATCCGGTCGAGAGCATTTTCATTCCGGAGCACAGCCTGATCTCCGTGAACAGCACGCAGACAGATGCGAAGGTAAAGGCTGCAACGCTTGCTTCGAGCACCATCTCCAGCGGCGACAGCGATTACACCGTGGATGAGTCGCTGAAGGTTTCCAGCGTGAACGGCAGAAGCTTCCGCTATGTGTTCTTGTCCAATCAGGAACTGAGTGCCGGTATTTCCGGCAACTCCGATATCGGCGGACTGGCTGCGGGCGACAACAACCGCCTGACGCTCTCTGCGGTGCAGCAGGGCGAAAAACACACGGTTGGCGCAGGCAGCAACCTGTGGTTCTATGACCGCAAAGTCAGCAGCAGCGATGCAGCGCAGGCTGCCTATGCGAACCTGACGGACGAACAGAAGGTCGTTGGAATTCGCGAGGGTTTGGACGAGCAGCCGTACGTCAAGGTGGTCATCACCGGCGATGAGAACGGCGACAAGAGCGTTGACTGGCAGGACGGTGCCATTGCGGCCAGAGATCAGAAGGTCATTCATATTCCGCATGCCAGCGAATCCATCCCCGATCTGGTCACCACCAGAATCGCAATGAACTTCCAGAGCCAGGCGACGAATCCGTTCCTGACCAGTCTGGACAATGTCAAGCGGGTGGCGCTCCATTCCGACGGGCTCGGGCAGTCAATCCTGCTCAAGGGCTACGCCAATGAGGGCCACGATTCCGGACATCCGGATTATTTCGACATCGGCACGCGCATGGGCGGCGCGGAGGACATGAAGACGATGCTCGTCGAGGGCCAGAAATACGGCGCGGAGTTCGGCATCCATGTCAACGCGAGCGAGTTCTATCCCGAGGCCAAGTCCTTCAACGAGGATATGGTAAAGCGCAGCGGCAGCAGCCTCAGCTACGGCTGGAACTGGCTTGATCAGGGCATCGGCATCAACGGTATCTACGATCTGGCCAGCGGAAACCGCAACGAGCGCTTCGACAAACTGTATAATATCGTCGGCGATGAGCTGGATTATATCTATGTCGACGTCTGGGGCAACGGCACGTCCGGCTCTGAGGACGCCTGGCAGACCAGAAAGCTCTCCAATGAAATCACCGGCAACAGCTGGCGGATCGTCCATGAATGGGGCTATGCCAATGACTGGGATTCTACGTTCCAGCATTGGGTCAGCGACTTTACCTACGGCGGCTATGACCAGAAGGGCAAGTACAACAGCGAGGTTTTCCGGTTCCTGCTCAACGGCAGCAAGGACAGCTTCCCGCCCGACTTCCCGACCTATGGCGGCGCGGCCAATGCACCGCTGCTGGGCGGCGCGGTGATGCAGGGCTTTGAAGGCTGGCAGGGCGATGTGGAATATGACCTGTTCATCAAGACGCTCTACAACCAGATGCTTCCGGCGAAATTCCTCCAGCATTACAACATCATGAAGTGGGTCGACAGCCCCAACGCCGTCAGCATTCCTTACGGAACCTCCTCCGGCGGCTTCAGCTGGAATCAGAAGTCCTCCTGGACTCCGGAGGCACAGGTCACGCTGCAAAACAGCGACCATACCGATACGATCGTTGTCACGCGCGGCTCCGACGCCGAGATCAACGCGGTATATGCCTACGGGACCGCAGCGGAGCAGCTGGAATATCGTTCACGCTATATGACGCTCAACGACCGCGTGATTCTGACCGGCGCTTCCGACCCCGGTGACTTTACCTCCAACGCAGTGGACGGCAATCTGAAGTATCTCATTCCCTGGTATTGGGACTGCAACGGAAACCGCCTTTCCGCACAGGAAGAGAAGCTGTATCACTACAGCCTGACCGGCGGCGAGAGCAGCTGGCAGCTCCCGGAGGGCTGGGAAAGCCTTCAGACCATCAAGATCTTCAAGCTGACGGATACCGGCCGCACGGACGAGCAGACAGTCAGCGTGAACAATGGCTGGGTCACGCTTTCGGCAGAGGCGGATACGCCCTATGTGGTCGTCAAGGGTGAAAACGGCGCGAAGGCGCCCGTTGTGAGCTGGACGGCACAGGGCATGCATCTTTCTGACGTGTCCTTCAACGGCGTGCTGGAGGAGAACTGGACGGCAGAGGGAACGGCCAAAGTGGTTTCGACGGATCATGAGATCCGCATGCTGAAGCTCAGCGGCGAATCCTCCGTCCGCCAGCAGCTCACCGATCTGAAGGCCGGAACGTCCTATGCAATCTACGTGGGTGTGGACAACCGCAGCGACGCCAGGGCGAGCCTCGCCGTCCTGAACGGCGAGGGCAGCACGGTTGCGTCCAACTATACGCTCCGTTCGCTCGGCAAGAATTATGTCAATAGCGACATCCACCGCAACGGCCACAGCACAGAAGCCGGCACGAGCTATTTTCAGAACATGTATCTGTTCTTCACGCCGGAGGCGAGCCAGCCCTATACGCTGGTGCTGAGCCGCGAGGCGGGCAGCGGAAACACCTATTTTGACGATGTCCGCGTGGTGGAAAATGCTTCGCAGAACTTTACCTATGACGAAGACGGCAATGTGACTGCATTTACGCAGGACTTTGAGCATGTGGCGCAGGGCATTTATCCGTTTGTCATCGGCCCAGCACAGGGCGTGAACGACGGCCGGACGCATCTGTCTGAGCTGCATGCACCGTACACCCAGGCTGGTTGGGACGTCAAGAAAATGGACGACGTACTGGGTGGCAACTGGTCCGTCAAGATCAACGGCCTGACGCAGCACAACGGCATTATCTATTATACGATTCCGCAGAATTTCCATTTCGAGGCCGGCAAGACCTACACGGTCAGCTTCCGGTATCAGATGGGTTCTGAGGGAACATACGAGGTTGTCTACGGCAGCGGCGAGTATACCAGCGCCACGCTGAATGTGGTGCCGCTGCGCAAGTCGCTCGGCGAGACCGCGACCTGCACCTTCACGATGATCGGCGATGAATCCGGCCAGAGCTGGTTCGGCATCCGCTCGACCTCAAAAGCGGCCGACACGCAGGGAACCTCCGGCGCAGCGGCAAACTTCGGCGGCTACAGCGACTTTGTCCTGGACGATCTGTCCATCCGTCTCAGCAGCGCGCAGAAGAAGACTCTGTCTGAGCTGGTGCAGAAGGCAGAGGAGTACGCCGAGGAAGACTACGAGGGCGACTGGTCTGCATTTGAGCGTGCGCTGGAAAAGGCGAAGGACGTGCTCGCCAATCCGAATGCAACGCAGGAGGAAGTTGACGCGGCGGCTGCTGCGCTGGAAGCAGCTATGAACGCACTCCGCCGGTATCAGACCGCGCTGAAGGTCACCGTCATGGATGAAAGTGGGAAGTTGCTTTCCGGCGCAGACCTGATTCTGGAGGATGAGAGCTACATGCCGACCGGCAGCCGCGGCAAGTCCGACGGCAGCGGCGTGTATACCTTCACAGAGCTGAAGGCACGCGCCTATCAGCTGAAGGTCGTTTGCAGCGGCTATGATGTCACAACGGCAGCTGTGGAGACGCTGACCGCCGATGAGACAAAGCAGATCACGGTGACGCTGCACGAGCAGCAGGCCGCGACCTACACCAACGACTACAACGCCGGCGACGTGTCCATGATGGAGCCGATGGACGGCAATGCGGGCAACGGCCAGAGCGAGACGATCGAGACCGTGAAATTCGACGGCAGCGGCGCGCTGAAGGTGACCTACCAGAATTACGAGCGCAATACGGTCGTGGACAAGCATGCAGTGCTTCAGAACGGCACGGTTGAGTTTGACGTTACGCCGCTGGTCAGCGGTGTGCGCTTCGGACTGACGCTGCGCGGTAAGGACCTGAACAACCGAATCTACGTCGGCCCGTTTGACAACAGCGGCGCCTATGGCTGGAACTGCTTCGTCGGTGGAGATGAAGCGTGGAGTGACGAGTTTGCCGGTCCGCAGCTGGCAAAGGACGTAACGCGTCATTACAAGGTCACGCTGCATGACAACAGCCTGTCGCTCTGGATTGACGGCGTGCTGGTGTTTGAAAACGAGACCATCAGCAGCAACCCGACAGAAGCAGGTTTCGTCGGCTTCAATGCCGGACGCAATCAGGGAACGCAGTTTATCTTTGACAACCTGCGCATCATCTCGGATGATCCCGGCGCTGTGATTCCGGTCACGGGTGTGACGGTTGCGCCCGAAAGCCTGACGCTGAAGGTGGGCGAGACAAAGCATCTGGAGGCCGTGGTTGAGCCGCAGAACGCAACCAACCGGAATGTGAGCTGGGAAAGCTCCGCTCCGTCGGTCGCAGTTGTCGACGAAAACGGCGTGGTGACGGCTGTCGGCGAAGGCACCGCGCACATCAGCGCAACAACGGAGGACGGCAGCTTCACGGCATCCTGCTCGGTCACTGTAAACAAGGCGGACTGCATGCACAACGGCGGAACCGAGATCCGCGGCGCAGTGGACGCTACAATTTTTGACGAAGGCTATACCGGAGACGTTTACTGTGTGCTTTGCGGCGCACTGCTTGAGAAAGGCCATGTGATTCCCAGACGCCTGAACGATCTTGCCGGAATCATCATGGGTGGCAGCGATGACTTCCCGTTCCGCGATGTGGGGCAGCACACCTGGTACTATGAATCGGTTTACAAGGCCTGGAGCAACGGCCTGATCGACGGCGTGACCGCTACCGAGTTCAGGCCGGAGGAGCAGCTGACCGTGGCGCAGGCCATCAAGCTGGCGGCAGCGCTGCACCAGATGCAGAAAACCGGCTCCGTCACGCTGGCAAGCGGCAGCCCGAACTGGTATGACAGCTACGTTGCCTACGCGGTAAACAACGGCGTCATCGAGAAGGACTACCTGAGCTATACCAAGGCGCAGATGAACGCTCCGGCGACGCGCGGAGAATTCGTACACATCTTCTCCGGCGCTCTGCTGGATGCGGCGGCGATCAACACCGTGACGGATAACAAGATTCCGGACGTAAAGACGACGGACAAGTACGGCGCGGAGATCTACACGTTCTATCGTGCCGGCATCACCGTCGGCTCCGACGCAGCCGGTACGTTCCGTCCGGCCAGCAGCATCAAGCGCAGCGAGGTCGCTGCCATTCTTCAGAGAATGTTCGATACCACGGCCAGAAAGAGCATCACCCTGAACTGAATTTTCTATTTTCCTTCCGATATACTTAAGCAGAAAACCGG
>OHAT01001411.1_pt1 | contig 21081 bp, 19 predicted proteins | sample 1577141 | NCBI WGS metagenome assembly OHAT01 (sample SAMEA3541578, study PRJEB24748) | human gut metagenome | biome: human gut; feature: human-associated habitat; material: faeces | place: China | collected 2012 | reverse complement strand
AATAAAACATGTATATCAAGATGATATAGGTTTTAGACTTGCAAGATCAAGGAACAATGGAGCCAGAGAAGCCAGTGGAGATTATTTAATATTTATGGATCAAGATGTAATATTTAATAATGATTTTATAGAGAGTATATACAATTCAAGAAGAAAGAAAAGAATGATATTTTTATAGATAATGCAAAAGGAGATATTATATTATGAAAACAAAAGAAACAAAACGCGATAAATTTGTAAGGCTAGCAGAAGCTAGAACTAACAAGATAATTGATATGTTACAGTTATTGGGAAACTGTTCAAATGCTAATGCTTATGACTATACACAAAAAGATGTTGATAAAATTTTTAATGCTATTGAATCAGAGGTTCGTGAAGCAAAGAAGAAATTCAGCAAAATGGAAAGTAAAAAAAGCACACGCTTTACATTAGATTAAAAGGAGGTTCTCTTTATGAACAATTCTATGACTCATATTCCACAGAATTACAAAAACAATGTTGATTGGATTCTTCGTGCATACATAGATGCTGGAGTGACTTTTCCTAATGGTTTTCAGAAAGATGCCATTCAAAATGCTGTAGGTGCTCGAAAAATAGATAAGTGGAAAGACTGGTCCTGTGATATTTCACTTATAGAAAATGAATATGGTATTTTTGTTGTTGTAGAAGATTCTGGAACTGTAGGTCTTACGGGTAATAATACTCCAGCTGAAATAATCAATCAGATGATGAGTAATGGTGAAACACTCCCATCTTCAGAACGATTATCCAGATTTACCTCTATGTTTAATTCTGGTGGCAATACGACTGGTGGTGGTTTATTCGGAGCTGGTAAAAGTGTATACTCTGTTGCTTCTCAAACATATACTTATTACTTTGACTCTCTTAGAGAAGATGGAATATATGTTGCAAATGTTAATAAATGTGGTCAGGTGATGCCTGTTGCTTTAGAAGGTGCTGAGGCAAAAAAATATATTCTTGACAATACAGGGTTCACTGAAAAGAAAAAAATCGGAACACGTGTAATTATAGAAATGCCGAAGGAAGAACTTGCAGATTCTATTCGTAACGGCTCTATCATCCCTTATATTCAAGAATCATGGTGGCTTATCATCCAGCATTTTGATAAAAATTCTTTTATATCTGTAAATGGTATTCCTGTTTCTATTCCGAGCGGAATCAAAGATGGATCTCATGTTTTTGAACTCGAGAAACCAGAATTATATGTTAATGGTTGTAGAGTGAAACATTTTGGGTTATATGTTTTTGATCAAGGAGATAATATCTGGGAAGGTCTTTCATATTATCGTAGGGGCATGAAGATTGGCGATATTGATTTAAAAGATGTTCCTGATAAAATTAAGGGAAAATACTGGGGTTATATCGAGGTCGATAAAGCATGGGAAGAAGATTTAGCCGAAATTGAAGATACAGTTCACTTTGGTGTAAGTAGAGGAAAAAAGCTACGTGCTACATATCAAAATTTGAAAAACTATTGTAACGAAAAGGCAAAAGCAAATTTTGTCGAGTGGGGATATATCAAAAACAAGGAAACTGAAGACAAAAAATTAAAAGATGAATTAAAGTTAATTGCAGAAGACATTCAGGATTTCTTTGATAAATTAGGTTTTGAAGATTTAGGCAAAGGACCTCAAAAAGCCGATTTTGATATTCGTTGGCAGAATGTAGTATTCCCAGAAAAAGGTTCTGAAAAAGTAACTTCTGGTGATTCAATAAATTTCTCCATAAGAATTAAGAGTTCATATGCAACAAATAAACGATTTGAATACAAACTATACGTTCTTAATCCTGCTACTGGGGACATTGTTCATTCCATTGAAAATAATAAAATAACAGTAAAGTCAAATACGGTTGAAAGAATTGATTTCACACATAAAGTGAATAAAAATAATTCTGTTCGTTTTTCAGAAAACCGAATTGTTTTATCAATAAAAGTAATTGGTAGTAACAAAGAAAAAAGAAAAGAATTGTCTTATTTTTTTGATACCGAACGTCCTGACAATCATAGAGAATCCGTTGGTTTGTTTTTACATGAGTGTTTATTTCCAAATGAAGGTAGCCGTAGAGTAAACTTTGATGAGAAGATAAGAAAAGTATGTTATAAAATTGAAAACAAACGAAATTATGAATTAAAATATAGGCTTAATGTGAGCGTTCATAATGCAAATGTTTCGTCATGTCCAAAAATCATCGATATAACATCTTTTACTGGTACAATTAAACCTTTTGAGGAGGTTATTACTCCTTATATTGATGAAATTTTTTTTAAAAAGTCAATCTATGAGCCACATCTCACTGAAGGAATTTTAGAACTTCGTGCATGGGTCATTGCAAATGAATATGATGATCAATACGAAAAAGGTGATAAAATTGCTCTTTATAAATACAGAATTTTCTTAAATAGTGATGAGAAAAATGGGAAAAATGATGCGTTCAATGTACAGAGTATTGTTGCACCGGAAAACTATAAACGTTCTTGGTGTACACCAGGCTCTGGAAGAACCATATATTTAAATGTAGGACATCCTGCATACTTAAATGTACAGGATTTTCCCGATGTTCAGCATGAATATCTTCGTGAACAAATGATGAAGCAATATGTCCTTCTTTATTTAGATGAAGGTAAATACGATATGTTTAGTCAGAATGGTAAAGACTTTTCTGAACTTGAACCACAAGAAGCAGCTGATCAAGTATTGGAAAAAATTGAAAGCATATATGCCCAGAGTTTGAGATGAGGTGATTGAATTGGGACACATAGTTAGACTTGTTGATGGTCATATGATATATGATGGCTTGCTTTCTTCTCAAGAAAAAGCGTCAATAGATGAAATTCTCCATGCATTGCAAGAGGAAATTCCAACTATAGAAGCTGATTTGCAAGCTGAGTATGGTCAAGGTGTTTGGTATAAATATAATCTAGGACTCTTCCTTGGTAGACTTTTGGAAAAATATAATATTTCTATTTCTGAACGTAGACGTTTTTGGGATGAGATTAAACATTTTGCCACAAAAGAAGATCGCAAACGAAATGAAGGAGCAAATGCTGTTACTCGAAGCTTTTATCAGCAATGCTATGTATTATCACAACAAGATAAAGAAGTTGTAGAAAAGCTGACCTGGCGCCAGTGGCAGGATATCCTTGACCGTGTTGGCAATAGAGCGGACGAACGAATTTTCCAATGGCTTAAACAATCAACCGGAAAAATACGTGAAGATGATTGGCGCGAATTTGAAAAAGCGTTGCATTTATATCTTAAAAACAAAGATACTAGCGTGTTTGATACCGCAGAATTGTTTGCAATCTATGATTCCATTATGTTGATGAGCGTACGTTGGAGAGAACAATTTAAAGTCTTTTCTTTAGAACATCCAAAGTCTGCTAAAATAAAATCTAAAGGAACATGGGCCAAAAAATACTATGCTCTATGTTTTAAAAAGAAAAAGGAATTACATTTTCAAACTGTGACAGAGGAAATATGTACATCTGCATTTTCTGAACTAATGTAATTCTATCCGTCGAAAAAAGACCACATTTTATAGATATATTGATCCTTGATGTGGCTTTTTTTATATCTTTAAATTGACGTGCTTAAAAGCATGCATATATTCTGTAGATAAGTAAATCTCTTGTTTTTACGTTATAATTCGTATACTTCTCAAGAACTATTTTATCTTTGGTCAAATAATATAAGGGCTTGTTAATCTCTATGTCGTTATTATGATAAATTATATATTTTAATTTTTTCATAGGATGCAGTTCATTTTATATGATCTTTAAATGCAAGATAAATACATCAAATTATACGTTTATGCTAAGAATAAGTTATCATATAATATATAATACTTTTCTAAGAATTTTTAAGAAAAATGGAAATATTATCTGATATTAACAAGGAAGAATTAGGGTGAAGTCAAGTGACGATACTCAACAAAATAAGTAATTATTTTTAAAGAGTTATAAGAATTGATTTGCAGCAGTTAATCAGTAATAGAATGTACTGAAGTATCTGCAAAAAGTTTATAATCTTGCTTGCGTTGTAGATTCAATGTAAATTGTTTTCTTTTGATTATTCCACTTTCTACTAAATTAATTATGAGGAAAATTCGCATTTTGAGTGTTATTTTTATGTATATAAAAGATAACAAAATACATTAAAAATGAGAGAAAATATTTCAAAAAGATGATATAAAATGCTATTATCATTATATTATTAAGCTAAGGAGGGAGCTGTATGGAGGTTAGTTATAATCCTTTATTTAAGCTTTTGATTGATAAGGGAATGAAAAAAACTGATTTAGCTAAGAAAGCAGATTTAACAGCAGGAACACTTGCTAAATTATCCAAACACCAAACAGTGTCTATGGAAACATTAATTAAAATATGCTTATGTTTAGATTGTACATTTGATGCAATCGTAGAAATAAAACAAAAATAGGAATGAGGATTCAGATGAAAGTAATATCACTATTTGCTGGAATTGGCGGATTAGATACAGGATTTATAGAAAATGGATATGAGGTAGTGTGGGCAAATGATATTGATAAATATGCAGCTCAAACTTATCAAGCAAATTATTCATCACCTATTATTTTGGGTGATTTAAACAAAATTAATTTAGATGAAATTCCATCAGCTGACATAGTAATAGGAGGTTTTCCGTGCCAACCATTTAGTTCAATGGGTGAATTAAAAGGGTTTGAAGATACTAGAGGAACATTATTTTTCAGAATTGTAGAATTAATACAAAATCAAATTGAGAGAGGACATAAACCTAAAGCATTAGTTTTAGAAAATGTTCGTAACTTAAAGCATCACGATAAAGGTAAAACTTTCAAGGTGATTAAGAAAACACTTATGGATTTAGGCTATAAAGTTTATGACCAGGTATTAAACTCTTGTGACTACGGAGTACCACAAACGAGAAACAGAACATTTATTGTGTGCTTTTCTAATTCAGAAACAGAATTTAGTTATCCAGAAAAAACAGATTTGACTTTAACGCTTCAAGATCTTCTAGAACATGATGTCGATAAGAAATATTTTTTATCAGATAGAATTTTACCAACCATTCTTTCAAATGGTACCGGTGGCTATAAAGCGAAATCTGAAATAGATTTAAAAATTGCAAGACCACTATGTGCTACTATGGCTAAAATGCATAGGGCATGTCAGGATAATTATGTAACTCAGAACGGAAGAGTCAGAAGACTAACACCAAGAGAGTGTGCTAGATTACAGGGGTTTAGTGATGATTTTATTATTCCTGTTTCAGATACTCAAGCTTATAAACAATTTGGCAATGCTGTGACAGCGAATGTTTCTAGAGCTGTTGCTTTAAAAGTAAAAGAAGCATTGATTGAAAATGGAGAATGGTATGAGTAGGTCAAATGAAAAAAAGATAAAAAATGATGTTCAAGAGATTAAAGAATTTATTTCTTCTTATCCTTATTCAACAAAAGAAGATTATAAGATTTCTTTGAATAATATTACAGAACATATACAGAATGAAAAATATAGAAATGATAGAGCAGATTATATTTTAGAAGTAAATAAAAAAGATGAAGAATTAAGAGGACTTTTATCATTAGTTTCATCAAAATGCCAAAACTATAATTGTGAAGAATGTCCAATTAATAAATATTGCAATCATTATATTAATGAAACAAGAAAGAAAAAAAATCTAGATTCACCTAAAATTATCGATTTATTTTGTGGTGCTGGAGGATTATCTTTAGGATTTACACAGGAAGGTTTTATTACTGTTGTTGCTAATGATATACAAGAATGCTGTGTTGATACATATGCACATAACCATCCAGAGACTCCAAGTAATAATATTGTTTTGGGAGATATTAATAATGTGATTCTTGATATAGAAAACTTAGTAGGAAATCAAAAGGTAGATATAGTTATTGGCGGTCCACCTTGCCAGGGCTTTAGCATGGCAAACAGACAAAGATTAATTGATGATCCTAGAAATCATCTCTATAAAAGTTATGTTGAGGTAGTTGATAAAGTTAAACCTAGCTTTTTTGTGATGGAAAATGTTAAAGGTATGCTTAATGTAGCAGATCAAGTAGTGGAAGATTTTGAAAAAATTGGATATACAGTTTCCTATAGAGTATTGAATGCTAAAGATTATGGGGTGCCACAAAATAGAGAAAGGCTGATATATATATAGGAAATAGAAAGGCTGTTGATAATGATAAAATATTTGATGAAATAGCATCATTATCAGATGATATTCCTGATTTTTATCTAGGCGATGCATTATTTGGGTTAAAACCACTAGAAGCATTAAGAATAAAAAATGCGACTGATTATGTAAGTGAAAAAACTGGTGCTAGAATTATGCCAACTACGGGACAAACTAACGAATATATTGAATATATTAATCAATCTAAAGATATAAAAGTTACATGTAATCATAAATCAAGATATAATAACGACAGAGATATAGAAATCTACAGTCGCTTGAATCCAGGCGATAAATCGGATGATCCAAAAATTGCAGATATCATGCCATATAAGAGCAGAAGTCATATATTTAAGGATAAGTATTTTAAACTTGAACCAAATAAGTTGTGCAAAACTATTACGGCTCATATGAAATTTGATTGTAATATGTATATTCACCCTTCTCAGGCTAGAGGATTAACTCCTAGAGAAGCAGCTAGAGTACAATCATATCCTGATGATTATTTCTTCAGAGGATCATTTACGAAAACATATATGCAGGTAGGTAATAGTGTTCCTCCATTATTAGGAAGAGCGATTGCAAGTATTCTAAAACAATATTTATAAGAAAGAAGTGTAGAATATGTTTAATGATGATTTGAATACAATAAAAAGTGTATTGAAAAGCATAGGCTCTGAAATAAACGATGATTATGATGGCTTTATTGTTAAAGAGCTGAAAGCATCAAACACACTAGATGAGAATAGAAGCAGTAACCAAACACATATAGCTATTACTAGTGAACAGATGGATTTTTTTTCTTATGTTAGGGCTGAAGGCTATTTTGAAAAATCTTACAGTGAAGCTGACAAAGATTTAAAAAAATATTTTGTTTTACAAATTCCAGTTTTCTTTGATTTGGCAAATGTTCGATATTTGGGCGGCGATGATTCAATTGCTGATGTAAAAGCATATGCTAGTGTTGTGAGAAGTAGAAGAGATGAGGCTGCTGATCAAATGCAGCTATCGATAATCAACTTGGACAGCAAAAACTTTATTTTGTTTAGAAAATTGTGTCATACAAATTATTTTTTACTTATTTTAAAACGCAAAAACGAGCTTGTTTATGATTTTTTTGCAGTAAAACCACAACATATTAATTCCGAGTTAAAGAAAATGAATAATCATTTTTTTAAAGCTCCAAATAAAACTACCGCTATACGTTTAGATGAAGTGGTTAATGATAAAGTTGACATTGTGGATTCAAACAACAAAGATACTTCTAAAAATAACATCGGCTACAACAAAATCTACTACGGTATCCCAGGCTGTGGTAAAAGTTACCATGTTGAAAATAAAGTCTTAAAAGATGTAAACAAAAAAGATAATGTCTTTAGAACTACTTTCTATTTAGACTACTCAAACAGTGACTTCATTGGACAGATCTATCCACATGTAGAAGATGAAAAAGTAACATATGAACCTATTCCAGGTCCATTCACTAAAGCATTAGAAAGAGCTTTATCAACAGATGAAATGGTTTATTTAGTTATTGAAGAAATCAACCGCGGTAATGCTGCTGCTATATTTGGTGATACATTCCAGTTACTTGATAGATTGAAAAAAGATAATCCAGATGGAAGACTAGTAGGTGATAGTGAATATCCTATTTCTAATGCGTTTATTGAAGGTTATTTTGATAAGAGAAATAAGGATATTGAAAAGAGTGGAGGAGTTAACAAAATTAAGTTTACTAAGGGTAGAATTATAATTCCTCATAACCTTACTATTCTTGCTACTATGAATACAAGTGACCAGAATGTATTCCCTCTAGATACTGCATTTAAGAGAAGATGGGATAGAGAAAAAGTTGTTACTGAATGGTCTAAAGTAGGTGATATCAAGAAGATGTATATTCCATGTTCTAGTATTACATGGGAACAGTTTGCTACTACTATAAATAATAAAATGTTACAAGAAAGTCAGAGTGGTGATGTGGCTATTTCTGAAGATAAGCAGATGGGTCCATATTTTATTCATGAGAACATGCTATCTAAAGTAGAAAATACAGGAACTAACGATGATTTAATCGCATTTGTAAGTAATGTTTTAGATTATTTATATAACGATGTAACTAAGTTTGACCATTCTATTCTCTTTGATAAGAACATCATTTCCTATGATATGCTCTATGAAAAGATGAGAGTTTATGATCAAACAGGTAATGATTTATTCGAAGGTATTTTTAAAGATTCTGTTGAAAAAGCATTAGTAGATGTTTCTGTAATAGAAGAACCACAAGATGATGATGTAGAAGAAGAATCTTTGGAAGAGCCTAATGAATAAGGATGTAAAGATTGTACCGGTAGATAAGTCTAATAGCTTTGTGGGTATTAAAATTGATGAAGGGATAGTCAAAGTATTTGTTCCTAGGGTCTTTCGAGAAGATGAAGACTGGAAGAAAGACATCAGACTATTCTTGAAATCAATAGAAATTGCTAAAACAAAGAATGCAGAGAATATTAATAAAGGCTCAAATAATATAGATAATGCATGGCCTATAGATTCTTATTTATGGCTAATAAACGATTATCTAGAAAATGGTCTTTATTATAACCGTGAAAAGAAACTATCTCGCTCTAATAGTGGTAAAATAGAATGGAAGAGAACCTTACAGCAAGTTCCTATCTATTCTGATGGTAATATTATTTATGATCAGTTGATCACATCTAAAATGACACCAGCTAATGATATGATTACACATATCTATAAGCTATGTTTAAGACAAAGCATTGATAAAATTGGATGGTTATTTAATTATAACTTTCATATACAGATTGATCAGATTGTCTCTATCAAAGAAATGATTATGAGAGTTAGAAAAGAACTTAATGAGACATTTGATGATATCAAAAGAATACGTTTTAACCATATGTTGAATATTCTCACAACCACTGAAGGTGACAACATGCTTTCTTCTCATTATTCCTATGGAATAACAAACTATTATTATGTATTTGAAACAATGGTAGATATGTTATTTGATGGTATTACTGGAGATGAAAAGAAAAAGTATGATCCTAATGGCTATTGGCAGCTTAATGGACAGAATAGATTTCTTGCTTCAAGACTTAGACCAGATACAATCTTAAAAAGAAATGATAAAACATATATACTAGATGCTAAAATGTATCAGTATGGTGCAACGCATGATCGTAGTAAACTTCCAGAGACACAGTCTTTACAGAAGCAGATTACGTATGGGGATTTTGTATCGAATAATCTTAGGGATAAGAATATTAGAAATGCATTTATTCTCCCTTACAATAAGTGTTTGAAGAGTTTTATTAATGATCCTGGCGCAATTAAATACAATGATTTTAATCTTGTTTATTTTGGTTATGCCTATGTGGACTGGCGTGATGATGAAGATTTTCAAGATTATGACAATATTTATGCTTTTGGAATTGATTTTAATTATTTGTTGAACAACTATAAGAATCCTGATTATGAAATCATTAATCAGTTTTGCAAAGTTATAGAAGAAAATATTAAGAGTTATAGAGAACAAAATGGAATAGATAATTAATTTTGAAAGAGATGATACTATGTCGGACAATCTTACAAAAGAACAACGTCATAAAAACATGAGTGCTATAAAAGGTAAAGATACTTCTATTGAAGTAAAGGTAAGAAAATACCTTTGGGCCCATGGTTTTAGATATCGCAAAAATGTTAAAGATTTACCTGGTACACCAGATATAGTTATACCTAAATATAAGGCAGTTATATTTATCAATGGCTGTTTTTGGCATCATCACTATAACTGTAAACTAGCTGTTATTCCTAAATCCAATAAAGAATATTGGACAAAGAAGATTGATAGGAATGTAGATAATGACATTAAGAACTATAACCTATTACAACAAATGGACTACAATGTCATTACAGTATGGGAATGTGAAATCAAAGAAGACTTTAATCACAGAATGAAACTACTCATAGAAGAAATAACACAGTAAAAGGAACACCCTCTAGCAGGATGTTCCTTTTTTTATTTTCCAAAACTGCACATTCTTGCATTAAAATCTCTATTAATGCTATATTAATATTAGTGCTTACATAGGGAGGGTGAACCAATGATTCAATATGAAAAAATAAACGATGATTTAAACTTGCCTATAAAACTCATACGATTTGAAGGAGATATATGCGAACCTATTCATAAACATTGGCATAATAGCCTTGAAATCGTATTACCTATATGTGGTGCAGAATATGGCTGGGTTGATGGTAAGTACCATATACTCTATAAAGAAAACTCTTTACCCCTTATCATCAACTCTAGAAGCATTCATGCTTTTGAATCAGGAAGACCTAAACCCTATATAGGTTTAGCATTACAAATCAACTATCACTTCCTAAAAGAAGTTTATCCTGAAATAGATCATATATACTTTAAACAGCCAGATGAAGAAGTAGGCACATTGATTAAAAAGCAGCTATTTCTTATAAATGAATACTATGAAACGGATAGTAACCATAAAGATTTACTTATCTATTCTGCTTTATATCATTTGATCTATTTACTAGTAGAACACCTTTCTATAGAGAAGAAAGATAAAGTAGAATTAAAGAGTGAAAAGAATAAACATCGCATTACTTCTATTATTAACTATATTGATAATAACTATCATGAAGATCTAACAATAGAAGTACTTTCTGATGTATTTCATCTATCAGAAGGACATCTTTCTAAACTCTTTAAAGAAAATCTTGGTATGACAATAAAAGCCTATATATCACAGACACGTGCAAAAGAAGTGAGACAAGCTTTGCTTGATTCTGATCTACCACTTATTGATATTGCGATTATGTGTGGATTTCCCAATGTTAAATCGATGAATAAAGTATTCAAAGATTTGTATCATTGTACCCCTAACCAATTTAGACATGACTGTAAGTAAATACAGGGTTATTCCTGTATTTTTATTATGTGTAAATATGTGAAAAGTGACCTAATTATATTAGTTTTTTACCTAAGTTAAGCGTTTACATTTATTATAATTATTTCTATAGGAGGAATGAAAACGATGAATAATGGTAAGAAAGCAATGAGTTGCTTGGTAAGTGCCATGATGGTCATGTCCATGACAAACTTACCCGTTCTAGCAGCAGGAACGAATGAAGCAACAGGTACACAAAAAGCTTACCTAGTTGGTGATGACTGGGGAAGTGGTGTAACTAAGTCAATTATGACTTTAGACAAGACAATCAAAGCAGATTCTGTTTCTAAGGGAGACTTTAAAGTAGAACAGACTGCAGGTGAAACAACTACAACACGTACTATTGTAGATGCTTATACTTCTAATGCAAATGGAGATAAAGTAACTACAGACTCTAATATTGTGACTGTTGAAATGGCTATTTCACCAAGTGAAGGAAATCCATTTATATGGGATGGTAGTGCTTGGCGTAATAACTGGGCTAACCCTTATAAGTTAAATGTATCAATTGTAGAGGGGGAAGATATTAAGACTGCAACTGATACAATTACTAAAGTAACAGTAGATCCTACAATTGATATTGTAGGTGATGGAAAGATCTGTCCACAGTTAGATGGATTCTCTTTCAAGGATAATAAATACAGTTCTCTAAAGTATACTGATAATGGAGATACAGTGTCTTATTCACTTTATACTCCAAAGAAAGATAATCATAAGAATGCTTTAGTTGTATGGAACCATGGTATTGGAGAAACAGGTACTGATGTACAGGTTGACTTATTATGCAATAAGGTAACTGCGTTAGGTGGTACTGATTTCCAGAAGACTATGGATGGTGCCTATGTATTAGTTCCACAGAGATCGTTTACTACTAAGACTTCTACTGTATATAACTTAATTCAGGAAACATTAAAGGCTAATCCTGATATTGATCCTGATAGAGTAATTGTTGGTGGATGTAGTGCTGGTGGTAAGTTCACTATGGATATGATTATTGATTATCCAACAACATTTGCGGCTGCTTATCCAATCTGTGCAGCTAAGAATAGTAAAGATGTGTCTGATGAAACAATCAACACTCTAAAGAATCTTCCAATCTGGTTCATTCATGCAAAGAATGATACAACAGTAAATTATGAAAATACGACTGCTGCATTAGCTCAAAGATTAAGAGCTGCTGGTAATAAAGAAGTTCATGTTTCAGCATTTGAAGATGTTCATGATACAACAGGACGTTTCACTGATGAAAATGGTCAGCCACATCAGTATGATGGACATTGGTCTTGGACATATTTCGATAATAATGAATGTTATGATGAAAATGGTGTCAACTTATGGAAATGGATGGCTAAACAGACTAAGTCTGAAACAGTTACTGCAAAAGGAACTCAGAAAGCATTTGTAACTGGTGAAGACTGGGGACCTGCAGTTAGAAAGACTATTGTAAAACTTGATAAGGCTGTTGATTCTACTTCTGTAGATGCTTCTAACTTAAAGGTTGTAGAAGAAAAGAATGGTATTCTTGATTGGGCAACTGGTGAAGAAGGTCTTGTTTCTAGTGATAGAAAAGTCACTGCTGCTTATACTTCAGATGATAAAGGTAATAAAGTGAATACTGCATCTGAATATATTACTATTGAAATGTATGTATCTCCAAGTGTTGGTTCACCATTTATTTATCGTCCATCAACTGGATTTAATAGCTGGTGTAACCCTTATAAGTTACATGTATCACTTGCTAGTGGTGCGACTTTAACTGCTGGGGAAGAAGAAATCAATAACTTAGATGTTGTTGCAGATATTGATGTAGAAAAAGAAGGTAAGTTATGTCCACAGTTAGATAAATGGACTCAGAAATCTTATAAAGCTGTAGATGGTATTAACTATTCTTATGCTGAATATACACCTAAGAAAGATGGCAAGAAGAACGCTTTAGTCATCTGGTTACATGGTGCTGGTGAAGGTGGAACAGATACTTCTATTGACTTACTTGCAAATGAAGTAACAGCTATGGCTGGAGATCAGTTCCAGAAAGATATGAATGATGCGTATGTTATTGCTCCTCAGTGTCCAACTATGTGGATGGATGGCGGTAATGGTGAATACCAGAACGGTGATAAGGGTTCTATCTACGCTAAAGGTTTATTTGATTTAATTGATACTTATGTAAAGAATAATCCTGATGTTGATACAAGTAAGATCTATATCGGTGGCTGCTCTAATGGTGGTTACATGACTATGGAAATGATCTTAAAGCATCCAGATTACTTTGCTGCTGCATTCCCTATTTGTGAAGCATATCAGGATCAGTATATTACTGATGCAGAAATTAATGCAATCAAGGACATGCCTATCTGGTTTACATATGCTAAGACAGATACAACTGTTGATTACACATTATGTACTGAACATACATTAAAGAGATTACTTGCTGCAGGTGCTAAGAATGTGCATGTATCAGCTTTTGGTGATGTAAGAGATACAAGTGGTGAATATAAGAACGAAGATGGTTCTGCATATGAATATAACGGACATTGGTCTTGGATCTATTGGGACAACAATGAATGTTATGAAGGTGACTTAAATGCATGGAAGTGGTTAGGACAGCAGGCTAAAGCAACTTCAGCTGTTGTTACACCAACTACTAAACCTACTACTAAGCCAACTACTAAACCAACTACTAAACCAGGTACTGATACTAAGACTGATAGTACAGTTAAGACTGGTGATGAAACTGCATTAATTGGTTTATCATTCATGATGCTTGCATCAGCTGGTGCTTATATCTACTTAAAGAGAAGAGAACAAGTAAGATAAAATTTTATTGAAAAATGCTGCAGGAGAGGCTATGTATGTAGTCTCTCTTTTTATTACATTTTATGATGGGGATTTTAATGCATGGGAATGGTTAGGACAACAGGGAAACTAGATAGTTCCTCTTTTTTGATATTATGAAACTGTTCCTATTTATAGGTTATATTGTGATAGAATATGATACATATAAAAGGGGGGATTAAAGTATGTATAAATTAGTCGCATTTGATATGGATGGTACTCTTCTTAATAGTGAAAAGAAGATTTCTAATAAAACAGTAGAAGCTATTAATAAGGCAATAGAGGCAGATAAGATTGTAATACTTAATACAGGAAGATGTCCTGCAGAGCTTAAGGAGTATAGAGAAGTGCTGCCAAGACTACGCTATGTGAATTGTGTCAGCGGTGCACTTGTCTATGATTATGAAGAAGAAAGAAGTATCTATGAATCACCATTAAGTGAAGAAGAAGTCAAAACATTGATTCAAATTGGTAAGGAAACAGATGAGATGGTTCATTTAATGGGAATTACATCTGTCGTAGAAAAAGACAAAGTACCACATATGAATGATTATTATATGGGTGTCTACCAGCCAATGTATGAAGAAGTCACTACTAAAGTAGATAACATCTATGACTATTATGTGGGTAATCCTTATTCAGTACATAAGCTTAACATCTATCATCATTCTAAAGCTGCAAGAGATCATACAAGACAAGCTATTAAAGAAACAGGACTTGAATTGGAGATGAAAGATTCAGAAGCAACAGGTTTAGAAATGAATGCGAAAGGTGTAGATAAAGGAACTGGATTAAAACAATTATGTCATCATTTAGGTATTTCTATTGAAGAGACTATAGTAGTAGGTGATGCAGATAATGACAAGGAAGCATTAGAGGTTGCAGGATTATCTGTTGCAATGGGGAATGCGAAAGAGAACATTAAAGAAATCAGTGATGTAATTGTATCTGATAATGATCATGATGGATGTGCTGAGGTTATAGAGAAGTATTTATTGTAAGAGATGTATATACGTTAAAGTACTAACGTATATACATTTTTTATTATTTTAATGAAAACGCTTTATATAAAATGACGACCGCATACATTTCGTATAGTGATAAATTATTTGTTGAATACATAAAAAAATGTATTCCACCCCATTGACAAAATGTATATATGTATATTAAAATGTATATACAAAGAAAAGGAGGCGTATACAAATGAGTAAGGATTACGGAGATATGTATCAATATATTCTGGAATCAAAAAAAGCGGTTAGAAATATCATTTCTAACCACGAAGAAATCTTTCATGATGCTGTAGAGTACTTCTTCGAAGGCGACTATGAGCAGATCTATGTGATAGGATCTGGTACATCTTATCATTCTGCATTAGCTGCCAAGAGATTAATGGAAAAAGTACTAAAGATGAAAGTATTTGCTTCATATCCTATTGTATTTAAGGATGAACAGATTTTCAACAAAAAAACATTGGTTATGGGACTCTCTCATGCAGGCATGTCAGCTTCTACTATTGCTGGGCTAGATAAAGCTAAGGAATGTGGATTCGGTACAATTGCGATGACTGCAGAAAGAGGCAGACCAGTAGAACATCATGGAGATGTTAAACTCTATGTTGAAATCGGTGAAGAAAAAGCAGGACCAAAAACAAAGGGATATATTGGTTCTATTGTTACTTTTATGATTTTTGCATTAAAGGTAGCCTTAAAACAGGAAAAGATTACTCAGGAAGAATTTGAAGATTATCTAAATAGAATGCAGGCGGCAGCAGATGCGATTCCAGATATTGCGGAAGCTGCAAGCAACTGGTACTTAAACAATAAGGAAGATTTACTAAAGTGCCGTCGCTTATATGTTATTGGTTATGATAATTGTCTTGCTGATATGATGGAAGGTACATTAAAAATCTGTGAAGCAGTGAGATATAGTGTACAGGGATTTGAATTAGAAGAATTCATGCATGGTATCTATCACTGTATTGATGAAAACACATATATGCTTTATGTATGTTCTAAAGGTCAGTACTACGACAGAATCTTACGTTTAAAACGTTACTTTGAGGAAGAAAGACATAGTCATAATTTCTTAATTACACATGAGAATACAAATAATCCTAAGGATTTAGTATTCCCATTTACAGATGATGAAGAATTTGCAGTATTACAATACATTATTCCAATGCAGGTTCTTGCTAGAAAACTTTCATTAGACTTAGGAATTGATTGTAATATTCCGAGTGACCCTCAGTTCCATTTCAAGATGAGTAGTTATTTAAAAGAAGGATAGGTGATTTACATGACAAACATGATTCTCTTCTCACACGGAAAACTCGCAAATGGTGTAGCTGATTCCTGTCAGCTTATTATTGGTAGCCATCAATTCAAGACACTTAATGTTTTGCTTGATCAGCCAGTGCAGGAAATAGAAGACAGCCTTGATAATCTTATTGATTCCTTCGAAACTCAGGAACCTATTATTATCGTAACTGATATTCCAGGGGGAAGCACAACTCAGACTGCAATTAAGCAAATTGAAAAGAGAGATAATATTTATGTTGTGACAGGTATGAATCTTGGACTTGTCATGAGCTTATCTTTCTTAAATCTTACTTCAAATAAAGAAAATAACAGCAGAGTTATTAATGAAGCGATTGAAGAAACTAAAAATGGAATGTATCTCGTAGAAGATATGTTTAATACAATGGATGAAATCACTGATGATGGTGATTTATAAAGGAGGATATGATAATGATTCAGGTATTAAGAGTAGATGACAGATTATTACATGGACAGGTAGCAGTAGCTTGGACACGTCATTATAAGGTAGACGTAATCTTAGTTGCGAATGATCATCTTATTACAGATAAGAATATGCAGGTTGCATTCAAACTTGCAACTCCTGCTGGTGTAACACTTTCAATGAAATCTTTACAGGGTGCTGTAAATGTTATTAATAATCCTAAACATGCCTCAAGAAGAATTCTTGTTATTACTAAAGACTTAGATGATGCTAAGTTTGTCTGTGAAAAGACAGGTACAGAAATCAAGGATATCCTTCTTGGTGGTTTAAGAAATGGTGAAGGAAAGAAAAATATTGAAATGAACTCATATATGAGTGCACATGATATTGAAGTTATGGATGAACTTGAAAATGATGGATTCCATGTATTCATGCAGGCAGTTCCTACATCAAAAGCATTAAGTACTGAAGAAATTAGAAGAAACTTTAATAAATAGAAAGGGGTAACCTTATGAGTATAGTACAAGCATTACTACTTGGTTTACTAGGTGGTATTGGAATTTGGGATAGTAGAGTTGGCGGAATATGGATGATTGACCGTCCATTAGTATTAGGTCCACTCGTAGGTTTGATCTTAGGTGATTTTACAACAGGTATTATTGTTGGTAGTTCATTAGAATTAATTATGATGGGTGTTGTAGGTATCGGTTCTGCTACACCTCCAGATACAGTGTCTGGTGCAATCTTAGCAACAGCATTTGCGATTGTTTCTAAACTCGATGTTTCTGCAGCGGTTGCACTTGCATTACCAATCGCTTCTTTAGGACAGGTTGTTGGTATTCTTGTAAGAACAGCAAACGGCTTCTTTATTCATATGGCTGATAAAGCAGCTGAAGAAGCGGATTTTGGTGGTATTGACAGAGCACTATGGGGTGGGGCATTCCTATTCTTTATTGCTTACTTCTTGCTTGTTTTCTTAGGCGCATACTTAGGTTCATCTGTAATCAGCACATTTGTAAAGATGATTCCAAAGTTTGTAACAAATGGTTTGAATGCAGCAAGTGGTATGCTTCCTGCACTAGGTATTGCCATTCTTATGCAGTTATTATTTGATAAGAAGAATGTAGCATTCTTCTTCATTGGTTGGGCATTAACAGCTTTACTTTCAGTGAATACAGTAGGTACTGCCGTTATCGGTGCAGCTATCGCATATACAATTTATCAGTATACAATCTCAAATAGAAAAAATAATGTGGCTGTTGAAGTTGAAACAGATGAATTATCTGATGATCTAGGAGGCGAATTATAATGGAAAACAAAGAATTGAACACTCAGGATACAGTGATGACACCTGATGTGTATAAGAAAACATTCTGGCGTACATTCCCGTTACAGGCTTGTTTCTGTTTTGAAAGAATGCAGAACGTAGGCTTTGCATATATGATGGTTCCCGCTTTAAAGAAACTCTATAAAGATAAGAAAGATATTTCAGATGCTTTAAAAAGACATTTAGCTATCTTTAATACAACTCCAGCAGTTGTTAGCTTTATTGCCGGTGCGTCTATCGCAATGGAAGAAAAGTTCAAAAAGGCAAAAGATAATGGTGAAGAAGTAGATGAAGAATCAATCAACGCTGTTAAGACAGCTTTAATGGGTCCTCTTGCAGGTATTGGTGATTCATTCTTCTGGGGAACATTCAGAATCATTGGTGCTGGTATTGGTACAAGTTTAGCAGCTAAGGGAAGTATCTTAGGCGCTATTCTATTCTTGCTTATTTATAATATTCCTCATCTTTTAGTTCGTTATTATGGATTAAAGATGGGTTATAAGAGTGGTGTTGGCTTCTTAGCGAGTATGAATGAAGGTGGCGTAGTTGCAGTATTGACTGAAGCAGCTAAAGTACTTGGTTTACTTGTAGTTGGTTCTATGTGTGCTTCTATGGTATCTATCTCCACTCCATTCGTGTTCCATTTGAATGGTACAAAGATTGTTTTACAGGAAGTATTTGATGGTATTATTAAAGGCTTCTTGCCTTTAGGATTTACATTTATTGTTTATACTTTATTAGAGAAAGGAATGAAGAGTACAACTTTACTTTGGGGTATTTTGATTCTTGGTATTGTTTGCTCTTTCTTTGGTATTTTATAAAATGGCTTCAAATATGTATAACTATATATGTGAAACACCGGAAGTGTTAACACATATTATTGATAACAGAAAAGAAATTACTCATGAATTCGTAGAAGAATTCAAAGATAAAGATATTGAACAGATTTATGTTATTGGATCAGGTACTTCATATCATGCGGGACTTTCAGCAAAGAACTATTTAGAAGAAGTATTAAAACTTAAAGTGTTCTGCATGTATCCTACACAGTTCCATAGAAGTGAAAAAGTCTTTAATAAGAAGACTTTGGTTATTGGCATGTCACAGGGTGGACAGAGTTTATCTACTGTAGAAGGTTTAGATGCCGCTACAGCACAGGGACTCTATACTGCGGCAGTATCAGAAAATCCTACTGCGCTTGTATTTGATCATGCAACAACTAAGACAAGAATTGAAGTAGGTAATGAAAAATGTGGTGCCAAGACTAAAGGCTATGCTGGTACTACTGTTACTTTAATGATGATGCTTTCAGAATGGGCTATCGCAAAAGGTATTCTTTCTGAAGAGTCATTTGAAGGTTACAAAGAAAGAATGTTTAAAGTTATTGGTAATATGCCAAACATTGTAAATGCAGCAACAGAATGGTATGGAAGAATTAAAGATGAATTCTTACCGGCTAAAAGAATTATTGTAGTAGGCTATGATGGAAACTATGCTGATGTTTTAGAAGGTGCATTAAAAGTACTTGAAACAGTAAGACAGGGTGTAACAGGCTATGATATTGAAGAATTCTTCCATGGCATTTATAACTCTATTACTGAAAGTGCTCATATCTTCTATCTTGGCTCTAAGGGTGACTATAAGCCACGTACTTTAAAACTTATTGAAATCCTTAAAGAGTGGACACCACATAATTACTTAATTGCTTCACCAGAAGGTGTGGATGCACCAACTAATAAGGATTGTATCGTTCCATTCACAGAAGATCCTCTCTTCTCTCCATGGGAATATATCATTCCTATGCAGGTATTGGCGTGTCTTGCTCCTCAGGATTTAGGTATCAATCCAGATATCCCAAAAGATCCTCAGTTCCATGCGCGTATTGGCAGCAAAAAACTTGATGGTGTCAGAGACGCTTATAAAACTGAAAAATAGAAAAAGTTATGGCAATCATGATTTGCCATAACTTTTTTTACTCATCAAATACAGTTTTAAGACTATATGTATATTGATCTCCTCTATAATAAGTAGAAATATACTCGAAAGGACGTCCATCGGATAAGAATGTTACGTGTTCACTTTTGAATAAAGCAACTTGATCTACTTGTAGTAGTTCTTTTTGCTTATCAGTAGGAAGGACTGCAGAATATTCTGCATCAATACCATCAATGCTATATCCAAGCTTATTGATATACTTATATAAGGAACCTTCCAATATCTGTATATCTATAGTAGGGATAATAGAAGCAGATAGATAAGTATAACTGATGGCAATAGGAATACCGTCACCTGTTCTAACACGTACAAAATAATGAATGAAATCATCATCCTTCAGTTTAAGTGCGTGTTTAACATGAGGAACTTCTTTGCCCTTCACTAACTTATATTCTATAAGTTTAGAGCCAGGAACTTTACCTGTCGCAATCATATCATCTGAAAAGCTGCCGTTTGTACCTAGTTGTAGGTTCTTTATAACACGGTGTTCTTTCACGAATGACCCTTTACCTGCAATGCGTTCGATTAGGTTCTTTTCACATAATCTGGAAATTGCTTTGTTTACTGTCATGCGAGATGTGTTATAAAGTTCACATAATTCTTTTTCTGTAGGAATCTGATCTCCTGATTTTAATGTTTCGTCCTTAATCTGATTTTCAATATCGGACATAATCTTCACATAAATTGGTTGTTTTGCCATAATTAATTACCTCATTACTATTATAGCTTAAATAAAATGTATATACAAATGCAAGATTTAAAAATGACATAAAACAGTATATAGTCATGAATGGACTAAATAAGCCATATAAACTACTTTAAGAAAATAGGCTATAAATAATTCGAAGTTAAAAAACAAAGCATATAAGGACTAAAAATACGATATATAACAAATTTTTGAAAAAAATCAAGAAAAATACTTTACAAGTTCCGATATTTTAGGTATTATAGACAGGCAGTCCGGGAGACGGGC
>OHAT01001405.1_pt1 | contig 21114 bp, 12 predicted proteins | sample 1577141 | NCBI WGS metagenome assembly OHAT01 (sample SAMEA3541578, study PRJEB24748) | human gut metagenome | biome: human gut; feature: human-associated habitat; material: faeces | place: China | collected 2012 | reverse complement strand
GATGCGGTCAATGGTCACGATCAAGAGGGGGCGAAGCCTTATTCAAAGACACTGGAAAGCCTGGTCAAAGTCAGCCATCAGGTCTTCCGCATCTTCCAGACCTACGGAGAAGCGGAGCATACCGTCAGTGATACCAACAGATTCCCGAACATCCTTAGGCACTTTTACGTGCGTCATAGATGCCGGATGCTGGATCAGCGTGTCGGGGTCACCCAGAGAAACCGCGATCGCAGGGATATGCAAAGAGTCCATCAGCTTCTTCGCTGCATCGAAGGCACTCATGCCATGGATCCCATCTTTCAGCACGAACGAGATGATCGCACTGTAAAGACCGTTCATCTGACGCTTAGCGATCTCGTGATCCTTTCCCATAGATTCCAGACCGGGATAATAGACCTTTTCGATGTAAGGCGACTTTTCCAGATAGGCGGCTAAGGTCATCGCATTTTCGCAGTGACGGCGAACACGCATGCCGAGCGTTTTCATACCGCGAATGATCAGATATGCCGCAAAGGGGGAGAGCGGAGTTCCGCACATTTTTCCCATCGCGCGGCTCCGGATCTCTGCCACATCTGCCTTAGAGCCAACAACAACGCCGCCGATCACGTCACCATGGCCATTGATATACTTGGTAACGGAATGGACCACTACATCGGCACCCAATTTCAGAGGGCACTGCACAGGAGGCGGGGCAAAGGTGTTGTCCACAATGACCCGGATCGCAGGGTGACTGGCCTTTAGCGCGGCGATAGCGGCAATGTCCGTCACGTGCATGGTGGGGTTGGCGGGTGTCTCAAAGTAAATGACTTTCGTATTGTCCTGGATCGCGGCCTCCACAGCAGCCGGGTCTCCGGTATCCACAAAGGTGGCAGTGATACCCAGCGAGGGCAGGATCTCACGCATAACAACATCAGTGCAGCCATAAACGGTATTACCGCAGACGATATGATCGCCCATTCGCAGCAAGCCAAGCAGCGTAGAACTGATGGCGCCCATACCGGAGGAGGTAGCTACTGCATCCTCTCCGCCCTCCAACTGAGCAATTTTTTCCTCAAAAACACGGACAGTAGGATTTCCGGCGCGCGTATAGTCATAGCCGGGAATTTCGCCGCTGAAAACACGCATGGCATAATCCGCAGTGGGGAATGTAAAGGTAGAGGTCTGATAGATCGGAGTGGCCAAGGCACCATAGTCACTGTCGCGGCGATAACCAGCGTGAATAGCCTGTGTATCGAAGCGAGCCTTGTTCATATCAATGTTGCTCATAGTGTTGCCTCCAAATTCTTTTTTGTACGCCTGGTAACGCACTTGGTAAAAAGATATATAGCAACTATTGTGCCAATTATAAAATTTGCCTAAAATGAACAAATCTCCTCATTTTAGGAAGAATGAACCTATAAAGAACAGGCTGAAACAGGCGCGTAGCCTATTTCAGCCTGTTCTTGAGTTCCTGTATTCCGGATGGAGTGAGGGAAGACCCGCCTCGTCCCGTAGTGGAAGTGATATACCCAAGTGCTTTCAGCTCCTCCAGTATCCGGCGGAGTTGCCCCTCCGTGATATTGCCCATATACGAAAGGGACTGGAGCAGTTGCTTGCGGCCTTGGCGTCCACAAGAGAGGACCTTCAACACGGCCGTTTGAAGGCCATCCTCCATCAGATCGCAGTCCGCGTTTCCAAAAGCGGAAGCATGGATCAATGGCGGCAGTTCGTCCGCTCCGATGACCGGGATATTCTGGCACCCCATATACTCAACACAATTGCGAAGCTCTCGAATATTTCCAGGCCAACTATAACGCTGCAAAATGGATTTTGCTTCCTCTGTAAGGACAAACGTAAGCCGCAATGCGTTTTTGAAGTTTTCAAGCAACGGCAGAATATCCTCTCTGCGCTTGCGCAGGGGCGGCAGATCCAAAGGCAGCGTTCCGATCCGGTAAAAGAGATCCTGACGGAATTGTCCCTGCTGGATCAATGCGGTCATATTCTGGTTAGATGCGCTGATAATGCGCACATCAATGGGAATGACACGGTCTCCGCCCACCCGCATCATCTCGCGCTCTTGTATCACTCGCAACAGCTTCAACTGTGTGCTTGGCGCCATACCTTCCACCTCGTCTAAAAAGATGGAACCAGTGTTTGCCAATTCAAAGAGGCCGATTTTGCCGCCCCTTCTTGCGCCGGTGAACGCACCCTCTTCATAGCCAAACAATTCGCTCTCCAGAAGATCATTCGGCAATGCCGCGCAGTTGATGGCGACGAAGGGGGCCTCTGACCGTGTGGAACTATTGTGGATCGCATGCGCGAAAAGCTCCTTACCTGTGCCGCTTTCACCGGTGATCAGCACCGAGGATTCCGTCCGAGCCATCTTTCGCGCAAGCTCAACTGTGTGCTTAATCTGGGCGCTATGACCGCAGACATCTGAGAAGCTGTATTTTGCCACATGACCTTTCCCGGAGGATAGCAGGTCATCTTTCTTTTCGCTTTGACGGCCTCCACTGGTAGACAGCGCAGCGTACGCACCCCAATACTGTGGCCCCTGTGTAATGGGAATGACTCGAACGGCTCGATTTTCCCCAGCTTGATCTGTTGCAACGCCACTTAAAGGCACCTGCTGTGTCCGAATGCGTTCCAGCAGGCTTTGCGGGATCAGCCGGTCACCCTGACTTTGCAGCAAGTCGGTACGAGACACCCCGGCAACCTCCGCGGCTGGAAAATTGCAATCGAAGATCCCGCCATTCTGATCAATACCCACCAGAGGTTCTCTGAACATCTGTATCAAAGTGGCTAATCGCTGTTCCAAGAGTTGATTTTCATGAACGAGGATAGAGACTCCGGCAGATGTGGTATATTGCCGTTCAAAATAGTCAAAAAAGCGGTGAGCGCGCAGTAAATACTCGCATTTCAGCTTTGCCGCCAACTCGATAATGGTGACGATATCAATGAGCCGCGGCCCCAGATCGATACACTCTGTTACAAAATCCGGCACCAGGTCTGCTTCTCCGGGCGTCACAGCCAGAGGTATATGAGGCACTTCGCTTCCGGGATACCAGGGATAAAAGGTCAGATTGCTGTAACCTGACTGATATAGTTGAGCGATGGTCTCTTCGGCCATAAATTTGGAAACATTTACCAACAGAGCTGGCGTTCCCTTTGGATAGACGTCTAAACGGTACAATTCTTTTCGAGGCAGACTTAGCTCAATGGGGATCAGCGTCTTGCCTCGAAGACGGGTTCGCTTCAACTCTGAAAAATTTGCAGCGGAAAAGGCAGAAGTCAAGATAGCCGACTCCTGCTGCGGCAGGTAAGCATCTTCTTCGTCAATGGAATATGGAAGGATTGCGATTGAATCACCCAAGGCCTCGTTGAGCTGAGCCACATAGTCTTTTGTTGGGCGTTTATTCTCCGCAATCAACTTTACGATTTTTTTCATCTTATAGCCATCCCTTGTACTCATGGGTTTGTGTGAGAGGTGAACTCGATCACAATGTCCGGTGCCGGTAGCCAGCTGCAATTACTGGTCTGAGGATCCATCTATACCTGAGTGAACGTCTTTATTCCAGCTTCATAGAGACTTTATGGATGGTCAACGTTTCGTTATAGAGCAAGCGGACACATCCAAAGGTCTGCTGAAGCAGATCTTTCTGTTCCCAGTTGGGTAGACAGGATACTGAATTGCACGATTTCCTTTTTCCATAGTGAGTATGTCTGCCCCGCTTTCGAATACATCGTGATTTTACCATATTTAGCTGTTCTCGACAATCCTAATTGATAGAACGGCTGTGCAGTTTAGAATTGGGGCTCCAAAAGTGCAGTTTCGGGGCCTTAAAAAGAGGGCATGAAGGAGGACAAGGCCAGATGGGTCAGTTTCTTCCAATGGCTTCGTGGACGCGGCTTGGACGGCGTAAAGCTCATCGTCGGTGACAAGTGCATGGGGATGCTGGAGGCCGTGGGCGAGGTGTTCCCGGACGCCAAATACCAGCGCTGCACGGTGCATTTCTACCGCAACGTTTTCTCCGTTGTGCCCAAATCCAAGGTCAAAATTGTGGCAAAAATGCTCAAGGCGATCCACGCCCAGGAGAGCAAAAAGGCGTCCCGCGAGAAGGCGAAAGCCGTGGTCGCCGAGCTGCGCGCCATGAAGCTGAAGGAGGCCGCCAAGAAGGTCGAGGACGGCATTGAGGAGACGCTGACCTATGAGGCCATGCGGAGTCTCACAAAATCCATTTGCTTTTAGCCGGCGCAGCTTTGCCCGAGAGATCCCGGTCCTGCGCCCCAGTTCTGCAAGAATGATTTCGTTTATACCTGCAAACTCACCATGGAGTTCTTCCATTTCTGCAATGGCCTGTGCTATAATTGGCAGGAAGCCATTACTCTGAATTCCTTTCATATCATTCCTTTCTACTGGGTTGTTTGGTCACTGTTCAGTATAAAGGATTTGGAAGAATTCCGTAATGGCTTTTTCTTTTGCCCCGCAATTAGCTTTTCTTGCCGGGCCCTTGGGGGCTATTTCAGCCGGATGCCAATACTCTTATTGATTACAGCAGCCAAGAATATGTTAACAGCGTGTCAAAAGAGCCTTCTCATTCTGTTGAACAAACTTTCAAAATGCTGAAAGAGTTCTGAAATCATGGATTTAATGGGGGCAGGACACACTTCTTGGGACTTCTCACACACTTTTCCTCGCCATTATAGGGAATTTCCCCCTTTATCAACAGTTTCCTAATATCTTATGAACTACGCTCATGGCTAAAGAATTCTAAACACCTGTATAGTAACTGAACCAAACCCGGAGTGCGGGACAATCGGGTTATATTTTTGATTGACACAATATATGATCTGTGATAGAATACGTCATAGCGGTTAGATAACTCTAACTTAAACTTGACCGGACTCGTGCCAAAATATTTTTTTGAGCATGAGTTAGATAACTCTAACCGTAAAAGCGTAGAGGGCGCGCCCTCTACGCTCATCTGTACAGATGAGCGTAATAACCTTTGAAAATGGCGACAAGTCATCTTGCTGCAAAAGATTACATATCAAAGTCAAGAGAAGGCAATGGAGGAGTGATTTTATGATATAGGGTTAGTTGTAGTTAATTATGAGGCAATAACTACAGCAATTTTTCCCAATCAAAATGACGCATTTTCTTACCCAGATTGTCAAACAGGCTACCTATGGCAATGAATATTAAGCACGAGTTAGATGTGACTAACTAAAAATCAACACAGGAAGGAATTTATATGCACACATGGAAAACTCGCATAGCTGCCACATTGGCGGTTCTGATGCTGACCAACTGCATCTCACCAGCGGCGTTTGCTCAAAATACGGAGGAATCTCCGCAAAGCACACAGGTTTCCCTTTTATCAGACGAAAATAATGCCGACTTTACAATTGAAGATGGCGTGCTGACCGCCTATACCGGCAGCGACACCAGCGTGACGATCCCGGAGGGCGTCACAGTCATCGGTGACGGTTCGTCTCCTATTTTCGGAAGCAATGTGGAATCCGTCACGATCCCCGCTTCCGTCACTGCAATCACGGACAAGGCCTTCTATAATTGCACCGGGCTGACAAGTGTAACCTTCGCCGAGGGCAGCCGGTTGAAGACCATTGGAAATGAGGCGTTTTATGCCGTAAATCAGTTGGAGAGCCTGACTATTCCGGAGGGCGTCACTTCCATTGGACGGTATGCCTTTACGGCCATGAACAAGCTGCAGACCATTACACTGCCTGGCACTCTGACGAAAGTTTGCAGCGGGGAATGGTTCGGTAGTTTATTCGGCCGTGGAACAAGCGGTGGAGCGCCAGTAGCGCTGAATTCCGTCAATATCACAGAAGACGGAGAACAGTACCGTTCCTATGATGGCGCAGTGTATTCCGCCGACGGGAAAACGCTCATTTACTGCCCGGCTGCCAAGCAGTCCATTGATTGGCTGGCCGGAGTGGAGGAAATTGCATCTTACGCTTTTTTAAAAACCACAATGGAACAGGTAGTATTGCCGAGCGGATTGAAGACCGTGGCAGAAAAAGCGTTTTACAGTGCCAAATGCACCTCGCTAAAAGTCCCTGAATCCGTGGAATCCATTGGGGCATCTGCTTTTTACAACTCCAAGGTAAAAACAGTTTCCTTTTCAGAGGGGCTGAAGAGCATCGGCAGCATGGCTTTCAGTGAATGCTATTTCCCTGCCAACACGGAGTTGGTACTCCCGGCTTCACTGGAGTCCGTTGGCGGCAGTGCTTTTGATTGCCTGACGGACTCGGGCGGCCCCGCAGTCGTAAAGGTGCGGGGAATGAATACCGTTCTCGGCAGTTCCTTTATTCCAAATTCTGCAAAGGTAACTCTTTTTGGACTTGAAGGCTCTACGGCACAAAAATATGCTGAAGATTTTGGGGATAAGCGTAAGCTGACCTTCCAGATACTCGACGGCGAAACGAAAGTCGCCGTGGAAAGCGTTGCACTTCCGGCTTCTCTGACATTGACCGAAGGCAGCACCTATCAGGTGACAGCAGAGATCCTGCCGGAAGATGCTGCGGACAAAACGCTGACCTGGAGCAGCAGCAATGCGGCAGTCACAGTGGATCAAACCGGGCTTATCAAAGCTGTGACTGCGGGAACTGCCGTGATTAGCGCTGCGTCTGCAAACGGAAAGTCTGCTGCCTGCACTGTCACAGTGACGGCAGCCGCTGACTTTACGATTGAAGATGGTGTGCTGACCGCTTATAACGGAGACGCGACGGAGATTGTAATTCCGGACGGCGTGACTGCAATCGGAACCGGCACCGGAGCGGTTTTCGGCAATAAAGTGGTGTCTGTTACGATTCCGACCTCTGTTACCACGATCGCTGCGCAGACCTTTTATTCCTGCACAGGGCTAAAGCATGTGACTTTTGCTGAAGACAGTCGGTTGAAGACCATTGGAAATGAGGCGTTTTACGCTGCAAATCAGTTGGAGAGCCTGACTATTCCGGAGGGGGTCACCTCCATTGGAAAGTACGCCTTTGCAGCCATGAACAAGCTGCAGACCATTACACTGCCCGGCACCCTGACGACAGTTTGCGGCGGGGAGTGGTTCGGCAACTTGTTCGCCCGTGGAACAAGCGGCGGAGCACCGGCAGCGCTGGCTTCCGTCAATATCACGGAAGGCGGCAAACAGTACCTCTCCCATGACGGCGCAGTGTATTCCGCCGACGGGAAAACGATCATTTACTGCCCGGCTGCCAAGCAGTCCATTGACTGGCTGGATGGCGTGACGGCGATTGGCGCATACGCTTTCTGCAACAGCACAATGCCGTCCGTGAACATCCCGGGAACGGTTACGGAAATCAGCGCAAATGCGTTTAACCGTGCTAAAATGACCAGCCTGGAAATTCCTGGCAGTATCAAAACCGTCGGCGCATCTGCTTTCTTCTTCTCTCAACTGACCAACGTGACGCTCAATGAAGGACTCGAGCGCATTGAGAACAGTGCGTTTTCTCAAAGCCGTGTCGCGCAGGTCGCGATTCCTGCCAGCGTGACCTATATTGGGAAAAATGCCTTTGATTTTGAATACGGCAGCGACTATTCGATCCGCTTGCTGGGCAAGAACACGGAACTGACAGATGAGTTCATCCCGTATTATTACGCTATCAAGGTCTATGGTTTGGCGGATTCCACCGCGGAACAATATGTGGCGGCAAAGAAAGCTGAAAAAGGTGACAGTTGCAAGCTGACCTTCCAGACGGACGGCTATGTAGAACCTGTCGAGATTCGCTTGAATCAGGAAACGGTTTCTCTGCATAGAACGGAAAACGCTCGACTGACTGCTGAGGTTTTGCCGGAAGGCGCGCAGGCAACCGTCAGCTGGAGCAGCAGTCAGCCTGCTGTGGCAACGGTAAGCAAGGACGGTCTGGTGACTGCGGTGCAGCAGGGTACCACGGTGATTACAGCTGCGGTTGGAAAACTCACGGCTTCCTGCACGGTTCATGTCATTGTGGACGAAAATGAGAGCGACTATGTGCTGAACCAGAACGGCGAAGTGACCGGCTATCTGGGCACGGATTGGAAGGTTCTGAACATTCCGGCGGAAATCGGCAATCAGACCGTAACCGGTATTGCGGACGGTGCGTTTGAAAATCAGCGGGATATTCAGCAGGTGATACTCCCGGAAACGGTAACCGTAATTGGCAGCAATGCGTTTTACGGCTGCACAAACCTGAAGAAAATCAACTTGAACCATGTCACTTCGATGGGGAGCGGTGTTTTCCGGCAGTGTGCGACATTGCAGTCCGTTGCTTTGGGTGAAGGACTGCGTGATGTGCCTGAACAGGCCTTTATGTCCTGCGCAAACCTGAAAGCAGTCACGCTGCCGTCCTCTGTGAAGGAACTGGGCAAAGAGTGTTTCGCACAGTGTACTTCTCTGGAAGCGCTGATTCTGCCGGAGGGGCTGACAACCATCCATGCCGGCGCACTGAAAAAGTGCCCGCTGCAAACGCTGCATCTGCCCGCCTCCCTTCAGCAGCTGGGAGATGAATACATGGGAGATGTATTTGAAGATCCCGGCGCACTTGCTGCGGATACGGCGATGAAAACCATCACTGTGGCGGAAGGCAATCCTCTTTATACCGCCAAGGACGGTCTGCTCTATAACAAAGAGGAGACTGCGGTGCTGTTCTGCCCCCGGGGACGCACGGAAGCGGTGATCCCGGAGGGGGTAACGGAAATTGGCCGTTATGCCTTCTTCATGTGTTTTAATCTGACCCGTGCTGACCTTCCCTCTACACTGAAAACGGTGCGGGAGCAGGCGTTCCACTACTGCGAAGCGCTGACAGACTGCGAACTGCCCACCGGACTGGAGCGGGTGGAAAATTCCGCCTTTTTCGGCTGCGAAGAATGGACCGGTGTTGACCGGATTCCGGCCAGCGTGAAGTCCATCGGGCCGTATGCCTTCAATGAGTGCAAGGGCACTAAAGTTGTGGTTCCGGAGGGCATTGCAGATCTGCCTGAATTTGCGTTCTGGGGCTATGAAGATACGCTGACGGAAATCATTCTGCCGGCTTCCCTGAAAACCATCGGCAATTCGGCCTTTGCCTGGGCCAAAAATGTGAAAAGCCTCACTATTCCTGAAGGCGTGACCTCCGTTGGCTCTCAGAGTTTCGCCCGAATGGATGCACTGGAGACGCTGACGCTGCCTGCAACTTTGCAGACCATTGGAGAAGAAGCGTTTGCCGGCGGTGAGAACGTGGAAAACCGCCTGAAGGAGGTTTATATTCCGGCCTCTGTGACTCAAATCGGCAAAGATGCGTTTGCAAAACGCACCGGTTTGACCATTGTTGCCGATCGTGCAGACACGGCTGCGGCTCAATATGCCAGAGCCAACGGTCTTACCTTGAAATTGAAAAACGGCGATGAGATCGATTCGGATTTCGAGATTGTAAACGGCGTTTTGGTTGCCTATCACGGAACAAAGACGGAGGTTGTGATTCCCTCTTCTGTCACGGAAATCGGCCCCGGTGTTTTTGAAAGTCCGGATGAAGGGGAAGAGGGAGTGGAGGTGACAAAAGTCACGATTCCCGCTTCTGTTACGAAGATCGGTGCGCGAGCCTTTTATGGCTGCCAGCTGACGGAAGTTATCTTTGAAACCGGCAGCGCTCTGCGCGAAATTGGGGAGTCTGCCTTTGCCTACTGCACCAAGCTGCCGGAGATCACACTGCCGGATGGGCTGGAGGTAATTGGCGTTCGTGCCTTTGACGGGGATAGCCGCCTCACTGAAATTGCCATCCCGGCCTCTGTCACCACAATTAGCGCTTACGCATTTGAACTCTGCTCCGGTTTAACTTCTGTACAGTTTGCCAGCGGTCTGACCAGTCAGCTGAAGACGATTGGAGACTTTGCTTTCTATCAGTGCTATCGGCTCACACACATTGAGATTCCGGAGGGTGTCGTCAGTATCGGTGACAATGCGCTGCGTATCAGCAGAGGCTTGACCAGTGTCTCTCTGCCCTCTACTCTGGAGCGCCTCGGTACGGCTGCACCGCTGGTATTCGCCCCTGCGAATGAAAGCGGTCAATTCTCGGGGACAGATGATCTCATTTCCATCACCGTGGCTGAGGGAAACCGGAATTATTCCTCTCGGGACGGGCTGCTCTATACCGCCGATGGAAAGACACTGCTCTATTGCCCTGCCGGACGCACCGGCACAGTCACGGTGGCGGATGGTACACAAGTGATTGACACTTATGCGTTCCATCGCAGTCAGGCAAGTCATGTGGCATTGCCTGATGGGCTGCAATCGATCCGGGATTATGGCTTCAAACAGTCCGCTCTTATCAGTGTGGAACTTCCGGATTCTGTAGAATCCATTGGAAACAATGCATTCTTCAACTGCAGCGCTCTGAAAACCGCTCAGTTGGGCAGCGGGCTGAAGACCATTGGAGAAAATGCGTTTTCACTCACCCGTATTGCGCAGGTCACCATTCCTGCTGGCGTAAGTTCTATTGGAAAAAATGCCTTTGACTTTGAATACGGTGGGCAAAACCTGTTTGTTCGGATACTGGGCGCAGAAACAACTTTGGCGGACGAATTTATTCCTTACTATTATGCGATTACGCTGTACGGCGCTGCCGGCTCTGCTGCAGAAAAATATGTGGCAACGAAGCGGGCGGATAAGGGCGACCGCTGCAAATTGACGTTCAAAAATTTGGACAGCTATGAAGCGGTGACGCAGGTCACACTTGACAAGACGGAACTGACACTCAAACAGCGTGAAACCGCAGTGCTGGGTGCATCCGTCCAACCGAAAACTGCAACACATACGGATTTGGTGTTCAAATCTCTTGATACCAAAATTGCGGCGGTGAGTGCGGATGGTACAGTTACTGCGGCAGCTTCCGGTGTTGTAACAATTCGGGTGATTTCAACCGATGGCCCCTATGCGGACTGCAGGGTGACTGTGACGCAGGATGAAACGATCAGCGATTTTACGGTGGATGACCGTGGCTACATCACCGGCTATACCGGCGAAAGCGGAAATCTTGTCATTCCCGGCACAGTGGAGAACAAGACGGTTCTCGGCGTCGCTTCCGGCGCATTTCAGAACCGTTGGGATATTGAAACAGTAACATTGCCAGACAGCTTGCAGCATATTGAAGACAATGCCTTTTCTCACTGTGGAAATCTCTCTGCGGTTATATTTGGCTCCGGCTTGAAAACGATTGGCAGCCGGGCTTTTGAAAACTGCACGCATTTGCGCTCCCTGACTTTGCCGGAGGGATTGGAGAGTTTGGGAGAATATGCTTTCAACTCCTGTGAAAGCCTGGAGATGGTGACGCTGCCCTCTACCCTGCGCGAACTGCCTAAGGGTGCGTTCTATATCTGCTGGCGGCTGAAAGAGGTCAACATTCCCGAAGGCGTGACATACATCGGTCAGGATGCCTTTTACGAGTGTGAAGGCATGCTGAAACTGACGCTGCCAACCACGCTGCGTACAATCTCCAGCGGTGCGTTTGCTGCCTGCGTCCGATTGACGGAGGTCACAATTCCGGAAGGCGTAGAAACCGTGGAACAGCAGGCCTTTATGAGTTGTACTGCACTGACGGCAATCCATCTTCCCGCTACGCTGAAAAACTTGGGCAGCCAATATCCGGGAGATGCATTTGAGCGCTCGGATGTGCTGGGCTGCAACCACCTCACGACGGTTACCGTCACCGAAGGAAACCTATGGTTCTCCGCCTATGACGGCTTACTGTACAGTGCTGATGGCAAGACGCTGCTCTTCTGCCCCCGTGGCTTGACGAGTACTGCGGTCAAAGAGAGGACTGAGCGGATTGGCGACTACGCATTTTTCTACTGCCGTGCGTTGGAGAGTCTGACGCTGCCGACATCGATCCGGCATATTGGCTCCAACAGCATTTCCGTCTGCGAACAGCTGCGTACCCTGCATCTGCCTGAGGGGCTTGTGTCTATTGGTGACGCTGCCTTTGCCAGCAGTGCGGCTCTCACGGAAGTGAACATCCCCAGTACAGTGGAGACAATCGGCAATTGTGCGTTCCTGGGCACTGCCCTGGAGACGCTGGTTCTGCCTACCGGCGTAAAGAGCATCGGCGCGGAAGCCCTCGCTTATAACCCAACGTTGAATTCTGTTACGATTCGCTCCGGCATGGCGGATATTGGTGCTGACCTCTGCAAGAACAGTCCCAATGTCACGATTTGGACAGACTCTGCAGCGGCTCCCATTTATGCGTATGCGCAGGCAAACGGAATCACTGTCCGCTTGCTTAACTCCGGATCCGGAAGCAGTTCCTCCAGTGGCGGCTCATCCTCCGGCGGTTCGTCCTCTGACCGGGATACCTCCGGCGGCGGCACGGTCAAGACCGAAACCACCAAGAATAACGACGGCTCCGTCACCAAGACCGAGACCAAGAAGGACGGCACCAAGGTGGAGACCACGACCGCCAAGGACGGCAGCACTTCCAAGACCACAACCAATCCCAACGGCAGCTCCGTCACCGAGAACAAGGCCGCCGATGGCTCCACCGGCACGGTGAAGACCGACAAGCACGGCCAGACCACGGCGGAGACCCAGCTGAGCAGCAAGGCCGTCGAGACCGCCAAGAAGAATGGCGAGCCTGTCAAGGCCCCTGTTGAGGTCGAAGCCACCCGGAATTCCAATACCGCGCCCGTGGTGAACATCGAAGTACCCAAGAGCGCGGGCGAGACCAAGGTGGAGATCCCTGTCACCAATGTGAAACCCGGCACTGTGGCCGTCCTCGTCCATCCTGACGGCACGGAGGAGATCTTGAAGGACTCCGTTCCCACGGAGGACGGCATCCGGCTCACTGTGAACGGCGGCGCCACCGTGAAAATCGTGGACAACTCCAAGGACTTCATTGACACCCGGAACCACTGGGCCAAGGACGAGATCAACTTTGTGGCCTCCCGCGAGCTGTTCAAGGGCGTCACGGAGGAGTACTTCGGCGTTGAGCGGACGATGACCCGGGCCATGGTGAATACCGTACTGGCACGGCTTGCCGGTGTGGACACCACCCCCGCTGCCGGGCAGAACTGGTATGATAAGGGCATCGCGTGGGCACGGGAAAACGGCGTCTCTGACGGCTCGAACCCCAACGGCAGCGTCACCCGTGAGCAGCTTGCCGCCATGCTTTATCGCTATGCCGGGTCTCCCGCTGTGAGCGGCTCCCTGCCGTTCTCCGATGCGGGCAGCGTGAGCGATTACGCACAGAACGCCCTCATTTGGGCGACGCAAAACGGCATCCTCAACGGCTATGCGGATGGGCGCGTTGTGCCTGCGGCAAACTCCCAGCGCTCGCAGGTGGCGGCTATGATGGCGCGGTTTATCCAGAACGCACAGTAAACAAACCACCTTCCCATCAAAGCAGCTTTCACAAGGACGAATCGGAGGGCACTTATGATTGGATATTGGATGAATTCGCTTGTCCCCCTCTCCGCCTCTGTGCGCGGCCAAATGGGCCGTAAGGACCGCCCAACGAGATAAATTCCGGTCAGGCAAAGCTGTAAAGTGAGGGCATCTGCGTTGCCCGCAAGGGCGGCCGGCTTCTCCTAAACCATGGCAGGATAGCGGTGCGCGCAGTCCTGTGGCCGCCCCGCCGCCTTGCCATGTGCAAGTACAATCGCATAGAAAATGAGAGCATCGCTGTTGGTATGTCGTACCGCGGCGATGCTCTTTTTTATAGCCATGTCATTCCCCGCTGCCGCGGCCCGCCTCCGGCTTCTGAAATTTGGAACCTTTAAATTTTTCAGAAACGGAGGAAATAAGATGCGCTTTAATCAAGTGGAGTTTGGCCGTCGCCTGAAAGCGCTGCGAAAGGAGCACGGCATGACGCAGGAGGAATTAGCTGCGGCTTTAAGCATTACTCCGAATCACCTTGGCAAGATTGAAATGGGTATCGAGATCCGGAAAAGCCAGATAGTATTGAAATCCATCTATATCCGCGCTTGGGAAGGCTTATCAGTACATCATGAAAGAGTTTTTTGCATTATGAAGAACTGTTGTATAAGTGTGTTGGCCCATGTGTGAGCAATAAGAGTACAATAACAGATCTGCTGCGCCCTCCGATGCTTCCTTATGTCAATGCAGATGAGATTCAGCGAGTCCTGGATTGTGATAATATGGAGGCTGCCAAAATCGCAGAAAAGCGGCGTGAAGATTACTTGGACAAACACAAGGGGTTTTGCTTCGAGACCGTCTTGTCCACAGACCGGAACCTGAAACTCCTCAAGCGAGCAAAAGATGCCGGCTTTTTCGTCCGCTGTTATTATGTCCTGACAGCCGACCCGCAAATCAATGTTGCCCGTGTGGCGTCCCGAGTTTCCGCCGGCGGTCATGGTGTTCCAACCGAAAAGATAATTTCCCGCTATGATAAGGCATTGGCCCTTGTTCATGAACTGGTCCCGCTTTGCGATGTATGCCACATCTATGATAATTCCTTGGATGCGCCATACCGGATCTTCAAAAAACGCAAAGAGGAATACTGGTATTGCCCGGAGCGATATCTATGGAAAAAAGACGATATAACAGCTCTAACCGGTGTTCCTAACGCACAGAGAGCATCTCTGAATAATCACAGAACTTAACCGTGAGGAACACCGCGTCTACGTTGCGGCCAACTGCTTCAGCCTTAAAAAATGAGTGAAAAAGGGATGAGTCCTGCGTATCCAAACGCAGGACTCATTCCTTTTACCCAGATAGGTCTTACCGCTGTCAGGGGAAGCCTGGACGCAGACATTCAGCCCCCGTTCAATGAAGCCAAGGGAGGCCAACATTGAGGTAAGAGGGGAGCGGAGGGCTCACGAAGGAGTGCCCTCCGTCCGTGCGAGATTTAAAATGTATTCCATGCAGATGCAGCCCTCCTCATCGCAATAGGAGTGCAGGAGATCCGCATGATTAGAAAGCATTCCAAGCGCAACCGTGGGCCCCTTGGCAAGCGTGTGGCCGTTTGGAATGGAGAACGTGACCGTGGCGGTGGGCATGCCGGCTGCCGACGGGGCCTCCTCCACAGAAAGGGCGGCATCCATGAGGGGGAGCTGCGCACCTAAAGTGGAGAGCGCGCGCCACGCGGGGCGCTTGTCGGAGGACAGCTTTTTGATGCCCGAGGGGCGGTTTATTCCGAGTCCTCCGTGATCCACATCTTGGAAACAGTGAAGGTGAAGCAGATGCCGCGCTCTGTCTTGTCCGCCTGCACGGTGGCTTTGGCAGAGAACAGGAAGGACAGCGCCTGCCGGATGGTGGAGTTGAGAACCACCAGCGGCGTGGGGAATTCCAAAGCCACGGAGGCGGTATCCCGGTTTTCGTGGGGCGGCTGCTCCATGAGGCGGACGTGGGGGATCAGACGGTCGATTTTTCCGGCAGCTTCCCGCAGAGCGGTGAACCGGGACATGGCGGTGGGGTCGATCATTTTCACGGCAAATACTCCTCCCTCAGTAAACAATTCTACTCCAGATTATAGACGATGCTCCGGAAAATGTCGAGTAAAAAGGAAAGCTATCGGCTGACAGGATCGGGGCAATGCGCAAAAGGAAAAAGCCCACCGCAAGTAAGGGCTCTTCCACTCGGGAGAGTGGCGCTCAAAATGGCAGAAAGTTTCCTGCGGATGCGATGTTCATTTAGGTGGTCACATTTTCAGGTTGCTGCAGAGTAATTTCGTAATTTGCTTTTCCCAACAGCGAAAATATTTTCGTTATTATGAAACTTTTTTCGCTTGCAACATATTGAAAGCAATCATTCTATGCTCTATATTGATAACACAACTTAACCAAAATATATAGAGAAGGGAGGGCGTTGTTTGTCGTGTCTGACAATATTTTGTGCTTTGAAAACATCTCGAAAACATTTCCCGGTGTCAAGGCTTTGAAGAATATGTCCTTTGAGATTCATCGTGGAGATGTCCACGTTCTCTTAGGTGAGAACGGAGCATGGAAGTCCACCCTGATCAAGATTCTTACAGGGGTATACCAAGCTGATGAAGGCGGAACCATCTATCTGAACGATGAGCCTGTTAAGATCCACGATACACTGCAATCCAGAAAGTTGGGCATTGGCACGGTGTTTCAGGAAAACAGTTTAATTCCTCACTTGAACGTCGCGGAAAATGTGTTCTTGACCCGTGAGATCCGCGGAGCTACCGGTGCGATTGACTGGAAAAAAACTTATGCAGAGTGCAAACGTTGGATTCAGGAACTGGGTGTGGACCACATTGATCCGCGGACGCCTGTTCGCAGATTATCCGTGGCAGACCAACAAATCGTGGAAATCGTAAAGGTCTTTTCTCAAGATCCGTCCATCGTTATTTTGGACGAGCCAACATCTTCTCTGTCCGACCATGAGATCAACAACCTCTTCCGCATTATCGAAACCCTGAAGGCTAAGGGAGTCACCTTTATTTATGTTTCCCACCGAATGGAGGAAATTAAACGTATTGGCGACAGAGCTACAATTTTCCGAGATGGAGCTTTGACCGGAGAAATTGATGACTGCAAGAAGGCGGATATGGATCAGGTCATCAATATGATTGTGGGACGAACGCTGGATGAGAAATTCCCGCATCGGGAGAGCCATATCGGAGAAGTTGCGTTGGAGGTGGATGATTTCCAGATTCCTAATACCATTTATGACATCTCTTTTAAGGTTCATAAAGGTGAGGTCCTTGGTTTTTCGGGTCTGGTAGGCTCTGGCCGCACCTCAACTGCTAAGGCAATCATTGGTGCGATTCCTCGAACCTGCGGTACCATCAAAATTGACGGTAAGCCTGTAAAAATCAATAATCCCTCTGATGCCATTGCATGTGGTATCGGCTATCTTCCTGAGGATCGGAAATATGAGGGGCTGCTGTTGACAAAGACGGTTAAGGAAAATATTTCACTGCCATCTCTACGGCGAAAGTTCAGCCGCGGCATAGTGATTAACAGCCGTAAGGAGCGCGATTCTGCTGAGGAGTATAAAGAAAAATTGCGTATCAAGACCCCCAGTATTAACCGCATGACTAAGTTTCTCAGCGGTGGCAATCAGCAGAAAGTGGTCTTTGCCAAATGGCTCTGCTCAGAGGCAAATATTTACATTTTTGATGAGCCTACCCGCGGTATCGACGTGGGTGCCAAGAGCGAAATTTATCAGATTATCAACGACTTGGTAGCCCAAGGGGCAGCGGTCATTGTCATTTCCTCGGAGCTGCCGGAAATTCTTGGCATTTGCGACAGGGTCATTGTTATGCGAGATGGACGGATTACTGCAAACATTGATCGAGCAGATGCCACCCAGGAAAAGATTATGAGTTATTCCATTTAAGAGGAGGGAAATTTGATGGAACAGAAAAACACCGTTGCAGATAAACAGACAGCCGAACGCCGCAAATTCCATTTCGACTACCCGTGGCTTTCTGCCGCAGTTCCACTGGTTGTTCTGATGATTGTTCTTCCCATCGCAAACCCACGGTTTTTGACCGTCAGCAACCTGACCGGTGTTCTGGTTCAAGCCGCCGTATATGTCATCATGGCGTTAGGAATGTCATTCGTGCTGATGACAGGAGGTATTGATTTGAGCCAAGGCTCTCTACTGGCTTTAGTGGGAGTAGTGGCTGCATATATCGTAGGACATCAGGGATCCATTATATTAGCGATCATCGCCAGCCTCTTAGTGGGAGCTCTTGTGGGCCTTGCCAATGGCACGATCATCTCCTGCTTGAAAATACCGCCATTCATCATGACCTTGAGCACGATGTATCTTTGCCGAGGACTGACACTGGTCATCACTCAGGCCAGTCCCATCACCATCTCCGACAAAAACTTTCGATGGATCGGCAGCGGCAGTGTTGCGGGGATCCCTGTTCCGGTTATTATCTTCATCATCGCCGCCGTGGTAGGCCAGTTTATCCTTTCCTACACGGCTACCGGCCGTTACATTCTTGCGGTTGGTTCTAACCGGGAAGCTGCCCGGCTCTCCGGCATCAAGACCCGGTGGAATGAGTGTAAAGTCTACATCATTTCCGGAATCATGGTCTCAATCGCAGGTATCGTCTATGTGGCCCGCCTGGGTGCTGCGCAGGCCAATGCTGGACAGTCTTATGAGATGGAGGCTGTAGCCGCTTCCGTGCTGGGCGGTACATCTGTACTGGGCGGTGAGGGCGGCATCATCGGTACAGTTCTTGGTGCAATTGTGGTTGCTATCATTCGCAATGCCATCGTACTTCTGGAGATCTCCACTTACTACCAGCAGATGATTACTGGCGCAGTGATTCTGTTAGCTGTTATCGTTGATGTGCAGCGTAAGGCCGCAGCTGCCAAACGTGTGGATTGACCCCTATACCTTTGCACTCATAAGCGGATCTCCGCTTTGAGATATACATTTATAGAACAAAATAAGGAGGAAACACAAATGAGAAGAGGACTTTCAATCTTGCTGACTATGGTACTGTGCTTAAGTCTTACGGCCTGTGGCGGAAAAAGCAATGAGGCCAGTGGTACAGACACCGACAACACCGGTAAGAAAACCTTGACCATCGCACTGCTTCCGAAAACCTTATCGAATCCCTATTTCGTTGCTATGCAGGACTTTGCCAAGGCTGCTGCCAAAGAATTGTCAAATGACGAGTACACCGTTGAGATCGTGGCATCCGCACCCCCCTCTGAGGATGGCGTAAATGAGCAGATCACGATGTTTGAATCCTATCTGGAGAGTGGCGTGGATGGTGTGCTGATCGTTCCCTGCGGTACCGCTGAGGTGGTGGATACCATCAAGAAAGCCAACGAAAAGAATGTTCCTGTAATTTGCTTGGATACCAATGCGGATGCCGGGGCCGATGTGGCTGCCTTCATTGGTACTAATAACTATGACGGCGGCAAGCTGGCAGGTGAGTGGACTGCAGCCAATGTCAATGGCCAGGTGGCGGTGATTACCGGCACGCTGGGCAACCAGTGCCACACTGACCGTACCAACGGTTATCTGGATGGCCTTAAAGGCGCATCCAATATCGAGCTGGTAGGCGATGTGCAGCCTTGCAACGGCGATCAGGGCACCGCTATGAGCATCGCCGAAAACCTGCTGACTGCTTACCCCGACCTTCAGTGCATCTATGTTACCAGCGACCCCGGCGCCATGGGCGCTGCCACGGCTGTGCAGGCGGTTAACCGTGATGTGAAGGTTATCGGCTTTGACGGATCTCCCGCTGGTGCACAGTCCATTTTGGACGGAGGCATGACCGCTACTGTGGCCCAGACTCCCGGTGTTATGGCCGAGGAAGGTGTGAAGGCTCTGTTTGAACTGATTGTCAATGGCACTCCTGCAAAGGATATGTATACTTCCTGCACCATGGTCACTGCCGAGAATGCCGAGGATTATTTGAACTGGCACTAAGCACTTCATATGCCGCAGTGCGGCATACAGTATCTTGCTCTTAGAGAATGATAAAGGCGGGGGCTTATCGCTCCTGATAAGTCCCCGCCTATTCCGTCCGTAGTCTTCTTTGCCGCCATTGCCTGAACCTGCGTGTCTGTACTATAATGATATGACGAATAAGACACACGCTGACGCTGTGCTTGCACAGAAAGACAAAGGAGGCTCTCATGGCAAAAAAAATCACTCTGCGAGAGATTGCGGCACTGACCGGGACATCTGTTTCCACCGTATCCAAGGCTTTGAATCAAAGCCCGGAAATTTCGGAAAATACCCGCAGACGAATTATCGAAGTTGCGCGAGTAAGCCATTACCGAGCCGGGCAGCAGTTGGACATCTACCGTGATGGACATCAACAGATGATTGGTTTTTTGGTTCCGGATGTTTCAAATCCGTATTTTGCGCGACTGTGGCAGGGCGTGGAGGATATTGCCAGAACTCATAACTACTCCGTAGTGGCTTGTCACACCCAAGAAGACCCTGATATGGAAATTCAGCAGCTTAATCGCATTCAGCAGTTGGACTTGGCCGGTTTGCTGACGGTTCCTATCAACGAAGCCAATTATCAAAATCTCAGGATTCCTTTTATGTTCCTTTCACGGTGCAGTGCTACCTGCAATACCGTGAGTTATGTAATTAATAATGATATTCAGGGCGGTTACCTGGCAACAAAGTACCTTCTGGAGCAGGGAAAAAGAAATATCTACTTCCTCAGCGGCCCGGAAAACATCAGCGTAGCCACTAATCGGACCCATGGCATCCGCAATGCCTATCGGGAAAAGGATATTCCCTTTCCCCAAAATCGTGTTCTTTATGACAACCTGCAATTTAAAGATGGCTACCGAGCCTTTGAACGAATTATGAAAATATGCAGACCGCCCTTTGGACTGTTCTGCTCATCTGATATTGTGGCGATTGGCGCTCTCAGTGCAGCCCGTGCCAGCGGATACCGTATTCCGGACGATGTCAGTATCGTGGGATATGACAATATCCCCATCGACCAGTATATGGACTATCCTTTGACCACCATTGCCCAAGCCGATTACCAGATAGGTTCCCACGGCATGAAAATGCTGGCAGAAATGATCTCTTCGGAGGAGCCCTATCGTAAGGTAAACCAGATAATGTTTGAACCGGAACTTATCGTAAGAAAAACATGACTTAGGCAGCGGGGCGTATAAAATATGTTAACCGTTGCTGTGTGAAAAAGGAGGACTAACATGAACCAGAGAGTAAAAGCAGCAGTCACAGTTGGCAGCGGTCACGTTGAAATCCAAGAATTTGATATGCCCACATTGGGCAAGGGGGCAGCTATTTGTAAGATCCTGATGGCCGGTGTTTGCGGTACGGATAAACACACTTACAGCGGCGAGACAGTTCAGTATAAGGGAACGCCAGATGAATTTTCCATTCCTTTTCCCATCATTCAGGGTCACGAATTGGCTATGGAAATTGTGGCCATTGATGAGGAGGGGGCTCAGAACCTTTCCTTCGATGGAGATTATTTAAAGGTTGGCGATCGAGTGACGATTTGCCCGGATGTGGTATGCGGCAAATGTTGGTTCTGCAAAAATATGCCAAGTTATCCGTGGTGTGAAAAGGCCCAGTTCCATTATGGACACAATCGTTCTACCACTTTCGGCAAAAAACTCTACGGTGGTTTTTCCCAGTACATGTATATCGAACCCGGCGCGCGGCTCTATAAAATCCCTGATGG
>OHAT01001399.1_pt1 | contig 21163 bp, 16 predicted proteins | sample 1577141 | NCBI WGS metagenome assembly OHAT01 (sample SAMEA3541578, study PRJEB24748) | human gut metagenome | biome: human gut; feature: human-associated habitat; material: faeces | place: China | collected 2012 | reverse complement strand
GCTACGCCGAACCGATTGCAGCCTCTTCGCTGACTCACGACGGCTCCGACTGGACGCTTTCGAACGTCGAGGGAGATATGGGCTATATCATAGAGGAAGGCGGCCGCCAGACATATTTCTGGCTCGTCGACTACTCGCGCTATGTTCTGAGCCTTAACGGACTCCGTGCGGCCGACGAACAGGACTGCGGCACAGCGTCGCTGATTGTCGACGGCTCGGCCGGCATTATCCCTTATTACGACATCAACGGGCGCCGTCTCGAGCTGTCGCGCGAGCTGACAATGACTTATAACACGCTGGCCTACGACGAAGAGTCGGGAGTCTACAATCCGCAGGCTGCGTCGGTGACGCTTTCCGATGCCGACGGAACAATACGTGTGGCGGCGTCGTATTGCGCCACGGAATTCACTCTCGAAGGCGATCGGTTCCTTAAGCAGTGGGGCGCTCCGGTTTCGGTTACTTCTCCGACAGTCGAGCCTACGGCTGTCGACGCCGTGGCGACTGCCCGACGCACCGATCCCGACGAATCGGACAACAAGATCAACAACGGTGACGATCCCGAAGCTCTCGGAGGTTCCGCACCGGCAGTTGTGGAGTTCAAGGCGGCAGTGACCGACGCGGCGATTTTCACCGAATGGCAGATGTCGACAACCGAAGATTTCGCTGACATCACCTATCGCGAGGCTTCGACCGACTTCACTTTTACGTTCGACGAGCTCGGCACGACTTACGTTCGCTTCGTATGCGCTAATGCGGCCGGATCATGCGAGTTCACGAGCCAGACTTTCGAGGTCAGCATCGGCGAGTCGCAGCTGCTGTGTCCCAACGCGTTCTCTCCCGGAGCCAGCGAAGGGGTCAACGACGAATGGAAGGTGGCATATCGCTCGATAACGTCATTCTCATGCACGATCTTCAACCGCTGGGGCAAAAAAATCATCACTCTTACCGATCCGTCGCAGGGATGGGACGGAAAGATGGGAGGTAAACTCGTTCCGGCCGGTGTCTATTATTATGTCATCAAAGCCACAGGCGCCGACGGCAAAAAATATGATCTCAGCGGCGACATAAACATCGTTGACTACAAGTAGTTCCTGAACCAGGCGGCCCGCCGCGCCGTTTAATGATATTATGTATATGAACAGATTTATTTGTCTTGCCATACTCGCGTCAGCGCTGACACTGAGCGCCGAGAACCCGCATTTCAGCGTGGTATACAACCCCGAAATTCCGTCGAAGATGACGTTCGCCGGACAGAGAGTCGACCTTGACCGTACCGACCGTTTCGAGCGGCTCGACCGTGAGCTGACCTCGATGGCCTATACACACGGGAATACGCTGCTTCAGATCAAGCGCGCAAACCGCTATTTCCCCGTAATGGCGCCGATATTGAAGAAGAACGGAGTGCCCGAAGATCTGCTTTATCTGGCCTGTATAGAGAGCACACTCGATCCGAGAGCCGTTTCGCCGGCAAAGGCCGCCGGACTATGGCAGTTCATGCCGTCGACAGGCCGCGATTTCGGACTTGAGGTAACGGCTGATGTCGACGAGCGTTTCGATCCGGAAAAGTCGACCGAGGCGGCCTGCAAATATCTGAAAAAAGCCTTCGACAAATACGGGTCGTGGGAAAGTGTGGCGGCAAGCTACAATGCCGGTATGGGGCGCATCTCGCGCGAGCAGACGGGGCAGGGCGCGTCGTCGGCCTATGACCTCTGGCTTCCCAACGAGACGATGCGCTATATCTACCGCCTTCTGGCTGCCAAGGTCATTATGGAGAATCCTGCCCACTACGGTTTCTCGCTGACGGCCGACCAGCTCTATCAGCCTCTGGAATTTCGCAAGATCGAGGTATCGACAGCTGTCGACAGCTGGGCCGAATGGGCCAAGGCAAGGAAAATAAACTACATGATTCTTCGCGAATATAACCCCTGGATACGCTCCGACAAACTCCCGAATCCCGACGGCAAGAAATATGTCGTCAAGATTCCCACCGACGACTCGATGAGCCGTTCGCATCAGCATAAACACGTCTATAACCACCGATGGATCAAAAAGTGAGCGAGCCTCAACTCGTGGTCGAAGGAGCGCGCGTCCATAACCTGCGCAATATCGACGTCACCATTCCCCATAACCGTCTCGTTGTTATTACCGGCCTCAGCGGCAGCGGTAAATCGTCGCTCGCCTTCGACACGATCTTTGCTGAAGGACAGCGCCGCTACATCGAGACTTTCGCTTCGTATGCCCGGAATATGCTCGGCAATCTCGAGCGCCCGGATGTCGATTCGATCACAGGATTGAGCCCGGTTATCGCCATTGAGCAGAAAACGATAAACCGCAATCCCCGGAGCACGATAGGCACCACAACCGAGATCTACGACTTTCTGCGCCTGCTCTACGCGCGCACTGCCACGGCCGTGAGCTATCTGTCGGGCGAGCCTATGGTGAAATATACGCGCGATAAGATTGTCGATCTTATTCTCGACAAGTACGACGTCCGGCCTATCTATGTGCTTGCGCCTCTCGTGGTGAACCGAAAAGGTCATTATAAGGAGTTGTTCGAGAATCTGCGGAAGAAAGGCTATCTGCGTGTGAGGGTCGACGGTGAACTGCGTGAGATAACGCTCGGAATGAAGCTCGACCGCTATCGCAACCATTCGATAGAACTCGTTGTCGACCGCCTCAAGATTTCGTCGAAAGACCGCGAGCGGCTCACCGATACCGTTGACAACGCCCTGCGTCAGGGCGACAAGACGCTTATGGTTGTCGATGTCGACAACGACAGTGTGGCCCATTACAGTCAGCAGCTGATGGATCCTGTCAGCGGAATCTCATACCGCGAGCCTGCGCCCCATAATTTTTCGTTCAATTCGCCTCAGGGAGCCTGCCCATGCTGCAAAGGGCTCGGCACGGTCAATATCGTCGACCGCGAGAAGATCATTCCCAATCCGAAATTGTCGATTCGAGAGGGAGCGATACTGCCGCTCGGTAAATATCGCAATGTGATGGTGTTCTGGCAGGTGGCGGCTATATGCGAAAAATACGGCTGCACGCTCGACACTCCAGTGGTCGATCTCCCTGATGAAGCTCTGAGCGATATTCTCAACGGCACTACCGAACGCCTTGTGCTGAAAAACGACACTCTTTCGACTTCGAATTATTTCCAGACCTACGAAGGACTTGTGAAATACATCGAATCGCTTCAGGACGAAGACAGCGGACGTGCGGCGCGCAAGTGGAGCGGACAGTGGTTTTCGCGCGCCGTGTGTCCTGAGTGTTGCGGCGCACGCCTTAACCGCGAGGCTCTTCATTTTTTTATCGACGGCAAGAATATCGCCGAACTGACACGTCTCGACATCGGCGATCTGCTCGAATGGGCAGAAAATGTCGAAGACCGCCTGCCGCCCACCTCGCGCATCGTGGCGCATGAGATTCTAAAGGAGATACGCACTAGGTTGCGGTTCATGGTCGACGTAGGTCTCGAATATCTTTCGCTCGACCGCAATTCGGCAACGCTGTCGGGCGGTGAGAGCCAGCGCATAAGGCTTGCCACACAGCTCGGGAGCGAGCTTGTCAACGTGCTTTATATTCTCGACGAGCCGAGTATCGGACTTCACCAGCGCGACAACCGCCGTCTTATCGATTCGCTCAAGCGTCTTCGCGATGCCGGAAACTCGGTCATCGTGGTCGAACACGACAAAGACATGATGCTTGACGCCGACTATATTGTCGATATAGGCCCTGGAGCCGGACGCAAAGGCGGAAACGTTGTTTTCAGCGGAACGCCGGAAGAGATGCTGCGGACGTCGACACTGACCGCCGATTATCTGACCGGGCGGCGCGAGATCGCCGTGCCACCGGTGCGTCGGCCGGGTAACGGCCGCTTTCTCGAACTCATCGGAGCGGCCGGACATAATCTTAAGGGCGTCGATCTCCGCATTCCGCTCGCAACTCTGACCGTTGTAGCCGGAGTGAGCGGCAGCGGCAAGTCTTCGCTGATCAACGGAACCCTGCAGCCCATTCTGTCGCGTCGGTTCTATCGCTCTCAGACCGAGCCGCTTCCCTACGGCGAGATACGCGGGCTCGAGAATATCGACAAGGTGGTCACCGTCGACCAGACTCCTTTGGGTAAGTCGCCGCGCTCGAATCCGGCGACATACACCGGAGTGTTCACCGACATCAGGAATCTCTTTGTGGGGCTTCCCGAATCACGTGTGCGCGGCTACAAGCCCGGACGCTTCTCGTTCAATATAGCGGGAGGCCGATGCGAGACCTGTTCCGGCAACGGCTACCGTACGATCGAGATGAACTTTCTCCCCGACGTGCTTGTGCCATGCGAGACCTGTCACGGCAAGCGCTATAACCGCGAGACGCTCGAAGTGAGGTTTAAAGGCAAGTCGATAGCCGATGTGCTCGATATGACAATTAACCAGGCAGTCGAATTCTTTGCCAATATGCCTTCGATTCTTCATAAAATCAAGGTCATGCAGGAGATCGGCCTCGGCTATATAAAGCTCGGGCAGCCGTCGTCGACGCTCTCAGGGGGCGAGAACCAGCGCGTGAAATTAGCTACCGAACTTGCCAAACGCGATACCGGGCGCACTCTCTTTATTCTCGATGAGCCGACAACAGGCTTGCATTTCGACGATATATCCACACTCATGACTGTTCTGAACCGACTTGTCGATCGCGGCAATACGGTCGTTGTCATCGAACATAATCTCGATGTCATCAAGAGTGCAGACTATGTAGTTGACATGGGGCCGGGCGGCGGTAAGAACGGCGGAAGAATCATAGCGACGGGCACTCCCGAGGCTATCGCGGCCGGCGAATCTCCTACGGCACCTTTCCTTCGGACGGAATTGCAGGGCCACGTCTGAGGCCGCCAGCCTTTGTTGAAAAAAATACTCTGCTCTGAGTATTTCGCAGTTCATACATATTCGCTAATTTTGCATAGAATTAAGCGAGAATATGAGACTATCCGATCTTAAGCCGGGCCAGTCGGCCGTTGTCGTGAAAGTGCTTGGTCACGGCGCATTCCGTAAACGTATGATAGAGATGGGGTTTGTCAAGGGACGAACAGTCAAGGATATGCTTCAGGCTCCCCTCAACGACCCTGTGAAATACTCCCTGATGGGCTATGAAGTGTCGTTGCGACGCTCTGAAGCAGCTCAGGTTGTCGTAGCCGAAGTTGACTCGCAGGGACACCCGCGTCCCGACAACGATCAGGCTGCCTCTGAAATTCCTCTCGCCCCGGGCCATCTTTCGGCAATCAATGTCGCTCTTATCGGCAATCCGAACTGCGGAAAAACTTCGCTGTTCAATGTGGCTTCGGGCGCCAGAGAGCACGTAGGCAACTACAGCGGAGTCACTGTCGATGCCAAAACAGGAACCTTCCGTCAGGACGATGTCACATTCCGTATTGTCGACCTTCCGGGAACCTATTCGCTGGCCTGTTATTCGCCCGAAGAACTCTATGTGCGCAAATATCTGCGCGATAATGAGCCCGATGTTATCGTCAATATTGTCGACGCCACAAATCTCGAGCGCAATCTCTATCTGACCACCGAGCTTATCAACATGAACCGGCCGATGGTTATAGCGCTCAATATGTTCGATGAACTCAAACAGAAAGGAATATCACTCGACTACAAGAAACTGAGCGAGATGATCGGCGTGCCGATCGTTCCGACAGTGGCACGCACCGGAGAGGGAATCCGACAGCTTTTCGATGCTGTCATCGCTGTTGCTGAAGACCGTCATGCCGTGGTCCGTCATGTCCATGTCACTCTCGGCAAAGAGCTTGAACAGAGTGTCGGTGTTCTGAACCGCGCCCTGAAGGCCGACCCCGATCTGCGGCCGAGGTTCTCGCCGCGTTATATGGCGATAAAGTTGCTTGAGAACGACAAGGAGGTCGAGAGTCTTGTCGAAGGCACAAAAGACGCAAAAGAGATTTTCGAGCTGCGCGACCGTGAGGTCGAACGTCTCGCCGAGGTGTTTCCGGGCGAGGATGTCGCATCGCTGATTGCCGGAGAAAGCTATGGATTCATTTCAGGCGCGCTTGCCGAGACAATGGAGCAGAATCCGGTAGATTCGGCCGACACAACCCGAGTGCTCGACGCCATCGTAACTAACCGTCTCTTCGGATTCCCAATTTTTCTCGCCATAATGGCGTTCATTTTCTGGGCCACGTTCAGTGTCGGCCAGTATCCTATGGACTGGATCGAGGCAGCCGTCGGCTGGCTCGGCTCGCTGGTCGAGCAGTATATGCCCGACGGGCCGCTCAAAGATCTCATCGGCGACGGCATCATCGGCGGTGTAGGCGGCGTTATCGTTTTCCTTCCGAATATACTCATCCTCTACTTCTGCCTGTCGTTTCTCGAAGACTCGGGCTATATGGCGCGCGCGGCATTCATCATGGACAAGGTCATGCACCGCATGGGAATCCACGGAAAAAGCTTCATACCTCTTGTCATGGGCTTCGGATGCAATGTGCCGGCCATAATGTCGACGCGCTCGATCGAGAGCCGTTCGAGCCGCCTGATAACGATTCTTATAAACCCGTTCATGTCGTGCTCGGCCCGAGTGCCTATCTATGTGCTCCTTATAGGCGCGTTTTTCCCTGACCATGCCACTCTTGCCGTTATGTCGCTATATATATTGGGCATACTCGTGGCGGTGCTGACTGCCAGAATGTTGCGCCGGTTCTACTTCAAAGCCGACGAGACTCCATTTGTCATGGAGCTGCCCCCTTACCGCCTTCCGACCTTCAAGGCGTCGTGCCGCCATATGTGGGCCAAGGGGGAGCAGTATCTCCGCAAAATGGGCGGCGTTATTCTGGTGGCTTCCATTATCGTCTGGGCGTTGAACTATTTCCCTCTTCACGACGAACAGGCCTCGACACCCTCGTTTGAGGCCGAACAGATCGACGAGGGACGTATCGACACCTCGCGCGACTCCTACCTCGAAATGGCCGGAAAGGCTGTGAATCCGGTTATGGAGCCGGCAGGATTCCACTGGCGCGCCACTGTTGCCGTGCTTGCCGGAATTCCGGCAAAAGAGATAGTCGTGTCGAGTCTCGGAGTGCTTTATACGGGTGACGAGGAAGTTGCCGAATCGAAACTATCTGAACGTATCAAGGCACCGAATCCTGTAACCGGCAAGCCCGACTTCACATCGGCTTCGGCATTGGCCTTTATGGTGTTCGTGCTGTTGTATTTCCCCTGCATGGCTACTCTCGTTGCCATCGTAAAGGAAACCGGCCACTGGGGCTACGGCCTGTTCTCGGTAGTTTACAACACCGCTGTGGCGTGGCTCGCCGCCGTCATCACCTATCAGATCGCCATCTGGCTCTGACTACTACAATCTTGATGTGATTATCTCGGTCGGGTATAGGGTCAAGTCGATACAAAGCATATAAAGGTCTATATTTTAAGGATAATGTCACAGAAGAACCAAATACAAATTTTTAATGACCATAAGGTCAGAACGATATGGGACAGCGACAAGGAGGAATGGTATTTTTCGGTCGTCGATGTAGTGGTTGTGCTTACGGATAGCGTTGATCCAAAGCAGTATATAAAGAAAATGCGGTCTCGAGACCCTGAGCTTAACAGCAACTGGGGTACAATTTGTACCCTTGTTCCAATGATAGGAGCCGATGGTAAAAGACGCAAGGCAATGGCGGCCGATCCCAAGGGGTTGTTTCGTATTATTCAGTCCATTCCCTCGCCGAAAGCCGAACCATTCAAGCAATGGATGGCACAGGTCGCCGCCACACGTCTTGACCAGATGCAAGACCCGGAACTCTCTATAGAACAAGCTGTGACCGATTATCGTCGTCTTGGTTATTCCGAAGAATGGATTAACCAGCGTCTTCGCGGTATCGAAGTCAGGAAAATGCTTACCGACGAATGGAAACGCGGAGGTCTCGATGATAGCAAATATGGATTGCTTACTGATTTCATTACCCGGCAATGGAGCGGTATGAAGACAAGAGAATATAAAGACCACAAAGGTTTGAAAAAGGAATCTCTGCGAGATAATATGACAAACATCGAGCTCGCCCTTAACACTCTTGCGGAGGCTTCTGCAACGGAAATATCCAAACAGCAGAATCCAGAAACTCTCGGACAGCATATCAATGTTGCCAAAAGTGGTGGAAATGTTGCGAAAGTGGCTCGAACAGAACTGGAGTCTAAACTTGGAAGAACTGTCATTTCCTCGGCCAAGGCTTCTGATTATATCAAAGGTCAAGAACCACCTAAAGAGATTGAATAGTACGCCCGATTTCTGCGGCTGCTATTCAGTCGGGCGATTCATCTATAATTATCAGTTCTGGTTTGCCCCAATTTGTAAATATCCACGTAGCCCGATAGTCGCATAAAGTGTAGTTTATTGGTGCTTAATGTGTGTAGGATGGGGCGTTTGCCTTGTATGGGATTACGGACGTCAGAACTCTGATGTAAAATGGAACTTCAGCTTGGGAAAGTCTTGCTGGGCCATGGTCAGGACGTAGTTTGAGTCGGCGAGGAAGACGTCGCGCCCTTCGCGGTCAATGGCCATGAACTGATGTTTGCGGCGCTTGAAGGCTTCGAGGGCTTCCTGATCGTCGCTTTCGATCCAGCAGGCCTTGTAGAGCGACAGTGGTTCCCAGCGGCAGTTGGCCCCGTATTCGTGGAGCAGACGGTATTGGATGACCTCGAACTGAAGCTGACCGACAGTGCCGATAATCTTGCGGCCGTTGAAGGTGTTGGTGAAGAGCTGAGCAACACCTTCGTCCATAAGCTGCTGAATACCTTTGTCGAGCTGCTTGGCTTTCATGGGGTCGGTGTTCTCGATATATTTGAACATTTCGGGCGAGAAGCTCGGCAGGCCTTTGAAGTGGAGCTGTTCGCCTGAAGTCAGGGTGTCGCCGATCTTGAAGTTGCCGTTGTCGGGCAGTCCGACGATGTCGCCCGGAAAAGCTTCGTCGACGATATTCTTTTTCTGGGCCATGAAAGCTGTCGGGGCAGCGAATTTCATAAGTTTGTTCTGACGCACGTGGCGATATGGGGCGTTCCTTTCAAACGTGCCCGAGCATACTTTCACAAAGGCTATGCAGCTGCGGTGGTTCGGATCCATGTTGGCGTGGATCTTGAACACGAAGCCGCTGAAAGCCTCTTCCTGAGGCTCGACGGTGCGCTCTTCGGCTTCGACGGCACGCGGTTGCGGGGCTATCTCTACGAAGCAGTCGAGCAGTTCCTTGACACCGAATGTGTTGAGCGCCGACCCGAAGAAAACCGGAGCCAGACGACCGCGCAGATATTCCTCTTTGTCGAACTCGGGATATACCCCCTCGATGAGCTCAAGGTCTTCGCGGAGCTGGGCGGCATCGGCCTCGCCGACTTCGGCGTCGATGCGCGGATCGTTTATGTCGCTGATCTCATGGCGTTCCGAAACCTTCTGCTTGTCGGGCTTGAAGAGGTCGAGAGTATGCTCATAGATGTTATAGACCCCTTTGAACTTGGCGCCTATATTGATAGGCCACGAAAGCGGGCGCACGCCGATTTTCAGTTCGCTTTCAAGTTCGTCGAGAATGTCGAACGGGTTGCGCCCCTCGCGGTCGAGCTTGTTGACGAAGATAATCACTGGAGTGTTGCGCATACGGCACACTTCCATGAGTTTGCGGGTCTGCTGCTCGACGCCTTTGGCCACGTCGACAACGATGATGACCGAGTCGACGGCTGTCAGCGTGCGGTAGGTGTCTTCGGCAAAGTCCTGATGGCCCGGTGTGTCGAGGATGTTTATCTTGTAGTCGCCGTAGTTGAAGCCCATTACTGAAGTGGCGACCGAGATTCCCCTTTGCTTTTCGATCTCCATCCAGTCGCTCGTTGCCGTCTTCTTGATCTTGTTGCTCTTGACGGCGCCGGCTACATGGATTGCGCCGCCGAAAAGAAGCAGTTTCTCGGTCAGGGTTGTCTTACCGGCATCGGGGTGGGAGATGATGGCGAATGTGCGTCGCCGCTTGATTTCGTCACAAAGGTTACTCATAATACTTGATAAATTGAAAGCGGTTGCAAAATTAATGAAAAACCGCTGAAAAACCGCAGCTTTACATGTATATAGCGCCTAAGTCGGTGTGATGATAACTGAAGTGCGTCAAGAAAACTGAACAAAATGTAAAGTAAACTTGTCAATATGAAAAATATTATTTACCTTTGCCATCAAATATTTCAGATATATGAAAAATCTCCTTTTCCCTCATCAATTTCAGCTCATCGGATGGATTCTGTTCATCCCCGCTCTAATAACGGGAGCTCTGATCTGTTTCGGAGTTCTGTCTCTGACAGGCGTTGCCGAACCCGTTGTCAACGACACTGTAATTATCAGCATCGCTCTCGGGGCGCTCTTTATCGTGTGCTCAAAAGAGCGCAACGAGGATGAGATGACGCGGTCAATCAGACTGGCGTCGCTTCTGAATTCGCTGTACGTCTATGTTATACTGCTTGTTGCATGTACTATCGCTATAAATGGCATAGCGTTCGTTTGGTTTGCATTTATTAATCTCGGACTGTTTCCGATTGTTTTCGTCTGCAACTTCAAGTTGGAGATGCGTCGTTATAATAAGCTGAGCGACAATGAATAACCGAATAAAGGTTGAACGCGCTGAAATGAACATAACTCAGCAGCAGCTTGCCGACGCTGTCGGGGTGAGCCGTCAGACTATTGTCGCTATCGAGAAAAAACGGTTTCTTCCGTCAACACCGCTGGCTCTGAAAATAAGCCGGTTTTTCGGCAAGCCCGTAGAGAAAATTTTTATCCTTGAAGAAAACGATTAAAATCAAAAATATGAAGAACCGGGTAAAATTCAGCGTGTATTCAATAATTATTACGGCGGTAGTTCTGATTCTCAGCGCTGTCGGCTTAGTCTCGCTTGTCGGCGAAACCGACAGGCTTGTCATATTCTGCGTAATATTGGGGGTTGCGATTATTTCGGGACTCTATTATTGTCCCGTTTCCGTTGAAGCGAATCAGTCGGGCATAGTGCTTAATAGACTTATCTCGCGACCCAGATATTTCTCATACGGCGAGATTGCGTCGGTCGACACGTGCTATCCCTCGGCGGACTGAGACTCTGCGGCAGTGGCGGTCTGTTCGGCTATTGGGGCTATTTCAGCGACATAATGATCGGGACGTACTTCGGCTATTACGGCAGCCGAAGCCATTGCTTCCTGATAGGGCTCACGAGCGGCCGGCAATATGTAATCGGATGCACCGATCCCGCCGCCATTGTCAGCTACATCGAACCGTGTCTGGCGAAATGAATCTCTCTGATATAGCTCTGACTCGGAATTATCGGGTAGTCAGCTCCTTTATTTAAGAATTGCACTCTGTCCGGTGCCGGAGCCACTGACTTCATCACCCCGTTGTATCTTTTTACCATATCCGAAAGTATAAGTTACAGAGAATTGGAAACGCATATGCTGCGCTGTTCCATATGTGCGTCTGTCAAACTGATAGTATTGGCTGGTTAGTGTCTCACGGGATGATTCCCAGCTTGAACGAAGAAAATTATAAGCTGTCGCAGTTGCTCTCCAAGCCCCTTTGCCATATCCGATCTGAACCTGATAGCGTGAGGGTGTCCTATCCTTTATTCCGGATGTCTGGCTGAGGTCTTTCCGTGGGGTGGTATACCATCCAAAAAGGTAAAAATTGCCGAAATACCATGTGAGTTGTGCAGTGCATTGTAGTCCGTCCATCTTTTGCGCGTATTCGCCTGTCGTGGAATAGTGCGTGAACATGGGGCTAACCCGTGCAATTAGTTTGCCTCCGAGAAATTTAGCAGTGGCGTTTGCCGTTACCGTACTCCAGCTGAAATTACCATCGTTGAGATATTGCCGCAACATCGTGCCGTTCGGAGCTGTGGGAGTATAAATAGAAGTTACACGGTTGTCTGCTATGAAATAAGCCCCATTCAGAGAAAGTTGCCATTTATTGTTCGGAAGCCATGTATATGTAGCATCGGCCCTGTGATTCCAATAGTTGTCAAGTCCGGGAGTTCCAGCATACCACATCAATTCATCCTGCTGAAGCATATTGGGGCTCTTTTGGTAAGTATCGGGAACCTGCTTGCCAAAAGCATATGTGACTTCAATCTGATTCTTATCGTCGGGAGAATAGGTGCCGAAAACGTTTCCTTGCGGATAATTGTCTTTTATCCGTGTGCCTGAAAGATTTACGTCAGCATATACCCAGCCCACAAGACCGCCCGCAGACCATTGGCTCTGCTGATAAGTGTATTTCACACCGGCCATATATCCCCAGATGTCGTAATCCTGATGCGACGGCGAACTTCCAAAATAATTTATTTTGGTTGTCGAATACTCGGCGTGCATATACGGCATCAGACTGTTATGATTATTGGGATTCCATACGAGGCATGGAGTGGCACTCACATAGTGCATATCCTCCTTAGCATCATTGATAATACGGAAATCATTGTCTGTGTAATCCGAATTTGATGTGTTATGATCGTAATTATAACGTGATTCTATGTTCATACCCAACTTCTCGCCGAAGGAGCGATAAATCTCGAAATTATAGTTAAGGCTGAAGCTGTTGCTCGAAGTGGCTGACTTAGCCGTTGACCGGGGTAAGAAATCATTTGCATAAGCCAGAGATGTTGTGGCATCGTTGCGTGGAATAGAGTTGAACGCCAACGACAGCCTATTGGAGATTTGTGTTTTGTCGGTGTTGTATGATGCGCGAAACGTTATGTCATTGCTGTTGTTACGGTAGCGGAGAGCAGTGGGAATGGAAGTTCTCTCAACTGTTTGTGGCCCCTTGCCATATAAATCCGGGAAACGAAAAGTTTCGGTTGACTCTGTCCCGGTATGTCGGTTTGTCAGATAAATTTCATCCGCATAGAGGTCAAAGGTCATCCGTTTGTAGGAAAATTTTGAATAAACTGAGGCCTCCGAGCGATTGACTCCAAACCATTTGTCTGCATTAAGTTTGGTATATCCGCCCCATTCATATTTCTGCATTACGAAATTAATGACATATTGTGCCCCTCTGAATCGCGGGTCAGTGGGGTAAATGAGATATTCGACCTTCTTTACATCAGTTGTGCGCATTCCGCTCAAATCTTGAGCAGACGCGGCGACGTAATCTATAAATATTGAGACAGCCTGACCGGAAACAGTCTTGACATTTTGACTTGCAGGGTCAACATTGAGTTGGGGTATGGCCATCTGACTCAACAGCGATACGGCATCCGAAGCTGCGTTCTTTTGACGCGACATAGGAATGTACGTTGAACTTTTTGAAGAAGTCCGCTGATTGGAAGCTTCCACAACGACCTCATTCAGTTCTCTTCCCGCGATGCTATCCGGAGTTTCTGTTTGAGAATATCCCAAAAGCGGGATAAGAAACAACGGAGTCAGTATTACTTTACGCATACATAATTCGGTTTAATGATTTTCCTTGCAAGAAGCGTGAGCAGCTATGTCACATCTTGATAGGAGGCCCTGAGAAAGCCTGTGAGCAGATATAACAATAGCAGCCCACGCTATATGCGTGAGAACCACTATGCTTTCTCTGCTCGGTTGAAAGTTTCTCAGGTTTCCTACCATAAGATAAACATATTGCTTCGTTTCCAAAATGTAATAGATTGACCTGCGCCAACCTGATTGCAAAATTAGCGATTTTTTCTCAATGAACCGCCATTCCATTCTGAGTCTCAAATTCTCTTACATAGTCCTACTTGCATCTATTAGACTGCGAATATAACTATAATAGTTCAAACTACGACTGTTAGTTGCAGCTATCGGCAAGTTTTGTCGGCATGGCTTCGGAGGTTTGAATCGCGGCTGCGCGCATTTTGCGGGTAGCGGATTTTTTTGTAACTTTGCAGTGTATATCAGCGCATATTGTGCTGCTTGTTAATTTGTTAATAACCAACATTATAAATATGTCAGAAAAAGAAGAAGGACACGAAGAATACGGCGCGAGTTCCATTCAGGTGCTCGAAGGCCTCGAGGCTGTCAGAAAACGCCCTGCAATGTATATCGGCGACATCAGTGAGAAAGGTCTCCACCACCTTGTCTATGAGGTTGTCGACAACTCTATCGATGAGGCTCTCGCGGGATTCTGCACCCATATCGAGGTGACTATCAACAAAGACAACTCCATCACGGTTGTCGATAATGGCCGAGGTATTCCCGTTGACCTTCATGAGAAAGAACATAAAAGCGCTCTCGAAGTAGTTCTGACCGTGCTCCACGCCGGCGGTAAGTTCAATAAAGACTCCTACAAGGTGTCGGGCGGTCTCCACGGTGTCGGCGTCAGCTGCGTCAATGCGCTCTCGACCTATCTGCGCGCCGAAGTGCGCCGCGACGGCAAGCGCTATGTCCAGGAGTATTCCTGCGGCAAGCCGACAACCGAGCTTCGGATAGAAGGGGAGGCCTCAGACACCGGCACATCGATAACCTTCCGCCCCGATCCGTCGATTTTCACCGTCACAGTCTACGATTACAATACTCTGGCCAACCGTCTGCGTGACCTCGCGTTCCTCAACGCCGGAATAACGCTGACCCTTACCGACCTGCGCGGCGAAGAACCCCGCAAAGAGGTGTTCTACAGCAAGAACGGTCTGCGTGAGTTCGTCGAATATATCGACAAGAACAAAGAGCCGCTGATCAATGACGTTATCCATCTCCAGACCGAGCGCTCCGGCATTCCCGTGGAAGTGGCGCTGACCTACAACAGCACTTATAACGAGAATATCTATTCGTTTGTCAACAATATCAACACTATCGAGGGTGGTACTCATCTGACCGGTTTCCGCCGTGGACTGACCCAGACCCTCAAGAAGTATGCCGAAGACAACAAGCTGCTTGAGAAAGTCAAGGTCGAGATTTCTGGCGATGACTTCCGCGAGGGTCTGACGGCTGTGATCTCTGTGAAGGTCATGGAACCGCAGTTCGAAGGCCAGACAAAGACCAAGCTCGGCAACAGCGAGGTTATCGGCGCCGTCCAGACTGCCGTCAGCGAGGCTCTGCGCGACTATCTCGAAGAGAATCCGCGTCAGGCGAAAGCTATCGTAGAGAAGATCGTCGTTACCGCCCAGGCCCGCTACGCCGCCCGCAATGCCCGCGAAAAAGTGCTGCGTAAGTCGCCGCTCGTCAGTGGCGGTCTGCCCGGCAAGCTCGCCGACTGCTCGAGTCGCCATGCCGAAGACTGCGAGCTTTTCATTGTCGAGGGAGACTCGGCAGGCGGAACGGCCAAGCAGGGGCGCAACCGTACATTCCAGGCTGTTCTGCCTATCCGAGGCAAGATTCTCAATGTCGAGAAAGCCATGGAACACAAGATCTTCGACAATCAGGAGATAACGAGCCTCTTCCGCGCTCTGCGCGTTACCGTCGGAACTCCCGACGACCCGAAGGCTGTCAACATCAACAAGCTTGCATATCACAAGATCGTAATCATGACCGATGCCGATGTCGACGGAAGTCATATCGACACTCTTCTGATGACATTCTTCTTCCGCAGAATGCGTCCCGTTATCGAGAACGGCTATCTCTATATCGCCACACCGCCTCTATATAAATGTAAGTGCGGCAAAGTCGAAGACTATTGCTGGACTGAGGCTCAGGTTCAGCAGTTCATCGAGCGCAACGGCTCGCGCACGAAGGTGCAGCGCTATAAAGGTCTGGGTGAGATGAGCGCCGAAGAGCTCCGCGACACCACCATGGATCCCGAACAGCGACTGCTGAAGCAGGTGACGATCAGCGATGCCGCCGAGGCTGACCGCATATTCTCGATGCTTATGGGCGAAGATGTCGGCCCGCGTCGCGATTTCATCGAAGCAAACGCCAATATCGCTAACGTCGACGCCTGACAGACGCAACCATTTCCAGCCGCCGGGCCAACTTTAAGCGCCCGGCGCTGTTTTTATTACATAACCAAACAACAACCGATACTATCATGGCCAGCAAGAAACCATCAAAGACAAATCTGCGTGCCCGCGATCTCGACGCGGCTGTGCGCGACTACATATCCAGGCAGGGAAACGCCACATTCAATTATCGCCAGGTTTCATACGCCCTTGGCGCCGACACGGCAAAGTTTCAGCGCGCCATAGCCCTGTTGCTGGCCGAGATGGCTTTCGACGGCGACATCGTCGAGACTGCTCCCGGAAAATATAAGAACATAAACCGCACAACAGAGGCCACCGGCGTCTTCGTGCGACGCAGCAACGGCAAAAACTCCGTTATAACCGACGAGGATGCCGAGGCTATCTTCGTGGCCGAGCGCAACTCGATGCACGCCCTCAACGGCGACCGTGTGCGTGTGTCTGTCGCCGCCCGTCGCCGTGGAGCCGAGCCTGAGGCTGAAGTCATCGAAATTCTCGAGAAGAAAGACCAGGTGTTTATCGGCACGCTGAAAGTCGATAAATATTTCGCTTATCTGCTGACCGACAGTAAATTTCTGGCAACTGACATTTTCATTCCGCGCAACCGGCTCAAAGGAGGCAAGACAGGCGACAAGGCCATTGTCCGCATAACCGAATGGAACGACGACGACAAAAACCCGCGTGGCGAGGTTGTCGATATTCTCGGTGTGAGCGGAGAAAATCAGGCCGAGATGCACGCAATTCTCGCCGAATTCGGCCTGCCTTACCGCTATCCGGCCTCGGTTGAGAAGGCTGCCGAAAAGATCCCCGACGACATAACCGACGAAGAGATCTCGCGTCGCGACGATATGCGCGACCGAATCACCTTCACCATCGATCCGCGTGACGCCAAAGACTTCGACGACGCTCTGTCGCTGAAGAAACTACCCAACGGAAACTATGAGGTCGGTGTCCATATCGCCGACGTCACCCACTACGTGTGCCCCGAGTCGGCTCTCGATCGCGAGGCGCAGAGCCGCGCTACGAGCGTCTATCTCGTTGACCGCGTAGTTCCGATGCTCCCCGAACGTCTTTCCAACGGAATATGCTCTCTGCGTCCCGACGAAGACAAGCTGACTTTCTCGACTATATTCGAAATGGACTCCAAAGCCCGCGTTGTCTCGGCGCGCATAGCCCGCACGGCGATACGCTCGAACCGCCGTTTCACCTATGAAGAGGCGCAGGACATCATCGAGACCGGCAGCGGCGATTATGCCGACGAGGTTCTTACGCTCGACCGCCTTGCCAAGCAGCTGCGCGCGCGCCGCTATGAGAACGGCGCCGTTGAGTTCAACCGTGCTGAGGTGCGCTTCGAGATCGACGGTGACGGCCGTCCGACAAGCGTTTATTTCAAAGAGTCGAAAGACGCCAACAAGCTTATCGAGGAATTCATGCTGCTGGCCAACCGCACTGTCGCCGAGACAATCGGCAATCCCGGCGGAAAGAAGAAACCCAAGGCCTTTGTCTATCGTGTCCATGATATGCCCGATCCGGGCAAACTTGCCGATCTTGCCACTCTGTCGCGCTCGTTCGGCTATAAGGTACGCGAAAGCGGATCGGCACGCGACGTCAACCGCTCGATCAACAGGATGCTCGCCGAGGTCAAGGGGCGCGGTGAAGAAAACTATCTGTCGACGCTCGCCATACGCGCTATGGCCAAAGCCATCTATTCGACTGTCAACATAGGCCACTACGGTCTCGCCTTCGACTATTATACCCACTTCACTTCGCCAATACGCCGCTATCCCGACATGATGGTCCACCGCCTTCTTGAGAAATATCTCGCGGGAGGGCGTAGTGTCAATGCCGCCAAGCTCGAAGACCAGTGTAAGCATTGCAGCGACATGGAGCAGCTTGCAGCCAATGCCGAGCGTGCCTCAATAAAATACAAGCAGGTCGAGTTCATGCAGGAACGTCTCGGTCAGGACTACGACGGAATGATATCGGGCGTTACAGAGTGGGGCCTTTATGTCGAGCTCACCGAGAACCTCTGTGAAGGGCTCGTGCCTGTGCGCGATCTTGCCGACGACTATTACGATCTTGACGACAAAAATCATTGCCTGATCGGTCGCCGCAACGGAACCCGCTACCGCCTGGGCGATGCGGTGAAAGTGCGTGTGGCCCGCGCCGACCTTGAGAAGAAGCAGCTCGATTTTGTGCTTGTCGACGACTTCGGACAGCTCAAGCATGAGCGTCAGGAAAAGCCCGCTACCTTTAAGGAAGCGATGGCCACCTCAGGAAAGAGCCGCGGCGACAAGTCGCGCAAAACGCGCAAACGCGATAACCGCAGCCGCCGCAGATGAGCGTCGTTATAACTGTTGACCGCCTGCGGCTTTTCGCGCGCCACGGCGTCATGGATCAGGAGCGGCGTGTCGGCAACGAGTTCGAAGTCACGCTGCGGATTACGTATCCCTCCGTTATCACCCGCGATTCGATCGATGCCACTCTTAACTATGCCGAGGCTGTTGGTGTCGTCAGTGAAGTCATGGCCGAACCGTCGCAGTTGCTCGAGCATGTCGCATGGCGCATCAGCGAAGCCCTGCGCCGCCGGTTCCCTGCCATAGAAGCCATAGAGACAACGATAGTCAAACTCCGCCCCCCGATTGAGGGAGCGGAGCTTGCCGGAGTAGGGGTGACCTACAGCTGGCCCTGAGACCGGCCGGTCATTTTCGTTCGAGATATTCGCGGTATGCCTGCGAGAGTTCGTCGGGGCCTATTCCCATTGAAGCCAGGCGCCCGAATGTGTCGGCCAGTTCATTGTCGAAGAACTCACGGCGCAGATAATTGTCGGCTAGTCCGGCGGCATTGTCGGCCACAAAGAATCCCATTCCGCGCCGTGAATAGATGATTTCGTTGCGCTCGAGAATCTCGTAGGCTTTCAGAATCGTGTGGAGATTGACGGCCATCTCAACCGACAGCTCGCGCGCCGACGGCAGTTTCTGTCCCTGCTGCCATTCTCCCGCCACGATGCGGCCGAGACACCAGTCGACAATCTGTTTGAAAATCGGTTTGTTAACTGAAAACTCCATTGCTTAAAGGCGGTATTTCTTCAATAAGCGGCCGATCCAGATAAGTTCAGCCACGAAAAGCAGTCCGATTAGAATGGCCAGATTATAGACGTTGGTGAAGATCTCTTCGAAGAATTGCAGACCGTTGTGGCTGTTGTAGAGCAGAGCGATGCTCACTCCAAGGGCGATACCGATACCGAATATGGTTCCGAAAACTGTCAGTATGCTGTTGCGGACAACATGGCGCCGACTGCGTATTACCGTTATCATTACAAGCCCTGTCATCATAATGTTCGACAGTTCATCCACGAAAGCCAGCCCCCAGGTCATCCGGCTGCTGTCGGGAACCATAGTGGTGAAAATCTTGATGCTGTCGTCGAAGATGCCTATTCCGCACAGATACCATGTCATGTAGATGAGAACCGGAATGACGATGAAGCTGATAAGGAACATGGCCGTGAAGCGTGTGGCCGTTGTTGTCGGCAGCATGGCGTCGACGTCGTAGCGGCCTGTGTCACTTCTGAAAGCCAGAGGCGAAAAGATCATGACCAACATCAGAATTGTCCGCGACCCGAGGAAAGATAAATTCCAGGGGAGCAGTTTCGACAGTGCCGCGAGTGCTATCCCTGCGCCTGTGATTGCGAAGAGAGTCAGAACGGGACGTCTGTAGTATTTGATCAGCATCGAAAGGCTGCGTAGACTCAATGTGCTCATTTTTCCGCTTTGTTAAGGATTGACATTATTGATTTGGAGACATCTTTCGACATCAGCGCCGAATAGAGCAGTGAATAGTTTATGTCGGTCTGCGGTTCGCCGCTGAGGTTCTCGGTGATTGCGTTGACGGTCGCCAGATTCCATTCCGAGAAGATGGCTCCTTCGGGAATTTCTGTGCCTGACGTGAAGTTCAGCCGGCTCAGAATGTCGAAAGCCGACATCGCAGTGAGCAGATGGCCGCGGTGAAGAATGATCACGCCGTCGTAGAGTGTCTCGAGGTCGGCGATATTGTGGGTCGACACGATCATCGTCTGTCCGTCGGTGGCCGACTTGCTCATCAGCTTGCGCAGTTTCTTGCGCGCGTCGATGTCGAGGCCGTTAGTCGGCTCGTCGAGCATCGTGAGCGGGGCACGCAGTGCAAGAGTGTAGGCTGTCTGGGCGCGCTTGCGGTACCCGAGGCTGAGGCGGTCAATTCTTTCCTTGCCGGTAAGGCCGAACTCTTCGAGGTTGGCCTCGAGAAGTTCGCGTGAGAACGTCGGATAATAGGGCGCATGGATAGAGGCGAACTCATTGATGGTCTGCGCCGGGAAAATCATGTCGTCGGTCAGCAGGAAGAGCCGGCTCAGAGTCGACGCCTCGTGGGCCGTTACGTTTTCTCCGTCGAGAATGACTTGGCCTGAGGTCGGGCGAAGCAGCGACGCGGCAAGACGCATCAGAGTCGTCTTGCCGGCGCCGTTCTCACCCAGCAGAAGCCAGGTGCCCTCGCCGATACGGCAGCTGACGTCGGTCAGCGCCTCCGCATTCTTGGCTTTCGGGTAGGTATATGTCAAATCTATTAGTTCGAGCATAATGGTTATGTTTTTTTGGGTTAGTTCTGGATGATGAAGGGGTCAGTGTCTGCCCTTTTGAAAAATCGAGACATCGAAGCCGGCTACAGCGAGAGCCGACATCGTTACGAGCGCAGAGGCAATCACGGCACGGTTTCCTTTGCTGCCGCTCTTAGCCGACGAAGTGGCCGTTGCTGCGAATCCTGTGGCCAGAGCTATCGCCAATGCCACTGTTAATGCGCGTCTCGATTTTAGGAGCTTCATAATGTTTGAGTGTTATAGTTAAGTAGAACACTGCAAAGGTGCACACTTTTAAAATTCCCTCCAAATATTTTGTCAAAAAAATGAATGGAGAAGGCGAAAAACAATCTTATCGACTAATTTTTGAGATGTTTTTCGGGGGCTCGGATGCTTTAAATAAAATTTACCGAAAAAAATGGCCAAAAATTTTGGTGGTTCAGAAAAGTTCACTACCTTTGCAACGCAATTGCGAGAGAGCATTGCTGAAACGCGAAAATAGCTCAGTTGGTAGAGCACGACCTTGCCAAGGTCGGGGTCGCGGGTTCGAGTCCCGTTTTTCGCTCAGAACATTGAAATATCATTTTTACCGCGCAGCAAAGGACAATATGCGAAAATAGCTCAGTTGGTAGAGCACGACCTTGCCAAGGTCGGGGTCGCGGGTT
>OHAT01001396.1_pt1 | contig 21193 bp, 18 predicted proteins | sample 1577141 | NCBI WGS metagenome assembly OHAT01 (sample SAMEA3541578, study PRJEB24748) | human gut metagenome | biome: human gut; feature: human-associated habitat; material: faeces | place: China | collected 2012 | reverse complement strand
GGTGATATTGATTTTATTCCCATTGGCTCCGCCGTAGGCGCGGAAGCGGTTGACTGGGCAGTTGGTAAAATCAATCACGGGTTCTCACCCCCTTATAAATATTTTGCGCGAAGATAATCTGCCTGCTCCTGTGTAATGGCGTTGCTCCACTGATTGGAGTTGATCGCACTATACAATTCTCCCCACAGGCAGTCCATATAAGACACCTTGTCTTTTTCGCCCTGAACATACTCACGAAGCGCTTTATCCAGACTGGCGGGCAGATCCTTTTCCAAATAGCTTCGGTCAATTGGCTTGCCGCCATGCATTTGCGGTTTCTCCACGGTCAGCGTAATGAGCTGCTCCATCGGGATATCCAGTGTGGAAGACAGCTTCATCAATGTTCCGGCGCTGCATCGTGAGAGCGTCGTCTTGCCGGAACAGATGTCCGCCAGCGTTGCCCAAGGCACACCGCTTTTCTTGGAGAGCTGGTAACGGGAAAGGTCCTTTTCCCGCAGTATCTGTTGGATCGTCATATACATCACCACTCTTATTATATCGGTGCGCCGATAATCAGTCAAGAGAAAAGCTCCTAAACCTCTGACCGGTCTATATGTCTGCATTTGCGCTACTGCGATTATTACGATATAGAGAGCGGAACAAGCATTTATGGCCTGTCCCGCTGCTTTCTCTGCCCGGATCCTGAAAAATGTTTTCTTTGTCTATGGCGGCTCAATCGCTGAGCTGCTGCCTATGCTCTACTCCTCGTCATCATCAGACCACGAGGAGATCATGTGAATATCCCCGGTGTCCATGTCCATCGCCATGTGATCTCCCATGCGCATCATGAGATTCCCATCGGAGTCCATCGCCATGCTGTCAGAAATGCTCATGGCGAAGTCGCCGTCATCGTAATCAAAGAATCGATTGCACATTGCATCAACCCCCTCCGTTGAAATATTTGTTATAAACCTCATTCACCGCTTCCACATACACCGCAAAGGATGGATGGTTATGATCCTGCCAAGACAGATACATGTTTTTCTTCTCAAGGTACTTGTCCCGAACCTCCTGCCATAAGCCTTCTTTCTTTATTTCATCCGCTCTATCTTTCACTTGATGTGAGCGTGGCACTTCATTCCATGTGTACTGATTCCAAGGTTTGTTATGTATTAACCGCATATAGTTCCCGTTTGGGTTTTTCTTGATAATCGCAACATCAAAGCTGAATTCAACATTTGGAGTATCCTTAAAATGCAGCAGTGCAGTCAAGCAAGAAGTTGAATCTTGGGCATCCGAAAAGAATTCTCTTCTCTCCGCCCGTTTCAGAGCATTTCTTACCGTTTCCTTCAGCAACCGCAGGTCATTCCAATATCTTTCTTCTGCCTTCATGATCAAAAGATTGTAGTCAAGGTCATACGGGCCAGCCCCATTTCTCGTGATCATATTCCTTGCTCCGCTTCCGACAAGCGAAAACTGCGCAGAAATGCCTTTCTTTTTCAGCAACTTGCAGGTTTCCTTCAGGACATCCGAGCAATCCGAACGATAGCGCTTTGCCTCGGATTCGCAAACAAACTCATACGCCATGCATACTCTCCTTCTCGCCCATGCCACCCATTCAACCTTGAGGTTAAATCATTGTAGAATAGCATAGAAAGTTTGATTGTCAATAGCGACTTGACCCTATTTTGAATATTCTCCGCAAATTTCAACCCATGCTCCCGATTTTATTGCCATTTTCGTACATATCCGCGGCATACTCGCGGTGATTCGGCCCCTCATATGGTACCCAACCAAAGCCCGGAATATAGACCCCATCGCCGGGCTGCAGCTCTATGGTCGGCTGCGGTGTGGGAGGCGCAGGCTCCGGCTGCGGCGTTTCGACCGCAGGCATCGGCCCTGCCGGTGCGGGGGACAGGAACGGCGCCAAGCTCCTTGTCCGGCTCTGCCCGTGGCGTTTCCGTTTTTTTCCTTTCTGCCGTTGTCACAACATCCGTTTTCGGGGCAGCTGCGGCGTGCGTTGGTATTGGGGCGGGTCGTTCCTCCCTTGTGTCTGGCTGTGGCCACACAGCGGCGCACAGGGCCAAACAAGCGGTGATCACAGCTGTCACGATGCGCTTCTTCATTGTTCATCATCCTCCTTTTTGAGCGTAAAACGAGCGCCCGGTTTCTCTGCCGCTTGGCAGCGCGCCGGACGCTCATCGTCATAGTGATTCAATTCTGCGGACAGCCGCCACGCCAGCTGAAATCCGGAGATGAAGCTGTCGAGCGAAGTGTCCTCCGAAATATGGTCCTTGGCATCGATGATCTTCAGCACCAATCGGCGCTCCGGCTTGCCCAGCGCCTCAATGAGCGCGCGGTGGCATTCCTCGATTTCCCGCTTCGTCGCCGCCAGCTCCGGCGGGGTGTAGAAGCAGTCGTACAGGTCCTTCAGCAGTTTGTTCATGTGCTCGCCTCCTTGCAGCACAAACATATACCACAGGTCAGCAGGAATAGCTACTGAAAGATTTGGAAAAATAGGGGTTGAAACGCATAGTTTCAACCCCTATTTTGGCTGTGGGGTACTCGTGGTGCGGGCTCGCAGGTTAGCTATACCCCATAGGTCATATTGCCAAACATCTTCATTGATGCACTAATCAACACCAAGCAACACCAAGAGAGTTAATTATATAAATACTGTGCACAAACTTTCTCCTGTAATCCTGTGTTATACAGTCTTTAAAGATAAATCCTTATAAAAAATGGTCTTCAACAATGTGATTGAGCTGAGCAGATATTTCTGAAAAGTTCCTATTCAAATCAAGTGTTTTCACACTGATTTGATTACCGCTCATCCGATAGCGGTTGTCCGGCTGGATTGCCTCGTCTGTTGCGGCATACAGGAGCATCCCGGACACTTGATGCGGTTCGCTGCCGAATTCCGCCTCTTTGTTCTTCACATAGGTGAAAATCTGATACAGATTGCCAGAATGTAGGGTATGCACATCATACTGAGCCTGCGTGGTATACGTATAGTACTTGGCATCAATGATCAGGATCTCGTTGCCTCTGGTCAGCATAATATCGCTTTGCATGACCGGAAGCATAGTGCCAATTCCATCGTCCAACGCCCATGGGATCTGAGATGCCGTTGTCGTTACCTGCGGACATTCCTTGGCATAATACTCCAGTATGAACTTTTCATACAGTCGGTTCATACGCTGCTCGTCGATGAAGGAAGCCAAGTGATATTCGCCGGACTCCGTGGTCAACAGCATTCCTTCGAGAATCAGCTGGCACAGACTGATAAGCATACGATAGGTATTGTTGTTCCTCTGGAATCGAATTGCTGACCAGCGGATCGTAGTAGGATTGATTGTGTCAACATTCGAGAAGAACAACAGTTCCTTCTTCAAATCACTTTTATACGATTGATCCACCCTCGTGTGCTGGAGCAGAAGCATAACGGTTGTTTTGAGAATCTGGTTCAGCAGATTGTTTTCGGATAGCTCATCATATTCACAGGTCAATACTCGCTTTCTTGATAGGCGGTTCTGAATGGTCCCCGGCATATCAATCTTGCCACGGACTACCGCAACATCCTCTTTGCGGTTCAAATACTCCCGATACAGCCCATGTTTCAACTGTCTACTGATGCCCTTTGCCAGAATCGCAGCGAAGAGGTTATGTATGTTTTCGAACTCTTCGGTAGCAACATCCTCATAGCCGCCCTGATTCAGAGTCGTGAAGGCATACGAAAGCATATAATATATGTTTTTTATGAAGATGCTCTTATCCTTGATCATTGAAACACACCCTGCAAAATATTCTCCCAACGCTGGAGTTTGTTTGCATCATCGAACCAGTACTCGCTGAGCATCGGCAGAATATCATAGTCGACAATGGAGTGTAGCCACTCATCCGTGCAGATATCTCTGCCGCAGAAATAGCTGTGGCCGATGCAGAAACCCTTACCCAGCGATTTATCTGAGGTAATTTCGCGATTCAGGTCCTTAACTTTGGATACCAGTTCGTTCAGCGTTTCGTTATTCAGCCCGTTCTGATAATGGATGAAGCCCTCGGAATCAAAACCAGGTTCGACCTCAAAGAAGCTGAAGCGGCGACGGAGCGCATAGTCGATCATGGCAAGACTGCGGTCTGCCGTGTTCATCATACCGATGATATATAGGTTCTTGGGGACGGAGAAAGAGAGCCCATTGTATGCCAGCGTTGCCTTGGTGCCCCGGTAATCTCTTTCAATCAGCATGAGTAGCTCACCAAAAATTTTGCTCATGTTGCCACGATTGATCTCATCGATAATGAAGAAAAATTCCTTGTCCGGCCGATTGGCGACTTTCTGGCAGAAACGATAGAAAATGCCGTATTTCAATTCAAACCCATCCTCTACAGGCTTGTAGCCCATCATAAAGTCCTCATAGGAATAATTCTGATGGAACTGAACAAACTCGATACGGCTATCATCCTTTTCTCCCATCATAGACCATGCCAGACGCCTTGCGGCGAAGGTTTTGCCGACGCCAGGAGCCCCCTGCAGGATGATGTTCTTCTTGTTACGGAGAACTGCCACAAGGTTTTCATAGCGTTTTTCGGTCATATATACTTCATCAAGAAAATCGCTCTTTGTGTAAGCATCAATGGAAGCTTCCACAGTAACAGGATTTTCTTCACGAATCATATCGAGGATGAAGTCATATTCGCCCCTTGTGAGTTTGAACAGGCTGCCCTGCGGATTCTGGAAATACTCCATGCGTTCCAGTTCCGGGCATTCCTTCAGCGTCGCATAGTCAATGGGAGAAGTCAAGCCTTCCACTTTTTCGAAGAGTAACTTTTCACCGTCCTGTTCTGCACTGATACGGCCGATTGCTACAATCTGCTTTGCCGGATTAGACTCATAGCCGATAATCATGTCACCGGCTTTCGCATCCAAGAAGTTCTGAAAAATACGGCGTTTGTTACCGTTTTCATTGTAGAGCGTGTAGGACTGCACTTCTCCGACGGCAATGTCGGAAAAACTCCAGATTTTTGGATTTGCATTCAGCCACCAATAGCCGTGGTCTTCTTCGCCGGGAGCTGCTTTCACATACAGTTCAATCCCGGACAGATCAATCTTATCCAGGGCGGCGGACAGCTCGTCACGAAGCCTCCAGGTGTAAGAGCCTTGTTCCTCTTTTGACGCATAGCGTCCCACATAGAGAATCGGCCACCACTTCGTGTTTTCCGTATCCTCTTCCATAACCGGGCAGCCGGTTTTATCCGCAATTCTTCTGGCAAGCGCAGACGATCCGGCACTGTAAAAATTCTTGGATTCGCCGTATTTGACTGCAAGCTGCGTGCAGGTGGCCTGACCGCCGTAGTCTTTCATGCGCTTCATGATTTCAAGACTTCCGGTAGTGAATATCTCGGGATTACCCAGCAGTTTCACCCAATCGTCCTCAGAGAAGCCGGGAGTATATGTTGCTGGAAACCACTCGCTCTCCGCTTGAATTTCTGAATCCTTCTGTGCGTAAAATCTGCTGATATAAAATCCCACATCGATGGTCAGCGTTTTGAGTTCAGGGTCGGGATAGCAGGTGTCCGTCATCTGTGACTGAAACAGATTGACGAGTTCCTTGTCCTCTTTGATGGCAAGGCTGATTTCATCGTAGAGCTTCAGAAAGTTTCGGATGTTATCGGCATAGGCACCTTTCTTGAAATGGTATTCCGCTTCAAGCTCATTTGCGACGGTTTTTACTTCACCGAACTTATAGATGTAATACTTATCCGGATAACGCAGCCAGAGATAGGTACTGATGGCGTTCTCATACTGGTAATGCTGCGCAGCACCGTTTCCGTATTTCTCAAGTAGAATAGAGGACTGCAATTTAAACGCATTCATGCGCTCATACACATCCTTGCTCTCGTCGAACAAGGCAATAAACATTGCTCGGACCTCTTCCGGAGCGGCTTTGGCAAAGCCAACAATCATACCCTTCGGGAAGTTGTTACTGGAAGCCAGCAGATTAAAGGTCTTGTCAAGGGAGCGATTCAGCATTTCAGGGAAATTCTGAGCGTTCACATCCCAATTGTCCTGAAACCATTTCACAGCTTCCCATTTGTATTTTTCGTTGCCCCACTGCGTGGAGACAAAATTCTGCTTGTAGTGCGCCAGTACATCTTTCAATCGAAACTTGTCAAACATGATGCTACCCCTTTATGCCTCTCTCAGGCTTTTATAAATCTCATCTGTAAAGATACCAAGGACCTGTCGCTTGATCTCATCGTTGCTGAGAAGAAGCGAGAAGAAATCCTGGTTCTGCTCCAAGCCCTCAATCAGTGCATCGTCAATGTCATCAAAATACGAAAATTCAAAATCTTTGACGGTATTATTCCGCGCGCTGGTTTTCAGCTTGTCGGACTTCAGCAGAATATCCCGAATCTGCAGCATAGCCTTGACTGCTACATCATTATCGTAGGCTTTTCCCGTGCGGCTGTTGATTTCAGCGATGATCTGGGAAAGCCGTTCTTCCTTCGCTTCGGTCAGGCCAAAACTCTCGGCGGTCGGCAGCTTTACCACAGGCTGTGCGACAAGGTTTTGAGTCGTATGTTCCTCCGCCTTTTTCTGAACAAAATTGGTGGCCTTGATTTTACCGTCCAGATTATATCCGCCGCCCGGATGCTTGATATTGATGTAAGCCAGCAAATAAGTGATGAAGTTGTACTTTTTATGCAGGTCGGTATCCTCGAAACAGGACACCTGCAGCAGAAACTCATAAAACCGGACGAAATGGCGCATCATGGACACGATCTCATGCTGTTTGATTAGTTCGTATTGCTCGATCCTATTCTTTGCCCGCTTGAAGTAGAAAGTCAGCTTCTGCTTATCCTTGGAGGAGATATTTCCCTTGTAGAGCAGTTCGTTGGCTTTTTCAATATCATCAGGGTCAAGAACAGTGTACGCATCGATCTGTGCCTCCAAATCGTAGATCGCCGTCGGCGTTACGGAAGCGGAGAGCAGCGTAGTCGTATAGTATGGTGCGAACGCCGCTTTGATATCCTCGTATGTATTTGCAAAGTCCAGCACAAAGGTTTTCTTCTCGAACGGCGGGCAGATACGGTTCAGGCGTGAAAGCGTCTGAACGGCAGAAACACCTTTCAGCTTCTTGAGGACATACATGGCGCAGAGTTTCGGCTGGTCGAACCCGGTCTGATATTTGTTGGCAACCAGCAGCACCTGGTAGTCGTCCTTGTCGAATTCCTTTGTCAGACGATCCTCCGGGAAACCGTTCATGGATGCCTCAGAGTACTCGGTGTCATCGTCCGGCAGCTTTACCTTGCCGGAGAAAGCGACCAATGCCTTGATATCGGTGTAGCCTTTTTTCTGAGTGTAATTCTCAAACGCCTGACGGTATTTGACCGCACCCTGCCGGGAGGCAGTGATGACCATCGCCTTTGCCATACCGCCGAGCTCCGGCATAACCGTGGTGCGGAAATGCTCCACGATGACCTCCACCCGTTGGGCAATGTTCGTTTCATGCAGCTCCACAAAACGGGCGATCTGCCTCTTTGCATCGACTGTTTTGCAACGTGGGTCTTCTTCGATTTCCTTATTGATCTGGTAAAAGGTGTCGTAAGTCGTATAGTTCTGAAGGACATCGAGAATAAAGCCTTCCTCAATGGCCTGCTTCATGGAGTAGATATGGAATGCCTCACGCTGTCCCTTGGTGTTCAGCCGACCGAACAACTGAATCGTTGTGGGCTTGGGCGTGGCGGTGAATGCAAACATGGAAACATTGGCTTGTTTACCAATGCGACGGATCTCGTCAGTGATCATATCCTCCACATCACCGCTTTCCTGCTCACCGGAGCCCAACGACATGGTGACTGCTGCCATGTCCTTACCAGCTGTAGAGGAATGGGCTTCGTCGATGATGACGGCGAAACGCTTACCTTTCAGTCCTGCAACGCTGTCGACGATGTACGGGAACTTCTGAATCGTAGTAGCTATAATCTTTGTGTTTCCGTTCAGCGCAATGGCAAGATCGGCAGAGTTGCACTTATCGTCCATGACACGGATAAGCCCTGCTTTATGCTCCATGCCCATAATTGCTTTCTGCAGCTGGCGGTCAACCACAACTCGGTCAGTGATGATCACGACATTGTCAAAGATGATTTTGTTGTCTACATCGTGTAGAGAAGTCAAACGGTGTGCCAGCCATGCGATGGAGTTCGTTTTGCCGGAGCCTGCACTGTGTTGAATCAGATAATTCTGCGTTGTGCCGTTGTCACGGACATCACCCAACAGCTTGCGAATCACATCGAGCTGATGATAACGAGGGAATATGACATTCTCGGACTTTTTCGTTTTCCCTGTCAGCTCGTCCTTGCTTTCCTTGGTTTCGATAAAGATGAACTTACTGATGAGGTCAAGGACGGTATCCTTGGTCAGAATATCCTCCCACATATAGGACACGCTGTATTTGTCTTTGAAGGTAGGGTTTCCTGCACCCGCATTGACTCCTTCGCCGTTGCCCATATTAAACGGCAGGAAGAAGGTGGCATTGCCTGCGAGCTTGGTGGTCATATAGACCTGTTCCAGATCCATAGCGAAGTTCACAAGGCAGCCTGCCTTAAACCAGAACAGACGGGTTTTCGGGTCACGGTCAACACGGTACTGATAGATGGCATCCTGATAGGACTGACCTGCGGCGTTGCATTTCAGTTCAAAGGACATGATGGCAAGACCGTTCAGGAAAACCACCAGGTCAATGCGCTCATCATCGCTTGCCCAGACCTCCTCCATAACGGAGAAAATATTCTTTTCGTACTTTGCCAGCAAGTCACGATTGAAGGTGGTTGCAGGTTTGGTGTACATAAGCTCCAGCTTCATGTTGGAAATCTCAATGCCGTGCTTCAGCACATCCAGCAGACTGCCGCGGGTTTTGGTCACCTCGGCATTGATAAAGCTGACGAGGGTATCTTCCAGGTCGGACTTGTAGATTTTGCGGAGTGCCGCCATCTCATCCGGCTGGGTATCGTTCAGAAACTGAAACAGCAACTCACGATCCATAGCAAACAGGCGGTCATAACTGGTTGCCTTACGGACGATGTAACCGTTGTCCTGCGAGAGCCTGTCCATGATGAAGTGCTGATATTCTTTTTCGGTCAGTATGTTGTTCATATGCCATCTACCTCCTTACTCGCTTTTCAGGCGCTTGATTAGTTGCCGTGCAAAAAGCAATGCGATTTGGTCGCAGCTATATTTAGATGAGTCAATCGCTTGTATATCCGCCACAGATGGGTACTTTTCTTGCAACTGCGAAGCCGTGATGTTGTGTAAAATCGGCAAAATTAACTTCTGTCCGCTTCGATTTTGCCGGTTCAAAAACTCATGTAATTCTCGCTCGGTCCACTCTCGGTCAAAAAAGTTCTCTGAAATAACGATAATTGCAAATTCTGCTTTTTTCGTACCGTTCAGAATGCGATCTTTCCAATTATCACCCCACTCCAAAGACTCTTTATCGTAGAAAATTGTTACGCCAAGAGTTTTGAGTGAGCTGTACAATTCCTCTATCAGGTTTTCCTTATCCTTATTGGCATGGGAAATAAATACATCATATTCAGGCACATCTTTCGCACGGTATCTGGGGATATTAACCGTAGAAATTCCATTCTTTTCATCCACAAAAGCATTGTCACTGCGAACGCTCTCCAAACAAGAAACCAATTCCTCGAATGCACCGGTTGAGCGATGAAACAGTATTGTGTTTATGCGCTGCCCCAAAGCGTGGTCTTTCAGGTAAGTATTATAGAAAATTTGTACATCATTCATCCACTTATCGGCAGGTTGTTTTTCAGAGGCTGTTCTTAACTTGCTAGGTGATGCAATGGTTTTTGCCCGTTCCAAGAGGGAATCGAGCTGTTCTTCAAAAGTAGCCATTAGACAACCTCCTTCTTTCCGGTTACATACTCAAAAATCAGCGAACGCTTGTAGGCATCAAGAACAGCCATCTGTTCTTTCTTCTGCTCGATAATTGCGTCTACTTCTGTGACCTTGGTTTCCAGATAGTCCGCCATAGCTACCTGTTCCTCATATGGTGGTTCAAAAACCATAAGCCGAGAAAACTCGGAATAGTTCAGTCCCTGGCGGACACCGTTTCCCATGTTATAAAATACCTTCATAACATCGTATGCATGAAGAAGGAAGTGAAAATACCTCGAATCGACCTGTTTGAGCGGACAAAGGTCAATATATGCCGAAGTGATTATGCCGTGTTCCTTTACAAGTCCAGTGCGCAAGCTGCGTTTATCGTTCTGCAAATCGGTGGGTCGAATAATAATGTCACCAGCTTCAACAATGTTGTAGGTATTAAAGCTCTCCGGTAACAGCCCATCATTGGTGTTGATGTCCTTGCGGATAACTCTGCCATAACTCAGCGACAACAGATTATCCTCTTTGCCCAGTCGATTCTTGTTTTTGCGCTCACCGTAGTAGGAATAAACAGGATGAATCGGCCAATGTGCCGGAATTCTGCCAACCCACTCAATCCCGCTGTCCTTCATCTCCGCATCGGGATTCAGCCCCTTGGTGACGGTTTCAGTGATGACAGATCGCTTGTACTGCTCCAGCGTGTCAATCTGGGTTTGGATGTCAGCGGTCAATGCATCGATCTCGGCGCATTTAGCGTCAAGGAAATCGGCAATGCGCTTTTGCTCATCAATTGAAGCAACAGGAATAAAAAGTCCGCCAAACTTATCCATCGGTATGCGCATTCGAATTGTGTTTAATTTTCCATTACCAGATTCTTTTATGAGGATGCCATTGCCGAGTCCAAACAGGCTGCGCTGAAACATCGTCGTTTGGAAGATGTAGTTATAATATCTCACATCTTCTATTGCTTTCCAGGGACGTAGCATATAGTAAACAGGGCTGACACACCCAAAGTACTGTGACAAGCCTACAGAGCCGGACAAAATATTCATACTGTTCATCACGATGTCGCCGGGATAAGCCAGCCTATATGCACTAACATCTTCCTTTGGCTTGTTGCCGCCACCCTCTTTTTGGTCATATGGAATAACGCCCTGTTTGGCAGTTAGAGAAAGTATCTCGGTCGTTCTTACGGGATTATTTTTCTCAACCCGTTCTTGTAAGCAGTATTTGATTTTCTTAAGTTCCCAATCGGAAGGGTATTCGCCCAACCATGAGATTCCGCTATCTTTAGTTGCTCTCATTAGTCGGCACCTCCAATCCCGCTTTATTTTTACGTTTGCGTATGATTATTGCAATAACTGTGGCGATACCCACAACAACGACAACTCCACCCATGATACACAGAACCAGTACCCAATTATCCGTCAGCCATTTTACCGCTGCAATGATTCCGTAGGTAACTGCCCACAGGGCAACAAACAGAATCAGGCGAATGAGCCAATGAAAGAAAGAGCCGCTTGTGCTGCCGTCAATCATCCCACCGCTGTACATATCGCCAACGCAACGGTAAGCAACAGCATACGCAACGACACCGATCACAGCCAAAATCAGATACTCCCAGTACCATTCTATAGGGAGCCCCAAAGGGTCGGTCAGTATTTCGAATATAAACTTAAACACCCTCGCAGACCTCCTTTACTCGAACAACTTCGCCACACGCTCTGTCACGGAAAGCTCCAGTTCCTTAAATCTGGTTTCAAGTTCCTCACTCGGCGTAGACGGCTGGTATTTATAGAAATACCGTGTGAACGGAATCTCCGCCCCGGTTTTGATAACGGGCTTCTTTGCCCCAAGGTTTTCCTCGAAGAATGCGGCGGCATCCGGAATGTGCGGCAGAACCTCACGAGCCATATAGTCCTCGATGCTTTCTTCCCATTTCACCAGTTCGGTGTCCTTGGTTTCCTTGTCGTAGAGGATATTACCCTTGCGGTCACGCTGAATTTCAGCATTCTTATCCATAACAGAAAGCCCGTCTGCGATTTTCTCAATCAACTTTTTATCTGCCGTCACGGAGGAGAGGGCTTTTGTCAGCACCGGCATGAATGCCGTCGGAGAATTATAAACCTGCTCCGAAACCGCCGCTTTCAATGCAGAGACGATTGCTTCATAAACAGGCTGGTTATTTTGATAGGCTTCCAGCTTTTTCTGATCTTTGCCGGTCAGTTCTTCAGCATTTTCCAGCTCGTCCACCTTGGTCTGGTCATAGAGAGAAGAAAGCGCACCTTTGGACAGCATGGCTTCAATGCGTTCCCCCGTAATGGCATAGCTGCGCTGAAGGGGCTGCATAACCGTATATTCACGGTAAATGAACTCCTCGTTGTCGTAAATTTTGCAGTATTCGTTTTCTGTAAAGTCTGCATAGAGTCTCGTTACAGCACTGCGGTCTTCGGGAGAAATTTCATTTTTCTTATCGCCCAGAGCTTTGCGCAGTTTGTGGAAGAAAGAGGATGCATCAATCAGCTGAATCTTTCCTTTGCGCTCATCACGCTTATTCTTGGAAAGCACCCAGATATATGTAGCGATGCCGGTGTTATAAAACAGATCAGTGGGCAACGCAATGATTGCTTCGATCAAATCGTTCTCCAGCATCCACCGGCGGATCTGACTCTCGCCGGATGCCGTTCCGCCGGAGAAAAGCGGGCTGCCGTTTTCAATGATGGCGGCACGGCCGAAGTTATCATCCATTTTATCAATGGCGGACTGCAAAAACAGCATCTGCATATCACCGGAGCCGGGTAGCCCCGCACCCCAGCGACCGTCAAAGCCTTTTTGATACTCTGCGTTGACGGCATCCTCGACGCCTTCCGCTGCATCTTTGCCGCCCCATGCAGTGCCGAACGGCGGGTTTTCAAGAACAAAGCGCATCTTGGTTCCCTTAAAGCGGTCGGCTTTCATGGTGTCCTGATAGCAGATATTTTCAGCATTTTGTCCCTTGATGAGCATTTCGGCAAGGCACATAGCGTAAGATTCCGGGTTGATCTCCTGACCAAACAGGCGCACATCCGCAGAAGGATTATAGCGCTTGATGAAATTGTAGCCGGTAGAGAGCATACCGCCCGTTCCGCAGGCCTGATCCAAAATGGTGATGACCTTACCATCGTCAAAGATATCATCGCAGCCTTCAGCAAGCAGAATATTGACCATCAGCTTGATAATGTCACGCCCGGTGTAGTGATCGCCGGCTTCGGCGTTTTCAGAAAACTTACGGATCAGTTCCTCAAAAATGTATCCCATCTTCACATTGTCGATGGTGCGAGGGTTGAGATCAAGCTCAGAGAACGCCTTGATGACGGAAAGCAGGCGGTTGTTCTTATCCATCTTGTCGATTTCTTCACCGAAGTTCAGACCACGCTCCTTGGACATCAGAATTTCCAGCACGTTTGCAGAGAAACCCTGCAGATAACTCTTAAAATTGGCGGCAATGTGGTCTGCGTCATTTACAAGCTCTGCAAGGTCAAATTCGCTGGTATTATAAAACTGAAAGCCGGAAATGCGGTACATCGCCTTTGCCGGGAAATTCGGGTTTGCTTTGAACTGGTCTACGACCTTCTGCTTGGTGGGTGCAAGAGCACACTCAAAGCGACGGATGATCGTCATCGGAATGATAACATCCTTGTATTTGTCGCTGCGGTATGGTCCGCGCAGTTTGTTCGCGATGGACCAGATAAAGTTCACTTCGGTGGAAACATCGACAGGTGAATCGTCCCACATTGCATCTATCATCTGCTTATTAGCCATTTACTTTTCCTCATTTCTCTATTTATGTAGCTATTATCAGCTGGAAATCATTCATCCTCCTGAAGCAAGAAAAGTGCGTTGTTATTTATCTGGTACAATCTCCATGATATCTTCGATACTGCAATCCAACGCAGTGCATATCTTTAAGAGAATCTCTGTAGTGACATGCCCGTTTCTTCCCATCTTAGTAACGGATGCAGGGCTGATACCCGCCTTTTCGCATAGATCCTTCTTCTTCATATCCTTGTCGATAAGTAGCTTCCAGAGTTTTTTATAACTTATGGCCATAAAGTATCTCTCCTATACTTATTAAACGATGCTCTGCCGTTGGCAGCGCATTTGGTCTATCACAGCTATACTGCCAAGGCCTATTCCAACGACTGTTAGTGCTATTTTATGGTAGCATATTTGAGCAAAAAAGGCAAGAAAATGATAAATTCGCATGATCTTTTACCTGATTTTAAAGTGTCAAGGGCACTCAGTAATGCTACCGAGTACCCTTGACACAGAAATAATATATTTACCTTTAGTTTGATTTAAAATGCACTTTTTCCTTTGCTTTCACTATTTGAATTTGCTTGTCCTGTTGAAGTTGTAGTATGACGCACTCATTCTTGAGAACTATGTCGTCGTTCCCATCTCGTAGAGTAGGTAATCTCAACAGCATAAGCACTCGGTTTAACTCTGCTGCGTCTATAACCCAGCACCAATTTTTGCGGTTACTTTTATCCGGAATCGGTATGCTTCGAAATGACAAATACTGCCCGGTTTTCTCTTTGTTATACATAACGGGGAGAGAAGTATCTTCTTGTCTAATCAAATTAATTGTTTGGAACGGCTGTCTTCCACGATACTCCAAGTATAACTTGTACAAATAAAAAACATAATCATGTGTCAGTCGACATACACGCTTCAAATCAAAGGACACCGTGTCCGAGGTTTTATCAAAATCTTTAAAAGAAAGTAACCGTGGAGAATGTTCTTTTGAGAGTACAATTTCAAACGCATCTTCTGCCTGTATTCGCAATGTTTTAGTAGCCAAGAAAAATTGCTGTAACTTGGAGTAGTACTCTACCATATAATCCGGCATTAGCATAAGTTGCTCCTGACCAATGGAATTTGAAAGGGAAATCTTACATTCTCCGGTCGAATTGAATGAACACAAATTCAAAATTTCATTCGCTATGTATTCACGCTTTTGATGCTCAACTTGAAGTACTTCACATCCAGCATCAAGCTTCTTTCTAAAACTATAAATTGATGCACTCCTCAAGTCATTAGTCCATTTTTCAAAATCGGTCTGAGGACGAACTTTTGCAGGTAGTAACTCTGCTAATGCATTTTTAGGCGTACGCGTTATACTCCTGGCCATGTCACAATCTTGTCCGATTAGGATAAACCATTCATCTTTACTGTTAGTAAAAATATCGCCGGCCGTCACAGGCAAGAAGTAATCATTGACGGTATAATCAAACGCCTCTAATGTGTTTAACTGCTGGAGATCTGCATCAGGCAAATCCTCATCATCTTCTAAACTATTAATAACCCTCGATAGCCGAATCATTCTTTTTATTGTATCGGCGTCTTTCCGGGGAGCGGTTGATAATAGTCTGATCCAATCATTGATAATTTCATATTCTGACGCTCCCTCAGTCCGCGCTTTCTGCGCAAGGAAAAATGCAATTCCTTTATTTCTAATAGCTTTATCAAAGGCATCGCCCAAACTTAATAGCGTTTCAGATTTTAGTTCGGAGATAAAATAATTGTACGCACTTTTCGCAATACAAGATTTTAACTGTTCAGGATGCTCTTTAGACACATATTCAAAATACAAAGCATCAGTGATCTCTTCATACATTTCTTTGGATGAGAAAATGCTGCCGATAATATTTCGGCGCATGCCAGTATTTCTATCCAAGATCACCTGAATAACTTCTTTTGCTCTATTAGAGCCAGATAAATAGTTATCTACAATACATACAACGGCATGCTCCGGAGCAGCCTGTCCAATATCGTCAGAGAATAAGCTCTGTGTATCAGCAGAAAAATCCGTATAAATGCGAAGAGACTGGGCTCTATTTTCGCTCAAAATATAGTTATTGTAAAGATCATCAAAATAAGCAGGGTGATTAACTCCAATTCCGTATTTAGCGCCAAGCTCATATATTTTCTGAACAGTCTCGCCCTCAAAACGAGAATACTGTTCTTCAAGTAGTACTTTCAATTCGGGATTTACTCTTTCAACCAGCCCAAACGCACAACTAATGTCCCCGTAGGGAATGCTATCATCCCACACTCCAATTTTATCAAAGCATTCGTCAAATAAAGAAAGAAATTTTGACAGAACCTCATGTAGTGGCTGTGAAATAGATTCAATCTCTGCAAGATACCGACAACGGTCATCGACCGCCATTCGGGCAATATCATACAGAGCTCGCTCTTTTTTGTATTCGCCCTGCTTGAAATCGTCTTCGATGATTACAATGCGATTGCACTCAATAGCCGAAAAAAGTTCTTTATAGCTCATTACAATTCCTCCGAGGTATTGGATACAAGCAAAAATTTATATCTGTTTCCGTATTCATTACGCTCGTCGAGCAATTCGATTTCGCCTCCAAAAGAGTTCAGTAATTTCCGAACAATATATAATCCCATACCGCGACCTTCAGACAACGGCTTACCAGACTGCAATGGCTCAAATAAGATATCTTCCATGCTCTTGGAGACGCCTGTGCCAGTGTCATACACTACAATACCATCAACACCATATTCCTCAATTGCAATGGTATCAGTTCCAGGATAAACGTAGGTGCTATCGCTTTGCGCCCGTTTACGGCGCACATCAATCCAATACAAAGAGTTATTGATCAAATTATAAAAGACATGCAGCAACACCCCTTTGGGAACGAACCATGTCAAATCTTTAGTGCTGCACACAATCTGTACTCTTTCTTTTTTTACCGTTGATAAAAGATTTTTTCGGATATTCGAAATTACACTTTCGATACATTCATGGATGAATTCATCATATGTGCCCTTCTTGATAAAAGTAGTTTCAAGGAACGAATAGAGACTTCCGATTTGATCCAATTTCCCTGAAATGTTCCCGTAGCTGTTTTTGATAGGAATAACATGTTGATTATAGACCCGTACGCCGCTACTTTGAACAAAGTAGTCTTTTAAGAAATCGAAATGTCCACTTGCATCCGGAACAATACCTGTTTTACTTAATGAGTGCAATTCATGTGTAATTGTTTCTGTAATGAGGCCATTAGCCATAAGTTTATAGTTATTGTAAGACTCTACTTCGATAGCTTTTAACTGTGCATCGGCCTCAGAAAGCAACACGGCTGTAGACTCTTGAACAGAAGAATCCTCTTTGATATCAGCATCAAGTTTTCTAACTGTATCTGTAAGAAATGCGTAACTTTGTTGGGGAAGGGCAACTTGATCTGTCCCACTTATCTGCGTTCCGCGCCTCAAATGTTCAGAAACATCAGCAAGTGCTTTTTGCATACGCTTATTACGCCGCATCATCTCGCGAAGCGCTGCATCGTTTTTCTTAACACGATTGGAGAGATTCTCTTCTAACAGGCCTTCCTCTGCAAGAAGTGTTTTTACCAGATCGTTTGCCTTTCGATTAAGGTCGTAAAAAAGATAGTTAAATACGACATTGATAAGAAGCTTGAATGCTTCGGATGTTTCATTTGCACTAATGTCTAAGCGTGAACTAATCTCTTGAATATGGTTTTGTCCCGCATCAACCAAGGAAACATATCCAACAGTATTACCGAGATCAAATCGATACCATTGTTGCCCTTTTGTCCTAAATTGTTGAAGCTTAATCCAGTCACTTTCCTTATTTCCTAAAAAGCCAATACGAAATATATCTCGATATAGTTTAATTCCATTATAATCTTCCAGAAAGTATTTTAGCTCTTTCAAAGAATATCGTTTACTTGTCTCGCCTAAATCATAGGCAGCATCGATAATAATCTTATCACCGATTGCTGCTCCCTGTTTAAAACTATAAATTGAGCCAGTGATTGGTGCTATTTTCAGAAGTTCCTCAATTGCAAAAAGTGCTTTTTTTTCGATAAAAGAATCAAAGATTAATTTCTTGTCTTCGTCTTCCGCAACAGCATAGAAATCACAGAGAATATTGTAAAACAAAGAAACCAATTCATCTTTTGTCGCAGTAGCTTTAAGCGTATTTTCAATTCTTGTGGAATTGCGTTCCAGTACGTCACGGTAAAAGCTATGTGGCTTTTTTAAGCGCTTAAATGCTTCCGCTTTTACTAATGCCCGATGGACGCGTTCAATAAACCATGGTTTTATGTTCAAACCATAGTTTAACATTCCGTCTTCTGTTGGCTCAAATCGGAAATTGTGAATAGATTCCGCTAAGGCAAGAGTATCATATGGGAACGTGATGTCAACTTCGTGTTCATCGAAATAGAATTTAATCTGCGGTATGAATAGTGTGTCCTGCGCATCTGCAAAAGGTGTAATCAGAAAATTGAGCGCTGACTTAAGTTCTCGATTAACCTGAACTTGGAATGCAGTAGTATCCAATGACACCTGCTTGAACTGCGTGGCGTTATCAATATAGTCCTCTAAATTTGTGTTAAAAATAAATAAGCGAGTATGGTGCAAAGTATTAGGACCATCACAACTTGGTATATCCACTACGCCATTGATCACTGCATTCCAATCAATAAAAACATACGATGTATGATTTTCTTTATCCGAAGAAGTTTCTACAAGTAGCGCTGTTCCAAGTCTCTGAGCTGCCAGTCGGCCAATGCCTTTTTCGCCAAGAGTGCTTTTCTCGTTGGATTTGATATCTGTGGCGATTTTCAAAAAGCCGCCATCAATTGTGGCATCAGTCATACCACACCCATCGTCTTCAACAACAAGAATCGGTGAAGCAAGGTACTTATTTGGAACGAAGTCACTGACGCAATCCGGGATAAGTTCATTAGATGGCATACTATTATACAGGCGTAGATTTATATGACTTGCTTTTGCGTCAATTGAATTTTTGATTAATTCAATTATAGCAACTTCAGGCGAGGTTATTAAATCTCTACCCAAATGTTTTATAACGCGTGGATCAATCACAATTTTTCTCATGGATTATCCTCCCGAATATCATTCAAGGTCTCCATTAATGTTTTAGCAATTGCTGCTGCCATTAAGTATGGAACACCGTTGCCTATCATCTTGAACTTTTTTGACAATGGAAGTGTTGGTAATACAACAAATTCTCTTGGCAAAGATTGAATCGCCATAGCTTCCGCTACTGATATACGCCTTTCTTTATAAGGGTGGAGGTGTACTTCGTTGTGTCCATATGCGGCGGTTGGCGAGAATCTCCAACGATGTAGCCGTTTAAATGACTTGCCACTCGTATCGCCTTCTGCGATAGTTGCGATTTTGTTTCGCCCCTTTTTCACCTGGAATACATCATTGCCATTTGGATGATTTTCAACATCATTTTTATGAAACCAATACTCAACCGTCAGTTTTTTCAGTATTCCTTTAGCAGGAAACACATATGAACTATCTGGCGCAAATTCTCTCTCTTTAGGCCATGTTCTTGTTAGTACATTCTCTGTATTGAAGAGTGCATGTTTATCCCATTTGAATATTAGGGCATTGGGTTCGTTCTGATAGATTTTTTTATGAATGCCGACCATAAATACACGTTCCCTGAATTGAGGGACACCATATGCAAGTGCATTCAAAACGTTTTCGGCTATAACATAGTCATTAGCTTGAACTTTCATCATCATTTCCTTATAGAAAGCACGATGCTTTTCCGTTTTTACTAAACCCTTAACATTTTCAAACAGGAAAAAATCAGGATGGCAACGACAAATAATATCGAAATAGATCTTAGTTAATCGGCCATTTTCGCCATCAACACCAGCATTTTTTCCAGCAACTGAAAAATCCGGGCATGGCGGTCCACCAATAAAACCGACTAAGTTTCCTTTTTCACGCTCTTGTGCAATAAGGGCAAGGAGATTTTTCTTTCCACGTCGTCTTGCATAGCGTTCAGCGCTATCATTACGATAGCCATAGATCGGAGCACGCAGATTCATTTGCATCCTTGCATACTGGTATGACTCAATAAAGAGGTTGTCGTATTCATTAACAAATACTATGTTATATCCGTTCTTTTCAAACGCCAAATCTAAAATCCCGATTCCTGAGAAAAACGAGAAGATGGAAATTTTCTTTTGCATGGTATTACATTCCTTTTTCTTTTTCGTGTTTCTCAAACTCTTCGAAAGTCATAAGGACAAATTTGGGCTTGTTATTTTTCAGAATAGTTATTAGGCCCTGCTCCTCTGCCATTCTCGCAGCAGAGGAAAAATTTTGATTAACTTTAGAAATAGGTAGGGTCTTTTCGATATCAATTTTCATATCGCATACCTCTAAAAGCTTATATGGAGTTGTTAACTAAGATTTTACATCAAATATTAGCTAAAAGTCAACCTAATCTAAGATGTATTTTTTGAAAGAAACAGTTGAACCTCTGGGCAGTCAGAGCTACAATGCCAACACCTCATAACGAGGACAAACTGATTGGAGGTCAAATGATGAATTACGAAGCAAGCCCGTTTCAGAACTACGAATCGATCACTATTGATGAGCTGAAGGATCAAGCTAACAGTCTACTGAATCTGGTAACGGAAGAACAGCGGCCGTTGCGCGTATGCATGAATAATGGCAAGGAGTTTCTGCTGTTCCCTCAGGATCTGCTCGCTCCCATCTGCGATTCTGACTTTCGCTTGATCTTGCTGTCGGCAATGCGATATGCGATGGGCAGGAATACTTGTATGCCCATGGTAGTCGCTGATTATATCAAGCGTCACATTCAGCTTCTGGATGATAAGTTTCTCGTCCTGGCTACCGATGAGATTAGACGGCATCTTGAAGATTACGCAGAACACGAGCCAAATCCGAATCTTTGGCATGGCCTTTTAGGTGCACTTGAGACAGAGCAGAGAGAGCGTGCCCATCGTCAGGCAAGAAAAATTAGACCTTGCCCAACCTGTGGGAAGCCCTTGGAGGTCATGAGTATTACCGACAACGGACATTCACCCGGCGGCTTCGATGTAATTGCTCATTGCCAGAATTGCCATTCTGATTACGAGTGGTTCTGCGATAAGGATGGTAACACCTCAGACATGAAGCAGTATTTCTTTGGCTAAGGCGAGTGTGTTTCGGCAGAAACCTTTAGGTGTATTCCTTGTCTATAGCGGCTCAACCCTTAAACTGTGCGCCAACTACTATAAAACGACCAAAAGGGCCGCACCTGCTCGTATGAACAGGTGCGGCCCTCTAATTTGACGGAAATTTAATTCAGTCTGAAGTAACAGGTGTTCTTCCCACGACCTTCTTTTTTCAACTCACCGGCTGCAACCAGCTTGCGGAGGGCGCCCTCAATGGAACTGTCGCTGAGCGTCGGACAAAGCTCGCGGATGTCCTGCT
>OHAT01001385.1_pt1 | contig 21310 bp, 16 predicted proteins | sample 1577141 | NCBI WGS metagenome assembly OHAT01 (sample SAMEA3541578, study PRJEB24748) | human gut metagenome | biome: human gut; feature: human-associated habitat; material: faeces | place: China | collected 2012 | reverse complement strand
CCCCGCCAGCGCAGCAGCATCCACACGAACGGCAGCATCGAAGCCAGCGTAATAAACGTGACGACGAGAAAATCATCGGTCACCCCCTCCACATAGGACTGTGCGTGCGATACCGTTTCGCGGGCCGTATGAAAGGCCGTGCGGTAAGTCAGGATCGACGTGAGCACGGCAATGCCGATACTGCCCGAAAGCTGCTTGATGCTGTTCGAAATCCCCGCCGCCGCCGCCGATCATGGCTAATGCCAGAATGAAGACCCAGAAAATCCCGGTCAGAGCCGCGGCGGCCGTCAGGCCGATACCAAGCACGAGCGTCGGCATGGCCGCGCCGAGAATATACTGCCCGCGTTTTACTGGCCGCAAACAGGTGCAGTAAGGCGTAAGCGCTTTCCAGATCACGCCGAAGCGGATGGATTTCCAATAATCTTTGCCAAACATTGCCCATGTAAGGGCGTGGATGCCTTCATGGACTGCGGTAAGCAGAAGCAGTGCGGGAAATAAAAAGAGGAGAACCAAAGACGTGATGGGTGATTCAATCATTGAGCGGAGCGAATAGCTGGAGAGCACAACGGCTCCGGAGAGTACGGCAAACGGCAGCATGACGATAAGCGCCAAAAGGTTCGCCTTTACTACGCCGATGGTGAGATCGGTCTTTCGGTATCCCTGCCGTTCCATTTCCTCACAGACGAGCGCAAGCTGTTCCTTGCGTTTCTGCTCGGCGGGGGTGAGCTTTCTCTCATTTTTCGCCATTGTACCTTGCTCCGATCCAAAGATTTTCATCATTGTACCACGGCAGACGGGCGATTGCAAGAAAGTATAAAACTCCGGCATGACCCTGCGGATCATGCCGGAGCTTATCGCTATATGCTTAGATCAGGTGGAAGGCAAGGATCAGGCCGGAGAACACGATGGAGACCGTGGAGCACAGCTTGATCAGAATGTTCAGGGACGGGCCGGAAGTATCCTTGAACGGGTCGCCGACGGTATCGCCAACGACAGCCGCCTTGTGCTGGGGGCTGCCCTTGCCGCCGTGGTTGCCGCGCTCGATATACTTCTTTGCGTTATCCCAGGCGCCGCCTGCGTTGGACATGAACACGGCCATCGCAAAGCCGGTGACGGACACGCCGCCGAGCAGGCCGACAACGCCAGTGGGTCCAAGGATCAGGCCGGTGACGATCGGGACGACAACAGCCAGCAGCGCCGGAGCGACCATCTCATGCAGAGCGCCCTTGGTGCACAGGCTGACGCAGGCCGCGTAATCCGGGTCTGCCTTGTAGTCCATGATGCCGACGATCTCGCGGAACTGACGGCGCACTTCCACGACGATGGACTGCGCAGCGGTCTGCACAGCGCTCATGGTCAGTGCGGAGAAAACGAAGGTAAGCATCGCGCCGATGAACAGGCCGACCAGAACGGACGGGCTCGTCAGCGTGAAGTTGAGGGTCTCGGGCGTGCGGGTCTGCACGATGTTGACGTAGGACACGAGCAGCGCCAGAGCGGTCAGGGAAGCAGAGCCGATCGCAAAGCCCTTGCCGGTGGCAGCAGTGGTGTTGCCAAGGGAATCGAGGGCGTCGGTGCGGTCGCGAACTTCTTCCGGCAGGCCGGACATCTCGGCAATGCCGCCGGCGTTGTCGGCCACGGGGCCGTAAGCGTCGGTCGCAAGGGTGATGCCGAGGGTGGAGAGCATGCCGACAGCGGCAATGCCGATGCCGTACAGGCCCTGGTTGAACTCAGCAGTGAACGCACCGCTGGCATCGATGATCGTGGTGGTGCCGCCTGCGCAGAAGTAGCTGAGCAGGATGGCGACGGAGACAATCAGAATGGAAGCCATGGTGGACTTCAGGCCCAGGGAGATACCGCCGATGATGATCGTAGCGGAGCCGGTCTCGGAAGCCGCGGCCAGCTGCTGGGTGGGCTTGTAGTTGTCAGAGGTGTAGTACTCGGTGAAGTAGCCGATGGCGCAGCCGCCGATGAGGCCGCAGAGGATGGCGACGTAAACGCCCCAGCAGTGCTGCTCGGGTCCGAGAATGAGGTAGGACAGGGGCAGGGCGAGCACAGCGGAGAGGGCGGCAGCCGTGTAGGTGCCGGTGCGCAGGCTCTTGAGCAGGGACATCTGGGTAGCGTCTTCCTTCGTCTTGATGAGGAAGGAGCCAATCAGCGAGCAGACAATGCCGCAGACAGCCAGCGCAACGGGCAGCAGCATGCCGCTCCAGCCATAGTTGGCGGCGGCGCTCAGCGCGAAGGTGGCAAGGATGGAGCCGACATAGGACTCGTACAGGTCAGCGCCCATACCGGCAACGTCGCCGACGTTATCGCCAACGTTGTCCGCGATGGTCGCGGGGTTACGCGGGTCATCTTCCGGAATACCGGCTTCGACTTTACCGACGAGGTCGGCGCCGACGTCAGCAGCCTTGGTGTAGATACCGCCGCCGACACGGGCAAACAGTGCCATGAAGGAAGCGCCCATGCCGTTCATGACCATGATGTTGGCAAGCACGGTGGGATCGGTGATCTTGCCGATGTAGCGCAGGCCGATAAACCAGAGCGTGATGTCCAGAATGCCGAGGCCGACGACCGTGAAGCCCATGACCGTGCCGGAAGAGAAGGCAACGTTCAGGCCGTGGTTCAGGCTCTCGTGCGCGGCGTTGGCCGTGCGGGCATTGGCGGCAGTGGCGATCTTCATGCCGATCAGGCCGGCGAGCATCGACCAGATACCACCGGTCAGGAAGGCAAACGGCGTCACTCTGGAGAGCATCTGGCCCTTGGAAGCAAAGGCGATGATCAGCAGGATGACAAATACGACTGCAAACACTTTTGCAACAGTGGAATACTGCTGCTTCAGGTAGGCGTTGGCACCGGCACGGATCGAAGAAGCGATCTTGACCATCTTCTCGTCGCCTTCAGAGCACTTCATAACTTTGCACTTCTGCAGGTAGGCGAAAATCAGGGCGAGCGCGGCTCCGACGAAGCCGATCCAGAATAGGTTATCCATGGTTTTCCTCACTCCTAATATTTTGGGCTTTGGCCGGCGTGCTCTCTTCCATACGCCGGTCAACTGTCTTGATGACGTACATATATTAAACTAATCTGATCATAAAAGCAAATACTTCTTGCAAAAACGATGAATTTTTTCGTGTTTTTTTCGCTGAAACCGTTCACTTTGCACTTCCGCAAAAAAAGAAGAGGGAGAACCGGGCGGTTCTCCCTCTTTCGGGGTGATTGCAGAAGTGATTACTTCTTTGCGAGACCCTTCTGGCGAGCGTACTCGGCAGCACCCAGAGCGCCCATCAGCTGCGGGTCGGTCTTCAGCTCAACGACTTTGAACTTCAGCACGTGCTCGATGGCCTGCTTCAGGCCCGCGTTCTTCGCGCAGCCGCCCGTCAGCGTGATGCTGTCGGTGGCGCCGGCCTTCTTGGCCATGACGAAGCAGCGCTTGGCGACGGCCATCTCGATGCCGGCAGCGATCTCGTCGGTCGGCTTGCCTTCGCCCACGAGGGTGATGACTTCGGACTCAGCGAAAACGGTGCACTGCGCCGTGATCGGGATGACGTTCTTCGCCGTCAGGGACAGGTTCGAGAACTCCGGCAGGCTCATCTCGAAGGAGCGGGCCATGGCCTCGAAGAAGCGGCCGGTACCGGCGGAGCACTTATCGTTCATCGCGAAGCTCTTGACGGTGCCGTCGGTGTCGATGCTGATGCCCTTCACGTCCTGGCCGCCGATGTCGATGATGGCGCGGACTTCCGGATTCGTGACGTGCACGCCCATAGCGTGGCAGGAGATCTCGGAGATGTTCTCGTCGGCGAACGGGACCTTGTTGCGGCCGTAGCCGGTGCCGATGAGGTAAGCGAGTTCCTTGGAGTCCTTCAGGCCGACCTTGTCGCAGACTTCCTGCATCGCCGCGATCGCGGACTGCTCCGCATTGATCTTGCTGCGGATCGTCGTGTCGGCGCACATTTTGCCGTTCTCGTCGAGAATAACTGCCTTCGTGTAGGTGGAACCTACGTCGCATCCGCCAAAGTATTTCATAGTATTACTTCTCCTCCTGTTATATCTATTCTATGTTTTTAGATTGTAAGGTGATCAGACGTTGTACTCGTAGTTCGGCTTGTTCATCTCATACGGCATCTTGGTCATGTCGCGGCGCGGCATGTTGTCGTAATGCTTTTTGAGGGTGGGCTCGACCACGTAGAACAGCAGCTTGCCGTCCAGGTCAAAGAAGAAAACGGCAAACAGCGCGGCGTTGACGCCAAGCGCCATGAGAAGAGCTTTCAGAATTTTTGCTTTCATTTCGTTTCCTCCTTCTAATTACCAAGTCATGGAGTCGTCAAACTCAAGCAGCGTCGGGTCGAGAGGCTCCTCGTGCATAACGGTTGTCATGTAATCGTTGACGATCTGACGGATTTCCATACGGGACACGGTGCGGCTGTCAGGCAGCGCGTGCGGCATCCAGATCGCATGGATATTTCTCTCACGGAACTCGTCCTCGAACAGGCCGTGCACACCCTGCATGCCCTTGCACTGCAGCTGATCGTACATCATGACCATGTCGCAGTTGAACTCCTTCATGTACTTCCAGCACTCAAAGATGTGGTGCATGCCGCCGACGGCCATACGGCGCATCGGAGCCCACATGTGATACTGTGCCATGTCGTCCAGGCAGTGGTCATAGCTGTCGGTGCGGATGGTCATGTTGAACATCAGGGAGTCCATGTTCATGACGGTGTTCAGACCCCAGCAGTTATACGCCCAGGTGCACCAGTTGGAGTAGTACAGCGGCGCGCAGGACCATGCCAGCACTCTGTGGCGGGTCTCCGGGAAGCTGTTGATCTTCTTTCTGACGCACTTGTTGAGGATCTTGCGGACGTGGCCGTCGACCTCATGCCAGACCGGCAGATCGCCGAACTGGGACTGATAGATACGGTACAGAGCCTGTGCAACGCCGTTGACCGGGTAGTAGTCGGTCTTCGCGGCGACATCCCACTTCTCCCACTCGAACTTCTGCAGCTCGTTCTGGGACTCGATGCACTTGACCAGGGAGTTCCAGTCAAACGGGATGCCGGTCTGCTCTTCGACGAACTTCCAGCACTGCTCAATCTCGTCGCGGCAATGCTTCTTGAGCAGCGGATCGTCAAACTGCATCGGCTGCGGCATGGCGAACAGCGGCTTGTCGAGGAACCAGTCCTGCAGGATGGAGGTAGAGACGGAAGCGTCGCAGGCCTCGTTGGAGGTAATGACGATCGGCGCATAGTCGGGCATGTCGTCGAGGACGAACAGGCCGGCCTCCGCCTGGCACATCGGGCACGGATCGCCCGGCAGGCCGATGGACTGCACCGCGTCGATGTAGTTGAGAACGGTGTGGCTGTTGACGTGGCAGGTGACGAAGTACGGGATCATCTCCATCGGGACGTTCGTCAGCTTGCCGTGCCAGGGATAGAACACGCCGCCCCAGACGGTCTCGTTGTGGGCAACGTTGTGATGCCATCTGTAGTTTCTCTTGCCGCCGCGGAGGTTGGCGTCGGAGGAGAACATGCGCTGGAACTGGAAGATGGTCGCGTTGACCATGCCGCGGTAGTGCCACGCGGAGGCCTTCAGGCCCTCGCCGCGCATACCTTCCATGCCGCGGTCGAACCAGTGCAGAACCGGCAGGTAGGTCTGGCCGACCCAGCGGTAACGCCACACGCCCTTGGCAAAGTTGATGAGGCCGCCGTAGCGGACAACGTCCATGACCATGTGCGCGTAGTTGTACAGCCAGATGTTATAGAAGTAGTACATGGTGTCGGGGAAGCCACGCCACTCTCTGTGCTTGTACAGACCGGTCTTGTCAATGTAGAGATCGCCCAGACGGCGCTCCTGATGGGGCTTGCCGTACCAGAAATCATGGGCAAGTGCTTTCATATCGTATTTCATTATTTGCCCTCCTGAATCTTCTTGATTTCGATGCTCTCGACGAAGGCCTGGAAGCGGGTACGCAGCTGGCCGGAGGCGCCGTTGATGTATTCCTTTTCGATGGAGCAGACCGGGTAGCCAAAGTCACGCGGCATGACGATGGTGTCGATCGTGCGCTCGTAGCTCCAGTATTCGCAGAACTTGTTGGAGGCAACGATGATACCGTCAGCCTTGTATTCCTTGGCGAGGTCGGCCAGACGCTGCTTGCGCTCGCGCATGATATCCTGCGGCATGAAGCGCGGGCAGTTGCTGGTCTCGAGATAGTGGCGGGCGATCGCGGTCAGCGGCTTCTCGCCTTCCTTGACCACGATGGGAGCGCGGGATTCCACAGCACCGTAGCAGTGACGGTCGCAGACGACCTCGGCACCGCAGCCCTCGATGAGCTTGGTGAACTCGGGGTCGTCGTTCTCGGAGCCGGCCAGAACGACCTTGCAGCGGAACGGGCTCTTCTTATCGGGCTTGCGGGTCTTGAGCTCTTTGGCCGTTTCCTTGAGCATCGGGAGGATCAGTTCCTTCGGGCAGACCAGCGAGCAGAGCTGGATGACCTGGAACTCATAGCCCGTGATGGTCGGGTTATCGAGCTTGCGGTAATCGCCGATCTCGTTGATGACCGCGCTGACCTCGTTGTGCAGGTCGATGGCCTTCATAAGGGCTTCGTCGGAGATGTCGATGCCGAATTTCTCGTGCAGCGGATCGAGGACATGGGCCTGCAGCTGGCCTTCGTAGTGCTCAATGCTGTTCTGGTTTCTCTTGAACGGCACGTCGGTGAACGTCACGAAGAAGTCCGGATTCTGGATGACGTCCATGTAGCCAAGATGCTCCTGGAAACGGCAGGTGACCGTGCAGGTCTCAGTGCCGAAATCAGCATCCAGGAAGTTGTAGCCGCCTTCGAGTGCGCGCTCGAAGAGGCTGCGGCCGTAATGGCAGGTACGGCTGGACATGTAATATGTAGCCATGTCCGGAGAAGTGCATTTCGGCGCTCTCAGACGGACTGCAAAGCAGCCGGGCAGGTCGAGCAGAACTTCGGGCATGAAGTAGCAGGTGTAACCCAGCGCTCTCTTGCCGTCTGCCTTTCCTTGCCGGACCAACTCGTTGTTGGCCTCCTGGAGCAGGTTTTCAAATGCGATCAGGTGTTTCAAGTCTCTCATGTGCAAGCCCCCTTAAAGTTTTTCGCATTCAACAACAGACTTTGTATGATTTGACATTCCGGTTTATGAAAACCCGACAAAAATGCTTGGATATATGCGCGATTCCCAGACAACTTTGCCGATGTGGATATCTACTCATACACCTGAAGTATAGCGGATTTGTTGTTAATTGTCAAACAAAATATCCGCCCGAAGGGGATTTCTTTTGTTCAAAATTTTGCTGTTTTTCAATGATTTTTTCACATTATTTGTGGAATTTGTTCAGTAACCGGACACACTTCTGCGTGGTGTCCGAAAAGAAATATTTTTTCCCGCAAAAACAAAACAGCGCAGAAGAACACTTCTGCGCTGTTTCGCTTTGTTTTGTTGAGGGGTGAGGATAAAATGAAATTGGATTGCTTGCTTCGATAGAGAATGTTACCGGGACAATATTACAGAAGCAAGGCAAAAAGTATTTCTAATTTATGAAACTTTCACTCAGTCCAGATAAAGTCCCCAGAGCACATCCGGAGCCGCACAGGAAAGCGGGCGGTAAGCAGCCAGCGCCTGTGCGCCGTCGGGCCGCTGAACACACAGCTGCGCCTCCTGCGCGCCGAAGCCTGCAAGCAGTGCCTGAACGGCCGGCAAAACGTCCGTACCCAGCAGCTCCTTTATGAGCAGCTGCGCCCCGTCCCGCTCCGCAACGGCACACCCGCTGGCGATACGCACCAGCGCGCCGCCGCACAGATCGCAGAGATCTGCCTGAAATGCCAGTAGCGCAGCAGACAGCTCCACGTGCGCGCGGCCGCGCAGTGCCTGCTCCCGCAATGCGGCGTACTCCTGCGCGCTGACCCGCTCGATGACCGGCGGGCGCTGCATATCCGGCGCACGTGCGATGCGCAGCCGCGCACCGCGGGCAGTCTGTGTGGTACCCATGACCGACCGATACCATGCGTACAGGGACGCTTCCGCCGGGAGCGTATAGAGCACGCAGCCGTTCGCGTCCGCTTCGGCGGCAAAGCGGCGCATCAGTGCCGACGCATAGCCGTGTCCCTGCTGCGCCGGATCGGTAGAGACCGCATAGACATAGGCACAGGGGAGAGCGGTCCCGTCAGCCGTATGCAGCCGGCCGCCCAGCAGATGCGCTGCCGTGACAACAGTTCCGTTTACCTCAACGACCCAGGCGGCCGCTTGCGGCGGAAAGCGATGATAAAATGCGCCGATCAGCTCCGGCGGATCGCCGAAGGCGGTCTGCCAGAGTCGGGTCAGCACCGGCAGGTCGGCCGCGGCTGCGCGGCGGATGCGTGCGTCAGGCATCGGGGTACACCTCCGGGCAGCGCGTATAGATCTCCCGCTGCAGCGCTTTGAGATCGACGAACGTCTCCGGCCGCTTGCTCGGGTCGCGCAGCAGGGCGGAGGGGTGATAGATCGCCATACAGCGCCGGCCATTGACATCAAACCACTGCCCATGCTCGCGCGTGATGCGAAATGGGTCTTTGATGAGTGCGGTCGCAGCGATCCGGCCGAGGCAGACGATGATCGCCGGGTCGACGAGCGCGATCTGCCGCTGCAGCCATTCGCCGCAGCATTTCTGCTCCACGAACTGCGGGTCACGGTTGTGCGGCGGGCGGCATTTGACGATGTTGGCGATGTAGACCTTCGTCCGGTCGAGATAGATCATTTCGAGCATATCATCGAGCAGCTTGCCAGCCGGCCCGACAAACGGCAGCCCCTGCAGGTCTTCCTGTTCGCCGGGGCCTTCGCCGATGAGCATGATGCGCGCATCCTCGGCGCCGTCACCGAATACGAGGTGATGCCGCGTCTCACCGAGACCGCAGCGCCGGCACTGCGCGCACTCCTGCTTGAGTTCTTTCCAGGCTTCGTTCATGCGCTCTGGCTCCTTTTCCCTTGGATAAACCGGCTTTTGCGGCCGGTTCGGCAAAAAAATATATTGTAATGTAGCGTCAAACGTATTATAATACCCCGGTATGAAAATAACAACTGTAACCTGTCTGTAACCAGTTCGCGCGGCGTTGGGCGATCCCGCTGCGCCGGACATTACAATATTTTGAATGAAATTTGGTGCTTTGAATGGATTTTCAGGATTATCTGGTTCCCGGGAAAACCGGGCTGCTGATCGGTATCGGCGGCGTGTCCATGTCGCCGCTGGCAGAGGTGCTGCATGATGCGGGGCTGGACATCCGCGGCTCGGACATGAGCGAGAGCGACAATACGCTCACGCTGCGCGAGCGCGGCATTCCGATCCACATCGGCCACAGCGCCGCCAACGTTACGGATGATATCGAGTTCGTGATCCGCACGGCCGCCGTTCATGACGACAATCCGGAGGTGCACGAGGCGCACCGCCGCGGCATCCCGGTCTTTGAGCGGACGCAGGCATGGGGCGCGCTCATGCGCGGCTACCCGAATGCGCTGTGTATTTCCGGCACACACGGCAAGACGACGACGACGTCCATGTGCACGCACATCATGATGGCGGCGGAAAAAGACCCGACCGTTATGATCGGCGGTACGCTTCCGCTGCTGCACGCCTGCCACCGTGTCGGCAAGGGCAATACGATCATCATGGAGTCGTGCGAGTACTATAACTCGTTCCTTTCGCTGAATCCGACGATCGCCGTGATTTTGAACATCGAGGCGGATCATCTGGACTTTTTCAAGGACATCGAGGACATCAAGCACTCGTTCCGCCAGTTTGCCGAGCGCGTTCCGGCCGAGACTGGCACCGTGATCGCAAACTTTGATGATGTCAACACCATGGATGCGCTGCGCGGGATTGAGCGCAAGGTCATCACCTTCGGCCTCAGCCCGAAGGCGGACGTGTATGCGGAGAACATCATGCACCGCGGCTCTTCGTCCGAGTTTGATATTTATCACCGGGGAAATCTGTTTGCCCATGCGACGCTCCATGTTCCCGGCATCCACAATGTGCGCAACGCGCTCGCTGCCACGGCTGCGGCCATTGTGCTCGGCGTCAGCCCCAATGCCGTCAAGTACGGTCTTGCCGGCTTTGAAGGCGCGGGCCGGCGGTTTGATTATAAGGGCAAGTTCCAGGGCGCGGATCTGTATGACGATTATGCGCACCACCCGAGTGAGCTGCGCGCGCTGCTCGACGCGGTGGATACGCTCGACTATCAGCGCACGATCGTTGTGTTCCAGCCGCACACCTACAGCCGCACGGCAAAGCTCTTCAATGATTTTGTGGAGCAGCTGCGCCGCCCGACGATCGTCTATCTGGCGGAGATCTATGCTGCGCGCGAGAAAAACACCATCGGCATTTCTTCTGCCGATCTGGCCGCGCAGATCCCGGGCGCGAAGTTTTACCCGACGTTTGCGGAGATCGAGGCCGAGCTGCGCCGCATTGCCCGCCCGGGCGACATTATTCTGACCGTGGGCGCCGGCGACGTGTTCCGCATCGGCGAGCACCTCCTGTACCCGGCGGACAATAAGGACTGAGCCCACGCGATTAAAACGGAATTTCATCAAAAGCTGTCGGTTTGCGGCCGGCAGCTTTTTTGCGCCCAAAAGCAAATGATTCCTGCGCAAAGACATTTTCTGCGACAGCGTGGAATGACAGTTTTCATAACAATGAAAATCTATAATTTATGTAAACTGTTTTGCGTCAGGAGGAACCGTTATGAATGTCAAGATTGCGGGACACGACCGGCCGGTGCGTGCACCCGGCGCCTTGCCGAGCCCGATCGGGCTGCTGCCGGCAAGTGAAAATGCCAAATGGGTCGGTATGCTCGTCAGCTTTGCGCTCGGGCTGATCCTGTCAACGGCGCATATCGCCGGGTCGCCGGCGCCGTTCGGTCTGGCGTTCCTGGCGGCGATGGGGTATGGCTCCGGCGGTGCGCTGTGCCTTGCCGGCTGCGCGCTCGGCTACTTTGCGGCCTTCGGCGTTGCGACCGGCACGCAGCTCGCCGCCGGCTGCTGCCTGATTTTTCTGACGGCATATTTTCTGCGCAGTCATCCGTTTGTGCAGACGAGCTGGTATCCGTCGACCGTCTCCGCGGCGGCTTACATACTGACGCGGCTGGTGCTGTGCCTGCTCACGGGCGGCCTGTCGCTGCTGCTGGTGTCCCGCATGGTACTGTTTTTGCTGCTGTGCGCCGCATCAGCCTATGGGTTTGACGATCTGCTGCGCGCGCAGGAGCCGCGCACGGTCAATGCGGAGATCTGCCGCAATGTCTCGACCGTGTTTCTGCTGGCGTGTCTGCTCATGGGCGTGAACAATCTTCTGCTGTTCGACACGCTGTCGGTTGGCCGGGCGCTCTCGGTGCTCATTCTGCTCATCCTCAGCGGGACGGGCGGCGCGCTGTGTGGGGCATCGGCCGGGCTGATCCTCGGCATCGCCATGGACGTGGCCGCCGGTGCGGGCGTCCTGTTCTCGGTCGTCTATGCCGCTGCCGGGCTGCTGTCCGGGCAGTTTTGCAAGCATCGGCGTGGGTTTTATCTGCTCATATTCGCGGCAGCGTACCTGCTGACGCTGTTTTGCATCCCGCTTCCGGAGCTGCGCATCGGCGCGGGCGTGGAGCTGGCGCTTGCCATGGGCGCATATCTGGTGATCCCGAAGAAGTTCGTGGTGGCGGTCGGCGCGTTTTTGCAGCCGCTGCGCGGCGGGAGCGGGGAGTCCGGTCTGCGCCGCTATGTCGCGGGGCGCGTCGGCGGCGTGGCGCATGCGTATCAGCAGCTGCATGACACGGCGTGTCAGGCTGCAAGTACGGCAGAGAATGATGCCGATGTGGCGAAAGTCTTTGACCGTGCGGCCGACCGCGTCTGCTGCCGGTGCAAGCTGCAGCAGGAGTGCTGGACGCGCCGGGCGCTTGATACGCTCAACATCATGAACGATGTTACGCGCCGCATTCAGGCGCGCGGCCGGCTGCTGCCGGAGGATTTCCCGCCGTACTTTCGTGACCGCTGTGTCCATCTGCACGAGTATACCGAGGTCGTCAACGGCGAGCTGCGCCTGCGTGCCTACCGGCAGCGGATGCAGGAAACGCTGCAGGAAAACCGCACCGTGCTCTGGGAGCAATATGCCGACTTTGCGCAGGTGCTCACAAATGTTTCCCGTGAGCTCGACAGCAGCTACGGCGCTGACCCACTGGCGGAGCAGCGCCTAATCCGCTGGCTTCGCACCATCGGTGTGGAAGCGGACGCGGCTGTGTTCCGCGAGAGCACGGGCCGCCTGCGCGTGACGATCGACAGCCGCTATCTGCGCCCGCTGCTGGAACTGCCGGACTATCTGGACAAGCTCTCGGCAACGCTGGGCGTGCGCCTGTGCATGCCGGAAAATGCCGCGCGTGACGACAGCCTGCTCCTGCTCGAGGCAGAGCCGCTGGCCGTCTCCGTCGGCATTGCGTCCATGCGCAAGAAGGGGGAGACGGTCTCCGGCGACCGCGGCACGTATTTCAAGACAGACGCGGGGCAGCTGTGCGTGATCCTGTCCGACGGCATGGGCTGCGGCGAGACGGCGGCCGAGGGCAGCATCAGCACGGTCGGCATGCTGGAGGAATTTTTGCGCTCCGGCGTCAGCCCGGCGCTGGCGATGAAGCTGCTCAACTCCGCCATGCTCCTGCGCGACGGGGAGAACTGGGGCTATGCCACCGTGGATCTCATGTGCATGAATCTCTTCACCGGTGAGGCGGATTTTTATAAGTACGGTGCTGCGCCGACGTATGTCAAGTCCGGCGGCGCGCTCAAAAAACTGCGCTGCACGTCCTTCGCGCCCGGCCTCGAGCAGGAGAGCGGCAAAGCGCCGGACGAGCTGCACATGCATCTCAAGCCCGGCAGCGTGGCCGTGATCGCAAGCGACGGTGTTGTCTCCGACGGGCGCGACGATTGGCTGCGCAGGCTGCTGAACGATTCGGACGACCGTGATATGAAAACGCTGGCGGGCAGTGTCGTGCGCGCGGCGATCCGCGAATACGGCCGCAGCGACGACATGACCGCCCTGGCGGTGAAAGTGGAGGTGCGCAGCTGATGAAACGAAAAAACAAGCCCATCCGCAGACCGGACGCCGTGCAGCCGCTCCCGCTGCCGGCTGACGCGGACGAGATCGCCTTCGCCCACGGCGTTTCGCGCCGCGTCGTCGTAGTCGACGCAGCCGAAAGCCCGCTGTTCGAGCAGATCATTTACATCGTGCGCGATGATGCCGCCAGCGGCGGCGTCACGGCGGCGGATCTGGTGCAGCAGGCACGCGATGCCGTCGGACATGTACCGGCAGCGCCCGCGCCACGGCCGCGGCAAAAATCCTATACCGGTCTGCTGATCTGGCTGTTTTCCGTCGCCGGCGTGCTGGCGGCGGGCATCGGATACTGCCTGTACTGCGGCTGGTGATGGTATGAATCTCCTGCGACCCGGAGGGATATGCATCCTCCGGGTCGTTTTCTGCGGAAAAACCGGTTGTCAACGCTTGACGAAAGTGTTAGAATAAAGCGCCTGAAACGATTTTTACAGCGGGAGGTTACTTTATGAGCACGATCAAGGACCTGAACCTGGCGCCATCCGGTGAGCGGAAGATCCGCTGGGTGGAAGCACATATGCCTGTTTTGCGCGATATCGGCAGCGATTTTGCGCGCGAAAAGCCGTTTGCCGGCCTGAAGATCGCACTCTCCGTGCATCTGGAGGCCAAGACGGCCTACCTGTGCCGCGTGCTCGAGATGGGCGGCGCGGAGATGCACGTCACCGGATCCAACCCGCTGTCTACGCAGGACGACGTTGCCGCAGCGCTGGCGGCGAAGGGCATGGACGTGCACGCGGTCTACGGCTGCACGGACGAAGAATACCAGGCGCACCTGCGCAGCGTGCTCTCCGTCGGGCCGAACATCATCATTGACGACGGCGGCGATCTTGTGCACCTGATGCACACGGAGTTCACGGATCTTATCCCGCAGGTCATCGGCGGCTGTGAGGAGACGACGACCGGCATCCACCGCCTGCGGATCATGGACCGTGCCGGAACGCTGCGTTTCCCGATGATCATGGTCAATGACGCCGACTGCAAGCACCTGTTCGATAACCGCTACGGTACGGGTCAGTCTGTGTGGGACGGCATCATGCGCACGACGAACCTCGTCGTGGCCGGTAAGTACGTCGTCGTGAGCGGCTATGGCTGGTGCGGCAAGGGCGTGGCCCTGCGCGCCAAGGGCCTCGGCGCGAAAGTCATCGTGACAGAAGTTGACCCCATCCGGGCGCTCGAGGCCGTTATGGACGGCTACGAGGTCATGCCGATGATGGATGCCGCCGCCATCGGCGACATTTTCGTGTCCGTCACGGGCTGCAAAGACGTCATTACGCTCGAGCACTGCGAGCGGATGAAGGACGGCGCGATCGTCTCCAACGCCGGACACTTCAATGTCGAGATCGACATGGAGGCGCTCGACCGCTGCGCGGATGAAATCTATGAGGCGCGGCACAATATTGATGCTTACCGTCTGCCGAACGGCAAGACGATCTATGTCATTGCGCAGGGGCGGCTGGTCAATCTGGCGGCCGGCGACGGCCACCCGGCGGAGATCATGGACATGAGCTTTGCCGTGCAGGCCATGAGCGCGGAGTATCTGGTGCGCACGCGTGGCCAGCTGAAACCGGGCGTCGTGTCGGTCCCCGCGGAAATCGATGACAACATTGCGCGCCGCAAGCTCAAGGCCATGGGCGTTTCCATTGACAGCCTGAGCTGCAGCCAGAAAGAATACCTGAACGGTTGATGCTTTGAGACCGGACGGAAAGGAGGGGCAGAGAGATGGACGATCAGAATCGGGAATACGAAGATTACGAGGCACTGCACGACGAGCTCTTTGCACTTCTCGATCAGCACCGGATGAAGGCGCTGAGCCAAAAGCTCGGCGAGATGAACGAGTTTGACATTTCCGAGTTCCTCGGCGAGCTGTGGGATGATAACCCGCAGCGGATGGCCATGGTGTTCCGTATCCTGTCCAAGGAGATCGCGGCGGCCGTGTTCGCCAACCTCGAGGTCGAGGAGCAGGAGACGATCATCAACTCCATCACCGATACGGAGCTTGCCGGCATCATCGAAGAGCTGTATGTTGACGACGCCGTCGACATGATGGAGGAGCTGCCGGCCAATGTGGTCAAGCGTGTCATGCGCACGGCGACGCCTGCCACGCGCAACCTCATCAACCAGTACCTGAAATATCCCGAGAATTCTGCCGGCAGCATCATGACGGCCGAGTTTGTGGACCTGAAAAAATACATGAGCGTGCGCGAGGCGTTCGCCCGCATCCGCAAGATCGGCGAGGATAAGGAGACGATCTACGTCTGCTATGTCACGTCGGCCAAGCGCAAGCTCGAAGGCGTTGTCACGGTCAAGGATCTGCTGCTGTCGGACGATGACGTGATCCTGGAAGACATCATGGACACGAACGTCATCTATGCCTCCACGACCGACGACCAGGAAGAGGTCTCGGAGATGATCTCCAACTACGACCTGATTGCGATCCCGGTCGTGGATAAGGAAGGCTGTCTCGTCGGTATCGTCACGGTCGACGATATCATCGACGTCATGGAGCAGGAGACGACGGAAGACATCGAAAAGATGGCCGGTATCACGCCGTCCGATAAGCCCTACTCCCGCACGAGCGTCGTGGATATCTGGAAAAACCGCATCCCGTGGCTGATGTTCCTCATGCTCTCGGCGACGTTCACCGGCATGATCGTCACGCACTTTGAGGACGCACTGGCCACGCAGGTCGCGCTCGCGTCGTTCATGCCCATGCTCATGGGCACGGGCGGCAACTCCGGCAGCCAGTCCTCCACGGCGATCATCCGCAGCCTGTCGCTGGGCGATACATCCCCTTCGGACGCGCTGCGCGTGATCTGGAAGGAGCTGCGCGTTGCGTTTTTGTGCGGCGTCTCGCTCGCGGCGGCCAACTTCATCAAGATGCTGCTCGTTGACCGGCTGCTGCTGGGCAACACCGCCGTCACGATGTCGGTCGCGGCGACCGTCTGCTGCACGATCGTGTTCGTGGTCATGTTCGCAAAGGTCGTGGGCAGTCTGCTGCCGATGATCGCGGAAAAGATCGGCGTGGACCCGGCCGTCATGGCAAGTCCGCTCATTTCGACGATCACGGACGCCGTGTCGCTGCTGATCTATTTTTCCATTGCGAAAATGTTCCTGCATTTTTAATTTGCATTTCAACGCCCCCGGAGCATCCGGGGGCGTTTTGCCATGGAAAAGCACTTGCATAATGCGCAGAAAATCATTATAATAAAGTGTCATATTTTGCGTATGACCACTCTCACGAAACAGCGAGGTGCGCTATGAAATCAAGCCTGAAACGAGTGATAACGGCGCTGCTTGCCGCCGTCATGCTGGCTGCGATCCCCTGTGTGCCGGCCTTCGGCGCGCAGGAGTATTACGTCAATGACGGAGAAAACACGCTGGCGCTGGCGGATGCGTATGCCATCGGCGCGGACGGCAGCACGGCGAAGCTGCCGGAGCGCGGCGTCTATGCCGCCACGGCGAGCGGCACGCAGCTGCTCGGCGGCAGTGAATACGACGATGAGCAGCCGAACATTCCAAACGGTATCGTCCGCGTCGGTCTGGCCTTCGGCTCGACGGCGCTGGATGCGGTCCATCTGCAGATCAAGACCGGTTCCGGCTTCGCCTTCGGATACTATGACTCCGATCGTGTGTTCCAGTCCGTCGGTTCGACAGCGGAGAGCGCCGTCACCGTTATTGCGGATACGAACGTCACGGTTGGGGACAGCGCGTTCGGCGCTTATCATGTCCAGCTCGGCGATACCTATGCGAGCTTTGACGCTGCGCAGGCAGCGGCCAACAGCTGCGGCGGCTATCCGGTGTATTATAACGGCAGCTACCGCGTGCGCATCGGCAGTTACCGGAGCGCGGACGATGCACCGGCGGGGCAGGGGACAGTTGTCTCCGGCGGCGCACGCAGTGTGCTGGTCGTGAAGGCCGGCACGGAGCAGATCCTGTTCGGCTTCGACTGCGGCTCGACCCGCTCGCTCTCGCTTGCACCGCAGAACGGCAGCGGTGCTGCCATCACGCAGGTTGCCGAGTGCAAGGAGCGCAACGGCAGCCGGTCGTGCACGTATTACGGCGATTTTCAGTTTACCCGCCTCAGCACACAGGAACCGCAGAAGCTCACGCTGGTGAATTTTGTCGGTCTGGAGCCCTATGTCAAGGGCGTCACGCCGTATGAAATGAGCAGCGGCTGGCCGCTCGAGGCGCTCAAGGCGCAGGCGGTCTGCGCGCGCACCTATGTCGCTTCCCACATGAACGGCTCGCCGGCCTACGGCTTTGACGTGACAGGTACAACGACCAGCCAGGTCTATTACGGTACACTTGACGCATCAGCGAACAGTGACCGCGCCGTGGATGAGACGGCAGGGAAGTTCGTCCGCTATGAGGGCAAGCTGTGCGAAACGTTCTACTTTGCGGCGGACGGCGGCGCGACCGAGGACTCCGAAAACGTCTGGGTGACCAAGGTGCCGTACCTGCGCGGTGTCGTCGATCCGTATGAGAAGGACATCGAATTTTACTGCAAGAGCTGGAGCACGACCATCTCCCGTGCAGCCGTCGGGGACGTCTCCATCACCTATACGCCCATTGGCAATGCCATGACCGTGACGGTCGGCGGCAAAACCTACAGCAAAGACGCCGTGCGCACATTCCTGACAAGCGTCTGCGGCCTGCGCTATAACAGCCGCCACTTTACCGTGGAGTATGACGCTGCCTCGGACACTTATTCTGTCGTCGGCGGCGGCTATGGCCACAACTGCGGCATGAGTCAGTGGGGGGCCAAGGCCATGGCGCAGGAACACGGCAAAACCTATGAAGAGATTATCAGTTTCTACTATACCGGAGCTTATGTAGCATGAAAAAATCGGATTTTTATTTTGACCTGCCGGAGGAGCTCATCGCGCAGACGCCGCTCGAGCGCCGCGATGCCTCCCGGCTGCTGACGCTGGACAAAACGACCGGTGCTGTCGCACACCATCACTTTTACGAGCTGCCGCAGTTCCTGCGCCCGAACGACTGCCTTGTGCTCAACGATTCGCGCGTGCTTCCGGCGCGCCTGCTCGGCCACCGCAGCACCGGCGGTGCGGTCGAGGTGCTGCTGCTGCGCGACCTTGGCGACGGCAAGTGGGAGTGCCTGACCCGGCCGGGCCGCAAGACCCAGCCCGGCACCGCGCTCTCGTTTGGCGACGGGGAACTCACCGCCACGGTCGTCGATGCGATCGCCGACGGCAACAAGATCGTACAGTTTCACTATGACGGCATCTTTCTGGAGGTGCTCGAGCGGCTGGGCAAAATGCCGCTGCCGCCGTACATCAAGGCAGAGCTGCAGGATCAGGAGCGCTACCAGACGGTCTATTCCCGCGAGCTTGGCAGCGCCGCCGCGCCGACAGCCGGCCTGCACTTCACGAAGGAGCTGCTGCAGCAGATCGCGGACATGGGTGTGAAGATCGGCTATGTCACGCTGCACGTCGGCCTTGGCACGTTCCGCCCTGTCAAGGAGGACGAGATCGAGGATCACCCGATGCACTCGGAGTTTTGCATCATCCCGGAGGAAACGGCGCGCATGGTCAACGAGACGAAGGCCAATGGCGGACGCGTCGTCTGCATCGGCACGACCTCCTGCCGCACGGTCGAGAGCTTTGCGGATGCGGACGGAACGCTCCGCGCGCAGTCCGGCTGGACGGACATCTTCATCTACCCCGGCTACAAATTCAAGTGTATGGATGCGCTCGTCACGAATTTCCACCTGCCGGAGAGCACGCTCATCATGCTCGTGTCGGCGCTGGCCGGACGGGAGCACATCCTCAACGCATACAAGATCGCCGTCGAAAACCGCTATCGGTTCTTCTCGTTTGGCGACGCCATGTTCATCGCCGATGGCCTCGATGCCGGCGGCGCTGAGTAAGAAAATGAAAAAACAGGCTCGCGGCCGCGAGCCTGTTTTTTGCTGTATCGGTTCAGTCTGCAGATCGGCGATGATATATCGGGGTCTTCCAGACCGACCGCCAGACGGATCAGGCGATCCGAGAAGCCGGCGGCCTCGATCTCTTCTTTCGTGCACATGGAGTGCGTCATGGAAGCCGGATGCTGGATGAGCGTCTCGCAGTCGCCGAGGCTGACGGCCAGCGCGCACAGATGCACGTGGTTGAGCACCTTCTTGGCTTCCTCGAAGCTGCCCATCTCGAACGAGACAACGCCGCCGAACCGCGTCATTTCGCGGACGGCCACGGCGTGATCGGGATGGTTCTCCAGACTTGGATAGAACACTTTCTGCACATACTTGGAGCCGGCAAGGAAGTCCACCACTTTCTGCGTGTTCGCGCAGACGGCGTCCATGCGCACCTTGAGCGTCTTGAGTCCGCGCAGGATCAAAAACGCCTCCTGCGGCCCGAGCACTGCGCCCGTAATGTCCTTGAGTCCGACCATGCCGATCTGGTCCATGATCTCCTTGCGCGCCACCGAGAAGCCCGCGACCACGTCGCCGTGGCCGTTGAGATACTTGGTCGCGCTGTACACGACGACATCCGCGCCCAGCTTCAGCGGCTGCACCAGCAGCGTGGCAAAGGTGTTGTCCACGATGACGAGGCAGTCCGGATTCTGCGCATGCGCGTAGTCCGCGACGGCGCAAAGCGCCTGTATCAGCAGATCTATGCGCAGCTGCGCGCACAGATCTGCTCCGGCGAGATCGCGGCCGGACAGCCGCTGCCGTCGTATCGGTTTATGAGCAGGAAATATCAGGTCAACGTCGCCACGGTGGAAAAGGCGTATGATCTGCTGGAGGCCAACGGTTATATCCGCCGCTGTCAGGGCAGCGGGTGTTATGTCCTGCCGCTGGATAATTTCGAGTTTTTTGCCGACGGCGTGGTGCTCGACAGTTTTCAGGTAGGGCAGTCGGAGACCGGGCCGGTCTATGATGTTGCCACCAGCACGCCGCTGGCGACGCGGGAGGAGACGCGGCAATTTGTCGCGCTGGCCGACGAGCTCGCGCAGCAGCGGCTGGATGCGCTCCTGCGCTATCCGCCGACACGCAGGCGCTGCGGCAGCATCTGGCCGCGCGTAGCATTTGCTGCGCCTGAGCTATGTCGGCTGTCTGCTGGAGCAGATCCCGGAGGGGATTACCTGCATTGACCGGGAAATCGGCTGGCTGCTGGAACACCAGACGGCGGCGGAAATCTAGCCGCGGCTGCCTTGTTGCATATTTTGTGAACAAACATAGCGCCTTTTGTGAACGTTAGCACTCAACGCTTGACAGTGCTAAAAAGCGTGCTATGATGAAGACAATCGATGAGGGAGAGCCTCCAGAGGGTCTCCGGAGATCAGGCATTGTTGTACAAACGGTAACAGAGTTCGCCAACGCGTGGAGTTTTTCCCCAGCGCCTACGAAAGGTATGAATGGAGGAATGACTTATGTTGCCGAGCATTTTTGGTGAAAACCTGTTTGATGATTCGCTGTCCGATTTCTTTGATTTCGGCCGTATGATGCCGCAGGTCAGCAGTGAGCTTTATGGCAAGCACGCCAGAAATCTGATGAAGACCGATGTCCGCGAACTTGACGGCTCTTACGAGCTGGACGTGGACCTCCCGGGCTTCAAGAAGGATGAAGTGACGGTCGATCTGCAGGACGGTTACCTGACGATCAGCGCTGCCAAGGGTCTGGACAAGGACGAGCCCGATAAGAAGGGCAAGTTCCTGCGCCAGGAGCGTTACGCCGGCTCCATGAGCCGTAGCTTCTATGTAGGCGAAGGCGTTACCCAGGACGATGTTCATGCAAAATTTGAGGACGGAATCCTCAGACTGAGCCTTCCTAAGAAAGATGTAAAATCTCTTCCTAAAGAGAACTTCATCGCTATTGAAGGCTAACCCCTTTCAATAAATTCCTTTCAGAAACATAATCTCTAGTGAAAAATCCGGATGCCGACTGGCACCCGGATTTTTTTATCAATCTTTCTTATAACGCCACATAATGATTGCCGTTACCAGCATTAAAATGCTGATCTGTATTCTCCGCAGACCGGCTTCTGCAAAATAACAGGTAATGTATGATTTTTCCGTTAGCACTCCCCCCGGGAATACGGCGATACCGGATGCGACTTCTATCAGCACATTCAATCTGCCAATGCACCGGACGGCACATATCCTAATCCGTTCATACCGCACTCTTCTTTCATTTCATTCTGATCTTTATCATTTTTAGATTAACACCTTACGAAAA
>OHAT01001376.1_pt1 | contig 21423 bp, 18 predicted proteins | sample 1577141 | NCBI WGS metagenome assembly OHAT01 (sample SAMEA3541578, study PRJEB24748) | human gut metagenome | biome: human gut; feature: human-associated habitat; material: faeces | place: China | collected 2012 | reverse complement strand
ATACCTGTTTCATTGCAAGCACCGGAAGATCGAGGAGCAATACTCCGCCCACCTGAACGAGAACGAGGCGGAGGATTATGATTTCCTGAAAGAGGTTACCCGGCAGGAAACGTACCGGGTATTGTACGAGGCGATAGACAAGTTGCCGGCACAATCCCGTGCGGTAATCTTGTTGAACTTGAAAGGGAATAATAACACGGAAGTCGCGGCGGAGTTGCGTGTATCCGTGAACACGGTGAAGTCATTGAAAAAGAGTGCTTACGTGAAGTTGCGTGAATTACTTTCCAAGGATATTTTAATGATTCTTTTCATCCTGATCGAAAAATAATCATCTTCACTCACCCACTTTTTTCTCTCGATCGTCTTCTATATAAACCGTAAACCTGAATAGATGACAGATTTATTGAAAAAACGTTTTGATGTAGCCCGTTGGATAGCCAAGGAGATCGCCGGGACGCTGGAAGGGGAGGAACGTGCTTCGCTGGAACGGTGGCGGGGAGAATCACCCTTGCACGAGAGCGAATACGGGGAAACGAGGGCGTATCTCTTGTCGCGGGAAGCGCCGACACGGGCGGAACGGCAAATGGTGAAAGACGAGTGGCGGAGTTTTGAACGTGCACGTCGCGGGAAGCGTTTTACCCGGCGCGCGGTGGCGAGATACGCGGCGTTGTTCATGTTGCCCTTGTGCGTGGCGGGGTACTTGTGGTACGCCGCACCCGGGAGAAACGGGCTTCCGGTGGCGGACGGCACGGGGATCGTTCCGGGTGGGGGAAAAGCCGTGCTGATACTTGCCAACGGGCAATCCGTGGAGTTGAAAGATGAAAAAGGGCTTCTGGTAGACACAACGGGGCGCGTGGTGGTACCCGCCGGGGAGCGGGGCGTGTACCGGCAAATCGCCGCGCGTGCGGATTCCTTGGCGGAAGAGAAGTACAACACGCTGGTCGTTCCCCGCGGCGGGGAGTTTTTCATGGAATTGCCGGACGGTACGCGGGTTTGGCTGAACTCGGAATCCAAATTATATTTCCCTTTACGTTTCAAGGGCACGCGGCGGGACGTGAGGCTCGAGGGAGAGGGCTATTTCGAGGTCATGCCCGACTCGACAGCCCCGTTCCACGTGTTCGCCAACGGCGCGGACTTGCGCGTGCTGGGAACGAGTTTCAACGTGACCGCTTACCGGGGACGGACGATAGCCACGCTGGTGGAAGGACGGGTGTGCCTGACCCACGGCGGGGAATCCGTGTTGATGCTACCCGGCGTGCAGGCGGAAGTGCTCCCGGGAAGCGGCGGGATACGGACACGGGAAGTGAACGTGAAGGAGTTCGTCCTGTGGAAAGACGGTATATTCTATTTCGAGGGGGCGGATCTGGCGACAATCATGGAACGTTTGGCGCGGTGGTATGACGTGAACGTGAACTTTGACGACGAAGAACTCGGGAAATTACGGTTCTCGGTCGAGATGAAACGGTATGAACATATTCAGGATTTATTGACGAAAATTGAAAAGACACGGAAAGTAAGGTTCCGGATCGAGGGAAGAGAAATTCGCGTGGGGGAGTACCGGGAACCGGGTAGCTGAAACACGTGATTCCGGCAAGGTAATTTCACTATAAATGGTGATTGGCGCGTATCGGGAGAGAGAGTACTTTTGCCGGAAACATGAAAGTGAAAAAATAGTAAATCAAGTTAGCTTATTGAAAAAGTAAGCAGGCAATGTTTGCCCCATTGCCCGCTCGCTAAGCTCATCATTGAATTTAATGTGAAACCTAAAAACAAAAGTATGAAAAAAAATGACACGCGAAGCAGTTCCTGTAGGGAAAAGCTGTGGAGGAAGTTATTACTTGTTAAGTTTTTATGCCTGTGTATGCTGGTGCAGAACCTCGCGTTCTCGGCGGTGTACTCGCGGGAGGTGAAACTGACATTGAAGGCCGAGAACAAGAATCTCACGGATATCTTGACGGAGATTCGGGAGAATAGCCGCTACACGTTCGTGTACAACTTGGATGATTTGCAGGGTATCCGCGTGAAATCGCTGGACGTGAAAGACGCCACGCTCGAGGAGGTGCTGGACAAATGCTTGGAAGGCACCGGGTTCTCCTACGAGATAGAAGACGACGTCGTGATCATACGTCCCGAACGTCCCGCGCGGGACGAGGTGAAAAAAGTGGTGTTGAAAGGGGTGGTGATGACGACGGATTCCGTGCCTATCCCCGGTGCTACCGTGATTTTGCGGGGGACTTACGCGGGTGTGATATCGGACATCAACGGGAAGTTCGAGATGGCGATCCCGGCGCGGAAAGATATCGTGCTGCTCGTCTCCTTCGTGGGTATGGAAACGCGGGAGGTGAAAGTGTCCGACGTGACGAAGACGCTCACGGTCGTGATGAAAGAAAAGGTCGACCAGCTGGACGAAGTCGTGGTCACGGGTTACGGGCAGACGACGAAACGCAATTCCCCGGGTTCTTTCGGCACGGTGGCCGCCGAGGTTTTCGAGAATAAAGCCATTCCCACGGTGGATATGCTTTTGCAGGGGCAGATAGCCGGGGTGAGTGTTGTCGCTGTTTCCGGAAGACCGGGTGAAGCGGCGAAAATACGGATCCGGGGAACGAACACGATCAGCGGGGACGCCGAGCCCTTGTGGGTAGTGGACGGTGTGCCTCTGCAGCAGGATATCCCGGAAATATCGACGGGGCAGATCAAGTCGGGGAATCTGAACGAGATTTTCGTGACGGGGGTAGCGGGGATTAACCCGAACGATATAGAGGGCGTGACGATATTGAAAGATGCTTCCGCCGCCGCCATTTACGGGTCGAGAGCCGCGGGCGGTGTTATAGTGGTCACGACTAAAAAAGGAAAGGCGGGAAAAATGAAAGTGAATTATAGTGCCACGTTTTCCGTGGGGTTGAAACCGCAACGTGATCCGAAGTTGATGAATTCACGGGAGAAACTGGCGTGGGAGCAGGAGTTGTGGGACGAGTTTTCAGCCGCTCCTTTCGAGCATAATAAGACGGAAAAGCCGTTGAAGCATTACCCGGTAGTGGGAATTGTCGGCATGCTCCGGGCGGAAAAACTCGGGCGGGATGATAAGTTGTGGCTGGAAGACGGGTTCGAACCCATGAGTACCGCGGAACAGGATGCCTATATCGAGGAATTGGGCAAACGCACCACGAATTGGTTTGACGTGATATTCCGAAATTCCTTCTCGATGAATCATAATCTCTCTTTTTCCGGGGGATCGGACCGGAACACGTATTACGTGTCACTGGGTGTCGCTGACCAGAACGGGTTGGTGAAGGAAACGGATTACGAGAGGTATAACGTTAATGCCAAGATTAACACGAACGCGACGGAACGCTTGAACATGATGTTCGGGATTGATCTCTCGAAACAGAAGTCAAAGAGTTACTCGACCGTTATAAACCCGTTCGAGTACGCTTATTTCGCGAATCCTTACGAGAAAGTGTATAACGAGGACGGGAGTTATCGTCCCGACCGCACGTATTTCAACTTGCAATCGATTAACGAGGGAAATGCCAATATCGTGATATTGCCTACCAACGGTTTCAATATCATGCGGGAGCTGAAAGAAACATCAAGTACGGCGGATAACGCGAACGCGCGGGTGCAGATGAACCTGACTTACGATTTGTTGAGTTATTTGAGGTTTTCCGGGTTGGCTTCCTATACCTATTTTCACAATAAAGTGGAGGACACGAGGGGGCGGGACACGTACGCGGCATTTTTAGACCGCTTGTATTTTGATGAATATAATGACGAGTGGATGCCTTACGGGACAATCACGCAGACATCCACGAACGGTTCCAGCTATAACGTGCGGGGACAGTTGGAATACAAGAATACGTTTGCCTTGGAGCATTACTTGAGTCTGGTAGGGGGAGCGGAATTGCGGGGGGATAAAAATCAACGGACTTACTTCAAGCGTTTCGGGTATGACGAGGTGACAGGTTACTCGGCGATGCCGCTTCCGCCCGAGCCATCCGTCACGGACGTGGGGAAGTACGCCGACTTGTTTGACCAGTTGGCGGGGGAAACCACGACTGAAAACAGGTTCGCTTCATTTTACGCCTCGCTGGATTATAATTATTTACAACGTTATTTGTTCAGTTTTACATTCCGGACGGACGGTTCCAACAATTTTGGTAGCGACGAGCAATTCAACCCCACGTGGTCGTTAGGTTTGGGGTGGCATCTGGATCAGGAACGCTTCATGAGTTCGTTGTTGCCGGTCGTGAACCGGTTGAGCCTGCGGGCTTCCATGGGGTACACCGGGAATATCGTGAAATCGGTGAACAAGGAGCTGGTGTTGAGATATACCACGACTTACTGGAACGGGTCGCGGACGGGGTCGGTGAGTTCGGCTCCTAACCCGAACGTGCGTTGGGAGAAAACGAAAGACATGAAAGTCGCGTTGGATTTCGGTTTGTTCGACGAGCGGGTAAGCGGGTTGGTCGAAGCGTATTACCGCGTGAGTTCGGATGTGGTGTCGACGGTGGACGTGTTGTCGAGCACGGGTTTTTCCGGGCAGCCCTATAATACTTCCGAGATAAAGAATAAAGGCGTGGAGGGAACCTTGAACGTGAAGGTTTTGAACGGTAAGGATTTTAAACTTGACGTGGGGGGAAATATCGCTTGGAACCGGAATATATTGTCGAAATACAGCCGGAAACGGGTGATTGGTAACGGTAGGTACGAGGGTTTCCCGCTGGAATCCGTTTTCGCGGGACGTTATATAAAGATAGACGAGAGGGACGGGGTTTATACCTTCGAGTTAAGACCTGACGCGCGAGTTTACACGGGTACCGATTTGCAGTCGAAGGATAATTATCGTTTCTATCTCGGGACCTCGGTGGCGCCTGTCACCGGTGGATTCAACGTGAATTTCTCGTATCGCGGTTTGAGATTGAACGTGGGAGGGGTGGTTTCTTCCGGCGCGAAGATATTGAACACGGTTACTTCGCCCGCCGGTTACAGGAGCGTGACTTCTTTAGCCACGGGCGAGAAACCGCAGACCGCGTACAGCGATTTGTATCGCAATCACTTGAACGTGGAGAAGTCCGTGACCAACCGCTGGACGGAAGAGAGGCGCACCGGCGTGAAGTATCCCAGAATTATTGATTATCTGGCGGAGGAACGGTTGTTGTTGGACCAGTATAATGTGCACGACACGGAAATCACGCAAGGGGCGTACCTTGAAAACGTGTCTTTCCTGCGGGTAAAGAATATATCGTTGTATTATAATTTGCCGGAGCGGTTGTTGCATCCGCTTGGGTTGAAATCGGTAGTCTTTTCCTTCACGATGAATAATTTTATCACGTTCACGAATTATTCGGGTATTGACCCGGAAACGCCGGGAACAACTTACCCCTTGACGCGTTCGGTTACCTTCGGGCTGAATGTAGGATTCTAGTAATGTATTAAATTGAATGAATATGAGAAGATTTGGTTTATATATCATGGTTTTGCTCTTGATAGGACAAACGTCTTGCTCGCGTTATCTGGACGTGAAAGACAAGAGTGAAGTAGTACCGAAAACTGCCGAGGAGTTTTCCGCTATATTGCACACGCGTTTGAATAATATCGAGCAGGCGAGCGAGTATGCTTTCTTCGGGGCGTACCTGAACACGTTGCCTTTCGAGTTCTACACGGATAACATGGACGCGAACCTGACGATTTCGGAGAGGGATATTCCCGAGTACGTGGGAAGTGACATCAATAGTCTTTCCGGTAAGTTCGGCTCGTTGTACGTGGTGATAAAGGATTGTAATATCGTGCTGCACGAGTTGAAAGAACGGGACACGGAGTTCGGGAAAAAGCTTTTGGCCACGGCTTACACGATGCGTGCCGTTTGTTATTATAACCTGATGCGTAATTTCTGTGAACCGTATGATAAAACAAGGGCAGGGGAGCAATTGGGGGTGCCTCTGGTGGATAAGTTCGACATGGAGGGGAAGCCTGACCGTGCAAGTTTGAAAGCGACAGCGGATTTTATTATTCATGATTTGAAAGAAGCCTTGAAACTCAACCAGACGGACAAACAGTATCTTTTCTACGCCGATGTCACTAACGCGTATCTGGCGAGGACGTATTTTTGGACGCAGGAGTGGGACTTGGCGGCAAGCACGGCAAAAGAGGTGTTGGATGCCTACCCGCTGATTCGCGGGGATGCTTATAGAGAGATGCTCCAGAGTGAAGTGGAACGGAAAGGGAATGAATTGATTCGTAGCGGAACAAAACAGAGTGAAGCGTACACTCGTTTGTACATGCAACGGTCGAAACAACGTCCGGTTTCGTTGGACTTGGTGAAGTTGTTCACGGAGAAAGAGCGGGATATTCGTTATACTTTCTTTTTTGACGAGCAATTTTTGAATACCAAGATGTTGAAGACTTCCGTGCGGGCTGCCGAGATGTGTCTGATTATGGCAGAGAGTTACGCGCACGCCGGGGACGAAACGAACGCCTTGCGGTACCTGAATCATTTGCGGGAGAATCGGATCAGTGAGTATGTTCCGTACACGGCACAGAATCTTCCTGAAGTGAATACTGACGCTTTAGTCAAGGTCGATGCCACGGGCAAAGCGTTGACTCCCTTGATGTCCGCGATATTGAACGAACGGCGCAAGGAATTGTACTTGGAATTTGATCGCTGGTACGAGTTGAAGCGTAACGGAAGTCCTGTCATGTGGTGGGGACTTAGTGGGGTGAAGTACGAAACGGCAAAGTTTATGTATTTGTTCCCGATCCCGAAAACCGATATCGCTTTGAACTCGGGATTAATCCAGAATCCCGGGTACGAGGGACTGTAATAATAACATTTAATATAGAATGACATGAAAGCGTTAAAATATATCATAGGAATAATGGTTCTAGTATTATCGGGATGTGACGATGTGGATGATATGCCGCCCCGTCTGGCGGACATTTCCACCACGTTTATTATGCCTGCCTTGCCTCGTTTGACAAACGCGGAAAGGGCTGTTATTCAAGAGAGAAGAGATGCTTATAATGAAGCGTTGGAAGAAAATTGAAGTTCCACGAATAAAGAATAGAGTTATGCGAAAGATTTTATTTGTTTTTTCGTTACTGGTGAGTTTGAGCCTCCTGTGGGCTTGCTCGGATGATGATGATAAGGGACCCACGTTGAGTTTCGGGCGTCCTATATATATACTGAAAGCTGTTGATTCTTTGGCAGTGGAGGTAATGGTATCGGAACCGGTAACGGAAGTGGTGAGAGTTCCTTTCACGGTAGAAGGATCGGCCGTGGAAGGTGAAGATTACACGTTGTCGGCAAGGGAATTTACAATCCAACCGGGTCAGATGATTGATACGATTCACGTGAAGCCGAAAGATAACGTGATAGGACGACGTGAAATTCGCTTGAGTTTACAGGAAGTGCCGGGATATCGCTTGTGGAACAATCGTTGGGCGATGATTCCCGTGGAAACGAAGGATTTGTTTACCGGCTCATTTACCCAGACTTCCATGGATTTGAAGAATGAGATCGTCGTGTCTGCCGGAATGAAAGTGGCAGGGGAAGATTACATGTACAAGCGGGAAGAGTTGCGCGTACCTTTCGAGATAGATCCTGAATCCACGGCAGTGGAAGGAGAGCATTACGAGATCGTGGGCGGCGGACGTGAGTTGTACATGGGAGTAATGAAGGCCACGGCTGACGTGACCGTGCGTTTCCTCAAGAAAGAGGAGGGGAAAGATAAAGTGATCCTTCGGTTAGTGGAAGAAGGTCGTTTCGAGGCGGGTACGAACGGTTTCGTGGTCATAAACGTGAACGGACCGACGCGTTACGAGGAATTTGTAGGGACATGGATTTCTCCTAATTTGATAAGTGTTGACTTTATCAAGAGTATGGTTTGGGGACACCCGAACGATTGCGATAATCTGCCATTGAATAATCCCGCCACGGACAAGATCGTGTTTGGTGCGGCGAATACCTTAAACGTGGATGGCGTGTATGGTGATTTGGCAAAATACTTGCGGAATTGTGACGTAATCTATAAGGGGGAAGAGCCTGAACAGCTATGGGATCAGGATGCTTACGGGATAAAACGGGATGTCGTGACGCTGGAGTTAAGTAAAGCGAACGTGAACTATTCCGCCGCTAACGTGACGGAACGCCCGGCTATTATTTTGGTGCGTTTGTTGAGCAAAGGGAAAGTCTTGGAATTTCGGGTTGTGGATTACGAACCGACTGATTTCTTGACGGGAACTTACAAAGACCAGATGAACCCGGGATGGGGCGATCCGCCACAGTACCCGATGAGGGAATTGTATCCGCTGGTATTCCGTTTCACGAAGGTGGAATAAGAGAGAAGATTTTTCAATGTCTTACTATAAAAATGAAAAGTATGAAAAAATGGATGTTAGTATTGCTGGTAGGGCTTCTGGTGTTACCATGCACGCGAGAAACGTACGCTTCCGGTCGTAAGAAAAAAGGTAAAACGACGGAGGTCAAGGCACCGGAGAAAAAGAGTGCTTATGACAAATTGTTCAAAAAGAAGTCGTGTGAAACCGTGAAGAGTAATTTTATCACGCTTCACAAGGTGGACGGCAAATTGTATTTCGAGATTCCGACGAAGTATCTCGGACGGGAAATGTTGCTGGCTTCCACGTTGACATCGACGTCCAGTAACGATTTCTGTGACGTGGGATACAAGCAGAATGATCCGCTGCATATCAAGTTCACGAAGATCGACAGCACGATCTACCTCAACGAGGTGAATGCTTACGTGACGTCGAACCCGAATGAGCCGTCTTTGCGCAAGGCGATAGATAAGAATTTCATGGATGCAATTCTCTATTCTTACAAGATAGCTGCCTATAATGGTGACAGTACGGCAGTCGTGATTGACGTGACTCCGATGTTTACCACGGATATGAAGGAGTTTGCTTTCCTGCCGACTTCTATCATGGGATTGATTCAAGTGGTGACCAGTTTCAATAAAGACGGGTCAGCCTTGGGAGAAATCAAGGCGTTTGATGATAACCTGACGGTGAAGTCTATGCTGTCTTATAAAATGTCGTTGAAGTTCATGGCTTTCTCGATATTGGATAATATGCCATTGACGGCAACCGTAACCCGTTCGTTACTTTTATTACCGGAGGAGAAAATGCGTCCTCGTATTTCTGACTCCCGCGTGGGGATATTCGTGACGAGTAAACAACACGTTTCCACGGAGAAAGACGGTATACAAAACTACACGCTTGCCAATCGTTGGCGTTTGGAGCCGAAAGATGTTGCCGCTTACAGAAGGGGGGAACTGGTGGAGCCGGTGAAACCTATCGTGTTCTACATTGATGATGCCTTCCCGGAATTGTGGAAACAGCCGATAAAGGAAGGTACTTTGCGTTGGAATGCCGCTTTCGAGAAGATTGGTTTCAAGAATGCCGTGCAGGTACGTGATTTCCCGGCTGATGATCCGGAGTTCGATCCGGATAACTTGAAGTACTCCTGTATCCGCTATTTGCCTTCCTCGACCGCTAACGCGATGGGCCCCTCTTGGGTAGACCCGACAACCGGGGAGATTATCAACGCTTCCGTGTTGGTTTACAATGACGTGATTCGTCTGATTAATAACTGGCGTTTCGTGCAGACGGCACAAATCGACCCTTCGGTACGGGCAAAGAAGATGCCGGATGATATCGTGAAGGAGTCTATCGCTTACGTGGTGGCTCACGAGGTGGGACACTGTCTGGGGTTCATGCACAATATGGCGGCATCGGCTTCTTACGCGGTGGATTCTTTGCGTTCCGCTTCTTTCACGAATACTTACGGGACTACGCCCTGTATTATGGACTATGCCCGTTTCAATTACGTGGCGCAACCGGGCGACAAGGGAGTGCGTCTGACTCCGCCCGACTTGGGAATTTACGATTATTTCCTTGTGAAGTGGAGTTATCAGCCTTTATTGGATGCCGGGGACGAGTGGGACGAGCAAGCAACTTTGGAAGGTTGGGTGGACGAGAAAGCGGGAGATCCCCGTTATCGTTACGGTAGGCAGCAGATCTATTCCCGCTATGACCCGAGTGCCATTGAGGAAGATTTGGGTGACGACCCGATGAAAGCCGGAGAATACGGTATCAAAAACTTGAAATATATTCTTGCCAACATGAATGATTGGGTAACCGACGATACCGATTTCACTCATCGCGAACAATTGTACAAGCAAATCGCGAATCAATATTACCGTTATCTTATGAACGTGATGTACAACGTGGGAGGGATTTACTTGACGGAAGTGAAAGACGGTATGCGAGGACAACGTCACGTGTCCGTGCCGAAGAACGTGCAAAAGGCTTCGCTGGCGTGGATATTGAAGGAGTTCAAATCTGCCGATTGGCTAAATAACAAGGAGTTGACGAAGAATTTCAGCATGGCTGTCGATATGACGCCCGTGTTGCAAAAGAGGCTTCTGGAACAGTTGGAACGCCTGACCGGAAATATACTTTTGTCCGCTCATTTGTCATCGAATCCTTACACGGTGCAGGAATACTTGACAGATTTGTATAACGGGGCTTTCGACAGCACGATCAAGGGACGGAAATTGACGGAAGGTGACAAGATGTTGCAACGTTTTATCGTGGATGTATCCAGCAGCGCGTTTAAAGATGCCGGAGGCGGTGCGTTACGGATGTTGACGGATGCGGCTTATGTGCCTTCGGTGGAGGAGATTGCCGCTTACGGGTTGGATGAAAGCGGGTTTATTCACAAGTATATAGATCAATTCCGTCAGTTGGAAGAAGAACACGGGGTTGGCTACGTGGCACGGCAAATGGCTTTGAACGAGTTCGGCTACGGTTATGGTTTCCAAAGGCGGGTTACGGTCGGTGAGATTGATAATTCACAGACCTACATACAGGATATGGCATTGAAAGCACAGCGTTTGTTGTCTTCTAAAGTTGCCGGGGCAACGGGCGACACGAAAGTGCATTATCAATCCATGTTGATGAAGTTGAATAAAGCATTGAAGGATAGTAAATAACCCTAAGTTTGTACTACTGGATGATGGAGCGAGGCTGTCCGGAATTACCCGGCAGCCTTGTCTTTTTTTAATTACTTCAAGTTCTCGTAAAAGAAGCGCCACAACGTGTCGTTCAATGGCGGGGGAGCGGTGACGGTCACCATCTCTTGCTTCACCGGGTGCATGAACGTGATGGAACGGGCATGAAGGCTGATACCTCCTCCCTCGTTGGAACGGGGGAAACCGTATTTCAAGTCGCCTTTGATGGGGCATCCGATCTTTGCCAATTGACAACGGATCTGGTGATGACGTCCCGTGCACAGCTTCACTTCCAACAGGTAATAACGTTGTCCGGCTCCCAGCAGGGTATATTCCAGAATAGCTTCTTTCGCTCCACTCTTGGGTTTGTTGTAAGCGTATGATTTATTCTTCTCGGGATCACGCGTCAGGTAGTGAGTCAATCGGGCATGGTCTTCGTCGGGAAGATTCCCCACGATAGCCCAATAGATTTTGGTGATTTCCTGATCGTGTTCTTGAAACATCTTGTTCAGACGAACCAATGCTTTGCTGGTTTTGGCGAATAATACGACACCGCTCACCGGGCGATCCACGCGGTGGGGAATACCCAAGTACACATCACCGGGCTTGTTGTATTTCTCCTTGATGTAGGCTTTTACCCGTTCGCTTAGCGGCTCATCACCCGTTTTATCTTCCTGCACGATATCCGATACCCGCTTGTTCACGGCTATGATGTGATTGTCTTCGTATAAAATCTCCAAATCCCTCATGTTTATTTATGATTTACGATTTATGATTTATGATTCACGGTTTGTGATTGATGATTTCAATCTAAAATCGTCAATCATAAATCTAAAATTCTAATATTGTTCTCTCTCGTTCGGGAAGTTGCGGCTCTTCACGTCGTTGATGTAGTTGCTGACAGCTCCCGTCATTTCCGCGTACAAGTTGTGATAGCGACGCAGGAACCGGGGTGAAAATTCCTGATTGATTCCCAGCATGTCGTGAATCACGAGTACCTGACCGTCCACGCCGCCGCCGGCACCGATACCGATAATGGGTATGCTTACTTCTTGTGCCACTTGTGCGGCTAGTTTTGCCGGAATCTTCTCCAGAACGATGCCGAAGCAACCGGCTTCTTCCAAAGCATGGGCGTCTTCGATCAGTTTCTTGGCTTCTTCCTCTTCCTGTGCCCGTACAACGTAAGTACCGAATTTATGGATACTCTGCGGGGTAAGCCCGAGATGTCCCATGACAGGGATTCCGGCAGAGAGTATGCGTGAAACCGATTCGAGGATTTCTTTTCCACCTTCCAGTTTCACGGCGTCGGCGCTTGTTTCTTTCATGATGCGGATAGCCGAGCAAAGGGCTTCCTTGCTGTTCCCTTGGTAACTGCCGAAAGGCAAATCCACGACAACCAAGGCGCGTTCCACGCCCCGAACCACGGAAGCACCGTGATATATCATCTGGTCGAGCGTGATCGGCAGGGGGGTTTCGTGTCCTGCCATAACGTTGGACGCGGAGTCACCCACGAGTATAACATCTATTCCGGCATTGTCGATAATCTTTGCCATGGAATAGTCATAAGCGGTAAGCATACTTATTTTTTCACCCTTCAGTTTCATTTCCGACAACACGTGGGTGGTTACTCTTTTTACTTTCTTTTGAACAGACATAGTACTGATTTTTTACGAGCCGGTGAACGGATCACTTGGACTCAGGTTCTTTAAATGTTCCGATAAGTGTTTGTGAACCGGTCACTTTTTGTCCCAGCTTCACGTCTATTTTAGTCCCTAGCGGCAAGTATAGGTCAACACGGGAACCGAATTTGATGAATCCGGCGTGTTCGTCTTGACGTGCTTCTCCGCCCACGGGAGCGTAAGATACGATACGTTTTGCCATAGCCCCGGCGATTTGACGCATGACGATGTCCCGCCCGTCACGGGCTTCTATGGCGATAGTGGTTCTTTCATTCTCCGTGGAGGACTTGGGCAGGTAGGCTGCCATGTATCTTCCTTGATGGTATTTGAAATATTTGATGATTCCGTTGATAGGGAACCAATTGATGTGCACGTTAAAGATATTCATGAATATGGATACCTGTATACATTGTTTTTTCAAGTACTCCGGTTCGTATGTTTCCTCTATAACCACGATTTTCCCGTCGGCAGGGGCGAGGATAGTGATATCGTCCGGCGCGATGTGCCTGTTCGGGAAACGGAAAAAGTTTACCATCAGGAGGTAGCAGATAGCACTGACAACGAGCACAGCCCTGAAAACAATGATACCGGGAGAGAAAACGTAGACAAGTACGTTGATAATGGCGATAATTACAAATGCTTTAATTAACAGTGAATGACCTGCTTTATGTATCTTCATATTCTTTTCGTTACGTTATTAAAACAGCGGGCAAAGTTAATACATGAATTCCATATAAACAAAAATAGCGGGGATTGTAAATATGACAGCGTCGAATCTGTCGAGGATTCCCCCGTGCCCGGGCAGAATATTGCCGGAGTCCTTGATTTCAATACTACGTTTGAACATGGATTCCAGTAAGTCGCCGTAAATGGCGAATACCACCACGATGCAGGAGATGACGGCCGTGTCGAAAACGCGGTATCCCTCGATATACGGAGCCACGCACAGCCCGACAATAATGGTCATCAGCCCGCCGCCGATGGCTCCTTCCCAAGATTTCTTCGGGGATATCCGGGGAAAAAGTTTATGCTTGCCGAGTAAAGAACCGGAAAGGTAGGCAAACGTGTCGTTTACCCACACGAGCAGGAAGGGGAAAAAGATGATTTCCGGCATCCATTGTCCCGAGTTTGACATGTAAGGCAAGTATATCAATAAGGTAAAAGGCAGGCTGATGTACAGGAGGGCATAATAGGAGAACGCGATGTTCTGGAATCCGTTTCCCTTTTTGCGATAGAGCTCGCGGATAGCCATAATAAATGTCAGTATGAAGAAATAGAGGTAACCGTCTTTGTAACCGATGTAGTTATGCAGGAATCCCGCGGTGAATAGCACGCTTCCGCACACGATACAGAAAAAGAGGTTGACGTGGATGTTCATGTGTCGTGCCATACGGCCGAACTCAAGAAGTCCCAGAATGTTGATGATAAAGAACAGTACGTAAAAACAAATGGGGTGTATGAAAATACACCCTGTTAGTACCACGACAAACAGCAATCCGCTGATTGCCCTTTTTAAGAAATTACTCACGATCATTGTATGCTTTTATAACTTGCTCGGCTTTTTCCCGGTCTTCTTTGTTTACCATGACGTTGATATCGCCGAATGTTTTGTAAGAAGAATCCCGTTGATTCAGAACTACGGCAGGGATTCCCGAGTCGGTTAACACTTCCTTGATTCGTTCAGCGACGAATTCTTCGGTTGTCGAGAAAACAGATACCCAATTTTCCATAACTTTCGTTTTTTAGTTTATACTGTTTTTATCCTGTCGGGAATAGCCCTCTGTTTTTATAATTCTTCGGGTTGAATGGTTTCCCCGTCTTCAGTCCAAGGACGTTTCCCGAGTATTCTTTCCAGATCATCGCTGAAGATTACCTCTCTCTCGATCAAGAGTTCGGCAACTTGGCGGTGCTGGTCTTTATGTTCACTCAATAGTTGTTTTGCCCGTTCGTACGCGGCTGAAACCATCGCTTTCACTTCTTCGTCGATAATCTCCGCCGTTTTTTCCGAGTAAGGTTTCGTGAAGTTGAAATCACTTTGTCCGGTGGAATCGTAATAACTCAACATTCCCACTTTATCGCTCATACCGTAGATGGATACCATGGCATAGGCCTGTTTCGTGGCACGTTCCAAGTCGTTCTGCGCACCCGTGGATATTTCGCCGAAGACGATTTCTTCCGCGGCACGTCCGCCCAACACGGAAACCATTTGGTCGAGTAATTGGTCTTTCGTGGTGATCTGGCGTTCCTGCGGCAGATACCACGCCGCACCCAAGGCTTTGCCTCGCGGTACGATAGTCACTTTCAACAGCGGGTGAGCGTGTCGGAGCAACCACGATACGGTAGCGTGTCCCGCCTCGTGATAAGCGATGGTTTTTCTCTCGCCCGGTTTGATTACCTTGCTCCGGTTCTCGAGTCCTCCCACGATACGGTCGATGGCATCGAGAAAGTCTTGTTTTTCCACTGCCGATTTGTTTTTACGGGCGGCGATCAGTGCTGCCTCATTCGCCACGTTGGCGATATCCGCGCCCGAGAACCCGGGTGTTTGTTTCGCGAGGAAGCTGTAATCGATATCCTCTGCAAGTTTCAACGGTTTCAAGTGTACCTTGAAAATATCTTCCCGGTCTTTCAATTCGGGGAGATCCACGTATATCTGACGGTCGAAACGTCCGGCACGCAATAGCGCGCTGTCCAGAATATCCGCCCGGTTGGTGGCAGCCAGAATGATAACGCCCGAATTGGTTTCGAAACCGTCCATTTCGGTCAATAACTGGTTCAACGTGTTCTCGCGTTCGTCGTTGGAACCCATGTTCGGGTTTTTGCCCCGGGCGCGACCGATGGCGTCGATCTCGTCGATGAATATGATACACGGGGCTTTCGATTTCGCTTGCTTGAACAAGTCGCGTACGCGGGATGCCCCGACCCCGACGAACATTTCCACGAAGTCCGATCCCGACATGGAGAAGAACGGTACGTTGGCTTCTCCCGCCATCGCCTTTGCCATTAAGGTTTTTCCCGTTCCCGGGGGACCCACGAGTAAGGCTCCCTTGGGTATTTTACCTCCCAACTTCGTGTATTTATCCGGTGATTTGAGGAATGACACGATTTCTTCCACCTCCTGTTTCGCCTCGGCTAATCCTGCCACGTCTTTGAACGTGATCTTGATATTGGATTCCTTGTCAAACAGTTTGGCGTTGGATTTTCCCACGTTGAAGATACCGCCGCCACCGCCGCCGCCGGCGTTTTTACTCATCCGGCGCATGAAGAATACCCAAATACCTACAAATAGAGCCAAGGGCAGGATGATGGATATGATGTCTGCCCACCAGTTGTACTCGTCGCCGTAATCGACATGTATGTCCGCGGTTTCCGGGTATTCCTTTTGTGCTTCTTCCAGATTCTTTTCGAATTGCTCCAATGTCCCGAAAGGTACGTAGTATTGTGGTCCCGTACTTTTTTGATTAAATCCCTTGGAAACTAATTTATCGTGAGTTTCTATCTTCTCCGGTTTCAGGAAGATATTTGCCTTTCCCCCGTTGCGGACGATAAGAATTTCTTTCACCTCGTCCTTGGCGAGAATATTGGTTTTAAATTCCTGCCACGAGATACGTTCCGGGTTTGTCGGCATACTGAAAAATTGGTAGCCTATAAGAATGGCGGCAATAATAATATAGGTCCAGTAGCCGCCGAATCTCTGGTTCCTGTTGTTCTTCCTCCCGACCGGGGGAAAATCAAAGTTATCGTGTTTGTTGTTTTCTGCCATATCGTGTATTAATTTTCTTCTATTCTGGTTATTTCTGCATCCACCCAAAAGTCTTCGAGTTGATAATAATCTCTTTGTTCTTTTTGAAATATATGTACGACTACGTTTCCATAGTCCAGAACAACCCATTGTGCTTGTTGCTCCCCTTCCACGTGTAACGGTTTTTCCCCCGTGTATTCGTTGACTTCATCGTGAACGTAATCCGACAGGCTCGCCACGTGCGTGTTGGAAGTTCCGTGACATATTACGAAAAAACTACAGAAACAGTTTTCGATTCTTCTTAAATCAATCTTTACTATATCGACACCCTTGTTCTTATTTAATGTTTCAATTACTTGTTCAACTATTTTTTCTGCTCCACTCATTCTCTATAACTAATTTCTAATTTAAAGTACAAATATACATTTAATATTTAATCCTTTTACAAAAAGCGTACCTATTTTCCCGTTGTTTGTTATTATGACGAATTGTCAGTGGAATAGGTTTGGATTTTTAGAGGATAAATTTTATAAAAGTGAAGATGGTTAATTTTTTTATTCATTGGTAGTGTTTTTAACAAATCTTATTTATAGTTTTGCAAACCAGTGCGCCGATTTTGTCGTTTACCGAACCATGAAATAAGGGGGCGGGATTGGATTGTAACGTGAAACATTATAAACTTGTAGAAAAGAATGGAAAAGTATCTGATACCGTTAGTTCCGGGGCCTGTAGCTGTCCCGCAAGAGATTTTGAAAGTTGCTGCCCGGAACTTCGGGTCCGCGGATTGTGAGCCGGAATACGCGGCTTTATACCGGGAAACGGAGGGTTTGTTGCAGAAGATGATGAAAACCCGCGAACGGGTAGTGATTCAGACGGGCGAGGGGATGTTGGTTTTGTGGACGGCTTTGAAAAGTACGTTAAAGCCGGGAGATAGGGTGTTGGTGCTTTCTACCGGTTTGTTCGGCGAAGGGTTCGGTGATATGGCAAAAGCGATCGGGTGCGAGGTAATGACGTTGGATTTCGGGTATGACCGGACATTCCATGATTTTGATGCTATAGAAAAGGCTATCGTGGAGTTCAAGCCGAAAATGATCACGATGGTACAGAATGAAACCCCGAGCGGGACGACAAATCCCGTTCAGGAGATTGGGGATTTGAAAGTGAAACACGGGGTACCGTTGTTATGCGTGGATATTGTTTCCGGTTTGGGTGGTACTCCTGTCGATGTAGATGCTTGGCACGTGGATCTGGCTTTGGGCGGTTCGCAGAAATGTTTGTCTGCCCCGGCAAATATGTCTTTCCTTTCCGTGAGCGAGGGAGCGTGGAACATCGTGAAAGAGGTGAATTACGCGGGTTACGAGGCTTTGTTGCCTTTCCTGACTGCCCCGGAAACGGGATATTTCCCTTACACTCCTTACTGGCAGGGGACGGCTCAGTTGCATAAGGCTTGTGAATTGATATTCGAGGAGGGCTTGGATAGTTGCATTGCCCGTCACGAGAAAGTCGCCGCTTATTGCCGGGAACGGATTAAGGATATGGGGTTAAAGCTGTATCCTGCCGAGGATGCCGTGTGTTCCCCGACCGTGACGGCTGTTTACGTGCCCGAACACATGACTTGGGAACGTTTGGATTCCGAGTTGAGAGTACAAGGTATGGTTGTCGGCGGAAATTACGGTAAATTGGCGGGAAAGGTATTCCGTATCGGTCACATGGGATCGCAGGCGAATATCAACCTGATCAAGGAAGCGATGGATATTTTGGAAACCGTGGTTCACGATATTTAATTCCGGCGGGATGAATGGTGATATTCACGCGAGAGCTCATTAATTGGCTGGAAGCGCACCAGTTGCCTTGTCTGGTGAAGGAATCTATCGGTATCGAATGTCCCGGTTGCGGGTTTCAGACAGCGGTTTTTATGTTGTTAAGGGGAGAGATTGTCAATTCCGTGAAAACTTACCCGGGATTAATCCCCTTGATCGTGTTTCTGGCCCTTGTAGCAGGGCGTATTGCGGGAATAAAAAAAATATCGCCCGGCATATTAAAAATTACGGGTTTTGTTTGCTTGCTAATAATTTTAATTTCATATTTGCTTAAATTAATAACCCACTAAAACGACAACGATGGAGATTATTGAAACGAAGAAAAAAGACCTCCCGAATGCAACGGCAGTGTTGGTATTGGGAATATTGTCATTGGTATTTTGCTGGTGCTACGGTTTCGTTGGATTGGTGTTGGGGATTCTCGCCGTGGCGATGGCTTCGTCGCCTCGCAAGGCTTATTTGGAGAATCCGGACGAGTACACGGAGGCATCTTATAAAAACGTGAGTGCCGGGCGTGTTTGCGGGATCATCGGGATTTGTGTTGCCTTGGCGGTAGTCGCTTTCGTTATCCTCGTTATACTGGGTGTTACGGCACTGGGTGTCGGTTCGGCGTTGATGCTAGGTTAAAATTAAATAACATATGGATTACAGATTTGAAATCAGTTTACCGACTAGTTCGGATTTTAGGTGTGAAATCGCGGTTGGAGGAGAACAGACATTCCAACAGTTTCACGATAAAATTGTTGAGACGTTAAATTACGACAGTTCTCAAATGGCTTCTTTCTTCACGTTAGACCGGATGGGGAACCGGGTGAAAGAAATCGCTTTGATGGATATGGCCGTGGATGACGAGGAGAGTGAAAACCTCGTTATGGACAGCACGAAGATCAGCGATATCATTAAGCCGGGATGCCTCGAACTGGAATACGTGTACGATTTCTTTTCCAACAAGTATTATAAGGTGGAATATGCCGGGGAATATATCCGCGATTCGTCGGACGTGATGCCGGTTTGTATTGCTTGCGAGGGAGATATCCCGGAACAATTCTCGTATGACGAGAGCAATGCTAACTGGGAATTTGACAAGCCCGAGGAAGAATATGACGGCGATTACGACGACAGTTTCATGGAGGAATTCGGGAATGACAGTTATGACGACGACGATCGTCAGGATCGTGACGGTGATGATGATTACTATAGGGATTCCCGTTACGAGAGTTTGGATGATTATATTGATAGACTTTAGTAATTTTAGATTTAAAGATTTTAGATTTAAGATTGATTTTCTAAAATCATAAATTTGAAATTATAATCGTAAATCATAAATCGTAAATCTAAAATCTTTAAATGGATGAAGACATTGCTGGTATTGTTAGGACCGACGGGAGTGGGGAAGACTGACTTGAGTATAGAGTTGGCGAGGCATTACCGGACATCTGTAATTTCTTGTGATTCCCGACAGATTTATAAAGAAATGAATATAGGAACTGCCGTACCGGAGCGGGAGCAACTGGCGGCAGTTCCTCATTTTTTTATTCAGACCGTGTCCGTGCGGGATTATTTTAATTGCTGGGAATTTGAGCAGCAGGCTTTACGTAAGATACGGGAGCTTTTCGAGGAGAGAGATGTCGTGGTTATGGCGGGCGGTTCGATGATGTATATTGACGCGGTGTGCAAAGGGATTGACGAGATGCCTACTATTGACGACGAGGTGCGGGCGTCGGTGAAAGAGATGTTCGAACGGGACGGGATAGAAGCCTTGCGTCTGTTACTAAAGAAATTGGACCCGGAGTGGTACGTGCGAGTGGATCTGAAGAACGGTAAACGGGTTATGCACGCGTTGGAAGTTTGCCTGATGACGGGAAAGCCGTATTCTTCTTTTTTGACGCGCACCGTGAAAGAGCGGGAATTTAATATCGTGAAGATCGGACTGAACCGGGAACGGGAAGAATTGTTCGACCGTATCAACCGGCGCGTGGATATTATGGTTGAATCGGGTATGGAGGAAGAAGCGCGAGCCCTTTACCCGTTGCGGCATTTGAACGCGTTGAACACCGTGGGATACAAGGAATGGTTTGATTATTTTGATGGGAAGTTTGACCGGGAAGAGGCTATCCGTCTGATAAAGCGTAATGATTGCCGTTACGCCAAAAAGCAACTTACATGGTATCGTAATGATCCGGACATCCATTGGTTCCATCCCTCCCAAAAAGAGGAAATCCGCTCCATTTTAAATTCCTTAATTTTAGATTAAGTGATTGAATTACCCTTTCTTGTAAGGGAATCCATTTTCAATTTTCCATTTTCAATTTTCAATTATTTAGTCCGTCATGTATTGTTTCGGCTCCAGTTGCTTGGTGCGTCGGGGCGGCATGAGTAGGATAAGGAACGAACCTAAAATGATAACGCACCCGAGAATATAATCCTTTATATCCAAATCGGGTTTTAAATTGATAGCGTAAACCGCGACAAGCGATTCGAGCCCGTAGGTCAACATGGGTTGGAATGCCCGGAAAGTCATAAAGGTTTCTGCCGTGGCGGTTTGCAGGGTGGCGTAATACAGGTAGGTTGACAGGGAAGTTAGCATGAATCCCGTGAGGCACGCCGACACGATGGTCGTGGGGTGAAGGATATCTTCAATTCGGGGCAAATAGAACCACGAGGGATGGCTGTCGAAGAATCCCGGGGCGAAAATATGTTCCCCGATGGCGATGACGGTAAGTGCCGACATCACGATAATACCACCCCAGAACATGGTGAACCCGGAAATACCGCATTTCTGGCGGGTGGTTGTGTCGGGACTTGCGATAGTTGTTTTCTCGACCACGATAGCGCGGGTGCAACTGGCTATAATAACCGCGGACATGAGTACGCTGACTCGTAATTGTATGGCTTCCGGTAGCGATTGTATGAATAACACGATGCCCACCATGATGACGAGCATACCGAAAATATTACTCGCGTGAGGGCGGCGTTTAAAGAAAATGTAAGCGAAAATCGTGGTCACCACTATTTCCCCGTTTATCAATAAACTCGTTTCCGTGCTGGTGATATACAGGTAAACGGCGGCAAGGAAAAAGTTACGGCATATTTGAAGTATCGTGTACAGCCACGAGTATTTTACACCCGAACGCCAGCCTTCACGGGTGACGGGT
>OHAT01001375.1_pt1 | contig 21424 bp, 7 predicted proteins | sample 1577141 | NCBI WGS metagenome assembly OHAT01 (sample SAMEA3541578, study PRJEB24748) | human gut metagenome | biome: human gut; feature: human-associated habitat; material: faeces | place: China | collected 2012 | reverse complement strand
GCATGACATTTTCCCAACCATGGCCTCGGGAATTACTGGCATCTATTGACCGGAACCTGCGGCTCAGTCCTGAAGAGCGTTGCCAGACAGCGGGACAGTGGAAGGAATGGCTGGATCTGGGAAAGCCCAGGGGGCTACGGAAAACAGGAGTTTACAGAAAATCCGTTCCCTTCGCAGTCACTGTTGCTGTAATCATTTTTGTGCTTGCCGGAGTATGGATAGGGGTACAGCCGTTCCGGACTGATACTCCCCCTCCCTCATCCAATACGGACGGTCAATGGGCAACCAAACCATCTCAGGAATTCAAGGACGCTCTGTACAAGAAAATCCGAACCTACTACAAACTGGATGACTACCTTGGCAAAGCGAAGGAATACGAACGGAAGGTCGAGACAGCGCAACGCCAATGTCTCAAGGAGATGGATGAATTGAAACAGGAGCTGGAAAAGGAGATTCTCTCCCTTGCGACCTATAATGATGCCATTGATTACCCTCTCAACATCATCGGGAAGAGATATGATTCACTGATGAAAAAATGGAGGGCGACCTATGATGAACTGGACAAGGGGTATCTCAACGAAGTCCGCCTACCCCTGTCAAATATCACTGATAACGTCATTGCCACATACCCGGCTGCAACCAGAGAGGAGGAACTATTGCTCCCTGCCATGGAAGACAGAATTCAGAAAGAATGCAATGATGTGCAACTCGCAGAATTTTTCTGGAAATTGAATGATGTTATCAGTAAGGACTCCACGGATCAAATGAGCTTCCTGATGAACATGGCCCAGAAACGGGCACAGAAATTACCCGTTTCTCAAGAATGACGATGCGTCAACAATCTTGAAATAACTCCGACCGTTATTTTAGAAAATTGGATAAACTTGAAATAGACAAGTAGACTATTTTAGGTTAATCATAGCCGTATGAAGAGGGGGCATACGGGAGATTATGAAATCACGGCGGTAGCGGGAGAGCGGGTGAAAGCGTTTATTCCTTCTCCCTTGCCGCCCATCCCGGGAATAGACATCAGTCCAAAATTGCAGCAATCGCATGACCAGGCTCTAATTGCGATCGGCGAACTCAATTCCCTGACTTCTCTTTTGCCGGTCTACTATCTTTTGTTGTATTCCTACGTTCGCAAGGAAGCCGTCTTGTCGTCGAGAATCGAAGGAACACAGTCTTCGTTGTCGGACTTGCTGGCATCGGAAATGGACGGAGGTCTCGGCGTCCCCCTGGAAGATGTGCCGGAGATCAGCAATTACGTCGCCGCTTTGCAGTACGGCTTGGACAAACTCCGAGAGGGGCAGCCCCTGTCGTTGCGACTGATCAGGGAGATGCACGAAGTCTTACGAAGAAAGGAGCGAGGAGAAGGAAAGAATCCGGGAAAGTTTCGTATAAGCCAGAACTGGATCGGAGGGACAAGATTTACAGCTATGCCCAATGCATGGAAGAGCTAAACTGGGAGCTTGATTACGATACGGAATAGCAATAATTGTCCAAATCTGTGATACAAACAACCGTTGCTTATGGAAAAAAATTGATTTTTTAAATTTTTCCCGTATGAATATATAAATGATCAAATTGGATATTGAGCATTCCGTGGTTTCCTTTCCTGAATTTGAAGGGATGGAAAATGATTCCCATGCGGTAAAGAACGTCCTGTCGGAAACGGACCCCGAGCTATTCCGCCTCCTCGACTGTATTTCCTGCTCCGCCTTCACTTACGACAAGATGAGGCAAACAGTCGTCTGGGAAGGGCTTGTCAGCCTTGTTCAAGCCGTTCCGCGCATCCGTTTGAGCGTCGCCATCCGCGAGGAGCAGACAGGAAAAATCCTCTCCGTCACGCGTTGCCAGGACAGGGAAAATTCTCATGAGAGGAAAGATTCCATCACCTATCAGCTATCGAACGGCATTGATCCGGAAAAGCTCACCGCCCTGATCTGGGTTGATATCACGGACAGGGAAGGAAACACCCGCACCGTGCGTCTCAGTAGGGAATGCGGCGTCCACCCCCGTTCTCTGGGTCTTTCCTATGATCATATATATCCTAAAAAGGAATCCATCCCGGTCACCTTCCCGCGGAGCAATGCCATCCTCCCCGGCAGTGAGGACGCCGCGGCTCACAAGGAGAGTGCGCCCGACCCGAAAAATATTGTCATCTCCCTGTTCAGAAGTCCGCAGGCGGCATCCGATTGCGATTACATATGCCTTTACGGGAAAAAGCATGAACCTTTCCCCGTACTGGGAGTCCCGGGAAAAGGCACGTTCCATCTGGGTCAGGGCCTTCAATTTTCCTCAGTGGAAAGCGCGCTTTGCACGCTCCGTCTTATCTCCGCGACCGGAGGAGGAAGCATAGCCCTGGCCGCAGCCCGGTATGTTCAGGATTCCATCAAGTGCACCCTGCGGGGAGAAGCCCTTGACTACGAGATGACGACAAACTGGAATCAGGATTTCGATTTCCGCAACCCGTCCGAATTTACCCGCTATCCCTTCCACTACACGCTGCGGATTACGGCGCGTCTTGCCCACGGGGAAAAGGTGGATCTCATCGTCAGCAGCGATCCTGACTTGTCGGAATCAGTCGTCATGAAATCCATCCCGCCTCTCGTTATCATGTACGGCTGCCTGGGAGATAAAACACGGATCACTTTGGTCGATGGCTCCCAACGGCGCATTTCCGAAATCAGGATCGGAGACAGAGTACTGTCCCTGGGCAACAAAGGAATTCTCTGTTCCGCCCGTGTCCGGAATGTCTGGCGGGGCATGGAGGATAAAATGCAGGAGATCACGACCGCCAGCGGCGCCACCCTTCTGGCGACACGGGAACATCCCTTCAAGACGCAGGAGGGAATCAGGATTGCCGGAGAGTTGAACGAGGGGATTTCCCTTCTTTCCGGAGACGGCCGGGAGTGGACGGAAGTCCTCCGCCGGAAGGAAGTGAATTCTCCCACGGAAGTATACAATCTGGACCTGGAAAGAGAGGGCGATAGCTCCGGCCTGTTCCTTGCGGAAAATATCTGGGTGGGAGACAACATCATGCAAAACGGCGAGTTCTGACTCGCAGTTCCTCCACTATCATGCAACAGACAGCTTCCGGCATTTGCCTCACTCGGGTAGAAACCCTCCTTACCTCTTCCGAAAAATTCGATTGCGTTGTCCTCTGGGACGTCCAGCCGAAAAACTACGACGGAAAGGTGCGGCTTGTGCTTTTCCAGGATGGGAAAGAACTCAGGAAGGAGACGACGGAATCCTCCGGCGTCTTCAAAATCAAGGATATTCCCCTGGAAAAAGAATCCATCTATGAGGTTCAGGCCTTCATAGACGGAGATCCCGGTATCTACTCCTCCCTCATCCGTGTGATGACGTGGACCTGTCAAAATATCCAGGGCCGCTGGGATGGCGAGACGCTTTCCTTCTGCTGGGACTCCGCCGGAAGCGATATTCTCCGGGGACATATTCTTTTATCGGACGGAAAAACAGAGCAATCGCTCACGTTCGGCCAGTTTGAGACGGAGGCGGCCCTCTCCCGCAAAGATCTGCTCCTCTCCGCGGACACGCTCTGCACCGCCGTCTGGCATTTGAGTTACGATGACATCTCCTGCCTGACGGATAAAAGTTCCGCTCCTGTTTCCTTCATTCTTTCCGAACTGTCGGCAACCAGGCTTCTCACCCTTTCAGAAGAAACCCTCACGGCCGAAATCGTCACTCCCCTCTCCGCTCCGCCCCTGGTAAAAGCGTGGCTTTACTGGGGAGAGACGGAACTTGCCGTCATAACTCCTGAAACAACGGAAACAACCCCGGAAGGAGCGGCAACGCGCCTCTCGCTCTCCTGTCCCATTCCTTCGGAAATCCGGACGCCGGAACAGATGGAATCCTGTTCCATCCTCTTCGGAATCGGCACCCTGCAAGTGGAGGGACGCCCGAAGGACAGGCAAAAGAGAATCCCCCTGGCGATCCTGCGCCCGGCTCACATCACCACCCATCAGAAAACGGCGGAACTCACGTGGACGCATGATCCCAGCCATCCCCCCCTCTACTATGAAGCGACACTGGGAGAGGAAACGCTGCGCACCTGCGGACATTCCCTCCATCTCTCAAGAAATAACGGTTCCTTTCACAATCTTTCGGTGGACATCGCGCCTGTCTACCTCCATGGACGTGGCCTTCCCGCAAAAAATGTTCCCCTGTTTTCCCCGGGCTACTACATGGTGAAAAAGGACGGACAACTCCTGCTGGGCCTCCGCACCTCCCCGCAGGAGGAAACTCCCCCCGTACTCCTGTTTTCCGGGAAGATGTTTCAGGAGGATCTGAAAAACTCGATCAAATCAGGCGGCTTTTCCCTGGAGCAAAAGACAACCGCCCCCTCAGCCCCGGTAGAATACGTGCTGACGACGGCAGACGGAGCCAAGCCGTCCGACTATCTTGACCTGCTGGCCATCCTCTGCGACCGGGGAATCTCCCCGCAGGGCTTGTACCGGATCATGGACGCCTGCGGACGGGCCCTGCCCTCCGACGCGGAGTCCCTTCATACCTACGCCTGCGCGCTCGATTCCTCATCAGGCAGCGCCTCCCTGATTCCAGGACATATTCTCGAGCTGGAATCGGAGACATACCGCCTGCCTCTGGAGAGGGACAAGCCCTATATGGACGGGCATATTCCGGCGGGCGCCTCCCGGCACCCCCTTTACAGCCATGAGAAAGAAGGTTCCTATCTGCTTTGCTTCGATCCCTTTCTGATGCGCATGCTGGACTATATGACGGTTCCCGACATGGAGATGCAGGAAGGCAGCCGGATACAAAACGGCGCGGGCGGCCTGATAGACGCCCTCTCCAAAGACTTCCTCAACGCCTATTGCAGAATCAAAATGCCGGGAACGTTCCTCAAGTCCGACAGCCCGGGAGACAGCAACTATACAGCCCAGCCCTTCCTTGTGAGCGGCAGCTCGTGCCGGGAAGTGCTGCGCAGCTGCGGAGTACGCCTGACGCCCGCGGCAGCGGAAGAAGTCCGGGACGAAATCCAGGAAGGGGAACCTCTCGTCTCCCGCCTGTACATGAGGGGCAGAACCTCCCTGAGCATCCTGCTGCGCCTGTCTCTGAATGGAAAATCCGTCACGTTGCCGCTGGGTTCCTCTCTGTGGAATTTGATGGAGCGCTACTCGATCCCCTCTTCCGCGCCGGTATCTCTTTTCCGCAGTCCGGGCGAAGCCCGCCCCCTGTCGGACGGAAAGCCCGTCCTTTCTCCCGGCAAATACCTTCCCGTCCATCTGGACTGGGAGGACAACCCGGATTACAGAAACATCGTGCTCCTGCCGGGAGACCGGGTGGAGGTTCCGGCAGAGTAGGCAGACCATCGTTTATGTCGTATGTTTCTTCTCCTTTCAGAACAGGACGGAGCGGCACTGTACCGCTGGGAAAACGCCTGCCTCTACTGCCCGGCCGCGCCTCAAAAAAGCGCGCTGACTCTGGACGAAGCCTGGAATGTCCCGGGGAGTGTTTTCCTGTTCCTGAAAAAGATGCCGGAGGAGACGGAGGGACTTTGTTCTCTGGTGGGGAATTTTCTGTCCCGTCTGCCGAAAGGCCGCCTCTTCCTCTGGCTCCCGGCTCTGGAAAACACCCTGCGGGGCAATGTGCCGCATACCCTCCGTCTGTGGGACGCAAGCGGAAGGGAGAGAAGGGAAGTCGGCGACGGTTCCCTTGATTTGAAAGGCTGCCGCCTTCTGTTTCCCGCCGGAGGAAAAATGCTTCCCGGCACGGAGGAAAACAGCATCCGATTCACGGAAACAAGCGAAAGCGAGCCCTATCTCTTCTCCACGGGACAAAGGGATTTTCCCTTGAGTTCTCCCCCTGTTCTGCATTTTCCCTCGGGAGAACTCCGCTTCTCCTTCCGTATTGAGCAAAAACAAGGAACGGAAAAGTCCGTCCTTCAGGAAATGGGCATTTCCCTCTCCTACGCCTGCCGTGGAGGCAACGGCGTCCCGGGAAGCGGGAAGGGATTTGTCGAACGCCTTTCCTCACCTCTTTTCCGGATGCCGCCCGGTTCCATCCTGGATGTCCTTGCCCTCCTCCATCCCTGCGACCTGCTGGATACGGCTAAAACGAAGTTCACCTTTCAGCCGCATCCTTCGGGCGAGTCCCCTCCTGTTCTGGAGAGCAGCATCGCCACCATCCACGGCAGGAGGCTCCGCTTCCGCCCCGGTGCGGAAGCCGGATTCACCTTCGCCAGGGAAATCGAAGTACATTACCCCCTCGGAGAAGAAACGGATTCTTCCCTGCGGTACGGACTGACCTTTTCCGGCTGTTTTCTGCTACAGCCCGATGACGGCCTTCTCGAAAACGACGACGGACTTCTCCGTATAGCCTGCGGATATTCCGGCACGGAATACATCGGCGTTCTTCCGGAAAAGATACCTGAATTCGGACTCCGCCTTCAGCCCGGATTTCCGTCCTTCTTTCCGAGCTCCGCTCCAAAAGGAACATCCTTTTTCTCAGACCTGTGCACGACGGCCAGGGTGCAAGCCTTCCCGTCCGCATGGTACTACGCTCAGCCCGGAGAAACCTCTCTGTATCAGGCGGAAAATAGCGACCTCATGAGCCTTGTGGAAGCGCCCGTCTGCCCTCTGTCACCCGGAATGTTCATCCCCTTCTTCCCCTACGACGGATATGACGGACCCTCCCCGGGAGCTGTCATGATGGAAACGCAGGCCCTGGCCCCGGAAAGAAGAGCCCTCATTCGCACAGAGGCAATACGCCGGGGCCACCCTCCTTCCAATGAAAAAGCAGTCCGGGCCATGACGCCAGACGGAATCCTTGTCGAACTCGAGGAAAAAGAACCCTTCACCCCCCGCCGCTGGAACTGGATCGGACTCGCCAATACGGGCCCTCCGGAGCGACGCCCCAGCGCGGTCCTCACCTCCATAAGCCCGGCACTCCAATCCGCCTTTCAGGACAGGGGACTCTGGCTCATTCTTTCCGACCCTCGGCAAATATCGGAACATTTCAGCACGCCGTTCCTCATCACAGAACGTGCCTACCTCACCCTTTGCCAGTCGCTGGGAGAAGCAGCGGTTCTTCCTCTGAAGCAGCTAATCAATACGGATTTCGATTCTGAGAACAAGTTCCGGGAAACCGTCACCCGGCTTCTCCCCGGAGCGGGATCTCACCAGCTCGACCTCATCTGCCGCCTTTGCGCCCAGTGCGGGCTCAGCGTGGAGCAATGGCACTTCAACCTCTCGCCCCTGTCCTGGCGCACTCAAACAAACGACTCTACGGATACGGTTATCCTCTTCAAATACAGAACGGATTTCAGCATAACCGACCTCCTCCGGAAAGAGATCCCCGCCAGCCTTCCCCTTGAGGGAAAAGCGGCGGAGAACACCATCCGGAAAACCCTTGAAAGCTGTCTCAGCGAAGACGGAGACATTCGGGAGGAATACCGGGAACTTCACCATCTCGCCCGGAACCCCTTGTGGACCGGAGTCCTGTTTCTCAATGTCCCCGTGGAAGGGAGGGATATTCCCGAGGAACTTTCCTTCATCATGTCGGGCGTCGATCTGTCGCGTTTTTACGCCCACCATCTCGCCGTCCGTTCCAACAACTGCCGGGTGGAGCCCTCCAGCATCCTGATGGAAGACGCCTCTCTCAGCGGCCTTGTCGACTACCGGGCGGAAAGAGACAACACCCCGCTGGAAACCCTCCCCGATTACGACTTCAATACCGTGCGCATTTATTTCCGCGTCGACGGAACCTCCATCACCCATTTCCAGTGTACGGGAGAACTTCTTGTCAACCGGCTATTTCACAGCCCGGTTGCGCGGATCTCTCCGGACGCCGGGAATGCGCTCCTGCTCGAAGGCGTCTGCCAGAAAAATGAACAGGGGCTCAACTGCTACCTGTTTTCCCTCCGAAAAAGGGAAACATACGCCCTCTCCTGCGGAGAAATGGAAAAAGTGCTTGTGCAGGCGGTCGGGCTCTCCGTCTCGAAAGAAGCGGACAAGGGCGCGTTGAAAGGAATCTTTCAGCTTTCCGGCTCTCTGTTTTTCAAACCCATGCCTGCCTGCGACCTTCTCGCCTTCGGCGGCGGTGAAAACGCGGGACTCCGCTTCGGCCAGCTTTCCCTCTGCGTCTCCATCTCCAGGGACGGGGACAAAAAATGGACCGCTCCGGAGGACCGGATCGCCCTCTATCCCGGAGAGAGTGCACCGAGGCGCCACTCCATGGCAGACCGCTTTCCCATGAAGTTGAAACAATTCGACAGCAGCTCCGGCTCTCCCACCTCAAACGGTTTTCAGACCCTGTCCTGCCCCTTGAAACAGGGGAAAATAACGGATCGCTGGTGCGGCCTGGTCTGGGAAATATCACTGGGAGCTCTCGGCGCGCTCTCCTCTCAAAAAATTTCCCTGGAACTCCTGATCGCCTGGGAAAACATGCCCTCGGGAGAAGAATCCCCTCTCTTTGCCGGATACCGTTTTTCGGAGGAAAAAACCGCCAATGCCCTTCTGCCTCTGCAGGGGTTCCTCACGCTGGGCTTCAAGACAGTAGAGATCCTCGTCAACGGGCGGGACGAGCCGGAAGAAGAAACGGACTACCTTGTCCGGTTGAGGAACTTTGGAATCCACGCGTTCACTTTCTCCTTTCCTCCGGGAAACAACGACATATTCCTGTTCGCCAATCCGGAGTCTCCCGCCTCCGGAGAACCCGGCTGGTACGCCGCTTTCTGCCATGAAAAAATGGCAAGCAAGCTCCCGTACTCGCCGCAAAAGGGAGGACTGCGCTGATGGCTCTCTACAGTGCAACCGTTCACGCCCTCGCCGTAGGGCAGGGCATGGGCTACGTCCTTGAGGTAACAGAAGGCTGGGAAACCGTTTTTCTCGGTCTTTTCGACTTCGGCAGCATCAATACGGCAAAGGACGCTCAAGCCATAGAGCAATCCGCTCGTTATCTTGCCTCCCTGATCAGAGGAAACAAAAATCGCCTGAATAGCCTCGTCATTTCTCATCAGGACGAGGACCATCACAATCTACTCTCCTTAATTGACAATGAAGATATTATTATAGATCATTATTTTTACGGAGGAGCCAGCGGCGCCCCCCCTTACACATTTACGCAAGCCAACGTAAAAAAAGGGCCATATGGCCTGTGCAACTGGACGATACCGCTTCCGTTCGTTGGGTACCCGGACAAAGGCATTCGAATCGTCGAGCTCTTCAATATCATTTGCCTGTCCGTTGAAAAATATAACCAGTATTACGACGAGAAGCTGGCCGTTCCGGATCTGATCAATCAATCCTCGTCTGTTGTCCTGGCAAAAGTACTTGTACGCCGCGAGAAAGGAAAGAAGGACATTTACGCCTATTTCCTCTTTCCGGGAGACGCCACCGTCGAAACAATTTATTATATCGTAGATGAACTGCGGTGGTTTCCCTTTCTGAACTACGACAAATGCCATTTCCTCTCCGTTCCGCATCATGGAGCCAGTGCAACGCTTCTCGGCCATTTTACGGAAACAGCCCCCGCCTCGCAACGCGACTTTGAAGTCTTTGAGGCTTTTCTCCGAGATCTGCATCCTTTTTCCGCCCACGTCAGCGCCGGATACGACAACCAGTTTGGCCACCCGCGTTCGGAAATAAAAGACCTGGTCATCAAGCATCTCAACAGAACATCCGGACTTTTGAGAAGAACTCACTCTATTTACTACCAGAAGGGAAGCTCCTTCCAAACATCGGAAATAGACGCTCCTTTCTACACGAGCGTATCGCGCAACGAACATCAAGACGTCTGTTATTTCAACCAGACATATCACGTCGATTTTACTGGGAGAATTACCATATCATCGGAGCAGGCGTGCATCATGGAACCAGCCCTGCAACAAGGAAAAATAGCCGCAAGACGTGAAATCCCCCGTGAATGGAAAGATCGTCAGCTATGAACATTGACCAACTCTACCGCGATTTACAGTCCGCTCTGGAAAACGGTCATATCTGGATCGACTCCGACACCTTTGACAGCGTGTTCTCCTCCCTGCTGAACCGCCTTTGTCAAAATCAACTCGACGGAACCCAGTGCGTTCTGGAACGGGAGGGGGAAACTCTCATCCTGAACGGAATCGTCGCGCTGCGGGCCTCGGCGGACAATCTCCTGTTTTCCTTCTCGCTCGTCTGTTTCCCGGAGGAAGCTGGCATCCGTTCCAAACTCACCCTGCGGTGCCGGGATGACCTTGTCCCGCTGGCAGATCTGTTCGTCAACATCGCCCCTTCCGTCATTTTCACCGGGGGAATCAAAAAAAGCGTCCCTTCCATCTTCCGGGAAATCCTCCTCTCCCGCGCCTGCCTGACTCTGGATACGGAAGAAATCCCTCCCGGCGAGCGAAGCATTGATATGGAAAGCAACGTCTCCATTTCCACCGCTCCGGCACCCTCTCCTCCGGAAGCATCGTGGAGCCGCTATGCCTTCCTTCTGCAATCCCCCGGCGTCATGAAGGGGAAAGTCCGCTTTCTGCCTGCCGAGAAGGAAGACGGACCGCCCGCCGCCGATTTCCTCCTGAAGATACCCCTCGGTTCCCGCTTTGCTCTCCTGTCTCCCCTTTCCTCGAACGAATCCCGCCCCTTCGAGCACACCGGACTCTCCCTGATGCTGGAAAGCCGGGTGCCGGACACACAAAATCCTCCCGTCTATACGAGCCGCGCCTGCCTGAATCTCCGTCTGAACATGGAGGACTGGCATCAGGAATTCATCCTCATGACCGTTCTCTTCCAACACAGCGCCTACTGGAGTTTCATGGCGGAATTTGAACCGGGATTGACCGTCTCCTCCATGACCCGGATTCTCGGCCGCCTGCTCCTGCTCCCCTCCGGCGGTAAAATTCCTCTGCCGGACAATTTCCCCCTTCTCGATGCCTTTGGCCTGTACGGGATGAATATTGTCCTCAAAAACAAAAAAGAGGGCAGCCTGGACATGGAACTGGAAAGCGTGGGAACTCTGATTCGCTCCACCCATCCCTGGAAAACATTCATCCCCGGCGTCTCCCTCGACTGCATCGGCATGAATATCCGCCTTCACCGCAGTGCGAGACTACGGGAAAAAACGGGAAACGGCCTGCTCATGAGCGGAGAGATATTAGGACTTGCCTCCCTCAAACAGGCGCAGGCTCTTCCCCATGCTCCCAACGGCTGGGAGCTGAAACTGGCGATGGCCGCCATCCTGCCCTCCTTCGACATAGAGGGCAGGATGGTTCTCAACAAGACGCCGGACAAGGAAGCAACGCTGGATTCACTACTGCAAAACTGGAAGATAACCCCGGTCCATGAAGATACCCTCCGTATCGCATCCGCCAGGCTCAGCGCCTCGCCGTCCTCTCGCTCCCTGTCCCTCTACGCGGAAATCAATCCCGCCAATGCGGAGAAGGCCTGGAGCATGCAGGTCTGCGGAATTACGATTTCCCTCACGCATCTGTATGTCCAGCTCCTGATTTCCCCGGGTGTAAAAACGGCGGAGATAGGAGGCACTTTTCGTATTGGAAAAACGCATCCCTTCTCCCTCGCCGTATCAGCCGCGTGGAAAAAAAACACATGGTGCTTTTCAGGACGCCTTTCCGAAGGATTTATCAGCCTTGCCCGTATTCTGGAGGACATTCTGGGGATCACTCCTTCCGGGGACCCCCTGTTCGACATCCGCCTCACCCTCTTCTCCCTCCGCTACGAGACGGGCCCGAACGGCAGTCTGAGCGTTAAAGCTGCCCTTCTCACCTGCTGGGACACCCGCCTGCTGGGCAGGGAGATGTCCCTCTACGGAGAAATCGCCCTGCTTAAGAAAAGCGACCGGCTTACACTCGGCCTCTCCGCCCGCTTCACACTCGGCTCCTTTGAGATTTCCGCCTCCCTTGCCGATGCACTGGCGGAACGGAAATCCTATACCTTCGGTCTCCGGCTAGGAAAATTGGACATCAAGGCATCAAACGGCGTCATTACCAAAAACGGGCAAATACACGAAATCCTTTCCCTCAGCATGGCGGCCCTGACTCTGGGAGAACTGGTGAATTCCCTCATCTCGCTCGCCAATCCCAACGCCGAATGCCTTCTGCCTCCGCCGTGGGACTTCCTGAACAAGATACCACTCCCCGCGTTCAAACTCATTTTCGACACCACGGACTCATCCCTGGAAGCCTTTTTCACGGTAAACCTCCATATTCCCGGCATTATCCGGATTGATGAAGTCGGACTGCGACACGAATCCGGCAACGGAGGCAAAACCCTGTTTCTCTGCCGGGGAGCCTTTTGCGGGCAGGAATACGGACCGGGCAAGGAACTGTCCTGGGATGCCGTCAATGAAAATCCCCCCGAAATTCCCGGCAAGGGGCCGGACGCCTTCCGCCTCTGCTATCTGGGACTGGGCCAGCATCTGGAAGTCGACGTCACGGGGAACACCATCGAAGAAGTCCTGCTCGCCCTGAAAAAACAAATCGCCCCGTCATCGGAAAAAACCCCTTCCCTCCGGTACAGCAAAACCTCCCGGTGGCTTTTGGGGGTCGAGTTCCTTCTTCAGGAATCCTTCAAGGCGAGCATCGTCCTCAACGATCCCGATCTCTACGGCATTGTCGTCACAGTCACCAAGGCGAAGGAAAGCTCCTCCTTCGATTCCCTGGCCGGACTTCGCGCCGAACTCCTCTACAGAAAACTGAGTGACAACCTGGGGATGTTCTGTGCAACCCTGACCATCCCCGAACGCTTCCGAACATTCAATCTGGGCTATCTGAGCATTACCTTGGGCACCATGAGCCTGGAACTCTATACCAATGGTGACTTCCTGCTGGATATGGGCTTCCCCCATAACGCCGATTTCTCGGCTTCCTTCGTCATTCAGGCGGGAATCTATACGGGAAGAGGCGGATTCTACCTGGGCATCCTGAGCGGAGCCACATGCAGCAAAGTACCCGCCGTCACCAGCGGAGAATTCACCCCCGTCCTCACTCTGGGGCTCGGACTCTCCCTGGGACTGGGCCGAACCTTCAGCTTCGGCCCAGTCCGGGGAGGACTGACGCTGGAAGTATTCGGCATTTTTGAAGGCGTATTCGCCTTGTACCGCCCCTTTGACCGGGATCGGAAAAAAGAACTCTACTGCCGCGCCTCCGCCATAATCGGACTCTCGGGCCGGCTGTTCCTGTGCGTCGATCTCAAAATCATCAGCATTAATGCAGAAATCAATGTAAGAGCCACCCTGATGCTTGTCTTTGAGACATGCCGGGCGTCACTCGTCGAGCTGGACCTCCGCCTTTCCGTCAAGGCAAGCATCAAAATCCTCTTCATCAAAATAAGCTTCTCCTTCGATTTCCATCTCCACACCAGTTTCACCCTCGGCTCGGACTCCGCGCCGCCGTGGACGCTGGCCTCCCTCCCCTCCCGGACATCCGCCCGCGACAGACAGCTTGTCCGCGACGCTCTGCCCCGGAAAACAATGAGAATATCGGGCAGCGCGCTCTCCTGCCCCATCTCCGGACGGTTCCGGGATAAAATCGGGGCATTCACACTCCCGCTCACACTGATTCCCGTGTATTCCACACAGAATATCTCCTGGGAAAACAAAAGGGAAGCCGCCCCTTCCCATTGCGCCGCATTCCTCCTCTTCATCGGAACAGAACCACGGGCCGGAGGAAAAAGCGACTTCTCTCTCCTCGTTCAGTCATTTGCCTTCTGGCTTCTTTCCCTGGAGGAGGAAACCGAACCTGACCGAAATGACAGCCGGATCGGTTATGCCCAATTCCTGCGCATGAAAGAAGCGGTTCAATCCATGAAACGGGAAAAGGAACTCCATGAATCGCTCCGTCGCTTCTTCCTGAACCACGGCATTCATTTCACAATAGGTCTCGCGCCTGCGGAAGGATTGCAGGGAAGTGTCAAGCAAACATTCTTTCCCGTCTTTCCGGGCCTCCGCTTCGACTGGTCCACGAAAGAAGAAAAAGAATGGAAGACAAGAAACATTGCGTTCGATGCCGAAACAATGATAGGAGCCGACTACATCCGGAAAATGGAGGAACTGTTTTCACGGATGAATTCCAATCCCGATGACCGGGAACTCCGCAGAGAAGCGGAGCCGGAGGAGCGAGACATTTCTCTCGCTACCCTGTTCTTCAACGATTACTTTTCCTTCCTGGCCGACAGCATCATCGGTGATATAGAACCCCTCTTCCGGACGTTGCCACTGGCCATCACCACAGGTTCCCTCAGGGATTTTTGCGAAACCCTCATTGACAGAACCGGAGATAAAAACATTGTCGCCCGCCTTTACCGAGAGGGGGACACCCTTGCCACTATCTGCGACTGGAGCGGACTGACCTCCCCGGAATTGCTGGATTTCAATCCGGATCTGCCAAATCTTTTGGAAAAATCCTCACCCGGGGACATCCTTTCACTGAAAACAGGCATCACGCCCCGCCTCGTCCTGACCGACAATCCCGGACTCGCCCTTCAACGTGACATCACCGTCACGCTGGAAAGCATCCCCTACGTTATCCAGCCGGGGGATACTCTGGAACAAATCAGGCAATTCCTGGGAGCAAACGCCCGGGACATGCTCAACCTTTGCCCAAGCTCTCCCCGCGTCATCCGGCAGGGTGCTTCCTTCTTGATCCCGGAATACCCCTTCCGCAACATCCGCAAATTAACGCTCACCCGCATTGCCGCTCTTTTTTACGTACGGCTCACGGAAGACGCGGAAGAAGGGGATGTGGAAGAACTCTTCCAGACCATCAGCCGGGCCAATCCCGGCCTGCCGCCGGAAGGAACCTGCATCCCCTTTGGCGCCTCCGTACAACTCCCGATAGCGAACCAGCGGGAAACCCTCCTCACCCATGCCGGAGACACCCTGCGCCGCCTCGTCCGGTATGCGGATCTCTGCTCGCGTTATGAACAAGGCCGGGATGTTCCGGAAACCTTCACAAAATTCCTCACCGCCCTCCCAGGATCTCCCCAAAGCGTCCCGGAACAAATCCCCGTTCCCCTTCAGGGAATCATCCGGACCTCCGACGTAACGCTATGCGATCTCTTTCAGAGACTGTTCCCCGACCGTGAACAGGCCTGCGCCGGGAGCAATCCCCTTTGGGAACAGGACATTCTCTCCCCTCTCACACGTATCTCCATCGTTCATCCGCAAATCAAAGCCAAAGCAGGAGAAACAAGCGAAACCATCCTCCGCCGTTATAACCTCGGCCTGGCTGAATGGGCGGAAGCCATCTCCCGCAGAGAGGGCCTGTTCTCCGGAAATATCAAAATAAACACTCCTCTCTGGATACCGGAAACCGCACTCACAGAAGCCGTCAGCAGTACGGAATCAGTAGAAAAAAAAGCGGCCATGATCTCCCGCTTCTTCCTTCAGGGAATGAGAATCCCCATTCCCGACGCGTCCGGAAAAGCTGGAGACGCATTCGAGGGAATGTACGCTCTCAACGGCCAGCAGCAAAAAGTCATGGCTGACGCTGGGGAAGACAAGGAAGAACGCTGCCGCCTCTCCGTCTCCATCAGGGAAGAAGACCGGGACTGGATATCCCCCGCCCTGGGCTCCTTCTCAGCTGATCGAACCATAACCCATGCAGCAACAGCGGAAAAGGAACTTGAACTCGTCATCACCAACGGAGACATCCGGAAATACGCACCCGCCCAAACGCTCTTCCTCGATATACTGAAACCCCTTCGCCCCCTGCCGTTATTCCATGAAATCGAGAAAAAATACGCCCTTTCCCAGGCCGTCCCTCTCCATGACCTGAGCATCCCGGGAGCCTCCCGTCCGCGAAACGCAAAAAACATCTCCGGCATACGGCAGCTTCCCGCCGACTTCCGCCAGGACAGCAGGGGCCATCTCTCCCGGTACAGCCTCTACACGAGGGAAGAAGACAATACCGCTCCAGGCCGGGAGAAACGGGAGTGCGGGAAGGAATTCTCCTGGGTGACTCTGCTCGTCCTCGGCATCCGCAAAGTGCCCGGAGCAGTCGGCCTTTACGAACTATCCGGCATGAATCACCGGGAAAGAGAAACACTCCGGCAGGCCCTTGAGCAGGCAATCGGAGCCCGTCTTCTCCATACCGCTTCTCCTCTGCAGGGAATCGAAGACGGGCTCATCAATCCGGCGTCATCGTCCGAAAACACCTTCCTTGTCCGCACAAACCTCTCTACGGAAACCGAAATGGGAGTTCTCGAAACGAGGAAAAATACCGCAGAGACACATTGCGCCCGCCTGTCAGCCTGCCGGGAATTCCTGCGGCTCCTGTGGGAAATGCTCATCATAGGGGGAAAAGGATGCTACCTGGGCTTTGCAGACCGGGAAACATGCGCCCTGCCTGACGCCATCTTTGACGACCGGGGAGAAGCCAAACTTCACCTGCTCATCGAATACGCCTCCTCTTACGACGACCGGGAGGAATGCGTAAACGCCCTCGTCACCCGGGACACCTCCCTTGATGGAGAAAACACCTGGCTTGCCGCCGACAACAACTGGCCCGATCGGAAAAAAGAATACCGGGAAACCCTTCCGGCAGGATGCGCGGGCTTCTCCCTGACACTCGCGGCGCCGCCGGAAGAACACCCCTCGGACAATCTAAACTACGCTCTCGGCGCGGAAAAAGACCTCCTCGCCAGAAGATTATTCAGCATTGCCTCCTTCCACGTAGAAGGAGAAAACCTCCCCCCCTCGCTGCCCCTCTTTCCCTCCACGCCCGGTGAAGAAGAAAACAAGGAAACCATCTGGGATTTCACCCGCTCCGCGCCTCTTTACAAATGGAGGGGGGATGGACAAAACCCCTATGCCGCCATTGGAGAAACCTTTAACCTGATACTCAATTTCCGCGACATTCTGGGCAATGCCACCTCTTCAGCCTTCCTCCATGCCGTCGCCCTGCGTTCACTCTATACGGATGAACTCATCGATCCGGGAAAAATCCCCCTGTCCGCCATCCGCTACCATGTCGAACTCATCCGGAACGTACCCTCGCTTTGCGTTTCCTTGTGCCCGCAACCTCCGGAAGACCTCAACAACCGGGACGAAATAAAAAAAGCCGTCACGCGTTACAATTCCCTCCTCCGACAGTGGGAGAGAGAAGACATCCAAATGCGCGTCCAGTTTACCCTTCTGCCCGAGGCAGTCAGGAAACAGGGCGGCTTCCCTGTCTCCCGCAATGAATTCCTGCCCTTCCTTCAATCCGTCAGAAACTATCTGGACGCCCTGACCACGCTGCCCGTCTGCACAGCGCCTCTCCACCTCTCCATCCGCGACATCCTTCATACCTACACCCTGTCGCCGGAAGAACTCGCCCGGGCAAACCGGAACGCCCACCCTGCGGAATGGTTCGTCCCCGCCACCGTTAACATCCCCCGCTACACCGTCGTCCGGGATACGGAATCCCCCTCCCGGTTCCCTGACGCCGCCTGGGAGCGAAACGGGGATGCCCCCCTGAAACCCTTCGCCAGACTTAAACATCCGGAACGGACATACACGACAAAAGCGGAAGGAGAAAACCTTCAGGACATCAGCGCCTCTCTTCTGCTGCCGCTGGACTCTCTCATAAAATCCAACCAGGAAAGAGACGCCCTGCTGATACCAGGTTTTGCCTTCCAATACGGAGGCAAAACCGTCTGCGTCGCAGAAGCACAGGGGGACCGGGACATAACCCTCCTGGAAATATGCTATTGCTATTTCATCGAATTCAAAATCTCCCTCACCCCCATCCAGCTCCTGACTCCGGAAGAAAACAGGTCCTGCCTGCGGAAAACAGCCTCGCTCATTTACCAGGAATCCCTGGTCGGAGAAAACGAGCACTTGGGGGCGAACCGTTTCCTGGAACCGGGATTTACCCTGCTCGACCTCATCAGTCTCAACGGAGATACACCCGGCCTCTTCCTGCCGGGAACAGCTCTCCTCTGTCGGAAAACAGCCGCATATGCCCCCGCCGTAGAAGAAACACTCGAACATATCTGCACCCTGCACGCCGTCACGCAGGAACAACTCCTCCTCGCCAACGAGCAACAGCCTCTGCAAGCCCCCCTTCTCCTGCCCCGGCGCGTTGATCTCAGCGCCGCCTCCATCCAGACAGGACTCACACTCCCGGAAAACCCGGAAGGATGGTCCATAAAAGAACTCCTCCAGCAAGAAAACTGGCCCCTCGAATACCTGAATCAATTCCTGGACGAAAACGCGCCTCTCATCGGAATCCTGCAGCCGGGCCAAACCCTGGAAAAAGACGCTGTTCACGTCACCACCCGGGAAGAAGACTGCCTGGCCGCCCTCGTCTCCCATTTTGGTGAAAACCCCAGTCCATCCTCCGTCCTCTCCGAATTCTCCGACATCAAACTCCTCAAGGGAGGAGCGAAACTCCTGAAGCCGCCCGCCGCACTCCTCCTCCGCCACGAAGTCACCACCAGCGGCCTCACACACCCGGTTACTCCCCTGGAGGCAGTAATGACCATTTCCCGCAGCAAGGAACTCTGCGCTGAAGACGCGCCGGAAAAAACAATCTCCACACAATACACCATCCCCCCGGAGGGAGACGAAAACCTGGCGGCATTTGCCGCTGGCCTGGAAAACGCACTTCATGAACTGAAAGTCGCGGGAACGGGCGGCGCCGGGCAACAACTCTACGGAATACTCTTCGGCCCGCGGGGCATTGCAGACGTCCGCATGCCCATGACGGCTTCCGGCCCGGCCTCTCCCCGCTATTACGCCTTCAAGCCGCTAAGCAATCAATGGGTCTCCGTATACGACATCGACCTCCCCGGCAGTGAAGAACAAAAGAAAACAAACTTTCTTAACATCGACATGGAACAATGGGCCGGAGATTTCCTCGGAGACATCGACCACATAATCAGCCCGGCAAACAGCGGAAGACTCTCCCGTCTTTCTCCCGAACTCATGACGAGCCTGATTCAGGCCAAAAAGGCACTCATCGACGCGCTGGCCTGCCAGCTCGTCCCCCTTTCCACGGACAAACCCGATCCCGTCGGGCTCGAAGAAGCGCGCAACGCTTCCAAAAACCAGTTCGGATATTCCCTCCTGCAAGGATACAAAACAGGCGTCATCCAGCAATACCCCTGTACCTCGGAAACAAGTTTCGAAAAACCCGCGCGATTTTCCGGAGACGTCGTCCTGAACGCAGGAACAGAACAAGATCAAACAAAAGGAGAGAAAACAGAAATACCCCGGATCAAACTCCCCCTGAATTCCGCACGGAAATACCTCCATCTGCCCATTACGCCGGAAAACCTCGCGCGCGCCTCAGGCCTCCCCTGCTACAGAAGATACACCATCAGAGAACTCGAATACAACATCCAGACGGAAGAAGCCGGATGGTATACCGGATCATCCTGGCTGAAATTCATCAATCCCCTTATACCGGAAACATGGCCAGCACAACTCAACCTCGATTGGAAAAACGGAGACAAGCTTCCTTTGCCCCTTCGAGCCTGCTCGGAAATGCCCGTCCTGCTCAATCAGGAAAACGCCACCTCCGAAAGCCATACCCTCCGGGAATGCCTGGCGTGGGACTATAAGTTCTCCTTCTCACATTCCCTGGCATCCCAGGACACCCTGCACATATCCCTGACCGGAGCGCCTCCGGCAAAGCTCCTCCGGGAAGAAGACAGTCTTCTCCTCCAGCTGGCCCGATACCAGCTCTTGCGGCCCGGCCTCAGAGAAAAAATTTCGGAACAATCGAAAGACGAGGCTTTCCTCGAAGGAATGAGTGAAGCATCAGCCCTCCTGCAAAAAACAGCCTCACTCTGGTCTCTCTGGGTACGGGAAGCGGAACGAAAATCCCGCCAAACCACTCCCGCCCTGGAATTTACCATTGAACCCACATGGGAAAAGGACGGAGAAACACAAGACATGGTACTTCACCTCAAGCGGAAAACACCCGGCATGGAGGCGCCCGACATCGCACTCTCAAGTCCGCAGGGAGGTGTAACCTCGTTCACAAAAAAGGAAGATCCTCGTGAGCCCGGAACAATCCTTTACCGGACTCCGCTCTCGGGCTGCGAAGAAAAAATCGTCACCCTCATCATCAAAATAAAGGGACTCTCCCTGACCGGCCATCCCGAAACGCGCAGCATCATTTCCGTAAGCCGAAACAAAAACCTCCTCCCGGAAGGAAAAACAAACCCAGCATTTATCTACCGGACGCCTCCTCTGAGCTTCCCGCAAACCGTCCTGTCTGCGCGCAGGCAAAATACCATAGCCCCTCTCGATATAAGGGGAAGCTTCACCAACTGGGAAAAACTCTTCGCCGCCGCTTTCGAGGAAGTATTGAACCATCAGCTGGATCTGCCCGGCCAAAACATCCCCTTCAGCTGTGAAATAGCATTCTCATACCATCTCTCGAACGGCGACTCCCCCCTTGAACGGAAAATCCCCGTATTCTACATTCATAAAAAACACTACAGCGAATCCCTCGTCAAAACAATAGCCGAACGCCTCGATAACTGGCGCACAACAAATCGCGTCAACCTGACCTCGCCAAAACTGCACCTCAATCTGACCCTCCATTCCCGCGACGAAGACCACCACGCCCTGCTCCAGATCACCGACATCCCCATCCTGCTGGAGCCCAAAGATGAATCACAATAAGTACAAAAAACAAGTCTCCCGTCATGAATTCCTGCTGTCCGTCCCGAGCAAACGGTTCAATGATATCCTGACTAACCCTCCCTTCGAGAAAAAGTCATCAATCAGCGTTGAAAATAAGAAGGGAAATAAGGAGTTCGCGATACAATCGCCAAGACTTCCGGGCAATCAGGTCCAACAAACAGCTCAACTTCATGCAGTATATCCATACTTTGCTCAAAGTGGGAGGAACAATATCATCTTCTCCAAGAAACAACTACGGGTGTCGCGTGCAACAACCAGTGAAGTATGGATCTACGACCTGAGGACAAATATGCGCTTCACCCTCAAACAAAGCTATCTTGATGATTTCGTGTCCTGTTACAATCCTGAAGATATCGCCAAACGATCCGAAACGGCGAGCCAAGAAAATCCTGATGGACGATGGCGCAAATGCACGTACGATGAAATCATCGTCCACTACTCTTGAAACATTTGAAAAAATAATATCCACACTCAAAAATAGTGGTTCGTCAGAGATTTCTTTTTTATTTTAACAGATTTGCTCTCTATATTATCTTCGCAACTCCAGCTAAAAGAAAGCCTCCACGAGGAAGACTTTCTGATTTTACCTGTCCTACACCTGCCACACATCCTCCGGGGGAGGAGTCAACGATACCCCGTCGCCCGGCATGGACATGCTGACCGTGTGGACACTCCGGCTCAGCCATGCGAACAGTTCCGGGAACTTCTGCTCATTGACCTGCATGGGAGGACGCCCAGGACTGATGCTGCAAAGCTCCGACAGATCAGCGCGGCCGATACCGAAGACGAACACGCTGAGCTTGCG
>OHAT01001366.1_pt1 | contig 21517 bp, 17 predicted proteins | sample 1577141 | NCBI WGS metagenome assembly OHAT01 (sample SAMEA3541578, study PRJEB24748) | human gut metagenome | biome: human gut; feature: human-associated habitat; material: faeces | place: China | collected 2012 | reverse complement strand
CCGGCTGGCGGGGCACCGCCGCCGGCATCGCCGCGGAGACGGTGCGGGTCATGGCCGAGGATTACGGCTGCGACCCGGCGGACCTCCGCGCCGCCATCGGACCGGCCATCGGGCCGTGCTGCTTCGAGACGGACGGCGACGTACCGGAGGCCCTCCGGGCCGCACTGGGTGTGGCGGCGGAGCCGTTCATGGCATGGAACGGCAGCAAGTGGCACATCGACCTGAAAGCCGTCAACGCCCTGTGGCTGCGCCGCGAAGGCGTTACGCGCATCGACATCTGCGATCACTGCACCGCCTGCCGCCCGGACCTGTACTGGAGCCACCGGAAGATGGGCCTGCGCCGGGGCGAGCAGGCCGCGCTGATCGCTCTGCGGGAGGATACGCTATGAAACGTGCACTGCTGTGCCTGCTGCTGGCGCTGACCATGCTGCTGGCCGCCGGCTGCGCCGACTGGGAGGTCACCGAGGATCCCCTGGGGGAGCTGTCCGACTTCTACCAGAATGAAAACGAAGAACCGGAGCCGGAGCCGCTGACCGCCTTTACCCTGCCCTATATCGCCGGCGGCACCCTCGACCCCGTCCGCACCACGGACACCATGCAGCAGACCGTAGAGTCCCTCATGTACCAGGGGCTGTTCGCCCTGGACGAGCAGTTCCGGCCCCAGGCCGTCCTGGCGGACAGCTGGACATATGATGCCGCCCAGCGCACCTGGACCATCCGCATCAAGGCCAACGCAGCCTTCTCTGACGGCTCCGCCGTCACGGCGGCCGACGTGGCCGCCACGCTGGAGCGCGCCCGCACCTCTGAGCGCTATGCCGCCCGGCTGCGGGACGTGACCTCCGTGTACGTCCGGGAGGACGCGGTGGTCGTCGCCCTGTCCTCTTCTCTGGCCACCCTTCCCAGCCGCCTGGACATCCCCATCATCAAAGCAGGCACCGAGAACCGCACCGCCCCCACGGGCAGCGGTCCCTATCTGTTTGCCAAGGATGACGCGGGCGCCTACCTGACAGCCAACAACCGCTGGTGGCAGGACAGCAGCGTTCTGCCGCTGTCCACCATCCGCCTGCAGCACTGCAAGGACCAGGACTCCGCCCTGTACGCCTTCACTTCCCGTGAGGTGCAGCTGCTGACGCTGGATCTCACCGGCAGCAACAGCACCGGTGTCTCCGGCGCCGGCGACTATGCCGAGGCAGCCACCCCCGTCATGCAGTTTCTGGGCATGAACACCCGGCGGGAGTCCCTGTCCGACCCGGCCCTGCGCCGGGCCCTCAGCGCCGGCATCGACCGCGAAACGCTGGTGTCCTCCTGCCTGCTGGGACAGGGCACGGCGGCCCAGCTGCCTGCCTCCCCCGCCTACGCAGGCTACGATACCGCGCTGGAAACGCCTTACGACACCGCGGCCTATAACCGCCTGCTGAACGCCGCCCTGGGCGAACAGGCGGAGGATGAGACACCCCTGACGCTGACGCTTCTGGTCAACGAGGAGAGCAGCTTCAAGGTCTCCGCCGCCCAGGAGATCGCCATGTACCTCAATACCGCACGCCTGACCGTCACCGTAGAGGCTGTTCCCTGGGACACGTTCCTCACCCGGCTGGAAAGCGGCGACTTTGATCTCTATTACGGTGAATGCCGTCTGACCGCCGACTGGGACCTGACGGCCCTGTTGTCCACCGAGGGCAGCCTCAACTACGGCGGCTGGTCCGATGAGACTACCGACCGGCTGCTGCAGGCCTATCGGGCCAGCGGCGCTGACGCGAACCTGGTGGCCCTGTGGCAGCAGCTGCTGGACACCGCCCCCATCGCCCCCGTCTGCTTTAAGTCCGTATCCGTTGTCACCACCGAGGGCGTGGTGCAGGGTCTGTCCCCCACGGAGACAGCCCCCCTCTCCCCCCTGGGCGGCTGGTCCGTCCGGCTGGACGCATAAAAGGAGCGTATGCCATGTCACAAGTCACCAAGCGGGCGCTGGAGGCGTCACTGAAAAAGCTGCTGCTGGAAAAGCCCCTGCACAAGATCACTGTCAGCGACATCACCGATGACTGCGGCATCAACCGCATGACGTTTTACTATCACTTCAAGGACATCTATGATCTGGTGGAGTGGAGCTGTCAGGAGGACGCCAGCCGCGCTCTGGCGGGCAAAAAGACCTACGAGACGTGGCAGCAGGGCCTTTTGCAGATCTTCGAGGCCGTGCAGGAGAATAAGCCCTTCATTCTGAACGTCTATCGCTCCGTCAGCCGGGAGCAGGTGGAGAACTATCTCTACAAGCTGACCTACGACCTGCTGGAGGGCGTGGTGGAGGAGCAGGCCCGGGGAATGTCCGTCCGGCCGGAGGATAAGGCCTTCATCGCCACGCTGTACAAGTATATGTTCGTAGGCCTGATGCTGGACTGGATCAGATCCGACATGAAGGGCGATCCCCACCTGATCGTGGAACGGCTGGACCAGGTCATCCACGGCAGCGTCGACGCCGCGTTGGCGCGTCTGCGTACCGACAAGCCCTTATCAAACGAGGCCAAATGATAAAAAACTGAACACCTGCCGCCCCGGTGATAAAAAACTTATCACCGGGGTTTTTCTGCTTATTGAACAAATATCCATTCGGATGTATGCTTTCATCATCAAAGGAAAACATACAGTGGATACTTGAAAGGAGTTTATTTATGTATTATTCCAGCGGTAACTATGAAGCCTTTGCCCGTCCCAAAAAGCCCGAGGGCGTGGACAACAAATCCGCCTATATCGTGGGCAGCGGTCTGGCGGCCCTGACCGCCGCCTGCTATCTGGTCCGCGACGGTCAGATGAAGGGCGAGCACATCCACATTCTGGAAAAGGGCAATCTCCCCGGCGGCGCCTGCGACGGCTATAAGTTCGAGAACCTGGGCTACGTCATGCGCGGCGGTCGCGAGATGGACAACCATTTCGAGGTCATGTGGGACCTGTTCCGTTCCATCCCCTCCATCGAAACGGAGGGTGTCAGCGTTCTGGACGAGTACTACTGGCTCAACAAGGAGGACCCCAACTACTCCCTGTGCCGCGCCACCGTTGACCGCGGCCAGGACGCCCATACCGACGGCAAGTTCGACATCTCCGACAAGGGCGCCATGGAGATCATGAAGCTGTTCTTCACCCCCAACGAGGACCTGCAGGACAAGAAGATCACCGACTTCTTCGATGACGAGGTGCTGAACTCCAACTTCTGGCTGTACTGGCGCACCATGTTCGCCTTTGAGAACTGGCACAGTGCGCTGGAGATGAAGCTGTATATCCAGCGCTATATCCACCACATCGGCGGCCTGCCCGACTTCACCGCCCTGCGCTTCACCAAGTACAACCAGTACGAGTCCATGATCCTGCCCATGGTGAAGTATCTGGAGAGCCACAACGTCCGGTTCCATTACGGCGTGCAGGTCACCAACGTGGAGTTCGACTGCTCCGATCCCGCCCACAAGCTGGCCAAGCGCATCGATGTCATCGAGAACAACGAGCCCGGCGCCATCGACCTGACGGAGAACGATCTGGTGTTCATCACCAACGGCGGCTGCGTGGAGAACTCCTCCATGGGCAGTCAGGATAAGCCCGCCGCCTACAACACCGAGCTGAAGCCCGGCGGCGGCTGGGATATGTGGCGCAAGATCGCCGCGCAGGACCCCGCCTTCGGCCATCCCGACAAGTTCTGCCATGACCCCGAGCAGACCAACTGGATGAGCGCCACCGTGGAGACTTTGGACCAGAAGATCACCCCCTATATCAAGAACATCTGCAAGCGCGACCCCTTCACCGGCCATGTGGTCACCGGCGGCATCGTCACCGTCAAGGACTCCTCCTGGCTGATGAGCTGGACCATCAACCGCCAGCCCCAGTTCCGCGACCAGCCCAAGGACCACTGCCTGGTGTGGGTGTACTCCCTGTTCACCGACAAGCCCGGCGACTATGTGAAAAAGCCCATGCGGGCGTGCACCGGCAAGGAGATCTGCATGGAGTGGCTGTACCACATCGGCGTGCCCGAGGATCAGATCGAGGATCTGGCGTCCAACAGCGCCAACACCGTACCCGTGATGATGCCCTATATCGATGCGTTCTTCATGCCCCGCGCCTACGGCGACCGGCCCAAGGTCGTGCCCGACGGCAGCGTGAACTTCGCCTTCCTCGGTCAGTTTGCCGAGACGCCCCGCGACACCATCTTCACCACCGAGTATTCCATGCGGACCGGCATGGAGGCCGTCTACACCCTGCTGAACGTGGACCGCGGCGTGCCCGAGGTCTGGGGCAGCGTCTATGATGTCCGCGACCTGCTGAACGCCACCGTGAAGCTGCGGGACGGCAAGAAGGCCACCGACATGGAGCTGGGCCTGATGGAAAAGCTGGCCGTCAAGAAGCTGCTGGGCAAGATCGAAAACACCGATATCGAAAAGCTCCTGAAGGAATACCACGTCATCTGACAGCCCCCAGCATCACCCCCAAAAAAGAAAGACCGGCTCTCGCCGGTCTTTCTTCTTTATTCTCATGCGTCGGCGGGGTAGGACCGCCGCGGGAGAAACTCAGTTCTCGCGCTTTTTAGCGGTCCACGCCATACCGGTCACGGACAGCACCGCCGTCACGGCGTAGATGCCCACGCCCGCGTCAAAGGTCTTGGGGGAACCCTTGGTGCCGTCGGCCTTGGTGCCCGTGGTGGTCGTGGAGTTGTAGTAGTAGCGCGGCGGCTGCTCGGGGGTGGGGTCGGGCGTGACCGGCACGGTATATTTGCCGCGTGCCGCGTCCTTACCGTTGATCTTCACGCCATCCGCGTCAACGGTCACAGTCACATTTTCATTCACACCGTTGATCTCGCCGCCCTTGGTGATAGTGACCTTCTTGCCGCTGTTTGCCGCATCGGCAATAGCCGCGCTGCCCACCGCGATCATAGTCTTGTTCCCATCGACCACGGTAGCCTGCGGCGCATTGATAGTATCACCCATCAACGCCGTCACCATGGCATCAGACACGAACGTACCTCCGGTAACAGTCAGTTTGTCCTTATTGTTGGGGCAGAACCGATATGTGTTTTCCTGTGCAAACACGCCATTAGAGATGGTCACCTCTGCACCAGCTTTGATGTCGATCACTTCGTTGGTATCCGTATTGAAAGTAAACTCACCGCCGTTGATGTTCACTGTACTTGTACCGTCGGCGTGTATCTCACCGGCAAACTTACCGCCATTGATGGTCAATTTGCCATCACCGGCGCAACTCACATCCGTTTTGAAATCTCCATCATTGATGGTCGCGGTACCGGTCTGCACAGAAACGCCTCGTGCGAACGTACCGTTGTTGATGACCAGCGTACCACTGCTGTAGAAGTTTCCACCATTGATGAACGTGCCACCGGCCACGGTCAAACTGCCCTTACTTTCAATACTGCCGCTGTAATTCCCGCTGTTTATCGTGACCGCTGCATAGGGATGAATCGTCAGACCAATGCTCATATCACCGTTGAGTACAGCCGTACTTTCAGAAATAGTCCGGCTCACGGTAGCCTTTATTTCGCCGCTGTTGGTATTCGGCGCGGACGCATCATTAGTATACTCACTGTAGCAAATAGCAGAGCAGTTCTCACCCTCAATCACGCCCGTATTGCTGCAATTCACAATCTTCAGTTCATGCCCTTTCGAGTTCACCGACACAATACCTGCGGTCATAATATTCTGTCCCGCATTTGTCGAATGGACCGAACCATTATTCACGCAGTTTTTGACGATACCACTGCCGCTGTCACTGACATTGAACACAACACCTCCGACAAATAGGCCGCTGATCTTCCCATTGTTCGTACAGCCGTTAATGGTAAAATTCGCCCCCTGGGCATATACCACAATACCGGCAGCCCCGTTTACTGTATTGCATTTAATCTCGCCATCGTTCGTACAGTCATCAATGACCACATTGGCGCCATCAATTTTAACGGTAATACCCGCTGCCTTGCTGGTACCTGTTACATTCGCTTTATTGATGCAGTTGATAACTTTGCTTGCACCGTCCAATCGTGCGACCACACCCGCAACATCAGACCCGTTGATAGTGCCGGCCACCGTCAGGTTCTTGATAGTCGCGTCCTTAACCGCGCCGAAGAAACCGGCGTAGCCGTCGAAAGTGGGATCGAGATCACTTTTGATGCCATTGATAGTCACCGTCTGGCCGTTGCCGTCAAAGGTACCGGCAAACTTGTTGTCGCTGCCCTTTTGTCCGATGGGCGTCCAGTCCGTCACAGTGATGCTCGCGCCCAGTTTAAAATACTTGCCACTGTACACCGTACCACTGTTCACGTCCGTGGCCAGCTTATTCAGCCCCGCCTCGGTCGTGATCATATACGGGTCAGCCTCCGTACCGGAGCCTGTCCAGTTTCCCTCCGTCGCCCATGCGCTTGTGCACAGGCCCAGCGCCATGACCAGCGCCAGAATGGTTGCCAGCAATTTCTTCATGTCTCAAACCCCATTTGTTTTAGATTTCCGCAGACACACTCGTTTTAATGGAGGTTAAAACGCAAATGCAGAGGTACCTCTGCGGATAGTCAGATTATAGCACAGTCACACCATTTGTCCAGCCATTTTATGGTAAATTCCGTTTTTTTGCCATTTCCGGTAATGGAAATCGTGCAAAACACCCCCTGACGCCCAAAAGAGACGGCAGTGCCGTCTCTTTTTGTGTTCATTTATACTCCCGCACCACGGCGGTGACCTTGCCCAGCAGCGTGGCCTCGCGGCCGTCGATGGGCCGGTAGTTCTCGTTCTCCGGCAGCAGCCACACCTCGCCGTTCCGGCGGCTCAGCCGCTTCACCGTGGCCTCGTCCCCCAGCAGCGCCACCACGATCTCGCCGTTGTGCGCCGTGGGCTGGCGGTGCACCACCACCAGGTCGTCCGGCAGGATGCCCGCGTTCAGCATGGACTCGCCCCGCACCCGCAGGGCAAAGTACTCCCCCTCGCGTCCGCCGGTGTCGAAGGTCAGATAGTCCTCAATGCACTCCTCCGCCAATATGGGGCTGCCCGCGGCCACGCTGCCCACCACGGGGATGCGGTCCGCCGCCGGTGCCGCCTCCTCCTGCACCGGCGCGCCGTCAGGCATTTCCCCCTGCATGGGCTGCGCCAGCGTCAGGGCCCGGCCCTTGCCGGCCCCCTTGGTCAGCACGCCCAGCTCCTCCATATGCTTCAGGTGGAAATGCACCGTGGACGGCGATTTCAGTCCCACCGCCTCGCCGATCTCCCGCACCGAGGGGGGATACCCCTGCTCCCGCAGTGCCTGGGCGATGTAGTCGTAGATCTTCTGCTGCATTCTGGTCATCTTCGCCATAGCCATGCCCCTTTCATGCGCCCCGTGTCGGCGCAGGTCCGTTTTTTGTATGTGCGCCGCGTCCGCTGTTCTTCCGGTTCTATTATATCACACCCTTTCGCGCATTGCAACATTTGTTCTATTTCTTTTTGCATTTTTTTCTGAGGCTGCAGCAAAGACGACCGTGAAGTAACACAAAAAGCAATGAAAGAAATCCCGTTTCAACGGGCATTTCACTCTTGACAAGGACCGGCGGCATATAGTATAATGACTTTCGCTGACACGGTGACATAGCCAAGTGGTAAGGCAAGGGTCTGCAAAACCCTCATTCCCCGGTTCAAATCCGGGTGTCACCTCCAGCCAAAACTCCCGAAACGCCTGTGTTTCGGGAGTTTTTTTCATGCCCGAAAGCAGGCTTTAGCCTTGTTTTTAGCCTTATGCGGAGCACCCTGCCCGTTGAAACCGTTGAAAAAGGAGGGGGACGGAAGCTTCCGTCCCCCTCCTGCGGTATTGGTTCTATTCTATGCAGACAATTCGTCCGTCCGTGTCGTTTAGCCCAGCTTTGCCCACGTCAGGGGGCCGACGATGCCGTCCATACCCAGACCGTTGGCCTTCTGGAACGCCAGCACGGCGGCCTTTGTCTTGCTTCCGAAGATGCCGTCCACGCTGCCGCAGTCATAGCCCAGCGCGTTCAGCAGCTCCTGCAGCTTGCGCACCGCGTCTCCGCGGGAGCCGTAGGACACCATGGGACGCCCGACGACGGTCGTCGTCTCCACAGGCATGGCGGGGCTGACGCCGTAGAGCTTGCCCCAGGTGAGCTTGCCCACGATGCCGTCCACGCCCAGGCTATTGGCCTTCTGGAAGGCAGTCACCGCCGCATAGGTCTTGGCTCCGAAGATGCCGTCCACGTTGCCGGAGTTGTAGCCCAGCGTGTTCAGCTTATCCTGCAGCGTCTTGACAGCGTCGCCGGTGCAGCCTCTATACAGCATAGGCATATCGGGTACCACTGCCGCCGTGGGGGCGTAGTAGCTGCCACCGCCGGTTTTCTTGGTGAAGGTAGCCGTTGCGGTTGCGCTGTCATTCATGCCTGCCTTGACCGCGATAGCCTTGACCGTCGTGGTGGAGGTCAGAGAGAGCGCAGTGCTGTAAACGGGGCTGGAGGCCGTCGGTGCTGTGCCGTCCGTGGTGTAGTGGATCGTTGCACCTACCGTAGTGCAGGAGATGGTGACGCTCTGCGTGCCGGTGAAGCTGCTTGCACCATTGGGCGTAAAGGTCGGGGTGGCAACGGTCAGCTTCGGGGAGGTCTGCGTACTGCTGGTCGCTGCGCTGGCCTTTTGAGTGGAAGTCGCTGCGATTCGCACATGGCCGGTGTAGCTGGTGTTTGCGGCACAATTAGCCTTGGTGTTCGTTGCAGAATAATTCGTGCCATCGAAGCTATATTCACCGCCTGCCACGGTGGGGATGGTCGCCGTAAAGGTCGTGCCATCGGCGTTGGGCGTAAAGGTGAGAGTGAACGCAGCAGGAGCCGCAGGGCCATCCGCCTTGTCAACAGCGGCAGTTGCAGGGCTGACGATGGTGCCGCTTTCCACACTGCTGGTGATCTTCACGGTGATAGTCTTACCGATGTCCTCTTCAACCAGCGTGTAGGTGTTGCCGGTCGCACCGGAGATTTCATCGGAACCGCGATACCACTTGTAGGTCAGAGTGCCGGTGTTGCCGGTGATCGAAGCGGTTTCGGCAGTCAAGACCTCGCCGTACTTCGCTGTACCCGAGATGCTGGCAAAGCCGCCCAGCGTACCGGACGTATAAGCGGGAACATTCACATTAGCCGCAGCACCCGCCTTATGAGTGGTGGTTTCAGCCACACGGACATAATAGGTGCCATTGACAAGCCCGGTGATCTCCGAGCCGGTGCAAGCCGTCTTGGTGGCAAAATCAGAGACGGAGGAATACTCCATCGTGGTATTGACGCCGGTAATTTTACCGTCGTTGTTGCTGCTGTTTGTGCAGGCAACGGGAGTCACGCTGGGAGCCGCAGGGCCGTCCGCCCTGTCAATGGTCCATGTCGCCGAGCTGGTGATCTCGCCAGTCTGAACATTGCTGGAAACCTTCACGGTGATGGTCTTACCGATGTCATCCTCGACCAGCGTGTAGGTGCTGCCGGTCGCACCGATGATTTCATCGGAACCGCGATACCACTTGTAGATCAGAGTGCCGGTATTATTGGTGATGCCAGTGGTATCTGCTGTCAGCGTCTGACCAAACTTCTCTGTGCCGGTGATGCTTACCGTGCCGGTGAGGGCAGCGGCTTCATAGGTTGCCGCTACATTAACGGCAGAAGCAGGCATGGTAAAGGTTGCGGGGTTGCTGGTCTTGGTGCTGCCGCTCTTATAGATGCCATCAGCAAGACCGGTCCACTCCTTGAAGTTAAAGCCAGTTTTGGTGTTTGCGGTAATGGTCACTTCCGTGCCTGCGGCCTGATCGCCGGAGGGAGAAGCCGTACCATCCGTGACTGTCACGCCATAAAGCGTCGCGCCGGGATCGGTCAATGTGACCGTCTTGTAGTTGGTGTCGCTGGCGGTGTGGTTGATGTCCGCTTTATAGCGCACATAGTAGGTGCCTGCGGCCAGACCGGTCACATCGCCGGGGCAGTCCGTCCAACCGCTATCAGTAGATTTCTTATACTGCATAGCGTTGGTGGTGCCAGTGATCTTACCGTCGCTGCTGCCAGCAGTAGTGGGATTCACCGGCGTCAGAGCCTCGGCGGGAGCACCCCATTCAACCTGAGCGATGTTGATTGCGCCGCTGCCTACCTGCGTTTCAGCAACCGCATTGTAGTTATCATTTGCGGTGATCTGATAATACACGATATAGTCGCCCGCATTAGTCGCAACAGGAATATCCGGGCCGTAAGAGCCGCTACCCTGCTTATACTGCATCTCGCCGCCCTTGCTCACACTGCCTGCGGTAATCAGTTCAAGCGCGGAGCCGGTATAGGCAAGGCCGGTCTTGGCAGTGGGCGCGGTATAAGAGGGATCGGCTTTGTCAATCTTAAAGTCCTTGGTGAAGCTGCCCGTGTAGCTGCCCTTGCCGGCAACGGTCACAACATAGGTGCCTGCACCGACGGGCTTGCCGTCGCTGTTGAGTGTGCCGGTGAAGCCGGACTTGACCGCGTAGGAAACCGTATAATCGGTGTCACGGGCAAGGCTGCCGCCGAAGGTCGGCTCCTGCGCGGACTCATCGTAAGTCTTGCCGGTCAGATCGGTCACGGGGACAAGCGCCTCTGTGATAGGAGTAGCCGGGGCTGTCACGGTGAACTTCACATCGAAGCGCTGCTCGGTGACACCGGCGCCGGTGCCGCTGACCTTAACGGTAGCGGTATAAGTACCGGCGGTCAGCGCGGTCTTGGGCTGCACGGTGAAGGTGTCAGAGGTGCCATCCGTAATATCCGAAATGCTGGTCTTGTTCAATTCAAAGCTGCTGGCATGGGTACCCTCCAACGCGATGGTCAGCGCGCCGGTGGCTGCCGTGCCGTTGTTGGTGATGGTAACGGTCTTCGCTGTCGGAGCGGCAGAATAGCCAGCTTCCATGCTGCCAAAGTCCACGGTGCCGGTCTCGCTGAGGCTGATGTTAGCCGTGGGCGCAGTGGCCTCATGCACGAACTTGAGGACGGTTTTGCCGATGGCTGCGTCGTATTTGCCGTCATAGTTTTCATAGGAACCATAGTCATAGTGGGTGCCCTTTTCGCATTTCGTGCTGGGGCCGAGAGTCACCCCGCCGCCGATCATGGAGCCCGATTTATCGCCCGACGCGGTGAGCGTCACCGGGCCACTGCCGCTGCCGGAAAGGTCGATCGTATTCGTCACGTCGTTAGGTGTATAGACAACGAGAGCACCAATGCCACTCGTTTTCGACAGTTCAACATCCGAATTCTCGATCAACAGCTTTCCATATTCAAGATTTACCGCATAGCCATGCGCGCTTACCTTGACGGTGCTGTTCTTAATAATCAGATCGCCGCCAAAGCTTGCACAAATTCCCTCACTGTCTGTTATAGTAGAGGCGAGTGTCACATTAGAGTTGTTCTGGATGACAACATTCCCGTTTCTGTTGTAGATGCCGTAATAATGATTACTCGGAGTATTCACCGTTGCGTCATCCAGCGTGATTGTGCCGCCGCTACCCGTGTGAATACCGTCATTAGAACTGCCATTAATCAGGTTCACGGTCAGCTTCCCGCTGATGTTGATATTGCCATTTTTTGCAATTGCGGTAGGTGTGTCCGCAGCATTGTAAACACCGTAGACAGAACCTGTTCCGCCTGTTGCGGTAACGGTCATATCGTTGCCGGACAGAGAGATCGCACCGCTCTTCGTATAAATTCAGTATAACAGACAGTTCTTCGTTGAATCATTTAGCTTGACCGTCACATCCAGCGGCGCGAAAATTGTGACGCCCTCTTTTGCGAAAATGCCATAGGCATCACTCGGAGCTGTCGCACTCAAGGTCAGCTTGCCGGGGCCGGAGATGCTCAGCTTGCCGCTGGTCTGGATGCCCATCAAATCATCGGTAGATGTTCTGCTTGCGGTAAAGCTGCTGTCGCTCTCAACCTTAATGTTCAGATCGCCAGCCGCCACAATTCCGCCTTGTTTTCCAACGCCTTGGTAGCCATTGAGGTACAGCGTACCGCTGGACTTCTCGTAGCGGGCGACATAGGCGCCGCCGGTATAGTTGGTTGCGCTGCCATCATTTGTAGCAAGGCATTGTCCGTCGCTGAGGCTGGTAATAGTGCCGCTTGCGTTGTACACCACGACGCTACTCGGATAGTTGCCTGCCGCCAGCGCCGTCACGCCCATGGCGGGCACGAGGGAGAGCAGCATCACCAGCGTCAGAAGCAGACTGGTCATTCGTTTTCTCATGTTTTTTCTTCCTCCTTTTATAGAAAGATTGGTCGATTTGCCGCGTTTTTGTTCCCGGCTCGCGGCCGCCGGGTCGGTTTTTACCGGGCGCTCCCGCCCGGCATGGCCTCTGCTGTTTCGTCCAGCCATGTGCGCATCTGCTGCGGGTCAAGGTCACCGATGCAGTAGCCGTGGATCAGCCGAAGCTCCACCGCCTTATCCAGCGCGGGCTGCTTTTCCGGGTGGCCGCCCTCGCAGACGAGATAGACCCGGCATTCCGGCCGCCTTTTCCGTACCTCGGCGGCAATGTCGCAGCGGCCGGAAACGTCCTTGTCCTCCACTCCGTTTGAAAAGTCCATCTCCAGCACCAGAAGATCCGCCTTCTCCGCCTCGCAGTTCCACACCACGTCGTCAAAGTCGTCGGACAGGATCGCCAGCGGCCGACAGCCTCCCAGCCTGCCCAGCCAGTCCGCTGCCCGGCGGGTCATGGCGGGGGTGGTGAAGCACACCGCCGCCTTGGGTGTGAGCCGTTTGACCCCGGGCCCGCTCGGCGGCGGGTCTCGCTTTTGGAAAATGCTCAAACCGCCGCCTCCCTTCTCCGCGTCACGCCTGCCCTTGGCAGGCGCGTCCCGCATTCGGGGCAGTACACCGCGTATTCGGTGACAGCCACGCCGCAGCCGGGGCAGCAGCGGTGGCGGGAGAGGTAGAAGTCGTACAGCGTCCTGCTCGGCAGCGCCGCGCCGCAGTCGGTGCAGTGCGTGTCCTGCGCGCCGTTGGCTCTGCCGCACTCCGGGCAGATCTTGCGCCGCTTCATGGTCTCCGGCCCGAAGCCGTATTCCAGCAGCGTCACCTGCCGCAGGGCTCTTCTTGTCCGCAGATCGTATTCGGTCATGGCGTCCCCTCCTTTCTGTCCATACCGTCCACCATCAGCTTCGCTCCACAGGTGGGGCAGTAGCACGGCGTCGCGCCCCGCAGCCTTACGCCGCACTGATGGCAAAAGGCGGGAAACTCCGTTTCCCACGGGGCGCAGTCAAGACATTGCCCCGCGTTGACATTGAACATAGCGGAGGATACATACTTCCCGCATTTGGGGCAGTAGTTGAACTCCCACCTGCCCTCCGTTGCCCACGCGATCTCCAGCGCGGCCTCCTCCGTGTCCGCCTGAATGGGGCGGGTCACGCAGCACAGCTCGCCGGAGATGTCGCAGTAAAAACGGAAGACCCTGCTGCCTCCCGAGTCGGCAACGACCCGATAGGCTGCCGTTTTCTTCGCCTGCTCCATCCGCATTCCTCCTCCCTTTTTTTATTTCGTCTTGTAAAGCTGTCGTGGAATATGCTATGACAGAAAAAGTGAAGAGGCGGTCGGCTCGACAGGATAGGGGACAATCGAGCGATCTTTAGGTTGGAGCTTCGCTCCAACCTAAAGGAGGTACCTCCTTTAGCAACTCTCTGTTCGCCTGCCGGTCACCGGATGGTGCGTCCGGTTCCATATATATATCATCTTTGTACCATATTTTCACCCTTTTGTCTGTCCCCTAAACCCCTCATTTAGGGGACAAAGAGAAAAAATATTTTTGAAAAATTCGAAAATCCGCTCGATTTTTCAAACACTCATTCTGTTTTGGAGGTCTGTTTCATGAAAAATCGTATACTGGCGGCTGTGCTGCTATCCGCCCTTCTTTTCACCCTCTCCGCCTGCGGCGAGAAATCCCTGCTGAATAAAAACGACCCCGTCTCCCTGACCTTCTGGCATGTCTACGGTGAACAGGCAGGCTCGCCCATGGACCTTCTGGTGCAGGAGTTCAACCGCACCGTGGGACAGGAGCGCGGCGTGCAGGTGAAGGTCACCGGCACCAGCAGCGCATCCAAGATCGGCGGCTACCTGAAGGAGGCGCAGAGCGGCGGGCAGGAGGTACAGGAGATGCCCGACCTCTTTACCTGCCATATTTCCGATGCAACCGCCTTGGGTGAGGAGAACCTTGTCGATTGGCATGACTGGTTTACGGAGGAGGAACTCGCCGACTTCGTTCCCGGCTTTCTCTCCGACGGTATGGCGGAGGACGGCAGGCTGCTGATCTTCCCCGTCTCCAAGTCCACGCAGCTTCTGATGTGCAACGGCAGCGGCTTCGCCCGCTTTTCCGATGCCACCGGTGTCCGCTACGATGACCTCGCCACATGGGAGGGCTTTTACGACGCCGCCGACAAGTTCTATGACTGGTCGGGCAAGCCCTTCTGTGCGCTGGATTATCCCATCCGTGCCGTGGAGCTCTGCGCCATGGAGCGCGGCAGCGGGGATTTCTACACGGAAAACGGCTGGTACGATACCGACAACGCCGTATTCAAGGAAAGCTGGATGCAGTTCGCCCAATCTCTGGCGCAGGGGCATGTGGTGGTCTCTGACCTCTACTCCAACACCCAGGTGATGACCGGCGATGTGGTGTGCGGCCTGGGCTCCTCCGCGGCGATTCTATATTATAATGATACCGTCACCTACCCGGACAACACGCAGGAGCCCATGAACCTCCATGTGCTGCCCATGCCGAAAACGGCGGGAGCGGACGCTCTGATGACACAGGCAGGCGTGGGGCTTTGCGCCTATAAGACCACCGAGCAGAAGGCGGAGGCCGCCGCGCTGTTCGTCCGCTGGCTGACGGAGGCGGAGCGCAACCTCGACTTCGTGGCGCAGACCGGCTATATGCCGGTGCGCAGCGATGCCTTTGACGCCATCTCAGATTACGACAATTTCCCGGCACCCGCGGCGGCTTATGAGAGCCTCTATGCCGCGCTCAAGACCATGCGTGAGGACTATGTCCCCGTCTCCGAGCCGCGCTTTGAGGGCTACTACGGCAAGGTCAGCGTCCTCTATGACGGCCTTCGCCGGCTCCAGCAGGAGCTGCCCAAGCGTGCCGCAGCCGGTGAGGACATCGACGCGCTGGCGGAGGAAACTTGGGCGTTGTTCTGCTCCATTCGCTGAAAAAATCAACTGCATCGGAAGGGGGGTGAAGGCCCATGCCCAGCTTTTTGCTCTCAAAACTGAAGCAAGCGCAACCATCCATGCGCCGGCGGCTGTTCCTCTACATGGGCGCATTGGCGGTTTTGCTGCTGGCGGTGCTGCTTGTCGCCCTGCTTCTGCTGGGGCAGCTCAAAAGCCCACGGGCCGAAACGGAAAAGGCCCTGACCTTCCAGATGGGAGCCTTTCGCTCGGATATGGCCTCCCTGTGGCGGAATGTCTCTGTCATGGGCGTCCATCTCTCGCAGGATATGACAGCCCTCATTGAGGAGCAGACCCCGGACTTTTCCTCCCTCAACGGAGATGTAGACGCCGTGGGTGCCTTGCAGGAGGCCATGCTGGAGCCGCTGTGCCAGTATGTGCGGCAGACGGATTGCTCCGGCGCGTTTATCCTGCTGGGCGCCTCGCTCAGCTCCGATCCCGCTGTGGATTCCCATGCCGGACTGTATGTGCAGCGCGGCAACGCCGAGCACACCACCGGTGACCTGCTGCTCTACCGCGGCATGGCGGATATCGGGCGGCGGCACAAGGTAATGCCTCACCGGAAGTGGGCGCAGGAATTTGACCTGTCGAGCTTCCCCGGCTTTGCGGAGCATCTGGAAAAAGCCTCCGCACCCATAGAGCGTAGCTGCCGCACCACAGAGTTCGTCACCCTGCCGGGTACCACAGAGCAGGCGATCCTTCTGACCGTGCCCATGATCGGCGCGGATGGCACGGTATACGGTCTGTGCGGCTTTTCCGTCAATCAGACCTACTTCTTGGCGCACCACGCGCAGCCGACCGGCATTGGCAGCCTTGCCTGTGTTCTGTCGGATTCTGCGGAGGGGCTGGATGTTCAAAGAGGGCTTCTGACCTATCCCACAGGCGACTTCTGTTTTGTGCCGGATGAGCTACTGGAAAAAAGGAGCCTGCGCGGTGGGCTGACCGCCTTTGTAGGGTCGGAGCTTTCCTTTGTCGGCATTTCAGAGCCGTTTACAGTGGCTGTCGGGGATGAGGGACCTCACGATCTGACAGTGCTGATCTCAAAAGCCGCCTATGACCGCGCCATGCTGAAAAGCGTGATAGAGATCGCCGCCCTGCTGACGCTGCTGGTGTTTTTTGCCGTGGGCTGCTGCCTGTTCTATACCCGCCGCTATCTCAGGCCCATACTGGAGGACATCGATCATGTCACCGTGGCGGGCGGCGAGAAGGGAAAGCCCATCTTTGAGGAGCTGCTGCCCATCTCCGAGAAGATGCGATCCCATGAGGAGGCTGTGACCGTTCTGAAGGCGGAACGGCAGGACGCCCAGGATAGAGCCGAGCAGCTTTTAGGCGAAAAGCTGGGGCTTGAAGAGCAGGTAGAGGGTATGCAGGGGCAGCTGGACGATTCCCTTGCGGAGATCCGTCGTTTGGCTCACCTCGGAAAGAAGGAGCTGAAACCAGCTGACTATGAAAAATTCTTAAAGGGCTATGCCAAGCTGAGCACAAAGGAGCTGGAAATATGCGAGGCTCTGGTCAGCGGCCTGAGTACCCGCCAATGTGCGGAGCAGATCGGCTGTGCCTCCAGCACCGTAGATACATACCGCAAGAGGGTCTATGAAAAGACCGGCATCCACAGGGTGCGGCAGCTTCAGCTCTGCGTTGCGCTCATGCGGATGGAACAGCAGGAGTCGGAAACACAGAAAGAATAATGACGGCAATGGCGGCGGCGCATCTCTCCTCGAGACGATGTGCCGCCGCATACTTTTCTGTAACCATCAAATCTAAGTGCGCGTAAAGCCCAAGGCTGGCAGGTCAGATGTAAGCGTCAAATGCGTGTGAAAATGGACCGTACTCGTTGAGTCGGTCCATTTCAAATCAGAAGCTCCCTCTTCAATTTTTGAAACTGCAAAAGTCTCCGCACAAGGCAAATCTTCACGCTTCAGAATTGGCGCTACAGTCACGCCCAACGGCGAAACGCACTACGAGATACGGGCGCCCGACATCGATGTAACGGTGAATCCGGTCGCCGGCGACAGTCTTGACACTGTCGCGCTTACGCTGCCGTATGCGGACACCGGCAAGCACGCCTATACGCCGGACTGGTCGAAGCTTCCCAGCGGGCAGACTTGAAACTACAGCAGCTCGCCCAACGTCAGTGAAGGCTCGAACGCAAAGCTTACTACATTCTGCTGGCAGAAAGACGCTGGTGGACGCGGGGCTGCTGCCCTACGCGGTAACGGCGCTGATAAGCTACACCGGCACCGCGGCGCTGCTGCGCCGCCGCAAGCGTGAGGCCTGACGCGGCACCGCAGGAAACAGGAAACACCACCCAATGGGTGGTGTTTTTTTCGGCGGAACAGGCAGGCACCCCCGGCAGTCCGGGGGTGCTTTTTATTGCTTTCGCGCGGTGATATAGTCGTCGCCGGGGCGCCAATAGGGGCAGGAACGGGTATCGGCGGCCAGGAAGCGGGCCAGCTCGTCCTCGTCCAGATCCATGTCACAGATATAATCGTCATAGTCCTCGTCATAGACATACCACACGCAGGTCTCACACTTGTCCATCACACGTCCTCCACCAGCCGATGGCTGTCGAATTTACAGAAGCGGTAGTAGATGAGCGTGGCCACGCTGCACACGAACCAGCCGGCGGGGTAGCTCATGGCGATGGGGATGATCTCGTTGGAGACATAGTTGGCCACGATGTAGAGGTATATCTGGCGGAAGACCACGAAGGAGCCCAGCATGATCCACATGGGCACCTGGCTGTTGCCCGCGCCGCGGAGGGCGGCGGAGTAGATCTGGTTGATGCAGAAGAAGAAATAGAAGGGTGACAGCAGCCGCAGCAGCAGCGCGCCGTAGGACACCACCTCGGCCTTGCTGTTGAAGAACGCCGTCAGGTCCGGGGCCAACAGCAGTACCGGCACCAACAGCACCGCCGTGACGGCGAAGGACAGGTACAGCGCCGTGCGGACGCCCTTCTTGGCCCGGGCCGTGTCGCCCACGCCCAGGTTCTGGCCCACAAAGGTGGTGCCGGCCATGGCGATGGACTGGACCGGCAGGATCACCAGCTGGTCCACCTTGGTATAGGCCGTCCAGCCGGACATACAATCCGGACCGAAATAGTTGATATAGCCCTGGACGAACACGTTGGAGAAAGCGGTGATGGCCATTTGCAGGGCGGCGGGTATACCCACGGACACGATCTGACGGAGAACGGACCAGGTCATACGCAGGGCGCGGAGCTCCACGCGAATACAGCCGGCGGCGCGCATGAGTACCCAGATGGTCAGCGCGGCGGACACCGCCTGAGCGATGATGGTGGCGTAGGCCACGCCCTCCACGCCCATGCCGAATTTCAGCACGAAGAGCAGGTCCAATCCCGTGTTCAGCACGGCGGACACCAGCAGGAAGTAGAAGGGGCGGCGGGAATCGCCCACGGCGCGAAGGATACCGGAGCCCATGTTGTAGAGCAGCAGTCCCATGACGCCGGCGAAGTAGATGGTCAGGTAGGTGGTCTGCTCCGGTGCCACCTCGGCGGGGGTCTTCATCAGGCGGAGCATCAGGGGCGTCATGGCGATGCCGGCGGCGGTGAAGACCGCGCCCATCAGCAGCGTCAGCACCAGGGAAGTGTGGACCGCCTGGCGGACCTTATCCTCGCGGCCGGCACCGTAATACTGGCTGATGACCACGCCGGCACCGCTGGACAATCCCAGGAAAAAGCCGATAAGCGTGTTGATAATAGGGGTGACGGTACCCACGGCGGAAAAGGCCTCGTTGCTGACGTAGTTGCCCACCACCCAGGTATCCACCATGTTGTAGAGCTGCTGAAAAAGATTGCCCACCATCAGCGGCAGGGCAAAGTTGATCAGATGCTTTGTGATGCTGCCCTTCGTCATGTCCACGTCATAACGGGCGGCGCGGTGGTGGGTGTGGAAGTGCAGATGCAGATGGCTGGAATGGCGCATGGAGGCTCTCCTTGTAACATACTTCTTTACAGGAATTTTACCATAATACCAGCCGGGGCGCAACAGGGAGAATGCCGGTTTTTCGGCGCAGACAGCGCCGCAGAATGGGCGGGAATGGACGGAGGAAGCGCGTTATTCCGGGAATTCCGTCCGGTCCGCCGGACGCATGATGGACACCTCGTAGGCAGTGCGGTCGGTGGTGACGCCGTTCTCCGTTTTGGAGTAGACACGGCTCTGGACCCGACCCTCGGCGGTGAGCCGGGCGCCGGTGTGCAGCAGGGACACCTGCTGGGCCACGGCGCCCCAGGCGATGCAGGGCAGGTAGTCGGCGCGGCCGTAGCGGCGGTTCACCGCCAGGATCATGTCGCATATCTCGCGGCCAAGGGGCGTACGGCGGAGGGCGGGCTGCTTGCACAGCACGCCGCTGAGGAAAATGCGGTTCAGCGGTTCGCCGGCGTCATGGGTCAGCGTCTGGGCGAAGGTGGAGATGACCAAACGGCTGCCCTGGCCGCTTTTGTTATTGAAGGAACGCAGCTGGCCGGTGATATGTACGCCGTCGCCGGGGGACACCGGCGTCAGCAGCAGAAGCGGCCGGGGGACGATGACGGGCAGCTTGTCCGCCTGACCGGACAGGCGCAGGACGGACAGGGTAAAGCGGTAGAACGCACAGCCGTGGTTCACATGGGACAGCAACGGCGCGTCCTCGGCCACGCCCCGCAGCTCCACGCGGTTGTAATTCAGCTCCATAGTACACCTCGTTTGTTGAGATGTCACAGCCTATGTGGAGCGGGGCGGGAATATGCCCCCTTTTCAAAGCGTTCAAAGTATGGCATAATACAGCAAAAGGAGTGATGACCATGCGTTATAAGGGAAAGGTATACCGACCGCCCAGCGAGGCGTACAGCCTGATCGTGCAGGTGACCTACGGGTGCAGCCACAACAGGTGCGCCTTCTGTGATATGTACGACGACAAACACTTTGCCATGCGGTCTATGGACGAGATCCGGGAGGACTTCGAGCTGGCACGGCGGGTATACCGCCGGGTGGAACGGGTCTTTCTGGCGGATGGGGACGCACTGATGCGGAGGACCGGCGACCTGGTGGAGATACTGGGGCTGGTCTATGGGCTGTTTCCGGAGTGCCAGCGGGTAACATGCTACGCCTCCCCCACCAGCCTGCAGATCAAATCCGAGGACGAGCTGCGCCTGCTGCGGAGCAAAGGCCTGCAGATGGTGTATATGGGGCTGGAGTCCGGGTGCGACGCGGTGCTGGAGAAGATGCAGAAGGGCCACACGGCGGCGGAGATCGTGGCGGCGGGGCAGAAGGCCCGGCGGTGCGGGCTGGCGCTGTCGGTGACGGCCATCTCCGGGCTGGGGAGCGTGGCACACTGGCGGGAGCACGCCGCGGACACGGCCAGAGCCGTCAGCGAAATGAAGCCGGACTATCTGGGGCTGCTGACGCTGATGGTGGAGCCGGGAACGCCGCTGGAGGCATGGGTGCGGGAGGGCAGCTTTACTCTGCTCAGCCCCCTGGAGGTACTGAAGGAAACAGAGCTGTTTTTACAGCACGTGGACAGCGAAGGAACCGTGTTCCGCGCCAACCATGCCAGCAACTATCTGACGCTGAAGGGCACACTGAACGGCGACCGGAAGGCGCTGCTGGCGCAGATCGCCGCGGCGCTGGACGGTCGTCGGGACCTGAAGCCGGAGTTTTTGCGGGCGCTGTAGCGCACACGCGCATTCAAAAGGGCTTCCCACAGGGAAGCCCTTTTGCTGTCCAACCAGCCCCGCGCCCTGCGGAAAAGGGCGGACTTGACAGGGTGGGTGGTTTTGTATATAATAGGCAGGATTTATATCAAAAGGAGGATACAGGGCGATATGGATACCGACAGCGGCGACCATCCCGGGAACTTGCCGGGCTGCCATCTGTTTTTTGCGGCATATCTGCGCCGCCTGACGCGGGGCAGACGTGCTTTTTTGCGCCTTTAGACCAGTGTGGATCACAGAAACAGATGACAGAAAAAGGAGCTATTGATCGTGTCAACGACTACATATATCATTATTATGGCGGTATGCCTGCTGCTGTCCGCCTATTTCTCGGCCACGGAGACGGCGTTCTCCTCGGCCAATGTCACGCGGCTGAAAATGCTGGCGGAAAAAGGCAACAGCCGTGCCGCGCTGGCGTGCCGGCTGCTGGAGCGCTATGACAAGTTGCTGTCCACCATCCTGATCGGCAACAACATCGTGAACATTGCCATGGCATCCCTGGCCACGGCACTGTTCGTCAAAAGCTTCGGCGATGCCGGCGCTACGCTGTCCACCATCGTGGTAACGGTGGTGGTGCTGATCTTCGGCGAGATCTCCCCCAAGAGCATCGCCAAGGACT
>OHAT01001365.1_pt1 | contig 21521 bp, 15 predicted proteins | sample 1577141 | NCBI WGS metagenome assembly OHAT01 (sample SAMEA3541578, study PRJEB24748) | human gut metagenome | biome: human gut; feature: human-associated habitat; material: faeces | place: China | collected 2012 | reverse complement strand
GGCCCAAGGCCACCGGCAAGAATGTGCTGGCCGAGAACCTGGCCCGGGCTTTCGGGCGGCCCTGCTGGGATGTTTCTTTCCACATCAATATGGATGCCTCCTACCTGATCGGTTCGGACACCTTCAACGGGGAAAAGGTGGTGTTCGGCCCCGGTCCCATCTACCAGTGTGCCCGCTACGGCGGTTTCGGCGTGCTGGACGAGATCAACATGGCAAAAAATGAGGCCCTGGCCGTCCTCCACGCCACTTTGGACTACCGCCGCTGCATCGACGTACCCGGCTACGATCTCATCCGGGTGGACCCGGCTGCCCGCTTCATCGGCACCATGAACTACGGTTACGCCGGTACCCGGGAGCTCAACGAGGCGCTGGTTTCCCGGTTTGCGGTGCTGGACCTGCCCCTCATCTCGGAGGAGGACATGAACAAGCTGCTGCGGCATCACTTCCCGCGTATCAGCCCCCGGTATGCCGGGCAGTTTGTGCAGCTCTTTTATGACTTGCACAAAAAGGCGGACAGCGCCGAGATCTCGGCCCGGGCGGTGGACCTGCGCGGCCTGCTGGATGCCCTGCGCCTGATTGAGCGCGGACTGGACGCTGCCTCCGCCCTCGACCTGTGCATCACCAACAAGACCTTCGATCCCTATGAACAGACGCTGATCCGGGATGTGATCGCTGCCCGCATCCCCAAGAATCTCGACCGCGCCAGGGTCTTCCCGGGCTGAGCCCATGCTGCTGCGTCAATACAGCCCGGAGCAGCGCCGGGCGCTGAATCTGATCTGGGCCGCCGCCGGGCAGTATGACCTGGACCCGCCTTTCATGGCCTTTGACCCCGACGGGCAGCCTGACTTTTACTTCAACTGTGTGGTGGGCCTTGCGGCCAAATGGCTGGACATGGCCCGCCTGGAAGCCTTTTTTGCCGGTTATGCAGGCAGCCCCCGCCGGGAACAGTTTGACGAGCTGGTCTGGCTGGGACTGGAAAACTGCGTCTACGAAAAGGAACTGCCGGTTCGTCCGGTCCTTGCCGCCCTGCGGCAGCAGTATGCCGAGTCCTTTTTTGTTCACCAGCAAAACATGTCTCGCCAGCAGTGGATGGCCAAGAATAACCGGGTCTATGAACAGCAGCAGGCGCGCTGGGCACCGCTGGCCCACCGCCGCGGCCCGCTGCTGACGCCCCCGGGCCGTGATCTGGCCCGGGCGCTGGCATTGTCCGGCACACTGGACACAGACGAGGTCATCGCCCGCCTGCAGGAGATGCTGCGGGAGTTCTTTCTGTTTTCCGGGGACGGGAAAAGCCGCACGCCCCGCTCCCTTCGCGTGAAGGGGCTGTGGGCCGCGCTGCTCACCAAACTTCTGCCCACCGAGGTCCGCCACACCGACCAGCTGGTGCTGCGGCGCAGTTCCCAGCTCGGCGGGGCAGGCGCCGTCCCTCGGGGCAGGGCCTTGCTGGCCGACCATCTTTCGGTGCGGCGGGCGGAGGCGGACCGTGCCTACATGGAAACCTGCTTCGGCCGTTCGATCTACAACGATCACGACCTGGCCGCGCTGGAGCAGAGCCTTTGCACCGGCAACCACTGCAACTGTCATTTGTGGATCACCCGGGGTGAGCCCTCCCCCAACCGGCCGCCCGACCAGGAGGCCAGACAGCTGGCCCGGGACGCCGCCCGGCAGCGGCAGCGCCGCACGGCGCTGAGCAGCATGGGCGAGGAAAAATCGAACCTGCGCACGCTCGAGCAGACGCTCGAACAGGCGCGGCGGGACGCCGCGGCCAGGCGCACCGCGCTCGAGCAGACGCATTTCGGCGTGCAGACGCCGGACGAGGCGGGCGAGACCGCCGAGCGCGACGCGCAGCGGGCGGAGGCCCTTGCTGACACGGCAGCCCACGGCGGCAAGCCGTACTTCTGGATCGCGGCGCTCGTGCTCTCGGCGCTGTGCGCGGTGCTGGGTTATCTTGTGGCGCAGCCGCTGTATTATGCGGCCATCGCGCTCGCGGTACTGGCCGTCGTGCTGCTGGTCGCTGCCAATAACGGCAAGAAGCGCGCGCAGCAGGCCGCCGCCGCGCTCGGGGAGCTCCTGCGCAGCTACGGCGCGCAGGACGCGGACGGCATCTACTATCAGGCGGAGGTGCACCGGGCTGCCTACCGCGCGTGCGCGGCCGCCATGCAGGCGGAGCAGAAAGCCGCCGCCGCGCTCGAGGATGCGCGCGAGCACCAGTGCGAGACGCACGAGCGGCTGCTGCAGAGTCTGGACTTTGAGAGCGGCACGGGCGAGGCCGCCGCGCTCTATCAGCGCAGGAGCGCGCTCGAGAGCGTGTGCACGCGCCTGCGCACGCAGCAGGCGCAGCTCACGGGCGCGGCCCTCGCCATCGGCGACCCGATGGCGCTGAAAAGCGAACACGCGCAGCTGCTCGAACAGCGCGACGCGCTCGAGCGGCAGTATGCGGCCATCGCGCTTGCGATCGAGACGCTCGGCCGTGCGGACGCGGAGCTGCAGAGCCGCTTTTCCCCGCAGCTGGCGCAGAAGGCGGCGGATTACATGGACTACCTCACCGACGGACGCTATGACGAGCTCGTGCTCGCGCGCGACCTGTCGGCCAAGGCGCGCAGCACCGACGACCCGACACCGCGCGACACGGCCTATCTCTCGGCCGGGACGGCGGATCTGCTGTACCTGTCCGTGCGCCTGGCGCTGTGTGAGCTGACGTGCCCGGCGGACGATCCGTGCCCGCTCGTGCTCGATGACACGCTCGTGAATTTCGACGATGCGCGCGCCGGGCGCGCCATGGCGCTCTTCCGGGAGATCGCGCAGCACCGGCAGGTCATTTTGTTCACCTGCCACGAGCGCGACTGCCCCGCGCAGGCGTAAAACACGCGAAAACAGCAGGACCGGACACGGGACATTCCGTGTCCGGTTTTTGTCGTTGACAGGCGGTGCAAATCGCGTTATACTGACGGCGTTTTGCGTTCCCGGCAAAAACTTTATGGAGAGGGGATCCCAATGGAAAAGCTCTTTCACCTGAAAGAAAACAACACCACCGTACGCACCGAGATCGTCGCCGGCCTGACGACGTTCATGACCATGGCGTACATCATCGCGCTCAACCCGAACCTGCTGACCGGCTTCGGCGCCCAGGGCGGCTCGCAGCTGTGGAACGGCGTGTTCCTTGCCACCTGCATCGCCTCCGCCGTCGGCACGCTCGTCATGGCGTTCGCGGCCAACAAGCCCTTTGCCATGGCGCCCGGCATGGGTCTCAACAGCTTTTTTGCCGTCGTCGTGGCCAACATCGTCACCCTGACCGGCATGAGCTACCTGCAGTCGTTCCAGACGGCGCTGTGCGTCATCCTCATCGAGGGCATCGTGTTCATCATTCTCTCGGTGCTCAAGGTGCGCGAGAAGATCGTCGAGGCCATTCCGCTCGGCATCCGGCTCGGCATCGCGCCGGCCATTGGCCTCATGCTGCTCAACATCGGCATCGGCTCCAACGCCGGTGTGTACTCGAGCGACGGCGGCCCGTTTTACGTCATGCGCGATTTCTTCGGCGCGCTCACGCCCAGCCTTGCCAAGGCCAACATGGGCGACGGCTACCCGCAGATGGTGCTCACGGTCGTGACCATGTTCGTGGGCCTGTTCCTGATCGTGCTGTTCGCGCACAAGAAGATCAAGGGCTCCGTGCTGCTGGGCATGCTCTGTGCGTCCGGCATCTACTGGGCGGGCGAGGCCATCTTCCTGCACACGAACCCGTTTGCGTCGCTCAAGGGCGCGTCGTTCGTGCCTGCGTTCGGCGACATGGCCGAGACGACCCTGTTCAAGTTCGACTTTGCTGCCCTCGGCGAGATCGGCTGGTTCACGGTCGTGACGCTCGTCATCACGTTCTGCATCATTGACATGTTCGACACCATCGGCACGCTCGTCGGCACGGCGAGCCGCGCCGGCATGGTCGACAAGGACGGCAACATGCCGCGCATGCGCGAGGCGCTGCTGGCCGACGCCGTCGGCACCGTCGCGGGCGCGTGCACCGGCACGTCCACCGTCACGACGTTCGTCGAGTCCGCCTCCGGCGTCGAGGCTGGCGGCCGCACGGGCCTGACCGCTCTGACGACCGGCGTGCTCTTCCTTGCGAGCATGTTCCTTGCGCCCATCGCCGCCATCATCCCCGCCGCTGCGACGAGCTCCGCGCTCATCTACGTCGGCCTGCTCATGCTCGGCGGTCTCAAGAAGATCGACTTTGACGATATCTATCAGAGCCTGCCGGTAGCTATCATGCTCATCTCCATGCCGATCTCGGGCTCCATCGGCCACGGCATCGGTCTGGGTCTGATCAGCTATTCCGTGCTCAAGCTCTGCACGGGCAAGGGCAAGGAGGTCTCGGTGCTGACGTATGTCATCTCGGTGATCTTCCTCGTGAAGTTCTTCCTCATCGCCTGAGGAAAAATATCCGTCCGCACGGCCGGGCGCGTCTGAATGGACGCGCCCGGTTTTTTGCGCCCTGCGCGCTGCCTTACGAAGATGTAAGCCAACTGTAAGCCAAAACGATGGCGATGTGATGCCGTCCGGGGCTATACTGATGCCAGAAACCGGGGCGGGAGCGCCCTGATGGGAGGCAAGGATCATGACAAATCTTCTGGGCAGTATCCGGCTGGCGGCTTATGCGTTTCCGCTCATCGCGGCGCTGGTGGCCGTGCCGTTTTTCGACCGGCAGGTGCGTGCGTGCTGCTTCAACTGGGTGCGCACCGTGTTCGGCGGTCTGTTTTTGTTTTACGTGCTGTGCGTGCTGTCGCTCGTGTTCTTCCCGCTGCCGGACGCGGCGCAGGCGGCGCGGCTGAGCGGGCATGAGATCCAGCTCGTGCCGTTTCAGTTCGTGGCCGATTTCCTGCGCGAGACGCCGCTCGTGCTCTCCGATGCGCGCACGTATCTGCCGGCGCTTTTTGACCGCACGGTGCTGCAGGTCGTGTGCAACATTTTGATGCTGCTGCCGTTTGGTATGTACCTGCGCTATGTCTGCGGGCTGGATCTCGGCAAGGTCGCGCTCGCGTCGCTCGCGTTTTCGGCGTTCATTGAGCTGGGGCAGCTCACGGGGATGTTTTTCATGTTCCGCGGCTCGTACCGCCTGTGCGACGTGGACGACCTGATGCTCAACACGCTCGGCGGACTGCTCGGCGGCGAGCTGGTGCACGCGCTGGAAGCGTATCTGCCGCCGCTCGATGCGTTCGACCGCCTCCCGGGCAGCAGCGCGCTGGCGATGCAGAGACTTGGATAAACATGTTCCAACGAGGACCCAGCGAAGCGGTTCTCGTTGGAGAAAAAAACAGCATGGCGTCGGCCATGCCGTTTTTTTGCTGCCGGGGCATTATGCCTCCCCCGTGTCGCCGTCGATCTCGTCGCGGCCGCGGAAGAGCAGGGAAATGCACCAGATCGCGGCCAGACCCACGAGCGTGTAGATCACGCGGGCGACCACGGAGGCCTGCCCGCCGCAGATCCACGCCACGAGATCGAACCGGAACAGACCGATACTGCCCCAGTTGAGCCCGCCGATGATCGCAAGGATCAGCGCGATGCGGTCGATCACCTGCATATGCTTCCATCTCCTTTGCTGTGTACTCCCGGTCAGTATGCCCCGGCGCGCGAAAAAAGATTCCGCCGCCGACAAAACAAGTGTCCGACCGACACCGTTCGCTCTTTACATTTTGCGCGCCCGGCGCTACAATACCATTACAGCTTATCCAATTGACTTCCGCAGTTTGGAAGCCACGGCTCATATCTTTATCCCACGACCCTGTTTTTGGCGGACTGTTTTCAGTCCGCCCTCTTTTTTTCTGCGCGCGCCCGATTTCGCCGCGTTTTGCGCAATATGTGGATTATTTTTGTGTTGTAAAACACAAGATATGGAGGGTGTGCTATGCAGTTTTCCAACCATCGCAGCCGCGCGGCCCGCGGCAGCATCGTGTATCTGGCGGTGGACGCGATCGCGCCGAGCGCGGTCCAGCCGCGGCAGAATTTTTCCCCGGCGCAGCTCGAGGAGCTCTCGCGCAGCATCGCCGAGTACGGCGTGCTCAGCCCGCTGACCGTGCGGCCGCGGCAGGGCGGGTATGAGCTCGTGGCCGGGGAGCGCCGCCTGCGCGCCGCGCGCATGGCGGGGCTCCATGAGGTGCCGTGCATCATCATGGAGCTGGATCTCGAGGAGGCGAGCTTCATTGCGCTGGTGGAAAATCTCCAGCGCAACGACCTGGACTTTCTCGAGGAGGCGCGCGGCATCGCGCAGCTCATCCGGCTCTTCGGCCTGAGCCAGGAGGAGTGCGCGCGGCGGCTGGGCAAGTCGCAGTCGGCCGTGGCGAACAAGCTCCGCCTGCTGCGCCTGCCGGAGGATGTGCTCAACGCCATGCGCAACGCCGGACTCACCGAGCGGCACGGCCGCGCGCTGCTGCGCCTTGAGACGCCGGCCGAGCAGCGCGAGGCGCTGGCCTATATCCTCAGCCGCGACCTGAACGTCGCCGCGACGGACGCCTACATCGAGCGCCTGCTCGAGGCCAAGACCGCGCCCGAGAGCGAGCAGCAGAAGACCTTCATCCTCAAGGACGTGCGCGTGTTTCTCAACACGATCTCGCACAGCCTCGACCTCATGAAGCAGGGCGGCATCGACGCCGGCATGCACCGGCAGGAGACGGACGAGGCGCTCATCCTGACGATCAACATCCCCAAGGCGCGGCGCAGAGAGCCGGCGCCGAAACAGGGCGAGCCCGTGCCGGTCGGGTAAAAAAATCGCGCGCAGCGCTTGACAGCGGCGCGGCGGCTTCCTATACTCTTACATAAAGAAGGGGCCGCCCGGCAGGGCGGACAAAGGAGGTCACTGCATGAAAACGCTGATCCTGTTCGCCTCGCGCTACGGCGCGACGGAGGAGATCGCCTATATGCTCAAGAGCGCCATCGGCGGCGATGTGACGCTGTGTAACATCCGCGACCGCAGCATCTCGCTCGAGGACTATGACACGGTCGTCATCGGCAGCTGCGTGTATATGTTCAAGCTCGACAAGCGCATCAAGCACTTTTTGCGCCGCAACGAGAAGGCGCTGCTGCAAAAGAAGCTCGGCCTGTATCTGTGCTGCTATACCACGCCCGGCACGGAGGGGTATCTGGAGCACTTCTTCTCGCCGGAGCTGCTTGCGCACGCGGCCGCGAAGGACATCCTTGGCGGCAAGATGCAGTACGAGAAGATGAGCTATGCCTACAAGCAGCTCTTCGGCGCGCTGATGACATCGCCGCAGTACCGCGCGCAGTATGCCGAGCCGAAACTCGACATCGCGCGCATCGACGCCTTCGCCGCCGCCATGCGCGGCTGAGCGGCCGGCAGAAAAAATCACCCGCATCCGGGTCGGATGCGGGTGATTTTTTGCTTTTGAGGTCTCAGTACGTGGTCACGCCGGTGAAGGCGAGCTCGGCGTTGCCGGTCAGGCGCACGCCGTCGTCGTCATAGGTGACGATCAGGTCGCCGCCGCTGACCTTGACGGTGATTGGCTCGCCCTTCGGGCACAGGCCGTTTTCCGTGGCGGCCACCACGGCCGCGCACGCGCCGGTGCCGCAGGCGCGGGTCTCGCCGTTGCCGCGCTCCCAGACGCGCATCTTGATCGTCGTGCGGTTGACGACGCGGATGAACTCCGTGTTCGTGCGCGCGGGGAAGATGTCCGCGTGCTCAAACTGCGGACCGAGGTGCGCGACGTCCACCTCATCCACGCGGTCGGCAAAGACGACGCAGTGGGGGTTGCCCATCGAGAGGCACGTGATGCGGTACTCCCCGCCGGCGATCGTCACCGGCCGGTCGATCACGCGCTCGCCCTCGAGCGTCACGGGCACATTGGCGGGCTCAAACGCGGGCTTGCCCATGTCGACCGTCACGAGGCCGACCGTGCCGAAGCGCGTGTACAGATGCAGCCGGTGCACGGTGCCGCCGGCCTCGATCGTGAGATCGTCGCGCGGCACGATGCCGTTGTCGTACAGGTACTTGGCCACGCAGCGGATGGCGTTGCCGCCCATGCCGCCGGCGCTGCCGTCGCGGTTGAAGACGCGCATTTTCGCGTCGGCCACGTCACTGTGCTCGATGAGCACGATGCCGTAGCCGCCGATGCCGCGGTGGCGCGAGCAGAGCGGGATGCACAGCGACTCGGGGCAGGTGATGTGTCCGTCAAAGTTCTCGACGTAGATATAGTCGTCGCCAGTGGCCTGCATTTTCGCAAACTTCAGGCTCTGGCGCTCGGTGCGCATGTGGTTGATGTCCACGAGCTCGGTGTTGCGCTCGTTGTAGCGGCTGGCGATGATGTCCGCCAGGGCGTTGGCCGTGTCGAGCGAGGTGAAGCACGGGATGCCGAGCTGCAGCGCGCGGCGGTGCAGGGCGATGTAATCGTCCATGGTCGCGTCCTTGAGCGCGCCGGTGTAGACGATGTAGTCGATGCAGCCGCTCTCGAGCAGGGCGAAGGCGTGGTCGCTCTCGCGGATGCCGTCGACGGTCACGACGTCGATGCCGAGGCGCGCGATGGCGGCGGCGGTCTCCTCGGTCGCGTAGAGGGCGAAGTGCAGGTCGTCGAGCTTCTTGGCCAGCGACACGATCTCGCCGAGGTCGTGCGTGTCCACGCTCACGAACACACCGTGGCGGCCGTCCGGGTGCTGGCCGACGACCATGCCGGCCGAGGTCAGGCCCTTGAACAGCGCCTCCTGCATCGTCTTGCCGAGGCCGAGCACCTCGCCCGTGGACTTCATCTCCGGGCCGAGGTAGGCGTTGACGTCGCCGAGCTTTTCAAACGAGAACACCGGCACCTTGACCGCGTAATACGGCGGGATGGGGTGCAGGCCGGTGCCGTAGCCGAGGCCAGCCAGCGGCGCGCCGAGCATGACGCGCGATGCCACGTCCACCATCGGCACGCCCGTGACCTTGCTGATGTACGGCACGGTGCGCGAGGCGCGGGGGTTGACCTCGATGACGTAGAGCTCGTTTTCCCAGATGAGGTACTGGATGTTCACAAGCCCCTTCGTGCCGAGCGCGAGGGCGAGCTTGCGCGAGCTGTCGACGATCTTGTCCGTCATCATGTCGTTGAGGTTGTACGGCGGGTAGACGGCGATGGAGTCGCCGCTGTGCACGCCGGCGCGCTCGATGTGCTCCATGATGCCGGGAATGAGCACGTCCGTGCCGTCGGAGATGACGTCCACCTCCAGCTCCGTGCCCATCATGTACTTGTCCACGAGCACGGGGTTGTCGATGCCCTGCGCGAGGATGCGCTGCATGTACGTCGTGACCTCGGCGTCGTCGTGGACGATCTTCATGTTCTGGCCGCCGATGACGTACGACGGGCGCAGCAGCACGGGGTAGCCGAGCGTCTGCGCGGCGTGCAGGGCCTCGGGCAGCGTCTGCACGCCCATGCCCTTCGGGCGGGAGATGTGGAAGCGCTCGAGCAGCTCGTCAAACCGCTCGCGGTCCTCGGCGATGTCGATGCCCTCGGCCGATGTGCCGAGGATGCGGATGCCGTGGCGGTCGAGCGTCTGCGTGAGCGCGATGGCGGTCTGGCCGCCGAAGGCGACCACGACGCCGACGGGCTGCTCCACGTCGATGATCTGCAGCACGTCCTCAGCCGTGAGCGGCTCGAAATACAGCCGGTCGGCGGTGTCGTAGTCCGTGGAGACGGTCTCGGGGTTGTTGTTGACGATGACGACGTCATAGCCCATGGCCTTGAGCGTCCACACGCAGTGGACGGACGAATAGTCAAACTCGATGCCCTGGCCGATACGGATCGGCCCGGAGCCGAGCACCATGACGACGGGCTTGCCGCTGCGCGGGAAGGTGCGCGCCTCGCAGCGCGCGTCCGCGCTGGCGTAGAAATACGGCGTCTGCGCGTCAAATTCGGCGGCGCAGGTGTCGACCATCTTGTAGCCCGCGCGGAAGGGGGGCAGCGTCTCGCTGCCGGACAGGCGGCGCAGCGCCGCGTCCGGATAGCCGAGGTACTTGCCGCGCTGATAAAGCTCCGGCGTCAGGCCGTTTTGAATGCTCGCCTCGTAGTCCACGAGGTTTTGCAGTCGGGACAAAAACCAGCGGTCGATGCGGGTGATGTCGTGGATCTCGTCGATGGACACGCCGCTGCACAGCGCCTCAAAGACGGTGAACAGGCGGTGATCGTCGCAGTCGGCGAGCCGGTCGCGCACCGGGCGGTCAGACAGCGGTTTGGCGTGCAGCGTGTCGAGATGGATCTCGGCGCCGCGCACGGCCTTGAGCAGCGCACTCTCAAAGTTCGTGCCGATGGCCATGACCTCGCCGGTGGCCTTCATCTGCGTGCCAAGGCGGCGGGACGCGCCGACGAACTTGTCAAACGGCCACTTGGGGAACTTCACGACGACGTAGTCCAGCGCGGGCTCGAAGCAGGCGCAGGTCTTGCCGGTGATGTCGTTTTGAATTTCATCGAGCGTGTAGCCGAGGGCGATCTTCGTCGTGATCTTGGCGATCGGGTAGCCGGTCGCCTTCGACGCGAGCGCCGACGAGCGCGACACGCGGGGGTTGACCTCGATGACGGCGTACTCAAAGCTGTCGGGGTTGAGCGCGAACTGGCAGTTGCAGCCGCCGACGATATCGAGCGCGGAGATGATGTTCAGCGCCGCGCTGCGCAGCATCTGAAACTCCTTGTCCGAGAGCGTCAGCGCCGGGGCGACGACGATGCTGTCGCCGGTGTGCACGCCGACGGGGTCGAAGTTTTCCATGCTGCACACGGCGATGACGTTGCCCACGCCGTCGCGCATGGTCTCAAACTCAATCTCTTTCCAGCCGTAGATGTAGCGCTCGACGAGGATCTGCGTGATCGGGGACGCATCGAGGCCAGTCTGCGCAGCGACGGTGAGTTCCTCCGGGCTGTAGGCCACGCCGCCGCCCGCGCCGCCGAGCGTGAACGCCGGGCGGATGATGACGGGGTAGCCGATGCGGTCTGCTACGGCGAGCGCCTCCGCCACGGTGTTGGCGATGCCGGAGGGGATGGTCGGCTCGCCGATGGCGGCCATGGTCTCCTTGAAGAGCTCGCGGTCCTCGGCCTTGTCGATGGCTTTGGCGTTCGTGCCGATGAGGCGGACGTTGTGCTGCTGCAAAAAGCCCTCCTTGTCGAGCTCCATCGCCAGCGTCAGGCCCGTCTGGCCGCCGAGACCGGCGAGAAGACTGTCTGGCTGCTCCTTTTCAATGATGCGCTTGACGGAGGTCAGCGTGAGCGGCTCGAGATAAATCTCATCCGCGAGGGCCTTGTCGGTCATGATCGTCGCGGGGTTGGAGTTGACGAGCACGACGTTCACGCCCGCGTCGTGCAGCACGCGGCACGCCTGCGCGCCGGCATAGTCAAACTCCGCCGCCTGACCGATCACGATCGGGCCGGAGCCGATGACCATGACTTTGCGGATGCTGGAATCAATCGGCATGGTGCGCACCTCCCATCAGGTCACAGAATCGGTCGAAGAGAAAGGCCGTGTCGTGCGGGCCCGAGCACGCCTCGGGGTGAAACTGCACGGAAAAGGCCCGCAGGTCGGGGTAGTCCACGCCCTCGCACGTGCCGTCGTTGGCGTTGATGTAGCGGATGATGCCGGTCTTCACGCTCTCTGGCACGACGGCGTAGCCGTGGTTCTGGCTGGTGAGGAACGTGCGCGTGCCGCACACGTCGCGCGCCGGCTGGTTCACGCCGCGGTGGCCGTACTTGAGCTTCACGGTGCTGCCGCCCTGCGCCAGCGCCATGAGCTGGTGGCCGAGGCAGATGCCGAACATCGGGATGCGGCCGAAGAGTTTGGCGATCTCCGCGATCTGGTCGACGTTGTCCGTCGGGTCGCCGGGGCCGTTGGAGAGCATGACGCCGTCATACCCGGCGGCGAGGATGTCCTCCGCTCTGGCAGAGCAGGGCAGCACCGTCACGGCGCAGCCGCGGCGGCAGAGCTCGCGCGCAATGTTGCGCTTCGCGCCGTAGTCGATGAGCGCCACGCGGTGCAGCACGCTCCCCTCCGGCTGGAGGGTGTAGGGCTCCGGCGTCGTCACCTGCGGCACGGGGTCCGTGATGCGGTAGGCGCGCAGGGGCGCGAGATCGTCCGGCACCGTGTCGCAGATGGCGGCGTTCATCGTGCCGGCCTCGCGCAGGATGCGCGTGACGGCGCGGGTGTCGATGCCGGCGATGCCGGGGATGTTGTTGGCTTTCAAAAATGCGTCGAGCGTTTCCTCGCACCGGAAGTTCGACGGCGTTTGGCACTGCTCGCGCACGACATAGCCGCGCACGCAGCACTTGCCCTCAAAATCGGCCGGGATGATGCCGTAGTTGCCGATGAGCGGGAACGTCTGCAGCACGATCTGGCCGCAGTAGCTCGGGTCGGTGAGCGTCTCGATGTAACCGTTCATGCCGGTGGTGAACACCAGCTCGCCCACCGTGTCGCACGGTGCGCCGAAAGCGAGGCCCGCAAAGACCTCGCCGTTTTCGAGTACGAGATAGCGCTTCATAGCTCGATCTCCGCAAGCGTCGCCGCCATGACGGCCTTGATGGTGTGCATGCGGTTTTCGGCCTCCTGGAACACGACCGACTGCGCGCTTTCAAACACATCGTCCGTGACCTCCATCGCCTCGCGGCCGAAGCGCGTGCACATCTCGTTGCCGATGGCGGTCTTTTTGTCGTGATACGCCGGCAGGCAGTGCATGAAGATGGCGTTGGGGTCGGCCTTGGCCATGAGCGCCGCGTTGACCTGATACGGTGCGAGCGCGGCAATGCGCTCGGCCCAGACGCTCTCGGGTTCGCCCATGGAGACCCAGATGTCGGTATAGATCACGTTCGCGCCCTGCACGGCCGCGGCGGGGTCGGAGATGAAGTCGAGCGTCGCGCCCGTCTGCGCCGCGATGGCCTGACACTCGGCGACGAGCTGCGCATCGGGGAAGTAGCCCTCGGGCGCGCAGGCCGTGAAGTGCATGCCCATCTTCGCGCAGCCGACCATGAGGGAGTTGCCCATGTTGAAGCGCGCATCGCCCATGTAGACGAGGTGGATGTTCTCCAGCGAGCCGAAGTGCTCCCGGATGGTCAGAAAGTCCGCGAGGATCTGCGTCGGGTGGAACTCATCCGTCAGACCGTTCCAGACCGGGACGGAGGCGTACTGCGCCAGCTCCTCGACGATGCACTGGCCGAAGCCGCGGTACTCGATGCCGTCGAACATGCCCGAGAGCACGCGCGCCGTGTCGGCGATGCTTTCCTTCTTGCCGATCTGCGAGCCGGTGGAGTCGAGATACGTGCTGCCCATGCCCAGATCGTGCGCCGCGACCTCGAAGCTGCTGCGTGTGCGCGTGCTCGTCTTTTCAAAGATGAGCGCGACGTTTTTGCCCTCGCACAGGCGGTGCGGGATGCCGGCCTTTTTCTCGGCCTTGAGCTGGGCGGCGAGCCGGAGCAGATAGTCGATCTGCTCGGGGGTGTAGTCGAGCAGCTTGAGAAAATCGTTGCCTTTGAGATTCATGACGGTGTTCCTCCTTATTCTCCGGCGCAGACGTCTTTGAGCACGCTGACCGCCTGCTCGAGCTGCGCCATGGGGATGTTGAGCGCCGGCAGCAGGCGCACCTTGTTCTTTGCCGAGATGACGAGCACGCCGCGCGCCATGCATTCACTGATGACGTCCTTGACCGGGCACTCGGTCTCCACACCGAGCATCAGGCCCAGGCCCGTGACGCTCCTGACGCCCTTGGCGCCGGTGAGAGCCTTGACGATGAAGTCGGACTTTTCCTGCACGGACTGCAGCAGCGGGCCGTCGAGCCGGTGCAGAATGCTCAGCGCGCCGGCGCAGCAGACGGGGTTGCCGCCGAAGGTAGAGCCGTGGCTGCCGGGGGTGAGCACGTCCTGTACCTTCTCGCCGAGCAGCGTCGCGCCCAGCGGCAGACCGCCGCCGAGGCCCTTGGCCGTGGAGACGATGTCCGGCGTGATGCCGTAGTGCATGTAGCCGTAGAGCTTGCCGCTGCGGCCGTTGCCGATCTGCACCTCGTCGCAGATGAGCAGCAGGTCCTGCTCGGCGGCGAGCTGGGCAGCACCTTTGACAAATTCCTGCGTCAGCGGGATGACGCCGCCCTCGCCCTGCACGACCTCCATCATGATGGCGGCGCACTTGTGCGCGGCGACCTGCGCCTTGAGATCGTCGAGGTTATTCGCCTCGGCGTAGGCAAAGCCCTCCGTCAGCGGCAGAAAGTCGTGGTGGAACACGTCCTGCCCGGTCGCGGCGAGCGTCGTGATCGTGCGGCCGTGGAAGCTGTTTTTGAGCGTGATGATGGTGTGGTACTCCGGGCCTTTGTGGTCGGCGGCGTACTTGCGCGCGGCCTTGATGGCGCACTCGTTGGCCTCCGCGCCGGAGTTGGAGAAGAAGACCTTCTTCATGCCGGTCTTCTCGCACAGCAGCTGCGCCAGCTGCGCGTCGGGCGCGGTGTAGTAGAGGTTCGAGGCGTGCTGCACGGTGCACAGCTGCTCGGTCACGGCGCGGATCCACGCGGGGTCGGCGATGCCGAAGCTGTTGACGGCGATGCCCGTCGCCATGTCGATATAGACCTTGTCGTCCGCGTCCCAGACGAGCGAGCCCTTGCCGCGCGCGATCGTCACGGGGAAGCGGGCGTAAGTGTTGGCGATATAGGTACTGTCAAGTTGCGGAATGTTCATCTGTTTTTCCTCCTTGCCCGGCAACGAACATGGTGCCGATGCCTTCGTTTGTCAGCATTTCGATCAGGATGGCGTGCGGCACGCGGCCGTCGATGATAAAGACGCGGTGCACGCCCCAGCGGATGGCGTCGATGCAGCAGGTCACTTTCGGCAGCATGCCGCCGTTGATGACGCCGGACTCGATGAGCTGCAGCGCGTCCGCCGTGTGGATGACGGGGATGAGCGTGGAGGGGTCGTCCTTGTCGCGCAGGATGCCGCTGATGTCGGTCATGGCGATGAGGCTCTCGGCCCCCAGCTCGCCCGCGATGCGCGCGGCCGCCGTGTCGGCGTTGATGTTGTAGACGTGGCCCTGCGTGTCGCACCCGACGGTGGACACGACGGGGATGTAGCCCTTGTCGATCACATCGAGGATGGGGCGCACGTCGACCTTCGTGATCTCGCCCACGTAGCCGAGGCGCTCATCGCGCACGCGCGCCTGGATCATCTGCCCGTCGATGCCGGACAGGCCGATCGCCCGGCCGCCCTTGTGGCCGATGAGGTTGACGAGCGTCTTGTTGATCTTCCCGGCGAGGACCATCTGCACGACGTCGGCCGTCTCCGCGTCCGTGACGCGCAGGCCGTCGACAAACTGCGTCTGCTTGCCGAGCTTTTCGAGCGTTTCCGTGATCTCGGGCCCGCCGCCGTGCACGAGCACGACCTTCACCCCGATGAGCGACAGCAGCACGATGTCGCGCATGACGGAGTCTTTGAGCTTGGCGCTGATCATGGCGTTGCCGCCGTATTTGATGACGACGATCTTGCCGCTGTATTCCTGTATGTAGGGCAGCGCGTGGACGAGTACCTTCGCGCGCTGCGGATTCGTAATGTCCATGATGGTGTTCCTCCCGGTTCAGGTGCGGTAGTCGCCGTTGATCTTCACATAGTCATACGTCAGGTCGCAGCCCCAGGCGGTCGCGCCCTCGTCGCCGGACTTGAGGTCGACGAGGATCTCGATCTCCTTTTCGAGCAGGACCTTTTTGGCTTCCTCCTCGGAAAACGGGATGCCCGCGCCGTCGACGCACACGCGCACCGTGCCGGCCACCGAGCGGAAGGCGACGTCCACCTTGTGCACGTTTACAGGAGCGCCGCTGTAGCCGATGGCGCACAGCACGCGGCCCCAGTTGGCGTCCGCGCCGAACATGGCGGCCTTGACGAGCGACGAGCAGATGATGCTCTTGGCCACGGTTTTCGCGGTGCAGTGGTCAGCAGCACCGGTGACGCAGCACTCGAGCAGGTGCGTCGCGCCCTCGCCGTCGCCCGCGATCTGGCGGCAGAGCCAGACGGTCACGCTGTTGAGCGCGCTGCAAAACGCCGTGAAGTCCGCGCCGGGCGCGGTGATCTCGGCATTGCCGGCGAGACCGTTTGCCAGGATGGCGACCATGTCGTTCGTGGACGTGTCGCCGTCGATGCTGACCATGTTGAACGTGTCCTGCACGTCGCCGGAGAGCGCGGCCTGCAGCATGGCGGGGCTGACGGCGCAGTCCGTCGTGAGGAAGACGAGCATGGTCGCAAGGTTCGGGTGGATCATGCCGGAGCCCTTGGCGATGCCGCCGATCGTGCAGGTCCTGCCGCCGGCGGTGAACTGCACGGCGATCTCCTTCGGGTGCGTGTCGGTGGTCATGATGCCCTCGGCCGCCTGGTCGGAGTGGTCGCCGAGCGCGGCGGCGAGCTGCGGCAGGCCGGAGCGGATGGGCGTGAGATCGAGCGGCTGGCCGATCACGCCCGTGGACGCGACGATGACGTCCTGCGGCGCGATGTGCAGCTGCGCCGCCGTGAGCGCGCTCATCTCCTCGGCGACGGCGACGCCGTCAGCGTTGCAGGTGTTGGCGTTGCCGCTGTTGCAGATCACGGCCTGGGCCTTGCCGTCAGCCAGGTGCGCCTTCGTCACGGTCAGGGGCGCGCCCTTGACGAGGTTCGATGTATAGACCGCCGCGGCGCTGGCCGGGACGGCGCTGTAGATGAGCGCGAGGTCGCGCTTGGACTGATTTCTGCGGATGCCGCAGTGGATGCCTGCGGCGGAAAAACCCTGTGCGGCGCACACGCCGCCGGTGACTTGCTTCATCGTTCGTTCCTCCTTACAGATCGAGGCCGAAGCCCTTTTCTCTGCCCATGACGAGGTTCAGGCACTCGAGCGCGGCGCCGGACGCGCCCTTGCCGAGGTTGTCGAACACGGACGTGAGCAGGATGCGCTCGTCATTGCCGGAGACGGACACGACCATGCTGTCCTTGCCGGACATGGCGGCGGCGGACAGGAAGCCGTCGTCACACGCGGGGTCGCGGTAGGTCACGACAGGGCCGGTATATTTCGCGGCGTAGGCGGCCTTGATATCTTCGGCCGTCTTGCCGGGGCAGAGCTGGGAGGCGAAGAGCGCGACACTCGTCTCCATGCCGCTGTAGAAATTCGCCACGATCGGCGCAAACACCGGCGCGTGCGTCAGGCCCGGGATGGCGCACATCTCGCGCAGGTGCTTGTGCTGCTGCGCAAGACCGTACTGCCGGGGGGCAACGTACAGGGGGTCGAGGGTGTCCGCCGCATACTCGGCGATCATCTTCTTGCCGCCGCCGCTGTAGCCCGTGAGCGAGTAGCACGTCAGCAGCGCGTCCGGCGGCAGGATGCCCGCCTCGACGAGCGGGTAGACCAGCACGACGAAGCCGCTGGCGTGGCAGCCGGGCACGGCGATGCGCTTGGCGGTACGGATCGCGGCCTCGCGCTCGGGCGACAGCTCCGGGAAGCCGTACGTCCAGCCGGGGGCCGTGCGGTGCGCGGTCGAGGTGTCGAGCACGACCGTGTCCGGGTTCTCGACCAGATCCGCCGCCGTGATCGCCGCCGCGTCCGGCAGGCACAAAAACGCGATATCCGCGCGGTTGATGAGCTCGCGTTGGGCTTCCATGTCGTGGTGCAGCTCGGGCGGCAGGGTCAGCAGGTCAATATCTTCGCGCTGGGCCAGCCGGTCGTAAATGCGCAGGCCGGCCGTGCCGGAGCTGCCGTCGATGAAAATGGTCGTTTTTTCGTTATGCATATCTCGTCCCTCACAAGCGGATAAAAATCCATTTATATGAGGCTAATATACTACCACGCGAATAAATATGCAAGACATTCATGAAAAATCCACTGCGATTTGTGGAATTTGAAAAAACACGCCCAGCGAGGGGAAAATGCCTTGTGCAGCATGTACATACCTGACCACGCAAAATTGGGACATTTGCCGGACGACGGGGGCAAAAAACCGCCGCCCGGCCATTTTTACAAATGGATAGGCGGCGGATATATGCATTAAATCTGGAATTCTTTGCTGTATTCGGAGTAGTATTCGTCAAAGCTGTGCGAGTGCATGGCCATGACGCTGTTGATATATTCGTGGGTGTCGAACGAGTCGGACTCGAGCTCGATCATGGCGACGGCGATGTTCGAGCAGTGGTCGGACACGCGCTCGCAGTTGGTGAGCAGGTCGTTGAACGCGAAGCCGTGGTTGAGCGTGCACTCGCCGGTCTGCAGGCGGTCGATGTGGTGCAGCTTCATCTCGTCGCAGAGGTTGTCGATGAGCTCCTCGAGCGGCTCGACGCGGTAGGCCGCGGCGACGTCGTTGTCGAGGAAGGCGTTGATCGTGATCTCGAGGATGCGCGTCACGGCCGCGAGCATGACCTTGAGCTCGCGCGTGCCGGTGGGCGAAAAGACGATCTTCTTCGTGTAGAGCTCCTGCGCCGTCTCGCCGATGTTGAGCGAGTGGTCGCTGATGCGCTCGAGGTCGCTGATCGTGTGCAGGTACTTCGACACGTCGGCCGTCTGGCGCGGCGTGAGCTCCTTGCTCGTGATCTTGATGAGGTAGGTGCCGAGCTTGTCCTCGTAGTGGTCGATGACTTCCTCGTTTTCCTGCAGGGCGGCGAACTGCTCGTCACTGAACTTGTCGAGCAGGGAGAACGCGAACAGGATGTTGTCCTGCGCCTGACGGGCCATGGAGTCGATGGCCAGGCGGCTCTGCTCGATGGCCAGCGCCGGGTGCGCGAGAAAGCGCTCCTCGAGCCGGTCGATGTCGGCGAGCGCGCCGGTGGACGCTTTGTCCGGGAACAGGAACGAGACGAGCTTTTCCAGCAGGGGGATCATCGGCGTGAGCAGCAGCACGGTCGCAAAGCGGAAGATCGTGTTGAGCAGGGCGATGCTCACGGTGGTCATGGTCGTGTCCGTAAACGGGAAGTGCACGGCTGCATTGACCGCGTAGAACACGACGCCCCAGACGACCGCGCCGATGACGTCGATGAGCAGGTAGACATAGGCGGTGCGCTTGCCCTTGACGCTCGCGCCGAGGGAGGACAGCAGCACCGGCACGGCCGCGCCGATGGCGATGCCGAGCGTGATGGGGAAGGCCACGGAGAACGTGATCGTGCCCGTGATGGCCAGCGCCTGCAGAATGCCGACGGCGGCCGACGCGCTCTGCAGGATGCAGGTGAACACCGTGCCGACGAGCACGCCGAGCAGCGGGTTGGAAAAGCGGGTCAGCAGCTGGATGAACGCGGCGCTGTCCTTGAGCGGGGCCACGGCGCCGCTCATGGAGGACATGCCGTACATGAGCACGGCGAAGCCGAGCAGAATGTCACCGATGTGGCGCCGGGTCAGATCCTTGCAGAACATGCGCAGAATGATGCCGACCACGGCGACGACGCCCGTGAGCGTCGCGGTGCTCAGCAGCGACACCCAGCCGGAGCCGCTGATGTCCGACAGGCAGAGGATCCAGCCCGTGATGCTCGTGCCGAGGATGGAGCCGAGCACGATGCCGATGGCCTGGCGCACCTGCATCATGCCGGAGTTGACGAAGCCGACGACCATGACGGACGTGGCCGAGGACGACTGGATCACGGCGGTGACGCCCGTGCCGAGCAGGACGCCCTTGAGCGGGGTGCTCGTGAGTTTATAGAGTATGATCTCGAGCTTGTTGCCGGCCACTTTCTTCAGCCCGTCGCCCATGAGCGTCATGCCGAACAGGAACAGGGCCACACCGCCAAGCAGAGAGATCACATTGTTGATCCCCAAAACGCTTCACGCTCCCTCTGTGATATTTTTGCGCTTACCTCTCACTATAGCAGAAAGCAGTGCAAAGATAAATGCTGGAATTGCACTTGCGTGTGACGAAATTTGACGAAAAAACATGGCGTTTTTTGTGCAGAATATGACTTTTTCCACAAACGAACGGCTGTTGGAATCTTGACAATGTGCCGTCTGCCGTGCTATATTCCTATTATAATAATGTGTGTATATCTGCGCGCGGCTATGCGCGCGGGGAATGGAGGCACTTATGGCGGAAGAGAAGAAAAAGATCCTGATCCACACGGCGGACGGCGACCACGTGGTCTCCGTTGGGGAGCACAAGCCGAAGCAGACCTTCGGCGCCATGCCGGTCAAGGACTATGTGGCTGCGGTGGCAGATCCGGACGGCCTGCCGCAGGCGAGCAGTGTCGGCGCGGTCGTGTCGGCGCTGGCGGCGGCGATGGGGTCGCTGGCCGTGCGCGCGCTGCGCTCGGACGATGCGTCGCTGCAGAAAACGGCCGAGGAGCTGCGCCAGATGACCGACTACATGGTCTTTCAGATCGACGAGGAGCTGCGCGCGCGCGAGCCGCTTGACCGCCGCAGAGTCGAGGAGAACGTCACGCGCACCGATCTCGACAGCGCGCTGCGCGTTGCGAGCGATATCCCGAACGAGATCGTGTACATCATGTGCCGCTGCATCGAGCTCATGAAGGAGGTCGTGGACAAGGGCGACGACCTGACCGCGTGCAGCGCGCTCGCGGCCGTGCATCTGAGCATGGCGGCCATCCGCTGCATGCAGGCGGAGCTGCTGTCGTATGCCAAGATCATGGACGACGACGTGTTCGGCTACACGATCGTGCGCGAGGCCGAGCTGAACCTGGCCGACCATCAGGAGCTGGTGGACGGGCTGGTCGAAGAGCTCACGCGCCGCCTGACACGTGAGAAAAAGTAAGACATAAGGCAGAAAAGGACGCCCATCGGGCGTCCTCTTTTGCGGCTTGCAAAGCCGGGCCGCGTGTGCTATGATGCACACGGAAATCTGAGCAATGCATTGGACAGAGTAGGAACAGCGCGTCAAGTGCGTCGGGATGGGAAGTTGTCCGGCGACGAAGGGGCCGCGCGCCCCGCGGTGCTGTTGCCGCTTCCGCTGCCACCAAGGGAAGACCCCCGCCGTGGCAACTGTCACGAAAGGAGTCTTGCAAATGCATACGAAATGGACCGCCCGCCGCCTCGCGGCGGACGCAATGTTTGCCGCCATGGTCACGGTGCTGGGGCTGGTGTCGATCAGCACCGGCAACCTGAAGATCACCGTCGAGGCGCTGCCGGTGTTTCTCGGTGCGCTGCTGCTCGGCCCGGTCGACGGGCTGGCCATCGGCGGGGTGGGTACACTGCTGTACCAGCTGCTGCGCTTCGGCGTGAGCGCCACGACCGCGCTCTGGATCGCGCCGTATGTGCTGCTGGGGCTGTGCGTGGGCGCGGTGTCGGCGCGGCACGGTTACGATTGCACGCCGCGGCAGCTCGCGCTGCTGGCCGTGCTCGGTGAGCTGGGCATCACGGTGCTCAACACCGGGTCGCTGTATCTCGACAGCCTCATCTACGGGTACTATTCACCGGTGTTCGTGTTTGGCACGCTGCCGCTGCGGCTGGCCATCTGCGCGGGCAAAGGCATCGTGCTCGCGCTGCTGCTGCCGACGCTGCTGCGCGTCACGCGCCGCGCGCTGCAGCCGCATACCAACTGAAGACCAGAAAACCGCCGCCCCGGCCGGGGTGGCGGTTTTTGAGACTGTCAAAAAGTATTACTTTTT
>OHAT01001358.1_pt1 | contig 21610 bp, 15 predicted proteins | sample 1577141 | NCBI WGS metagenome assembly OHAT01 (sample SAMEA3541578, study PRJEB24748) | human gut metagenome | biome: human gut; feature: human-associated habitat; material: faeces | place: China | collected 2012 | reverse complement strand
GCCGCTCATTTTTATTCGATATTCGCTTCAGCCGATGCCGCCGAGCACCGCGCCGGCGACGAGCGCCACGAGCACACTCGCGCAGTAAACATACTTGCACAGCGGATAGTACCAGCCGCCGATGGGCTTGCGTGCGCCGAGGTTGACGCTCTCGAGCACGAGCTTTTTCCCGCCGATCCAGAAGAACATGACCGCCGCGAGCAGCGCGCCCAGCGGGCAGATGTAAATGGACACGACGTCCATCCACTGCGACACGATGGCCTGAATGCACAGCGCAACGGCGAGTCCGATCACATGGATCACCGCCGTGGCCGGCACGCGCTTGAGGCCGAACCGCTCCTGCAGGGACGCGACTGGCGCCTCATAGAGGTTGATGATCGACGTGACGCCCGCGAAGGCCACGCAGACGAAAAACACCATCGCCACGATGCGCCCGCCCGCCATGCCGTTCATGACATGGACGAGGTATATGAACATCAGGCCCGGGCCGCCGGCGTCGAGCTGCGCGCCGCCCACCGCCATGGCGGGAATGATGACGAACGCCGCCAGCAGCGCCGCGATCGTATCAAAGAGCGCCACATTGCGCGCAGAACTCGGGATGCACTCGCTCTTACTGAGGTAAGAGCCGTAGATGACGCTGCCGTTGCCCGCAACGGACAGCGAGAAAAACGCCTGACCGAAGGCATAGATCCAGACATAAGGGTCGAGCAGGCCCGCGGGCTTGATCGTGAAGATATACCGATAGCCGTCCGACGCACCGGGCAGCGTTCCTACATAGATACCCAGCCCCACAAACAGCAAAAACAGGATCGGCATCATGATCTTATTTGCCTTTTCAATGCCGCCGGCGATGCCGAAGGACATGATGACAAAGCTCACCGCGACCGCGACGACGACCCAGACATTCGCGCCCCACGCGCTGGCCGTGGCATTGAAGGTGGCGACGATCCCATCCATGTCCTGCCCCATGGCGGACAGGCCGCCGTCAAACGCCAGGAACGTATACTTAAAGATCCAGCCCATGACGCAGGTGTAGCCGATGGCCAGCGCCAGAGAGCCGAGCACCGGGATATAGCCGACCAGTTCGCCGGGCCGGCGCTTACCCCAGCGCGCCTCGGTGCACATGCCGAAAGCGTCGACCGGCCCCGCACCGGCTGCGCGGCCGAGCGCAAACTCCCCGATGACGCCGGTGGAGCCGATGAGAATGACAAACAGGAAATACGGCAGCAGGAAAGTCATGCCGCCCCATTTGGACACCAGCGTCGGAAAGCGCCAGATGTTGCCCATGCCGACGGCCGAGCCGATGCAGGCGATGATGAAGCCGCCACGGCTGCGAAAGCCGTCGCGTTTGCTGACGTTGGCGTCGTTACTCATAATACTGTTTCCTTTCACGCACTCAGGCACAAATTGGTTTGATTATACCGCAAAACCCGCACCGCCGCAACCGTTGTTTGCGGAATCTGCCGGATAACACTATGCAGAGGCGTCTTACTCCCCCGGCAGGCCCAGCACAAGCGCTTTCTCGCGGCGGCTGTCCGCGCCCGCATGCTACACACGCCCCCCCTCCTCTCTGCGACACATTTTTGCAATATTTTTGCAATCGTATACCACAGCATTTGCGCATTTTCTACCGCCGCGCACCGGAACAAGCGCCCGGAATGCGATTTCCCGTTCCCAACACGCGGGTTTTGTGCTATACTGGCGGCACACGACCGCCGCACGGTATGCTCGTGCGGCAGAGGAATGATGAGGAGAATACTTTATGAAGGCCACCAAACACCGCTTCTGGCTCTGCGCGTTGCTCGTCTGCATGGTGCTTTCCGTCTTTGCCGGGATCACCGCGCCGCCGGCCATGGCAGCGAACATCTCCAGTACCGACTGGATGGAAACCGTGCCGGACGAGACAAAGCTCAGCAATATGTCGATCCCTGGTACGCACGACAGCTGCACGCAGTATGTGGATATGCGCTACATTTTTCAATGTCAGGACGCGAGCGTTGCCACGCAGCTGATCTACGGCTACCGCTATCTGGATATGCGTCTGGTGCTCGAACAGAAGCACGACCAGCAGACGCTGGTGCTCAAGCACAGCATCGCGCGCTGCAAGACCTCCAACTCCCCGTTTGCCGGAACGCTCACACTCGATGACGTGCTGCGCGACGTTTCCGCGTTTCTGGACGCCCACCCCACCGAGACGGTCATCCTGTGCATGAAGGCGGAAAACAGCAAGGACGATGTCGCGGAGATTCAGAAGGTCCTGTATGAGACGATCGACAAGGATCCGGAGCGCTGGTATCTGAAAAACGAGATCCCGACGCTGGGCGAAGTGCGCGGGAAGATCGTCCTCGCCACGCGGTTTGACGACAAGCTTCCGGTCGGCTTCGAGCGCTGCGGCCTGTACTTCGGCTGGGCGGATCAGGGCGACCGCACCGTTTTGTCTGACCCCACCGCGGACTCCGTGATCAACGGCCGCGAGACGCTGTGCGTGCAGGATCGCTACAACTATGACACCGATGACAAAATCGACGCCATCCACACCTGTCTGGACAACAGTCAGGCAGCGGAGGACACGTTTTTCCTGAACTTCACGTCCACGAGCGGCAGCGGAAAAGTGGGCCACCCGAAGGAATACGCCAAGCGCATCAACCTCGATCTCTATGACTACGACTGGCAGGCCGGAACGGCCTACGGCGTCGTCATCGTGGACTTCGCACCGAAAAAGATCGCCGAGAAGATCTATCAGACGAATTTCCAGCCCGCGCAGTAACGCGCGCAGCCCCGAAATCGAAAAAGCCCTTTGCGTGCGCATGATCTGCACGCAAAGGGCTTTTGCATATGGATTTTAGTACAGTTTCGCGCCGGCCGGGATGTGGGGATCGACCATGAGCAAATGCAACTTTTCTTCGCCGTTTTCGTGGTGCACGGCAGAGATCAGCATACCGCAGGAGTCGATGCCCATCATGGGCCGCGGCGGGAGGTTCGTGATGGCGATGCAGGTCTTGCCCACGAGCGCTTCCGGCTCGTAATAGGCATGGATGCCGGAGAGAATCACGCGATCCGTACCCGTGCCGTCATCGAGCGTGAATTTGAGCAGCTTCTTCGACTTCTTCACGGCCTCGCACGCCTTGACCTTCACGGCACGGAAATCGGACTTGCTAAACGTGTCAAAGTCCACGAAATCCGCAAACAGCGGCTCGATCTGCACGTTGGAGAAGTCAATCTTCTCCTCCGCTGCTGGCGCTGCGGGCACGTTCTCGGCGGGCTTGGCCTCGGCCGTTTCCGGCTTCTTGTCCGCGTCCAGCGGCTTCATGGTCGGGAACAGGATCACATCGCGGATGGAGCTTGCGCCGCACAGCAGCATGGCGCAGCGGTCAATGCCGAAGCCCAAGCCGCCGGTGGGCGGCATGCCGTATTCGAGCGCCATGACGAAGTCCTCGTCCATCATGTTGGCCTCTTCATCGCCGTGGGCGCGCTTTTCGGCCTGTGCTTTGAAGCGCTGATACTGGTCGATGGGGTCGTTGAGCTCAGAGAAGGCGTTGCCCATCTCGCAGCCGCAGATGAACATCTCATAGCGCTCGGTGAGCGCGGGCTGCTCGGGGCTGCGCTTGGCCAGCGGGCTGACCTCCACGGGGTACATGGTGATGAATGTCGGCTGGATGAGCGTGGACTCGACCTTCTGGTCGAACGTCTCATAGAGCGCGTTGCCCCACGTGTGGGCGACGTTTTCCATGTCCACGCCCACGCTCTTGGCGAGGGCGACTGCCGCGTCCGCGTCGCCGAGGATGGCCATGAAGTCCGCCCCCGTGACGTCCTTGACAGCGTCGGCCATGGTCACGCGGCGCCAGCTCGGCGTGAGGTCCACATCGTGGCCCAGCCACTGGAGCTGATACGTGCCGAGAATCTCCTTGGCCGCGCCGGAGAGGATGCCCTCGAGGATGTCCATCATGCCGTCGAGGTTGGTATAGGCCTGATAGAGCTCACAGGTCGTGAACTCCGGATTGTGCTTGGTGTCCATGCCCTCGTTGCGGAAGATGCGGCCGACCTCATACACGCGCTCAATGCCGCCGACGATCAGGCGCTTGAGGTGCAGCTCGGTCGCAATGCGCATATACATATCAATGTCAAGCGTGTTGTGGTGCGTGATGAACGGGCGCGCCGTCGCGCCGCCGGCGATGGGGCTGAGCACGGGGGTCTCGACCTCCATGAAGCCCAGGCCGTCCAAATAGCGGCGCAGATAGGCCACGAACCGGCTGCGGATCTGGAAATTGCGCTTGCTCTCAGGGTTCATGATGAGATCCACATAGCGCTGGCGGTAGCGCAGCTCCGTGTTCGTCATGCCATGGAACTTCTCCGGCAGCGGGCGCAGGGACTTGCTGAGCAGCGTGACCTGCTGCACGTGGATGGAGATCTCCCCTGTCTTGGTCTTGAACGCATAGCCGCGCACGCCGATGATGTCGCCAATGTCATACTTGCGGAAATCGGCAAACTCCTGCTCGGTGACGGCGTCCTTGCGGACGTAGAGCTGGATCTGGCCGCGGTCGTCCTGAATGTCGCAGAAGATGGCCTTGCCCATGCCGCGCTTGGACATGATGCGGCCGGCGGCCTGCAGCGTTTTGCCGTCATAGGCGTCAAAATCGTTCTTGATATCCGCCGAATAGGCGCTGCGCTCAAAGCGCGTCTGCACAAAGGGGTCGCGCCCGGCGTCCTGCAGCGCCTTGAGCTTGTCGCGGCGCACCTGAAGGATCTCGGACAGGGACGGCTCTGCCGCCGCCTGCTGGTTCTTTCTCTCTTCGTTCATGATGGACTCCTCAGTCTTCGTTTTCGACGGCGATGATCTTAAACTGCAGCTCGCCGACCGGGGCTGTGACCGTGACGGTCTCGCCGACCTTGTGGCCCTTGAGCGCGAAGCCGAACGGGCTGTCGTCCGAAATGCAGCCCTCCATGGGGTTGGCCTCCTGCGAGCCGACGATGGTGTACTCCTCTTCCGCGTCCTCGTCGACGTCGAGCACGCGCACGTGGCTGCCGATGGTCACGACGTCCGCCGCGACCTCGACCTTCTCCACGACCTCGGCGTTCTCGATCAGGTCCGTGATCTCGGCAATGCGGGAGTAGAGCTTGCCCTGCTCCGTCTTGGCCTCGTCATACTCGCTGTTCTCCGACAGGTCGCCGAACGAGCGCGCCTCCTTGATGAGCTCCGCGACTTCTTTCTCGCGGGTCGTCTCGAGGTAATGCAGTTCTTCCTTGAGCGTGTCCAGACGCTCCTGACTCATCTTATATCTGCTGTCGATCGCCATAATCCGTCTCCTTATATCATTGAAATTTCAGTATATCTCCGTTGATTCAGCGCAGCGCAGCGATCGCTGCCTCAAGCTGCGCATCGACATCACTGTCCGCGGCCGGGGCCACGACGACATCCGGCACAAGGCCGCCCTGCTCGGACAGGTCCACGCGGTTGGGCGTGAGATACTTCCGGCTCGAGATGTGCACGGCGCTGCCGTCCGGAAGCGCGATGGTCGTCTGGCTGCGGCCCTTGCCGGTCGTGTTCTGGCCGACGATGGTCGCCCAGTCATACTCCTGCAGCGCGGCCGCGAAAAACTCCGCCGCACTATAGGTATTGCCGTTGACGATGACCGCCATCGGCACTTTGACGCAGACGCTGTCGCTCTGCGTGACGGTCTCTTTTCCGTTGCCGTCGACACTCACGAACAGGTCGCCCTGCGGCAGCAGGTGATCCAGGATCGTGATGAGCTCCGAGAGCAGACCGCCGGGGTTATCGCGCAGGTCGAACACCAGCGACTTTGCGCCGAGGTCCAGCAGCTTATCGACTGCCTGCACGGCACGGCTGCCGCCGCCGGTCTCAAAGTTGCGGATCTGGACATAGCCGACGCCGTTATCCATGAGCTTATACGTCACGGGATCGGTGTAAATGACCGTACAGTCGAGCGTGACGGTCTGGCTCTTGCCGGCGGAGTCCTGAATGGTGAGCTTGAGCGTCTTGTTGAGCTTGGCGCGGATGGTGCTCTGCACGTCCGAGAGCGTCTTGCCCGTGACGTCCTCACCGTCGATCGCCGTGATGATGTCCCCCTGCTGGAGGCCGGCCTTCGCCGCGGGCGAGTCGCTCGTCACGGCTGTGATGCGAAAGCCCTTCGTCTTGTCGTCGAGCTGGATGGTCACGCCGATGCCGGCGTACTCATTGTTGGAGTACATCTGATAGGCCTTGTATTCCTCGGCCGTCATGTAATAGCTCCATTTATCGCCGATGGCGCTGATGATCGCGCTCGATGATGCGTCGCTGATCACCGTGTCGTCCGCGTCGCCGATATAGTCTTTATCCACGACCTGCTTGACCTGCGCAAACTTCAGCGCGAGCTTGTAGTTGCTGCTGCCGCCGAACTTGCCGACGAAGATCATCGACGTGACCAGCGCAGTCACCAGAATACAGATCACACAGGCAAGGATACTCGCCCTCCAGCCGTGCATTCTGCCGCTTTTTCTGCGGGCGGGCACTTTTTCCGCCGCCTGTTCCTGTGGCTTGTGTTCGTCCATGCTATCCCTCCGGGTCCATTTGCCGCCTGCATCGGGCAGCCCCAATGCAGCAGATGAGCCGGGCAGCCATTTTCCGGCTGCCCGGCAGTTTCATTCAGTCAAAATATGTCCGATCAGCGCGCATAGTTGAGCGGGTTCTGGCGCACGCCGTTGACCGTGACCTCCCAGTGCAGATGCGGGCCGGTGGAGTTGCCGGTCGAGCCGACATAACCGATCGTCTGGCCCTTGGAGACCTTCTGGCCGGAGGAGACCGCGATGGAACTCATGTGGCCATAGAGCGTGGTGATGCCGTTGCCATGGTTGATGACGACACAGTTGCCGTAACCGGACACAGCGCCGGCCGTGATGACCGTGCCGCCGTCGGCCGCAACGATGGTCGCGCCATAGCTCGCGCCGATGTCCACACCGGAGTGATACTTCTGCGTGTGATAGATCGGGTGGTAGCGCCAGCCGAACTCCGACGTGATCGTGTGGCAGGACGGGCACGGCCACAGCATGGAGCCGGTGGCGCCGTTGTCCTTGCCCGCATCATAGCTGGGGTCGTTTTTCTTGTTCGCCTCTTCCTGGCGGCGCAGAGCCTCGACCTGCTTATCGATCTGCGACTGCACGTTCTTCTGCTGCTGCTCGTACTGATCGTAGACGCTCTTATAAGCGTTGATATCCGACTCCAGGCTGGCGAGCAGCGCGTTGGCCTCGGACACCTTCTGCTGCAGCTCGACCTGCTTGGTCTCCAGCTCGGACTGCTTATCCTGCAGCTCGGTACGGGCATCCTCAAGCTCCGCCTTGACGGTCTCGACCTTTTCACGGGCGGCCGTCATGTCGGCCTGCACCTGTTTATTGTATGCAATGACCTCGCCAACCATGTCCATGCGGGCAAGGAGGTCAGAGAGGCTGGTCGCCTCGAGCAGGATGGCGATGTAGGACATCTGGCCGTACTCCTCAAGATGGCGCACGCAGCCGCGGAAGCGGACCGTCTGGGCCTCTTCTTCCTGCTTGGCTTCCTCGAGCTCAACGCCCTTGTCCTCGATCTGCTGGTCATAGGCCGTGATCTGCTGCTTGACGACCTCGATCTCCTGCTGCGCCAGATCGTTTTCCTGATCCAGCGCGGCCTTCTGATCGACCACACTGGCCTTCTTGGAGCGCAGATTGTTGATGGTTTTCTGCTGCTCCTTCTGCTTGGCCTGCAGCTCCTTACGCTGCTGCGTGAGCTGGTTGATCTCCGACTGCGACGCCGCGCTGGCATTGATCGGGATCAGCGCCGTCATGAGCGAAACGATAAAAATCAACGCAAGCAGCACACAAATGACGGATCGAACGACTTTGCGGTTCATCTTCATTCGATTTCCTCCTTAAACTTTCAGATAGTTGCGAATGGCCGTGAGGCCGCCGAACACGCCGACGAGCACACCCACGCCAAGGAACACCAGCAGCAGCGGCAGCGCCACGGATGCAAACGGGAGCACCGTGATGATACCGGCCGCCATGGTGGACATGATCTTGCTGACGATCAGGCTGTAAAGTCCCCACTGGAGCAGGAACGCGACCAGACCGCCGACCAGGCCGAGCACAAGGCCCTCGACCACAAACGGCAGACGGATGAAGCCATTCGTCGCACCGACCATCTTCATGATGGCGATCTCTTCACGCCGGCCGAACGTGGCCAGCTTGATGGTGTTGGTCATAATAAACAGGGACACCGCGATGAGGATCACGATCAAAACGACGGAGACAACGCTCACAATGTTCCGGAACGTAATAAAGTTTTCCGCGTAATCCAGGTGCGCGGTCACATCGGCGATGCCGTCGACATTCTTGAGCGCGGCCTGCGTGTCCTTCATGAGCGACAGATCATCGAGCGTCACGACATAGCGATGACGAAAGACCGAGGCGTCAATGTTGTCAAAGAGGTCGGAGTCATACTCGGCCTCGAACGTCTGCATGGCCTGCTCGCGCGTGACGAATTCGACCGTGGCGACATTCGACACCGCGGCGACCTGGGGCTCGATGGCCCGGGCCTCGTCCTCCGAGAGCGTCTCATCGACGTAGGCAATGACCTCGTTCTGATTTTGCAGGCGGTCGATGTTCGCGTCGATGTTGAGCGTCAGCAGCGAAAAGCTGCCCATGATGAGCAGGCACGCGATGATGATCGTGATCGACGCGAAGGACATGAAACCGTGCGTGAAGATGTTTTTCACGCCCTGCGTCATCAGGTAGTTGAATCTATTCAGCTTCATATCCGTAGTACCCGTCCAATCCGTCACTGATGACTCTTCCGGCGTCGATAGAGATGACGCGCTTGGAAAAAGCGTCGACCAGTTCCTTTTCGTGCGTCACCACGAGGACCGTGGTGCCGAGCTCATTGATCTTCTCCAGCAGCAGCATCAGCTCCAGACTGCGCACCGGGTCGAGGTTGCCGGTCGGCTCGTCCGCGATGATCATGCGCGGATTGTTCACGAGCGCGCGGGCGATGGCCACGCGCTGCTGCTCGCCGCCGGAAAGCTCCGCCGGAAAGCGCTTTTCCCGGTCGGCCAGGCCGACCAGCTCGAGCACCTGCGGCACGCGGCGGCGGATCTCCTTGTTGGAAGCTCCCACCACGCGCATGGCAAACGCAACGTTTTCATACACCGTCATTTTGTCGATCAGGCGGAAATCCTGAAAAATGACGCCCAGTGTCCGGCGCAGCTTCGGCAGCTTGCGGCGCTTGATGCCCTGCATGTCAAAGCCGTTGACCGTGATCTGTCCGGATGTGGGGCTCAGCTCGCCGGTGATCAGTTTGATGATCGTCGTCTTGCCGGAGCCGGACGGCCCGACCAGAAACACGAACTCGCCCTCGTTGATCGTAAAACTGATCCCATTGAGGGCCGCAGCCTCCGTGTTCCCGTAGACCATCTTCACATCGTTCATTTGAACCATAAGATGTCCTCCAATATGTTGGGCTTACGCCCGCCCGGGTAGGTCTCAGAACTTGGCAGTGTTCTGAGAATCGAGGTATTGCTTTACCATGACCGCGACCTTGAAGAGGATTGCATCCTCAAACTCGCGCAGATCCAGGCCCGTGATCTTCTTGACTTTCTCCAACCGGTATACCAAAGTGTTTCGATGGACGTAGAGCTTGCGCGCCGTCTCCGAAACGTTGAGATTGTTCTCAAAGAAGCGATTGATCGTGTCAAGCGTGTCCTCATCGAGCGCCTCGATGGGGTTTTTCTTGAACGCTTCGGACAGGAACATCTCGCACAGCGTCGTCGGCAGCTGATAAATGATGCGGCCGATGCCGAGGTTGTCATAGTGAATGACCGGCTTCTCGTTTTCAAACACCTTGCCGACCTCGATGGCGACCTGCGCCTCCTTATAGCGGTCGGCCAGCTCGCGCAGGTGGTTGGCCGTCGTTCCGATGCCGATGACCGTCTGCACGTGCAGCTCCGTGTGCACGGCGCGCTCAATGCTCTCGGCCAGCGCGCAGACATCCTCCGAGGTCTCGTCCGGCGTCATTTCCTTGATGACGACAATGTCCGACTCGCTCACGCTGAGCACAAAATCATGCTGCCGGTCCGGGAACATGTTCTGGATCAGCTCGAGCACGGCGATATCCGTCACGTTCACCTGACGCACCAGCAGCACGGCGCGCGGCACGTCGGTGGTAAAATGCAGCTCCTTGGCGCGCACATACACGTCGCCGGGGAGAATGTTGTCCGAAATGATGTTCTTAACGAAGGCGGCCTTATTGTGCTTTTCCTCAAAGTTCGTGCTGGCCTCCGTCATGCCGACGGCCGCGAGAATGCAGATGCTGCGCGCCGTCTGGTCATTGCCCTCGACAAACACGGCATACTCAAAACGCGCCGTGCTGGCAGACAGAATCTTATACGTGCGTGCGTCCGTTGCAAACAGCTGCTCCTGCACTTCACCCACCGCGGCCTGAAAGTCATCCAGGCGTGAACCGATCATCGAAAGCTCACTGCAGGCAATGACAAACCCCTGCTCGTCCACAACACCAATGCAGCGCGTGGTGGCATCTTTCATCTGAACGATCACGCCCTGAAAAATTCTGCTCGACATATCTTTTCCTCCTACGAACGGCCGCCGCAGTCTCCCACAGCACCTACCAATTTCCTACTTTACATAATAGACGATTTATGTGCATTTTTCAATAGAAAAATGGTCGTTTTTTGTGAATAATTTTCGAAATTTCGTGAGATAGTCGGATAATTTCCCGAACTTTTGTAAATTATCACGAAGCTGGAAGCGAGAAAACGAGCATCGCCTCAGCGGGCTGCAATTCCCGGTAAGCGCCCGGTGACAGCGCGGGATCGAGCGTCAGCGTCCCGATCGACAGCCGGTGCAGCTGCAAAACGGGCGTCCCGCAGCCAGCCAGCATCCGCTTGACCATATGATATTTCCCCTCATAGACCGTGACGCGGCAGCCCCCCTGCTCCGGCAGCAGCTCCAGCCGGGCGGGCAGGCACTGCGTCCCGTCGCCGAGGACAACGCCCTGTGCAAAACGGTCCACATCCGCGCTCGTGGGCTGTCCATCCGTGCGCGCGAAGTAGACCTTCGGCACGTGCTTTTTCGGCGTGATGACACGGTGGACATAGTCTCCGTCGTCCGTGACGAGCAGCAGGCCGGTCGTGTCCTTATCGAGCCGCCCGGCGGGCACGAGCCCGAAGCGCCGCAGCTCCGGCGGGAACAGATCGAGCACCGTCGGCTGACTGCGGTCGGCCGTCGCGGTGAGGACGCCGGCGGGTTTATGGAGCATATAGTAATGATATGCCTGATAGCGCAGGACCTGTCCGCGCAGGCAGACGACAGCGGTCTCCGCGATCTTCTGCTCCGGCGCGCGGGCGGGCACACCGTCGACCGTGACCTCGCCGCGGCGGATATACGCCTTGGCCTCGCGCCGGGAAGCGGCGCCGGTATCGGCCAGATATTTGTCCAGACGGATCATGCGCGCCCCTCCTTTATGGCCATTGGACGTATTATAACATATCCGGCGGCAAATTTGAATAGGCTTGTTCCGAGGTGTGGTTATGAAGCTCAAATCCTTTCATTGGACAAGACGGACGGTCGTGTATGCGCTCATCGGTCTGGCCGTGCTGCTGGCGCTGGCCGTCATCTGGCGCAGCAACGGCGGCGTGCTCTCGGCGCACTACAACGTCACGACGACGGACGGGCGCATTGCCTATCTGCAGGCGCTCGGCTGGGAGGCGGATCCCGCGACGGAAACGGCGCAGGAGATCGTGATCCCGCGTGTGTTCAGCGGTGTATTCAGCAATTACAACGCCCTGCAAAAGCAGCAGGGATTTGACCTGTCCACTTACGCCGGCGAGACGTGCACAGCCTATACCTACCGCGTGACGAACTACGAGGGCTCGACGGACACCGTGCTCGCGCAGCTGTTCGTCTACCGCAACCGCGTCATCGGCGGCGACATCCACGCGACGGCGATGGACGGCTTCATGCACGGTCTGCGGTGAATGGGCGAAAAAACTCCCGGCACGAATGTGCCGGGAGTTTTGGTTTCGTTCGGGTTCAGGCAGATGCCTTGGGACTCAGGCGAGCGCCGTCCAGCGCTCAATGCCGGTCAGCTCCGTAAAGGTGTGGCCGACCGAGGCCTCGGTGACTGCGGCGTAGTACCATGCGCCGGGCGTGACGTCGGTAAAGTGCGACGCTGCCTGCGCATCCGCCTGCACGAACGTCAGGTCGCAGCTGCGGCCAAGCACGCGATTGAGGATAGTCACCGCCTCAGCGCGCGTGATGGTCTGGTTCGGGTGGAACGCACCATCCGCATAGCCGCCGACCCAGCCGTTGGCATAGGCCGTAGCGACCGCATCATGACACCATGCGCTGCCTACATCGGCAAACGGCATGCCCTTGGACGTGTTCGCACCGTGGATCCCGGTCAGAATGGTCACGAATTCCGCGCGGGTGATGGGCTTGGCCGGCTGGAACGTGCCGTTGCTGTAGCCCTTGATGGCGCGGGCATTGGCCAGCGTGCTGACCGCAACCGCATACCACTTGCCGGCCGGAACATCGCTGAAGCCATTGTCGCTGCGGTCATACTGCTTGTGCGCCTGTGCGGTCATGAGCTCATAGAGCAGCTTGGCCGCCTCGGCGCGCGTGAGCGTGCCGTTGGGCACAAAGGTGGTCGCGGTACGGCCGGAAACATAGGCGTTGTGGTTGGTCGTATCCAGCAGGCCGGTCGACTGCGCCGGCTCCGTGCCGGTGCCGCTGCCGCTGTTGTTGCCACTGCCACTGTTGTTGCCGCTGCCGCTGTTGTTCCCCATCTTGGAAATGTACTTTTCCAGCAGCGCCATCGCCTGCTGGAGCGTGATGGTGCGGCTGTTGTAGAGCGCACAGATGATCGTCACAATGTTCTTCAGGTTCATATTCGCTGAAGAAATGAGCTGAGACAGCAGCTGCGCGATCTGATCGTTTGTGAGGATGCTGCCGGCAATGCCCGTCAGAATGGCATTGATGCCGGTCTGCGTCATACCGAAAGCTTTCAGGATCTCGGCAAGCGCCTGCTGGGCGGCCTCGCTGTTCGCGCCGCCGGCGGCAATGTCGCCGATGACCTGACCGAAGTTGATGTTCACCGTGTTGCCGGTGATGGTGATGATGCCGTGCATGTAGTTATTGTTGCTGGCGATGTCCTTGAACAGATCGCCCACATCCACGTTCACGATGCCATGAATGAAGTTATCGTCATTGGCGATGTCGATCCGGCTCAGGATCTCACTGAGCAGGCCGTTGTGCAGCTGGCCATAGGCCGTGTCGGATGTGCTGGTCTCCGCCTCCGTGGTGTCTGCCGCGAAAGCCGGGACAGCAGCGAGACTGAATGCCAGCACCAGGGCCAGTATCAGGCTCAATGTCTTGCGCATTTTTTCATGGAATTTTGCCTCCTTTAAGTTCCAAGCAAACATACATGGAAAAGGTGCCGGCAAAATGTCGGACACAGGCGTCCGCATCCCATCGGCGCGAAGCCAGGAGCCTTTTTTACCATGAAATACAGGCCGCAATTCTTAAAAAAGCATTTGAAAAGTAATTAAAGTTTCGTGTTTGAAACAATTTTGTCGAAAAACAAAAAATTCCTCTCCGGCAAATGCCGGAGAGGAATTTTGCATGCTGAAAATTACTCGTTGATGGCGATGACAACACCGGAACCAACGGTACGGCCGCCTTCACGGATAGCGAAACGCAGGCCAACCTCGATCGCGATCGGGGTGATCAGCTCGACGTCCATGTCGACGTTATCGCCAGGCATGCACATCTCAACGCCCTCGGGGAGGTTGATGACGCCGGTCACGTCGGTGGTACGGAAGTAGAACTGGGGACGGTAGTTGTTGAAGAACGGAGTGTGACGGCCGCCCTCTTCCTTGGACAGGACGTAAACCTGGCCCTTGAACTTGGTGTGCGGGTGGATGGACTTCGGAGCAGCGAGGACCTGGCCACGCTCAACGCCCTTCTTGTCGATGCCGCGGAGCAGGCAGCCGACGTTGTCACCAGCCTCGGCGAACTCGAGGGTCTTGTGGAACATCTCGGTGCCGGTGACGGTGGTCTCCTGGGTGTCCTTGATGCCGACGATCTCAACCTTATCGCCAACCTTGACGGTGCCACGCTCGACACGGCCGGTAACGACGGTGCCGCGGCCGGAGATGGTGAACACGTCCTCGATGGGCATCAGGAACGGCTTGTCAGCAGCACGGTCCGGAGTCTTGATCCAGGTGTCAACAGCGTCCATGAGCTCCCAGATGCAGGCATACTCGGGGGCCTTCGGATCAGTGGACTCGGAGATCAGAGCGTTCAGAGCGGAGCCCTTGATGATCGGGGTGTCGTCGCCCGGGAAGTCGTACTTGTCGAGCAGCTCACGGACTTCCATCTCGACGAGCTCGAGCAGCTCGGGATCGTCGACCTGGTCGACCTTGTTCAGGAACACCAGAACGTACGGAACGTTAACCTGGCGGGCGAGCAGCAGGTGCTCACGGGTCTGAGCCATCGGGCCGTCGGAAGCAGCGATAACGAGGATCGCGCCGTCCATCTGAGCAGCGCCGGTGATCATGTTCTTGATATAGTCAGCGTGGCCCGGGCAGTCGACGTGCGCATAGTGGCGGCCCTTGATCTCGGTGCCGTCGGCGCCGATGCGGTCGTCGGTCTGGTACTCAACGTGAGCGGTGTTGATCGTGATGCCACGAGCCTTTTCTTCCGGAGCCTTATCGATCTGATCGTAGGCGGCGAACTCGGCGCTGTTCGGGTCAGCCAGGGACAGGACCTTGGTGATCGCAGCGGTCAGGGTGGTCTTGCCGTGGTCGATATGGCCGATGGTGCCGATATTGACATGGGGCTTGGTTCTATTGTACATCTGCTTTGCCATTAGAATATCCTCCTAATTCTAAAATAATGTTGTGACTTACTTTCTTATAAGGCACATTGTGCCGGTTGCGCAGGTCAGTTGCTGCCGTGGATGATCTTCTCCTGAAGAGACTTCGGCAGCTCTACGAAGTGGCTGGGCTCCATGCTGTAGGTCGCGCGGCCCTGCGTTTTGCTGCGCAGGTCGGTCGCATAGCCGAACATGGATGCCAGGGGCACGTTCGCCGTGACGATCGCCGCACCGTTGCGGATGTCCGTGCCGGCGATCTGGCCGCGGCGGGCATTGATATCGCCCATCACGTCGCCCATATAGCTTTCCGGCGCCGTAACGACGACCTTCATAATGGGCTCGAGGAGCGTCGGGCCGGCCTTCTGGCAGGCCTCCTTGAATGCCATGCTGCCGCAGATCTTAAACGCCATCTCGGACGAGTCGACCTCGTGATACGAGCCGTCGAGCAGCGTGACTTTCACGTCCACGACCTCGTAGCCCGCAAGCACGCCGGCCTGCATCGCGCCCTGGATGCCCTGATCCACACAGGGGATAAACTCTTTCGGGATCGCACCGCCGGTGATCTGGTTGATGAACTCGTAACCCTTGCCGGGCTCGTTGGGTTCCACCATGAGCTTGACGTGTGCAAACTGGCCTTTGCCGCCGGTCTGGCGCGCGTAGCGCGTGTCCACCGTAGCGGCCTTGGTGATGGTCTCTTTATAGGAGACCTGAGGTCTGCCGACATTCGCCTCGACGCGGAACTCGCGCAGAAGGCGATCGACGATGATCTCCAGATGGAGCTCACCCATGCCGGCGATGATGGTCTGACCCGTTTCCTCGTCCGTGTAGGCCTTGAAGGTGGGGTCTTCCTCGGCAAGCTTGCCGAGGGCGATGTCCATCTTCTCCTGCCCGGCCTTGGTCTTGGGCTCGATTGCTACGCGGATGACCGGTTCCGGGAACTCCATCGACTCGAGCACGATCGGGTACTTTTCGTCGCAGAGCGTGTCGCCGGTCGTCGTATTCTTGAGGCCGACCGCCGCCGCGATGTCACCGGAATACACCTGCGTGATATCCTCGCGGTGGTTGGCGTGCATCAAAAGGATGCGGCCCAGACGCTCGCGCTGGCCCTTGGTGGAGTTCAGGACGGATTTGCCGGCTTCGATCGTGCCGGAATAGACACGGAAGAACGCCAGACGGCCGACGTAGGGGTCGGTCATGATCTTGAAGGCCAGAGCGGAGAACGGCGCGGAATCATCCGCGGCGCGGTGCTCGACCTCATCCGTCTTGGGCACCGTGCCGGTGATCGGCGGGATGTCCAGCGGGGACGGCATATAATCGACGATGGCGTCCAGCAGCTTCTGCACGCCCTTGTTCTTATAGGACGTGCCGCACACGATCGGGACGAACTTGACCTGCGTCGTGGCCTTGCGGATGGCCGCCTTGATCATTTCGGTGGGGATTTCCTCACCTTCCAGATACATCTCCATGATCTCGTCGTCGAAATCGGCAACGGCCTCAAGGAGCTGCGTGCGGTACTCTTCGGCCTCGGCGCGCATGTCCTCGGGGATCTCCTCGACGCGCATATCCTTGCCAAGATCGTCGTAGTAGACGTCCGCCTTCATCTCGAGCAGGTCGATGATGCCGCGGAAGTCCGCCTCGGAGCCGATCGGCAGCTGGATCGGAACAGCGTTGCAGCGCAGGCGCTCGTGCACCATGTCGACAACGTTGTAGAAATTTGCGCCCATGATATCCATCTTGTTGATGTAGATCATGCGGGGAACATTGTAATGGTCAGCCTGTCTCCAGACCGTCTCGGACTGCGGCTCAACGCCGCCCTTGGCGCAAAGGACCGTCACGCAGCCGTCGAGCACGCGCAGGCTGCGCTCGACCTCAACGGTGAAGTCGACGTGGCCCGGGGTGTCGATGATATTGATGCGGTTGCCCTTCCAGAAGCAAGTGGTCGCAGCGCTCGTGATCGTGATGCCGCGCTCCTGCTCCTGCGCCATCCAGTCCATGGTGGCGGTGCCTTCATGGGTCTCACCGAGCTTGTGGTTGACGCCCGTGTAGAACAGAATGCGTTCCGTCGTGGTCGTCTTACCGGCGTCGATGTGCGCCATGATGCCAATGTTTCTTGTGTTTTCAAGGGAATATTGTCTGGGCATAATTGATAGCTCCTAGTCGGAAGATTACCAGCGGAAGTGCGCGAACGCCTTGTTGGACTCGGCCATCTTGTGCGTGTCTTCGCGCTTCTTCACAGCAGCGCCGGTGTTGTTGCAGGCATCCATGATCTCGCCTGCGAGGCGCTCCTTCATGGTCTTTTCGCTGCGCTTGCGGGCATAGCCGGTCAGCCAGCGCAGGCCGAGCGTCTGGCGTCTCTCAGGACGCACTTCCATAGGAACCTGGTAGGTCGCACCGCCGACGCGGCGGGCCTTGACTTCGAGGCTCGGCATGATGTTATTCATGGCTTCGGTAAACGCATCGAGCGGTTCCTTGCCGGTCTTTTCCTTGATGATGTCAAAAGCATCGTACACGACCTTCTGAGCAACACCCTTTTTGCCGTCGAGCATCACGCTGTTGATGAGCTTGGTCACCAGAACGCTGTTGTACATCGGATCCGGCAAAATTTCTCTTTTGGGAACGTTACCTCTTCTGGGCACTATACTTCCCTCCTTCATTAAAAAATGACTTCACAGGTACTCGAAGATGCGGTGCATCTCCGTCTGCGCCCCGAGGTTAACGAATACATATATATCAGTTAACAACAGGGCAAAATTTGCTGTTGGAACTTACTTCTTTCCTGCCTTCGGCCGCTTGGCACCGTACTTGGAACGGGCCTGCATACGTCCGGAAACGCCCTGCGTATCGAGCGTGCCGCGGATGATGTGGTAACGAACGCCAGGAAGATCCTTGACACGGCCGCCGCGGATCATAACGACGCTATGCTCCTGCAGGTTGTGACCGATGCCCGGGCTGTAGGCGGTTACCTCGTAGCCGTTGGTCAGACGCACACGGGCGATCTTACGAAGCGCGGAGTTCGGCTTCTTGGGGGTAGAGGTACGCACGGCAGTGCAGACGCCTCTCTTCTGAGGTGCGCTCAGATTGGTCTCGCGGTTCTTCAGGGTGTTGAGGCCCTTCTGCATGGCGGGAGACGTGGACTTGTAGGTGACTTTCTCTCTGCCCTTTCTCACCAACTGGTTAAAAGTAGGCATGGTTTTCCTCCTTTCCTCGAAAATGGATCTATTTATACGATGCCAAAAAACAGCATCGGATAAACCGTGATTCTGCCGGAAAATTTTCAGGAAATCCCGGCCATTTTTGTGCTTTTTACACAGGCATGACAAATCGGTGGGCGCACGCCCACGCAAAATAGGATTTTAGCATATTGCACAAGATTCGTCAAGCATTTTTATTCAAGACGGAAGCGAAAATTTCACCGGGATATGCAGGCATATCCCGGTGAAACGGTTGGTATTTGGTCGTTTAAAGCGCGTTGGAGATGTTGGCGAGATCGGACAGATCCACGCCGTCGTCCTCCGGCTCCGCGGGGACTGCCGGCTCCTCATTCGTCTCGAAGTTGCGGTAGCAGGCAAGGCCGCTGCCGGCGGGAATGAGCTTGCCGATGATGACGTTCTCCTTCAGGCCGACGAGGTGGTCGATCTTGCCCTTGATGGCGGCATCGGTCAGCACCTTCGTGGTCTCCTGGAAGGACGCGGCCGACAGGAAGCTCTCCGTGGCGAGCGACGCCTTCGTGATGCCCATAAGGACATGCTCAGCCGTCGCGGGCGTGAGCTCGGTCTCCCCTGCCGCGATGCGCTCGGCGATCGCGCGGTTGGCCGCGCGGAACTCATGCAGATCCACAATGGCGCCGGACAGCAGGTTCGTGCTGCCGGAATCGTCGACACGGACCTTGCGCATCATCTGGCGGACGATGATCTCGATGTGCTTATCGTTGATGTCAACGCCCTGCTGACGGTAGACCTTCTGGACTTCCTGAATGATATACTGCCGGCAGGCATCGACGCCGCAGATACGCAGCACGTCGTGCGGGCTGTACGCGCCGTTCGAAAGCGGCTGGCCCTTCGTGACCGTGTCGCCGTTGGCGACCAGAATGCCGGCGGAGTACGGCAGGTTGTACGTGACGGTCTCGCCGTCGACCGGGTTCGTGACCGTGACCGCATAGATGGAGGTCTTCTTCGTCTCCTCGATGCTGACGACGCCGGGGATCTCGGCGAGGGTGGCCATCTTCTTCGGCTTGCGCGCCTCGAACAGCTCTTCAACGCGCGGAAGGCCCTGCGTGATATCGTCGCCGGCGACGCCGCCGGTGTGGAACGTACGCATGGTCAGCTGCGTGCCCGGCTCGCCGATGGACTGGGCGGCGATAACGCCGACCGCCTCGCCGATGTTGACCGGCTGGCCGATGGCCAGGTTGATGCCGTAGCACTTGGCGCAGACGCCGTTGCGCGCCTCACAGGTCATGACGCTGCGGATCTTGACTTCCTCGATGCCGTGCTCTTCGAGCGTCTTGGCATCGTCGGGCATGAGCATATGGTCGGTATCGAACAGCACCTCGCCGGTCTTGGGCGACACGACGGGCTCGGCCGGGTAGCGGCCGTGGATGCTCTCGCCGAGGCTCTGGACTTCCTGTCCCTTGTCGAACACGGCGCGGGCCATGATGCCGTCGGTCGTACCGCAGTCATCCTCGCGGATGATGACTTCCTGCGAGACATCGACCAAACGACGGGTCAGATAACCGGAGTCGGCAGTACGCAGTGCGGTATCGGCCAGGCCCTTACGGGCGCCTCGGGACGAGATGAAGTACTCGAGGACGGACAGGCCCTCACGGTAGTTGGCCTTGATCGGGATCTCGATGGTCTTGCCGGCGGTGTTTGCGATCAGGCCGCGCATACCGGCGAGCTGACGGATCTGCGCCATGGAACCACGGGCGCCGGAGTCCGCCATCATATAGATGGGGTTGAACTCATCGAGGCAGTTCTGCAGGGCCGCCGTGACGTCCTTCGTGGTCTTCTCCCACTCGGACACAGCCAGACGGTAGCGCTCGTCCTCGGTGATGAAGCCGCGCTTGTACTTCTTCTCGATCGCAATGACCTTCTTCTCCGTGGCGGAGATAAGCGTTTTCTTCTCCTCCGGGACGGTCATGTCCGCGATGGAGATCGTGATGGCGCCGATGGTGGAATACTTGTAGCCGAGCGCCTTGACGTTATCGAGCACTTCGGTCGCAACGGTGAAGCCGTGCTTCTCGATGCAGCGGTCGATGATCTTGCCGAGCTGCTTCTTGCCGACCTTGAAGCTGACCTCGAGGTCGAACATGTGCTCGGGGTCGGTGCGGTCGACATAGCCGAGATCCTGCGGGATGGGCTCGTTGTAGATGATGCGGCCGACGGTCGTCTCGATCGTGCGGTGCAGCGTCTCGCCGTTGACCTCGCGCGCCACGCGCACCAGGATCGGCGCATGCAGGCCGACATCGCCGTAGTTATAGGCCATGATCGCTTCATTCGGGTCGCGGTAGACCTTGAGCGGCTTATAGCTCGGGAGCTTGCCGCCCTCAGCCTCGGCCTTCTTGTGCGCGGCGACAAAGTCGTCCGCGTCGACGATCTCATTGACCGGCAGATCGGTATCGCCGGCATCGGTCACGAACACCTGCTCGGCGCCCTTCTCGGCCTTGCCGAGGCGAACGTAGGTCAGGTAGTATGCGCCGAGGATCATATCCTGCGTCGGCACGGTGACGGGGTGGCCGTCCTGCGGGCGGAGGAGGTTGTTTGCCGAGAGCATGAGGATGCGCGCCTCGGCCTGCGCCTCCGCGGACAGCGGGACGTGGATAGCCATCTGGTCGCCGTCGAAGTCGGCGTTGAACGCGGTGCAGCACAGGGGGTGCAGCTTGAGCGCACGGCCCTCGACCAGCACGGGCTCGAACGCCTGAATGCCCAGACGGTGGAGCGTCGGTGCGCGGTTGAGCATGACCGGATGATCCTTGATGACGACCTCGAGCGCGTCCCAGACCTCGGTGCGCTGCTTGTCGACCATCTTCTTGGCGGACTTGATGTTGTTGGCAACACCGTCCTCGACGAGCTTTTTCATAACGAACGGGCGGAAGAGCTCGATGGCCATTTCCTTCGGCACGCCGCACTGATAGAGCTTCAGATCCGGGCCGACGACGATAACGCTTCGGCCGGAGTAGTCGACACGCTTGCCGAGCAGGTTCTGACGGAAGCGGCCCTGCTTGCCCTTGAGCATATCCGACAGGGACTTGAGCGCGCGGGAGTTGGCGCCGGTGACGGCACGGCCGCGGCGGCCGTTGTCGATCAGGGCGTCAACAGCTTCCTGCAGCATGCGCTTCTCGTTGCGGACAATGATGTCCGGCGCGTTGAGCTGCATGAGGCGCTTGAGGCGGTTGTTGCGGTTGATGACGCGGCGATACAGGTCGTTGAGGTCGGACGTGGCAAAACGGCCGCCGTCGAGCTGGACCATGGGGCGAAGCTCGGGCGGGATGACCGGCAGAATGTCAATGATCATCCACTCCGGACGGTTGCCGCTGCGATGGAATGCCTCGACGACCTCCAGGCGCTTGACGATCTTCGCCTTCTTCTGGCCGCTGGCCTCCTCGAGCTCGGCGCGCAGCTGCTCGGAGAGCTTGGCGCAGTCGATCTGCTGCAGGAGCTTCTTGATGGCCTCGGCGCCCATGCCGGCGTCGAAATCGTC